>Ga0209040_10000278_pt1 | contig 37552 bp, 34 predicted proteins | sample BogFormECP12_OM3_FD_188240 | JGI IMG/M metagenome (GOLD analysis project Ga0209040, IMG submission 188240) | Bog forest soil microbial communities from Calvert Island, British Columbia, Canada - ECP12_OM3 (SPAdes) (version 2) | ecosystem: Environmental > Aquatic > Freshwater > Wetlands > Bog ... | reverse complement strand
TCGCCAAAAGGAGGAGCGGGTTCGTTCGCTGCCGCCCTATCGGCTAATTGCACCTACCGCGGGTGCTCGGGGTTGGGGTGGTCGGGATGTCCCAAGTCCCAGTCGTGGGTCGAATTCCCGTACGCCGGGATGCCGTCGGCGTCGGCGAGCATGCGAGCAAGGTGCAGCACATTCCAGGCCAGGAAGACTGTGTTGCGGGTCGCCCAGGCGTTGTGCTCGCCACCCCCGACGGCATCAAGGTAGGAGGGCCCAGGACCAGCCTCCCCGGTCCAGTAGGTATCCGACTGGGGAGGGATCGTGAGTCCGATGTCCTGTAGCGCGTAGAGGACCTGGGCGCTGACGTGCTTGCCACCGTCGTCGTTGCCGGTGGTGATCGCTGCGCCGGTTTTGCCGTAATAGGCCCACTGGCCCGCCTCGTTAACTTCCGATGAGTAGGCGTAGAGGCGCTCGATGATCTTGCGCGTGAGCGAACTCTGGTCCCCCAACCAGACCGGTCCCGCCATGATCAGGATGTGCGCGGGCACGACGGAACGCTTGTAGATGTCGGGGAATTCGTCGCTGTCGTAGCCGTGCTCGCGCATATCGGGCCACAGCCCGGGCGGACTATCACGATCCACCCTCCGGATCTCCTCAAGGTCGACGCCGACGCGGTTGAAGATCCCGCGGACGATCGCCACCAGGCCGTCGGTGTTGCTGACCTCGGGTGAGCGCTGGGATGGTACGACCCACGCGCTCGCTCCTATGCGGATGCGGCCGTGTGGAGTAGTCTGCTGGACGACGCCGCTAAGCCACCATGAGGGGACATGCCGTGAGCACCACGAGCCGGGAGCAGATACCACTCGACGAGGTGCGTCTCGGAGACCCCTCGACCTTTAGGGAGGGGCCTCCGCTCGAGCTGTTCCGGGAGCTGCGCGCCAAGTGCCCGGTCCACTGGACGGACGGCTTCGTGGAGTACCCGGACGAAGACGGCTTCTGGTCGGTGACGACGGCCGACGACGTGTTCGAGGTGAGCCGCGATTGGCAGACGTTCTCCTCTGAAATCGGCGGCTTTACGGCGATCAAGAACGCGGGCCTCTCACTCGAGATGCAGCAGGCGATGTTCATCGGCATGGATCCGCCGAAGCACGATCGCCTCAAGGCGCTGTTCCAGCGGGGCTTTACGCCCAAGCGGATCGCCGAGCACGAGGACGCGATCCGCGCGATCACGATCGATGTGCTCGATCGGCTCGATGGCCGCGAGTCCTGCGATCTGGTCACCGACGTCGCGCAGCCGGTGGTGGCGCGGGTCATCGGGAGCTTCATGGGGCTCCCGCCCGAGGACGATCAGGCGTGGGCGGATCTCATGAACGCGATCGTCACGGCGGGCGATCCCGACGTGACACCCGAGGGTACCCAGGTCGTGATGGAGCGCCTCGTCCCACAGGTCTTCGAGCGCTGCAACGAGCTCATCGCCGAACGCCGCGAGACCCCGACCGAAGATCTCACGAGCGTGCTCGTTCACGCCGAGATAGACGGTGAGTGCCTGGAGGACCACGAGATCGTGATGGGGTTCGTCCTGCTGATGGCGGCCGGCAACGACAGCACCAAGGCGACCTACTGCAGCGGCATGCGGGCGCTGATGGAGAACCCCGACCAGCGACGGAGGGTTCTGAGTGACCCTTCGCTCGTACCCGCCGCCGTCGAGGAGTCGCTGCGCATGTTTCCCGCCTTCGCGCACTTCGCTCGCACCGCGACCCGCGATACCGAACTGCACGGACAGCCGATCCGCGAGGGCGAGAAGCTCGTGATGTGGTACCCGTCGTCGAATCGCGACGAGACCCGCTACGAGGATGCCGATCGCTTCGACGTCACGCGCAATCCAGAGCACCAGGCGTTCGGTGCTGGTGGCCGGCACTTCTGCCTGGGCACCGCGCTTGCGCGCCTCGAGCTGCGGATCCTCATCGAGGAGACCCTCGCGCGTTTTCCTGACATGGAGATAGCCGACACCCCAAAGTACGTCGAGTCGGGGTTCGCCAACCAGCTCAAGACGCTGCCGGTTCGACTGCGGCCGTAGTTCCACCTCGAGCGACACGCTCGGATTTCGTCCGCAGCGGGCGTCTGCTCCGCTGAGGGGCGGACGCTCACTCGGCTCGCAACGCGGTGGCGATGGGCGTGCGTGATACTTGGCTGTCTGATGACCGAGGAGTCCACGACCCCCGACCTGGTGGAGCGTGCGCTTGCCATGTTTGCGGCTGGTGATCGTGGCGACATCGACGCGGCGATCGAGTTCTTCGCTCCCGACGTCGTCTGGGAGATGGTTGGGTCGGGCATACGCATTGACGGCGCGGCGTCGCTTCGCGACTTCATGCAAGACTGGGTCAACAGGTACGACGATTATCAGTGGAGGGCTGAAGAGGCTCTCGACCTGAGAAACGATGTGGTGCTCGTCGTCTATTTCGACAGTGGTCGTCCCGGCGGCAGTACGTTCACGGTTCAGGAACGCGGAGTAGTCGTCATCGAGTGGAGCGGGGGTCTGATTGTGCGCGTCACGGATTTCGACTACGACCAAATCGATGAGGCTCTTGCAGCCGCCGAACGCCTCGCGCGGGAGAGGGCCGATGGCTGAGAGGCGGCGGCGACCTCCGACCTCGTCCAAGACGTGGCATGTCTTTTGAGCTTGTCAACGCCGTGACTTCGACGGCCCCGTAGAGCGTTTGTTCGCGCGGCAACAGCGATACGTAAGGCGGCATTTTGGCAGCAGGCAATATGTAGCCGCTTCTCGGGGCGGACACGGCGCTGGCTGAGGAGCTCGTGGGGGAGGGCTATGAGGTGGTGCAGGGAACCGGCACGCACGGCCGCTACTGCGAGCTCGCGGGCGTGCCGCGGGGGCGGGGGCTGTGTGAGGCGCTCTCGGACGGGCGCCGCGAGGTCGTGGCAGCGGCGGAGCGGTTCCGCGCCCGCCACGGCCGGCCGCCCGAGCGCGGCGCGCTGCGGGAGCTCGCCCTGGAGAACCGTCGAACGAAGGAGCTCACCACACGCGCTGACGTCTCACTTCGCGGTCTCGCGGACGACTTTCCAGCCGGCCTTCAGAGGCGCCAGGAAGTACGGCGGCTCGTCGGTGGCCAGGCGTCCGTCGTATTCGTAGTCCTTCAGGTAGCCCGTGCCGCCCGTGGTGCCGACGGGACCGCGGTAGTTCTGGGCGATCGCGCCCTTCTCGTGGAGTTTGCCCAGGGACGCCCCGCAGTTGAAGTTGTCGACTATGAACGAGTGGCTCGTGGAGAGGACCGCGGCGTAGATGTAGATATTGGGGAGGCTGCCCCATCCTTCGTTGGGGTCTTCGGCAGAGCTCACGTTGTTGCAGCCCGACACGGGGTGGTAGACGCGGACGAAGTTGCTGGCGATCAGTCCCAGCGTGGCCGTGCCGGTCGGTTCTTCGCCGAGTGCTTTGATGCTCGAGGGATAGATGTTGCCCTTGATCACGAGGTTGTTTTCGCCGGCGATCGTCAGCGATTCGCTGTAGGTGCCGCTCACGTACACATCTCCGCAGCCCTCGCGCCCTTTCAGTTCTCCTTCGGTGTCGGAGCTGTTGACTGCGTATTCGGGGGGGCCGCAGGCTCCGTTCGAGGTCACGTAGATAAGACCGTTTTTCGGCCATTTCAGGCCCGCTTCTTTGATTTCGACGCCTTTTTCGTAGCGTAGGACGTCGAACGTGTCCGTCGAGCCGTGCAGCGTGATGTGCGTCTCGCCTTTGAACTCGTCCGCCGGTTCGACGTAGGCCGCCAGACTGGTGTCGTTTTCGGGAACCTCGATCCGTTCGCCCTTTACGTAGCATCCGCTTTCGGTGTAGAACGTCGCCGAGCCGCCTTTGCATTCTTCTTTTCCGTCTTCAGGGTAGGTTCCTTCGTAGATTTCGACTTTGTCAGGCGGGCTGTGTCCCGAGCGACCGAACGTCGCTGTTCCTTCGACCCTCGCGGCGTCGTTCGTGTGCATCGGGCCGTCCACTTTGTCGCCGCTCGTGAAGATGATCGACTGGCATTTCAGGCCTTTGGGGTTCCATTCGCCGTAGTACTTATTTTTGCATTCGCCGCTGGCATAGAGGCTGGGGTCCAGGGTTTCGAAGTTCGTGAAGTAGATGTAGTCCAGGAAGCCGGTGACCTTGAACGTGGCGATCAGCGTCCGGCTGGCTTTACCCGCATAGCCAATGGACTGGATACGGAAGGTGTTCGCGAGCGCACCTTTGTTCTCGATCGCCGACGCGAACGGGTTGCTCGAGGAGCATTCGCCTTTGTATTCGCTCGGCGCGCTGGACGCGCCCAGCACCTTGTCTTCGTAGCGCTCGTTGCCTTCCCCGGCGACGGGGTTGTTGGGGCCGTTGCATTTCTCCCAGTAGTCCGGGTTGGCCTGCATCTCGTACTCGTACTCCTGCACCCCCGCCAGCGCCGCGTAGTAGGCCTGCTTGCGGACGAGGTCGTTGTGCGACGCTTCGTCTTCGCCAACCGCGAGCGTGAAGGCGCCTACGAGCAGGAGGCTCGTCACGAACATCACGCCAATCGCGATGATCATCGTGAAGCCGGCCTGCGAGCGAGCGGCGGCGTCGAGCAACAGACGCGTGCGGGTCATTCGCACGGCCCCGCTTTGAGCGTTGCTTCGGAGTTGGGCGCGCTAAACGTGAGCGTGACCTGGGTGCGCTGATCGGTGGAGATTTCTTTCCAGAGTTTCGTGTCTTTGCTCGGCGCCGCGTTGAACGTGATCTCGACGGCCGACACGGCGCTCGCCTGTGCGGCGGTCAGGCCGCTAGCTTCGGGCAGCGTCTGCACGAGCGCGCTCGAGGCCTGGCTGGTGCTCGTAGCCGCTTTCGATGCAAAGACGTAGTAGCTGAACAGCGCCGGTTCCTTTTTTTCCGTCGCTTCGTTGAGCACTTCGCCGCGCTTGATCCGTTCGCCGATCACGGTCCCGGTCGCCGGATTCGCCGTTGCGGAGAACGTGTATTCGCCTTCTTTGTTCGGACCGCTCGTCGCGACGTAGGAGTAGTCCTTGAGCGTGCCGCGGCCTTCGGCAGCTTCTTCTTCGGTCCACACGAGCTTGTCGAGATGCACTTCGCTCAGCGCCGGTTCGGCCTGTTCGCTGTAGGCGTTGACCAGCAGCAGCGTGGTCCTGGTGCTGCCGGCGAGAACCGGGTTGAACCCGGCCAGCAGGCAGGAGGAATGAAGTTTGTCGACGATGCGAGTCATCGTGACGCGGCCGAGCTGGGTGGCCTCCACGACATCGGCCTGGCGGTTGGAGTGCTTGAGGCTGATTTCGAGGATCGCGAACAGCGCCCCCATCACGATGATGCCGCAGACCATCGCGACGAGCGTTTCGATGAGCGTGAAGCCGCGCTCGTCGCGGCAGCGACGGCGGAAGCTGATGGTCGGCATGCTCAGCACGAGGAGACTCCCGACGCCACGCTGAAGCTGGTTTTTTCTTCGGCTTCGGTTTCTTCTTTTTCGCGCGTCGCTTTCAGGGCTTTGGCTTCGGTTTCTTCTTTTGTGCGTTTTTCCTTGGCGGTCGTCGCTTCGGTTTCTTCTTTTTCGCGTTTTTCTTTCGCCGTTTGCGCCGTCGCTTCTTCAGTGGCCCGTTTTTCTTTCGCTTTGGTTTCGTTTTTTTCGTCTGTTTCGCGCGTCGTCGTTTGCGCTTTTTCTTTGGCTTCGCGTTCCGCTTTCGATATTTTCGGGAGTTTTTTGCCTTCTTCTTTTTCCAACCATTCTTTGCGTTCTTTTGCTTCTTTCGCTTCCCGAGTGGTCTTTGCGCTGGCCTGTGTGGCTTCTTCGGTTTCGCGCGTTTCTTTCGCGGTTTTCGCTTCGGTTTCTTCGGTTTCGCGTTTCGTCTTCGCGGTTTTCGCTTCGGTTTCTTCGGTTTCGCGTTTTTTCCGCGGCGGCGCTTCTTCTGCTTCGCGTTCGGCCTTGGAGCGCTGTCCGAAGTAGGCGTTGAGCGTCGTGCCTTCGGCGTTGCTGTTCGTGTAGTTCGCGGTGTAGGCGCGTTTGGCGGCTTTGTCGTAGACGCAGAGCTTGGCCTTGCCGAACGGCTGGAACTGGTGTTCGAGGTGGCCGGAGCTGTTAGTGAGTTGGGCGTGGACGAGGCTCGCGGCGAACGCGTTGTTCGGCGTTTCGCTGCCTTCGCATTCGGTGTTCGTGATCGAGACTTCCGCCGGCACGGATTCGACGGTTCCGGGTTTGGCGTAGGTGCCGTCGTTGACGGTCAGGTTGACGCGGCTGAGGGGGACCTTCACGGTCGGGTTGCTGCCGGGCGTCACGACGGCGCCACCGGGCACTTCGGCTTCTTTGTAGGTGCCGTTGTTGGGGCAGTCGCCCGCATATACGGTCCACGGCGCGGAGAACGGGAAGAGGTCACCCTTGGCGTATTTGGCGCCCGCCGCCGTCGTGGCGGTGGGGCCGGCCGTGGTCGTGACGGCCTCGTATTTTTCTTCGCCACCGCCCTGGTATTTGAATTCCTGGCTGCCGGTCTGGAAGGTGGGGTCGCCGGCGGGTATGAATTCGCTGGAGACGACGAACGTGTTGCCCGTCACCGGCTGGCCTTCGAAGGAGGTTTCGCCTTTGTAGGTGTATTCGGCGGTGATGCGCCCGCCTTCGTCGTAGGAGACCGCGTACTGGGTCGTGATGTTCGGCGCGATCGAGACTTCTTTGGTGGGGTACTTGAGCGTCCCGCCGGTCGTCACGAAGTTGGGCTTTTCGGCGATTTCGACCGTTGCGCTGGTCGCCGCGAGCCCAGTCAGGATGACGCAGCCGGCCGCGCCGGTCGTGCCTTCGGCGGTGTTCGTGAAGCTCGAGCCCACCGGCGTGTATTTCGCGCTTGCCGTGACGCCCGCGGCGGCGAGCTTGGGGCTGCCGCCGTTGCTGACGTCGACCTCGAGCGCGGAGCCGACGGGGGGCGTGATGATGGTCGACTGTTTGACGGGAGGTTGTTTGGCCGCTTCGTGCAGTGCCCACGTCACGGAGGAGCTGATCTGGATGTTGGCGCCGTTTTCGCGGCTCGATTCGTTGACCGAGCAGCCCGTCGAGCTGCCTCCTCCGTTCACCGGTTTCGCTTCCTGGGTGACCTTGTACTTGGTGGCGCCGACTTCGACTTCGTATTTGTGCGGCGCGGTCTCGAGCGCGTCGAGCGCGGTCGCCGGGTCCGTTCGGAGCTTCTCCTGGGATTCCGAGGCCAGCAGCGCGGCCTCGGCGTGGCGGCGTTGGTCGATCGTCAGCCGGTTGGCGGCATCGAAGCCGTTGAACGTCGCCACCACGATGATCGCGACGAGCAGCGCGCTGATGATCACCTCGACGAGCAGAAAGCCCCCCTCGGAGGAGACTCGCGCCATCACAGCGTCGATCGGGCGCGGCTCCCCCTCTAGGCCGCTCGGGCCCGTGCGCCGGGGGGTCCGGGATGCCAGCTCGGGCGCGGAGGCTCGCCGCCGACATAGGCGGTGGTCAGCGAAGAGCATCGCGAAGAAAGAGCGCATTGTCGTGAAGTGGTTCCGGACCACTTGACGCTTCGGCACCGCGGGATGGCTGCTTTAGCGCGGGGTCGCCCGACTAAGCGCTCTGCGGCCGCGAGTCTGGCCGTCCGCGGCGCGGCCGGCGCCGCCGGCGCGCTCGAGCGGGGCTCGGGCGGGCGTTGCCGGACGCTCAGCCCACAGGGCGCGGCCGCGCGAGGCCTCCCGCGCGACGCCGTCCAAGCCCTACAATCGACGCCCCCGGGGGACTGGTGTATCGGTAACACGGTGGTCTCCAAAACCGCAACGCGAGGTTCGACTCCTCGGTCCCCCGCTGCCCGCAAAGCCCCAAGCTGCTGGTTCTCGGCTGTTTCGCGGCTCGATTCGGCCTCGACGCGCGGTGTGGGTGCTCCGGCGCGCTTCTGCCGCCAGAGCTCTCGGCGGCGGCTGGGCAGTAGCATCGGTGCGCCCCCGTCGCGGCGCTTGACGCGCGACAGCGATCGTGGCAGTCTGCACGACGGTTCCGGCCCTAGCCACGGTCTCGGTCTGGCCGGCCATCTCAAGTTGGCACCCCTCCCGTCCATCTCCCGGATGCACGCTTTCTGCGGATCGCGGGGGTTCTGACGGCCAGCATGCACGAAAGCACCCCACCGGAAAGCACCCCACCTAAGAGTTCCGCCGGCAACGGCGCGGGCAGCGATGCTTCGCCGGCGGCGACCGCCTCGGAGGGGGTGGCGCCGGCCACGCGCAGGCGGCGGATCCTGGTAGCCGTGCTCGTGTGGGGCACGACCCTGCTCGCCGTGCTGGGGATCTTCGCGGTGTGGGCGAACCGCCAGCTGTTGAACGCTGATAACTGGGCGAACACGAGCACGAAGCTGCTGCAGAACAGCGACATCCGTGAAACGACGTCCAACTATTTGGTGGACCAGCTGTACGCGAATGTCGACGTGGCCGGCGAACTGAAGTCCAAACTCCCCTCCCAGCTCGCGTCGCTCTCGGGTCCGATCGCGGGAGCGATCCGCAGCGTCGCAACCGAAGCCGCCCAACGCGCGCTGGCCACCCCGAGGGTCCAGGAAGCCTGGAAGCAGGCCAACCGCGCGGCCGACCAGTCCTTCGTGGCGATCGTCAACGGCGGCAAGGGGGCGCTCGCCGTCAACCACGGCGAAGTAAGCCTCGACCTGGCCTCGATCGTGGCCAACATCACCAACCGCCTCGGTTTGCCCAACGTGTCCTCGAAACTGCCGCCCTCGGTCGCAAAGCTGAAAATCCTCAAGTCGGAACAGATCAAGTTCGTCCAGGAAGGCGGCAAAGCGCTCAAGGGCCTTGCGCTGCTGTTGACGATCCTGGTGCCGCTGCTCTACGCGCTCGCGATCGGGCTCGCCCGCGGCTACCGCCGCCGCACGCTGATGACGGTGGGGATCGCGATCCTCGCCGTGGGGGTGCTCGTCTACCTCGGCCGAACGATTCTCGTCTCGCAGGTCACCGACGCGCTCGCCAAGAGCGAATCCGTCAGGCCCGCTGCGCAGGCCGCCGTGTCGATCGCGACCTCCATGCTCTCGGAAATCGCCGGTGCGTTCATCTTCGTCGCGATCGTGCTGATAGCGGCAGGCTGGTTCGCCGGTCCGAGCCGCTGGGCGGTCGCCGCCCGGCGGGCGATAGCGCCATTCCTGCGCGAACAGCCGGAGTTGACCTACGGCATCGTCGCCGTGATCATGGCGCTCGTCTTCATCTGGCAGCCGATCCCGGCTACGGGCAAAGTCGGCGGGGTCATCGTGTTCCTCGTGCTCGCATTCCTCGGCACCTACCTGCTGCGACGCCAGACCGCGCTCGAGTTCCCGGGCGCAACCGAGGCCGACCTCGCTGATGCCTAGATCGAACGGCGCCGGCGTCGTGTGTCGTCGCCCTCGCACATGTCGTAGCGGCGTCCGGCTCGCGCCGCCGAGCGGGGACCGCGCGAGCTGCGCGCCCGTGCTTCACAAGAGCTGTGGGCAGGCAGGTCGCGCCCGCTACATCAAATCTGACAACCGTGTCAGCCGTACCGCTATGGGAGGAGAGCAATGAGAGGTATGGGGAGTGCAGTATTCGTCGGCATCCTGCTCATGATCGCGGGAGTGCTCAACATCATCTACGGGATCGCGGCACTTGGAAACGCCAGCTTCTTCGTCAATGACACGCAGTACGTCTTCGCCAGCCTGCACACGTGGGGCTGGATCACGATCATCCTCGGCGTCATCCAGCTGACGGCTTCGCTGTCGCTGTTCGCCGGCAACCTCTACGGGCGGGTGATCGGGATCGTGGCGGCCACGCTCGGCGCGGTCGGGGCGCTGCTGGACGTCGGCGGGGCGCACCCGTGGTGGTCGCTTGGCATCTTTGTCATCTGTCTCGTCTGTATTCACGGCCTCGTGGTTCTCGGCGAGCCCGAGACGGTCTGAGCGGCGCGGGCCGCTACGGGGCTCGCTTGGCGCCGGCGCGCTCGCGCACGCCCTCATCGCCGGCGATCAGGATCGTGCTGACCATCTCGGGCGGGAACAGGCCGTGCTCGACGACGCCCGCGGTCGCGCCGAGGCGGCAGGCGAGCTCGCGCGGGTCGCCGACCGCTCCGAAGTAGTCGGCGATGAGACCGTCATCGGGGCTCGGGGGCGCGTCGCGCAGCCGTGCCGGAGCGAGCGCGATCAGCGTGTGCTGGACGCCGAAGCGCAGCAGCTCGAGCGGCACCGGCGGGGCGAGGCTGGCAACGGCCTTCTCGTGCGAGGCGATCACGACGAACCGCCGCGCGGCCGCGGCGACGATCTTCTCGCGGGTGTGCGCGCCGCCCCCGCCCTTGATCAGCCAGCCCTCGTCGTCGATCTGGTCAGCTCCGTCGATCGCCAGGTCGAGCTCGCCGAGCTCCTCGAGCGTGCCGATCCTCAGCCCCAGCGCGCGCGCCTCGCGCTCGGTGGCGGGGGACGTCGCCACGCAACGCACGTCCTTGCGCGCGCGCGCCGCGAGCGCGGGCAGCAGGAATGCAACCGTCGTACCGGTGCCGAGCCCTAGGCGCATCCCGTCCTGCACGAGCTCGGCGGCGGCCGTCGCGGCCGCGCGCTTCTGCTCTGCGACGCGCTCGGCCTCGCTCAGCGCCGCAGACCGCCGCCGCCCAGTCGCACCAGAGGGCGCCATGGCGCGGACGTTACCGACCGGCTCGGTTCCCTGAGGCGCACGCGCTCGGGCGCGGCGGGGCCGTGCAGCAGAAAACCCTGGCCGACCGAGCAGTGCAGCTCGCGGGCGAGCGCCAACTGCCTGTTGGTCTCGATCCCCACCGCGACCGCCGTCAGGCCCGCCTCCTTCGCGAGCGCAATCGTGGCGGCGAACATCGCCCTGCGCTCCTTGTCGTGATCGAACGTCGCGACCAGCACCGGGTCGAGCTTGAGCACGTCCAACGGCAGGTTTCCGGGCAGCCCGAGCGAGTACTGCCCGGAGCCGAATCTGTCGAGCGCGATCGACACGCCGAGCCGCTTGACGTCCCTCAGCGCCTCGCGCGCACGCTCGGGGTCGCGCATGACGGCGTCCTCGCTCACCTCCAGGCATAGCGCGCGACCGGGCAACCGGCAGTAGGCGAGCTCCTCGCGGACGCGCTCTGCGAGGTCGAGCTCGGTGAGCTCTCGCGCGGAGATGTTGACCGAGATCGGAATCGCGATCCCGTGCCGGCGCCAGACCTCCGCCTGCGCGCAGGCGGTGTGAAGAACCCAATTGCCGATCTGCACGATCAGGTCGCTCTCCTCCGCGGGCGGAAGGAACGTCGCGGGCAGGACGACCGCGTCGTCGGGGCGCCCGCTGCCTTGGGGGCGCCAGCGCACGAGCGCCTCGCAACCGACCGCGAGACCTCCTGCGAGCGGCAGGATCGGCTGATAGGCCAGCCACAGCTCGTGGCGGGGCAGCGCCTCGCGCAGGCGGCCGCCGATCTCGATGTGCGTGCTCACCTGCTGGCGCAGGCTTTCGTCGAACAGCTCCAGACGGCGACCGCCGGCGTTCTTGGCGCGGTACATCGCAAGGTCGGCCTCGCGCAGCATCGCCTCCGGATCCGTGTCCTGCTCGCGCGCAACCGAGATGCCGACGCTGGCGAGCATCGCGACTTCCGCGCTGCCCACGGGGATCGGGTCCTCGAGTGCGTCGATCACGCGCGAGCCGAGCGTGAGCGCCTCGTGCTCGCCTTCGACGTCCTCGGCGAGGATCACGAACTCATCGCCGCCGAGCCTCGCGACGGTGTCGCTGTCGCGCATCAGCGCGGCGAGCCGCTCGGCGATCGAGACGAGAAGGCGGTCGCCGACGTCGTGTCCGAGGTTGTCGTTGACGGCCTTGAACTTGTCGAGGTCCACGAACAGCATCGCGACGACGCCGTTGCTGCGGTGCACGCGAGCGAGCGCCTGGCGCGCGCGGTCCATCAGCAGCAGCCGGTTGGGCAGTCGCGTGAGGGGGTCGTGAAGGGCCTGGCGCTCGAGCGAGACGCGATCGGTCACGTCCTTCGCCGCGGCGTACCACGTGTCGCCGTCGCAGCGCGCACTCCACAACAGCCACCGCCACGATCCGTCGCGGTGCCGGTAGCGGTTGGTGAAGTTCTCGAACTCGGCCTCGCCCTCCCCCGCAGCGAACATCAGCGCGAGCGTATCGCGCACGTCGTCGGGGTGCATGAACTCCTGGATCGGGCGCGAAAGCAGCTCCTCGCGTGTCCACCCGAGCAGACGCTCCCAGGCCGGGTTCACGAGCGTGAAGTGGCCCTCCAGCGAGATCGTCGCGAGCAGGTCGCTCGTCATGTCGAACAGCCGCGCCACGCTGGCCCCGTCGTGCGGCGTTTGCGCGCCGGTCGCGGGGGGAGGATTGCTCATGCTCATGCACCCATTCCTTGACCAACACGTCGGCCGCGCGCCCGCATTGCAGCGCGCTTTCCGTGGCGCGTTGGACGTATTGACTAGCTTTCGCTCTCGCCGCCCGGCGACGGCGCTGGAGGCCGCGTGAAGTGCCGCCCGAGGATGGACTCGGAGGTCGTGCCGAGCTTGCGTCGCCAGGGTCTGTGAGGTCCTGCGCTGAGGCCCTCTAGGAGGCCGTGCTGAGCGGCGAAGCCGAGTCCGACGCGCCCCCGCCGCCCGCCGCTAGCGCCGCTAGCTCGCGATGCTCCTCCTCACCACGCAGGAAGCGCCATAGCGAGAGGCACATGAGCACGGTCATGAGGATCGCGCTCGAGACGCACCACTCGCAGATTTTTTCGAGCGTGAAGACCTCGCGGAAGGTCAGGTAGCAGCTGAACGCGAAGCCCCCGAAGGTGAGCGCGAGGGTGGCCAGTCGCGTCGTCTCGGTCTCGCGCAGCAGCAACGTGCCGAGGATCGCGATGTAGCCGATCAGCCCCATCAGCGCCACGGGCAGGCCCGCGACCTTCGAGTAGGTCGACGTCTGCACCGCCTCGCATTCGTCGTGACCCTGCACGCACGCGACCTTGATGCCCGCGTAGTGCACGTAGGTCAGGTAGGTCGTGAGGCCGACGCCGATCAGCGCCAAGACGATCATCACGATCCTCAGCGTGCGTGCGCTCATCGCCTAGGCCTTCAGTTCGGATTCGATCGCCGAGTCGAAGCCCGCCGATTCGGTCAGCGACACTTCCGGGAGCTTTTTCAACGTTCCCCCGCTGTGCCCGATCAGGAACGAGGGCGTACCGTTGAAGCCCTCGTTGTTGGCTGTCTGCGCGTCGGCGGCGACCTGGTTTTCAAACGTCGGATCCTTGCGGTCTTCGGTCCAGGTAGCGATGTTCAGCCCCGGCACCTGGTGGGCGAGCCCCTGGAGATAGCTTTCGGTGACGTAGCCGCTGTCCTCTTTGCCCTGCTCGTGGTAGAAGAGCTCGAGGTAGTTCCACATCAGCTTCTGCTTGCCGGCGGCCAGCGCGGCGATCTGCTGGGTTTTGAAGACTTCGGGTTCGCGCGTGGCGGTCTCGAGCGAGCGGTATTCGATCTTCACCTTGCCGCTCCGCACCCACTTCTGGACGATCGACGGAAGCGCCCCCAGCGTGAATTCCCTGCAGATCGGGCACTGCAGGTCGCCGAAGTAGACGAGCGTGACCGGGGCAGTAGGCGATCCGAGCACGTTGCCGTTCTGGGGGATCCCGCCGATCGTGGAGTCGACCGCGGAAATCGCCTGTGTTTCGGCGGCGGTGCCTTTCTTGGCGAGGCCTTTGGAACTGCTGCCGCTCCCGCCGGCCGCGATCGCGATCACCACGATCGCGACGACGACGACGGCCACGACGATGCCCAGCTGCGTTAGGCGCGTTCGCCGAACGGCCTGCGCCGCCTCGGCCTCCTCCATCGCCTTGCGCTGCGCGCGGGCCTGCTCGCGGCGCTGCTTGCGGGTGAGATCCTCCTCGTCGCTGTCAACCGGGCTCATGGGAAGAAACTTTTACAGATTTCGGATCAAGCGTGGCTAAGGAAGCGTTGCGGCTCTGCGTAGGCGTCGGACCTCGCCACCGGCGGCGGGAGCCGGGTCGGTCGGCGCGACGTGGGACTATGGCGGAGCCGGCCACCGCGCGTCGTAGCCGCTGCCGGCACTCCAGCCCCCGTAGCTCAGCCGGATAGAGCATCGGACTTCTAATCCGACGGTCGCAGGTTCGAATCCTGCCGGGGGCATGCCGAGAGGCTCCGTAAAGGCGGGGCCTTTCGTCGTTCTAGGCTCCACGGGGCGCAGCGGCGCCTATCCGGCGGTCGGCGGCCTCGATCCGCCCGACCTCGCCGGCTCAGCCGCAGTATGCGAGCTCGCGTTCGTGATCGCCTCGGGCGTGAGCTGCGTCAACGACGCCAGCGTCAGATCGGCGAGATCGAGGGCGTCGGCCTCGGGCGGAAAGTCCCGGTTGGGGACGGCGATCACGACCATGTCCGCGGCCGCCGCCGCTCGCAGGCCGTTGCTCGAGTCCTCGACAGCCGCAGCTCGCCGCGGCTGCACCTCGAGCCGCGCGGCCGCCGCCAGGTATACGTCGGGGGCCGGCTTGCCGTGCGCGACCTCTTCGCCCGAGACGCTCGCCGCGAAGCACTGCGTGAGCCCGCTCGCCGCGAGCACGGCGTCGATCACCCCGCGGTTCGCCGAGGAGGCCAGGCCGAGCGGCCATACGCGGGCGAGGCGCCGCACGGCGGCGATCGCCCCGGGCAGGAGGGGCAGCTCCATCGCGTAGGAGGCCAGTAGGCGCTCGATCACGCGATCGTCGATCTCGCCGGGCGCCAGCGGGACGCCCAGCCGCTCGTGCAGGTAGCGCGACCACTCTGGCGAGCTCATGCCGAGCATCGCCTCGGTGGCCCCCTCTCGCCATTGCCCGCCGGCCTGCGCCACGACCTCGCGTCGCGCGCGATCCCATGCGCGCTCGGAGTCGACGAGCACGCCGTCGAGGTCGAACACGACAGCCTCCAGCATCGACCGGGGTGGCTACTGGCCGGAAGCGCTCGCAGCGCCGAGCGGCTGCCCGCTCGTGGCGTTGCCTGGAGCCGTGTTCGCGCTGCCGAACAGGGCTCTCGTCGCACCGGCGATCTCGATCAGCGCATCGCGGCAGCTGCGGCTGATGCCGGCAAGGCTGATGAACGCGTGGATGAAGCCCGGGAAGCGGCGCAGCGTAGCCGGCGTGCCGGCGGCCTGCAGGGCCCGCGCGTAGTCCTCGCCCTCGTCCCGCAGCGGATCGAACGCGGCCGTGACGACGAGTGCGGGCGCGAGACCGGAGAGGTCCTCGGCTAGCAGCGGCGAGATGCGTGGATCGCGCGCCTGGGCTCGCTCGAAGCCCAGGTAGTTGTCCTGAAACCAGTCCATCTCGGCGCTCGTCAGCAGGAAGCCCTCGGCGAAGAGCTCGCGCGAGCGCCGCCGTGCGGTCATGTCCGTCGCCGGGTAGATGAGCAGCTGCAGCGCCGGTGCGGGACCGCCGTCACGGGCCGCGAGCTGGGAGACGACCGCCGCCAGGTTCCCGCCCGCGCTGTCGCCCGCGACGCCGACCCGGCTCGCGTCGGCGCCGAGTCGAGCAGCGTTCGCGCACGCCCAGCCGAAGGCCGCACGGGCGTCCTCGACAGCCGCGGGAAACGGGTGCTCGGGCGCGAGCCGATAGTCGACGGCGAGCACGTGCGAGCCTGCATGCCGGCACAGCAGGCGGCAGACGCCGTCGTGGGTGTCGAGGTCTCCGAACATGAAGCCGCCGCCGTGGTAGAAGACGAGCAGGGGGTGTGGGCCCCCGGGCTCGGCCGGCTGGTAGTGCCGCGCAGGCAGTAGCGTGGGGGCATCGATCACGACGTCGGAGACCGCACCCACGAGCGCGGGCCTGCCGGCGTAGACGGCGGCCTGGCGACGTCGCGTGAGGCGTGCCTGTTGCGGCGAGAGGCTCTGCAGGGGCGGCTGCGGGCGACGCTCGTTCAGCGCGAGTAGCAGCTGGATCTCCGGCGCGAGCCTTTCGCCGTCGATCTCGATTGGTGGCTTGCTCGAGAGGCGCACCTGCAGATCCGCCGGAAGTGCCGCAAGCGCTTGCGCGGCGCGAAGCTCCGCGCGCTGCGCGAGCGTGAGAGATGACGCCTCCATCGCCATCGTCGCAGCCTAGCGCTCCACGTCGGCCCGGTGGCGTCCTCGTCCGCTCTCAGGCGTGATCTCGGCGCTGATCGAGCGCTTCGCGGACCGCTGCCTCGGCCTGGTGGCCGGCTGTCAGCACCGGCTCGGTGCTGCGCAGCGCGCGCGCGAGCACGAAGGCGCCCTCCAGCGCGCAGAGCATCGAGATCGCAAGGCTGCGGGCGCGCTTGGGCGTCAGGCCGGCGCGCACAAACACGGCGGCGGCGCCGGAGATCCATCCCTCGAACACATCTGCGCAGGCGATACGCATGGGCTCGTTGGTGCTCGAGACCTCGAGCGCGATCGTCGCGATCGGGCAGGCGTCGGCGTAGTCGCTTTCCACGAGCGTCTGTGCAGCGCCGGCGAAGAACGCGCGCGTGGCAGCGGCGGGCTCGGCATCGGGAGTGAAGAAGGCGCCGATCAACTCGCCGTAGATGGCGCCCGACCAGCGGATCGTCTCCTCGCCGAGCTGCTCCTTGCCGCCCGGAAAGAAGTGGTACAGCGAACCGAACGGCGCGCTCGCCAAGGTCACGATCTGCTTGACGCCCGTGCCCGCAAAGCCCTGGCGGCGGAACAGCTCCGCGCTCGTCTGCACGATTCGCTCTCTCGTCGGCGGAGCCATCCCCGTCATGATACGATCCTGCGCTAGAGCGATCTATCTAGTAATGCCAGAGCTAGAGCTGACAGCGGGCACGATCGACTACGAGGACAGCGGCGGCGAGGGCCCCGTGGTGCTGCTCCTCGGCGGCGTGGTGATGGACGGCTCGGTGTGGGCGCCGCTCGTCGAGGATCTGCGTCGCGAGCACCGCTGCGTCGTGCCTACCCTGCCGCTCGGTGGGCACAGGCACCCGATGCGACCCGACGCCGATCTGTCGCTCGCCGGCTTCGCACGCATGGTGCAGGAGATCATGATCGCGCTGGATCTGCACGACGTGACCCTCGTCCAGAACGACCACGCGGCCGCGCTCGTGCTCGCCGGCCAGCGACCCGAGCGCGTCGCGCGCCTCGTGATCTCCTCGTGTGAGGCTTTCGAGAACTACCCTCCCGGCCTGCCGGGGAAGAACCTGCGCCTCACTGCGCTTGTGCCGGGCGGCCTCTACGTGGCGATGCAGGGGATGCGCTCGCATGCGCTGCGCCGCTCGCCGATCGGGTTCGGCTGGATGTCCAAGCGGCCGCTGCCGGACGAGCTCGTAGACCGCTGGCTGGCGCCGCTGCAGAGCCAGCGCGGGGTGCGGCGCGATCTTCGCAAGTACATCCTCAGCGCCCGCCGCCGCCAGATGATCGAGGTCTGCGAGCGCCTGAGCGCCTTTGATCGACCGGCGCTCGTCGTGTGGACGCCCGAGGATCGCGTGCAGCGCCCTGAGCACCGTCGCCGGCTCGCCGAGCTGCTGCCCGACGCGAGGCTCGTCGAGATGGCCGACAGCTACACGCTGATAATGCGCGACCAGCCACGGGCGTTCGCCGCTGCGATCCGCGAGTTCATCGCCGAGAGCGGAACGCGGACCGTCGCCGCCGCCGGCTCCGGCGAGGACTGAACGACGGGCACCCGCGCCGGCCGCGAGCCCGGCGCGGTGACGGGAGCGCGCCGGATCCGAAGTACGATCCGCCGATGCCACGCGCGCGACGGCGGACGGCTCGCTGCTAGCCGCGGGTATGACGTTCATCGCGACAACGTTGCTCTACCCGATCGCGCTGGCCGCTCTGTGCGTCGGCGCCGGCCTGTTCGTGGATCGCCTCAGCGGCGGCTTCCTACCCGCCTCGCTGCTCGTGACTGTGGGCGCCGCCGCGCTGATCGGGCTCTCTCAGCTGACGACATATGTCTCGGCGCTCGCGCCCGCGACTCCCTATCTCTTCGCCGCGCTGGCACTCGCCGGCCTGGCGCTCGCGCGCGGGCGGCTCTCGTCGCTGCTCGCGGCCATGCGTGCGAGGCCGCTGCTCGCGTGCGGTCCGGTGCTCGCCTACGCGCTCGCACTGGCCCCCGTGCTGGTGGCAGGGCGCCCGAGCTTCTCCTCGTTCATGGCGCTCGCCGACTCCGCGGTGCACATGATGGGGGCCGACTACCTCGTCCACCACGGCCAGAGCTACGCCCACCTGGATCTGCGCAACTCGTATGGCCGCTTCATAAACGCCTACTACAACACCAGCTACCCCTCGGGTGCCGACACGCTGTTCGGCGGCAGCGCGCTGCTGCTGCGCCTGCCGCTGATCTGGGCCTTCCAGCCCTTCAACGCGTTCATGCTCGCGAGCGTCTTCGGTCCGGCGTGGGTGCTCGCGCGGCGGCTGGCGATGGCGGTCCCGTTGGCGTGGCTGGCGGCGCTCAGCGCGGTTCTGCCGGCGCTCGTCTACGGCTATGAGCTGCTCGCCTCGGTCAAGGAGATCACGGCCCTCTCGATGATGATGACCGCGGGGGCTCTCGTCGTGATCCATCCGCGCTGGCTGACCGGTCCCGCACGAGGCGGAGTGCCGATCGCGCTGGTGCTCGCGGCGGGCACCTCGGCGCTCGGCCCGGCCTTCGGCGTCTGGGGCCTTGCCGCCGTGGCCGTGCTCGCCGTGACGCTCGTGCTCGCGCGTCGTTCGTCGCGATCGAGCCTCAGCCGGGCCCCGGGCCTGATCGCGCTCGCGGCGCTCGTCGGCTGCCTCGCAGCGCTGCCGACGCTCGTAGACCTGCGCGGCTCGCTGCAGGTCGCCAGCAACATCGCCTCGACGAGCAACTCCGGCAACCTGCACACGCCGCTGCGCACGATCCAGGTCTTCGGGATCTGGCTCGGCGGCAGCTACAAGCTTCAGCCCACGGGCGCGAGCCTTCAGGTCACCCACGCGCTGATCGCGCTCGCGGGCATTGCCGCCGTCATCGGCGCCGTGTACACCGTGCGGATCCGCGCCTACGCGCTCGCGGGGTGGATCGCCCTCACGCTGCTCGCGTCGCTCGTGGTGAGCGAGACGGTGACGAGCTGGGCCGAAGCCAAGACCCTGATGATCACCTCGCCCGTCGTCGTGCTGCTCAGCTGGGCCGGAGTGGCGGCGATCCTCGCGCTCCGCCCCGTCGCGCCCGCGCGCGCTCTCGGCGCCCTCCTCGCCGCGGCGCTGCTCATCGGCATCCTCGTCTCCGACGAGATGCAGTACCGGAGCTCGAACCTGGCGCCGACGGCGCGCTATCAGGAGCTCGCCTCGGTCGGCTCGCGCTTCGCGAATCAGGGACCGGCTGTGTTCACCGACTTCGACGAATATGCGCTCTACGAGCTGCGCAAGCTCGACATCGGCGGCCCCGACTTCGTCTACCCGCCGCCCGCGCTCGCGAGCGCCGCGGGCGGCTACGGCGACCCCGTTGACGTCGACCGCATCGAACCGGCCGCGCTGCAGGCCTACCCGCTCATAATCACGCGGCGCAACTCCCGCCAGAGCCGGCCGCCGGCCGCCTACGATCTCGCCTGGCGCGGCGACTACTACGAGGTCTGGCGTCGCCGCCCCGACGCTCCGGCCGCGCTCGCACACATAGGGCTCTCGGGCGGCGCTTCCGAGGAGTGCCGCGCGATCGGCGCGCTCGCGCGGGGGCCCGGCGCACACGCGCGAGCGGGCTCCACGCTCGTCGCCGCTGAGGCGCCCGAACTGGTCGAGGTCTCGCTCGCCTCCGCCGCCCGCCCCGCGCGCTGGGGCCATGCACGCAGCGGGCTCGTGATGACGGTGCCGGGCAAGCTGGTCGCGTCCTTTCACGTGCCCGCCACGGGAGTCTGGGAGGTGTGGGTCCAGGGGCAGATCATGCCGACGGTGGCGCTCGCCGTCGACGGACGCACGCTCGAGCAGATCGGCGGCCAGCTCAGCGGCAACTCGCTCGTGCCCGACACGGTCCCTCCGCGCAGGCTCACGCTCGCCGCCGGATCCCACACGATCGTGGTCGACCGCGGCGCGGTCTCGTTCGCGCCCGGCGCGCGCGGCTCGGCCATGCTCGACGCGATCTTCCTCACGCCGGCGGCGGCGCCAGCCGCCGGAGCGCTGGCACGGGCGCCGCTCGCGAGCTGGCGCTCGCTGTGCGGGCGCCGCTACGAATGGGTCGAGCTGCTAACGCCGGCCGGCTGAGCGCCGGCCGCGACTATCCCGCCGGCGTGGCGGTCACCAGCTCGGCGCTACTGGGCATCAGCGTGAGGTCGATCGTCCCTTCCTGAACGGGCAGTCGCGGGGTATCGGCCGGTTCGCTCCAGGAACCATCGCGCGCGACCGTTCGCCCGCCGAGCGTCACGCCGCTCGTCGCTTCCAGCGACGGCGCCGTCATCGTGAGCACGCTCGCCGTGCCGAAGCGCGGCCCTACGCGCAGGCTCAACCTGGTCGGTTGGGACCCGGGCGGTTCGTCGTCCACGAGCGAGATCACGAGAGCGCCGGCGCGCGTCACGAACGTCGTCACCGCGAGGTTCTGGGGCTGCGGGGTGCTCACCGTCGTTCGCAGCGTGCGCGCGCCGACGAGGCCGCGCATCATCAGCAAGGCGTACCAAAGCGGCTGCGCGGTCAGCCCGCCTGTCGCGAGCCGAGCCGCGTTGGGCGCGCACACCGCGCTGTAGCCGAGGCAGTTCGCCGGATTGCCCTGGAAGTTGAGGCCCGACACGCCCGCGGCGAGCGACTGCCCGATGTAGCCGGTGGCCCATAGCGCGGCCGCGAACGTGTTGCTGATCCCTGCGCTGCCGCCGCAGGAAACAGAGTTCGCCTCGTCCATCCTGAACGGCAGGCCTGTCGCCCGTGCCACCTCCATGTAGCGGAAGAGCGAGTCACCCTCCATCACCCGCACCTGAGGGCTCAGCAGCTGCGTTATCGAGGGCGTCGGCTGCTGATGACAGCCGAGCGGGTAGTGGTGGCCGGTGAGCAGCGCTGGGTGCTCCGTGCGCGCCTCGCTCGGTCCCCAGTGCATGAACACGTGCGACCCCGATACCCCGGGCCCGGCGAGCGGGATGCCCGGCGCGAGCTTTGCGATCGCCCGCCGATAGGCGCGTACCTCGGCGTCATAGCGTTCGAACGTCCACGGCAGCCCGCGCAGGCCGTGGCGCGCGTACGCGTCGGGCTCGTTGCCGATCTCGATCCCGCTGAGCCACGGTCCCAACGTATGCGCGGCCGCCGCGACCTCACGCGCCGCCGCGCTGGGGTCGTAGTGCGCGAGGCCGACGGTCAGCAGCACGTGCCAGTGGCTCTCCCGCGCGAGGCGAGCGAGGAGGCGGAGATCTCCCGCTTCGAGCACCGCGCTCGTCCACGCCGGACGCGGCGTCTTGGCGTCTGTCCAGGCGATTCGCGTGTCCGCCGAGACGCCGCCGAAGCGAAGCACGCCGGGGCCGAGCGAGCGCAGCAGCCCGACCAGATCCCCGCGGCCCCCGTATTCGGCGATACGGCGCAGGTCTGTGGCCTCGAAGGAGAGACCCAGGTAGCCGCCGACCACGCGTCTGCCCGGGTGGCTGCCGTCGATGCTCACGCTCACCGGCACCGGCGCGGTGGCGCCCGCCGGCGCGGCCGTCGGCGTCGGCGTCGGCGTCGGCGTCGACGGCTGGGCGGGCGCCAGCGCACCGCCCGAGGCGGGCACGGGCGTTGCCTCCAGCGCCGCCGGGCCGCTCGCCGGATCCGGGTCCCCGCCCACGGCTGATGCGAGGCTCGCCATCGCGAGCGCCACGACGAGGCCCACGGCGAGCAGCTTGCGCGCGCCGACGCGAGCGGCGCGCGCGAGCAGCGCATCGATCGCGAGGGCGGCGAGCATGGCGACCGCGACCGCATTGCGGGCGCCGACACGCCTGCCCCCGCGTCCGCTCGCGGCGGTTCCCGTCGTTTGCTCCATCCACGCTGCAGTAAACCTTGCCGCGCGACGGCACGCATGAGACATCCCCTAAAAACCCGCAACGTGCGACACCGGCCGAGCCCGTGCGTCCATCGGGGTCCGTCCCTAAGCTGGCTCACATGCCCGCGCAGGAACGCCCACAGGGGAGCGACAAGATCCTGCTGGGCGAGAACCTCGAGCTGCTACCCGGCCTCGCCGACGGGTCCTTTCAGCTGATCTACATCGACCCGCCCTTCAACACCGGTCGGTCGCAGACGCGCCGGACGCTTAGCGCCGTACGTGACAGCGGTGGCGAGCGCACGGGCTTCCAGGGACACCGCTACCGTACGCGCGTGCTCGCCGAGTCCTCTTTCCAGGACGACTTCGACGACTACCTCTCGTTCCTCGCCCCGCGTCTCGCGCACGCCCACCGCCTGCTGGCCCGCGAGGGCACGCTCTACTTTCACATCGACTACCGCGAGGCCCACCACTGCAAGCTGCTGCTCGATGAGATCTTCGGACGCGAATGCTTCCTGAACGAGCTCATCTGGGCATACGACTACGGCGCGCGAAGCAGACGCCGCTGGCCGGCCAAGCACGACACGATCCTCGTATACGTACGCGACGCGCGCGCCTACCACTTCGACTCGCGGGCCGTCGACCGCGAGCCGTACATGGCCCCGGGGCTCGTCACGCACGAGAAGGCCGTAGCGGGAAAGCTCCCCACCGACGTCTGGTGGCACACGATCGTTCCCACCAACGGCCGCGAGAAGACCGGCTATCCGACCCAGAAGCCCGAAGGCATCGTCCGACGCATGGTCCAGGCCTCAACAAGCCCAGGCGACTGGTGCCTGGACTTCTTCGCCGGAAGCGGCACGCTGGGAGCGGTCGCAGCATCGCTCGGGCGCCGCTACGTGCTGATCGACTCCAACCCCGAGGCCGTCGAGATCATGCGCGCGCGCCTGCCCGCAGCGAGCGTCAGCGCCGACGCGGCAGCGGACGCGCCGCCGCTCGCGCGCGCCGGGGCCTAGCCACGCGGCGGCCTGCAAACGCGCTCGACGGCTACCTGCGAGCCTTAGCCGCGTGTACCACGTCGAGCTGCGCCAGTTCCCCAAACGCCTGCAGCGCTTCAACCTCAGCGGCCCCGAGGTAGGCGCGATCGTGCTGCCGTGGGTGCAGGAGCGCATCGTCGAATTCGGCGACGAGAAGTGGAGCCCCCACGCGGCGACGCTCACGATCATCGACGGGCCGGAGATCCCGATCGATCAGATCTCGATGGCTCGTGGCTGGCGCACGGTTGAGCACGAAGGCCACGACGTCACCGAGCGCATCCTCGAGGAAGCCCGCGATGCGCTCGCGTCCGGAGCGGTCGCACCCGACGGGACCGTCGCGCGCGCCGGCGATGCCGTCGCGGGCGCGGGGTCCGGCGCGGGCGCCGGGTCCGGTGCGGGGTCCGGGTGGGGGTTCGGCGCGGGGTCCGGCGCGGGCGCCGAGGCAGGCATCCAGACGGAGCGCGTGCAGGAGCCGAGCGCGGCCGGGGGAGGGGGAGAGACCTTCGCAGACCCGCTCGCCCTCGGCGTCGAGCTCGGCTCGCTGCTCGGCAGCCAGCCCGCCCGCTTGCTCGCCGCGTGGCGGTCGGTCGCCGCGCGTTCGAGCGGGTTGACCCCCAGCGAGAGCCTCGCCCTCGCCGAACGCGAGATAGCGCGCGAGGAGTGAAACGATCGCCGCTGCGACGCTAGACTTCTGCTCGCATCACGTGGTGGGCGTAGCTCAGTTGGTAGAGCTCCTGGTTGTGGTCCAGGCGGTCGTGGGTTCGAGCCCCATCGCTCACCCCTCGAGAAGGCCGGTACGCGCGGCTCCGGCTGTGGTCGCAAGCCAGGAGAGGCGGAGCTCGGTGCGGGGGTATGTGGCGAGGTGGGGGCGGCTCATGGCGTGGTGCGCAGCAGCGCTGGCGCTGCTCGTCTTGCCGGCTTCGGCCGCGGCGCAGCCGGCCGCCCAGCCGAGCGGCCCGGTCGGCTGCATCGACACCCGAGGCGTCGGAGGGTGCGCCGCGGCCTCTTCGCTGGCCGGGCTCGAACCAACCCAGATGGTGGTTTCGCCGAACGGCCGCTTCGTCTACAGCACGCAGCAAGGGGAACTGACCCCGCCCCGTGGCGCCCCGCACTCGCGGTTGCTCGTCTTCGCGCGCGATCCCCGCAGCGGCGCGCTCCACCCGCTTCCCGGACGGCGAGGTTGCCTCGAAGACACCCCTCAGCCGGTCGCCCGCCAGCGAGGATCGTGTGAGCGCGTGGGTGGCATTGAGCAGCCGTACGCGCTGGCGATCAGCCCCGACGGACGACGCCTCTACGTGAGCGCGGGAGGGGGGCGGGAATTCGGAGCCAACTATCTGGTGACATTCGCGGTAGATCCGCGCACGGGCACGCTGCGGCTCCTGCAGTGCCTCACCAGCCAGGTGCGCAGTCACTGCGCGTCCGCCCCGATTCCCCCGGTCGGCGACCTGCTCGTGTCATCCGACTCGCGCTACGTCTACCTCGCCGACGGGCGCCGGGCTGCCATCGACGTCTACCGGGTGGGTGCCAATGGCCTCGCCTTCGCGCAGTGTGCCGCAGCAACCACGGTTCCGGGACACAGCTGCACGATGGCCCAGCTGCTTCCGCAGGCCGGGGTGGAAGGGCTCGCGGAGACTCGCGACGGCTTCGAGCTCTACGCCGCTGGGTTGATAGGCGAAGACGCAGACCGCATCGTGGAGCTCGGCCGCGACCCGGGCAGCGGTCTCCTGACCGCCGGGTCCGCACCCGGGGATTGCGTCAGCGACGAGCGCAGCCCTCCCTCGGGTTGCACCCGGGTCGGGCTCACCGGGACCCAGCTGTCGTTGAGCGCGTCCGGCGACGCGCTCTACGCGGCAAGCGAACCAGAGCTCGCGGTGGCCGACCTCTCGCGCGACCCTGACACCGGCGCCCTCAGCGAGGCTGCGCCGCCCGCGGGATGTTTGGAACTGACGGACTTGCTGCAGCTGGGATGCAGCGTCGCGCCACGCTGGTCGGGCGATCATGCGCACACGGTGCCCTCCCGATCGGGCGGGCTGCTCGTTTCCGCCGTGGAACAGCGCGACGGCGATGAGACCGTCGTCGAAGTCACCCGCTCGCCGACCGGCGGCCCGCTCGCGGTGAACGACATTCGTGGATGCCGCGCCGGACGTTGCCGGCCGCTTCGCGGAGCGGCCGGAGAAACGGTCGGGGCTCTCGCGATCTCGCCGGACGGGCGCTCTGTTTACGTCGCGGGTGGGGACGGGATCGCTCAGATCCGGATCTCCGGGGGCTGACGAATTCGTGACACCTAGGTCGCGGTGGCGACCAGGCTGCCTCAGCGGGACATCACTCGTTCGCCGGTCCCAGACAAGTACCTGCGGCAGTCCGACTAGAGTCGAGGCCGCTCGCAGACGCAGGGCCCCCGCCCGCCCTGCATCCCCGAGGCGATCAAGGCCGAGCCGGAGGTACGCCACGTAGCACGTCACTGAGCGAATCTCAGCGGCCCTTCACCTCCGGCTCAGCAGGGCGAGGGCCTTGCGGCAGGGGGTCGCTTGGTCGCGCTATTCAGGCTCGGTGATCTCGACTGCGCCGAAGCCTTCGAGTGGGCCGTCGACGAAGAAGATCTCCATCGTGATGTCGGGCTCGACGTGGGCTTGGCTCAGGAACGCGAGAACCTTACGGCCGGTGAGATCTTCGATCGTGTGCTTGTAGCGTGAGGCCATCACGCGCTGGAAATCCTCGCGCATGGCGATGACCCGATCGGGCTCGCCGCTGTCCATGATCGTTTGCTCAAGCGCGGTGAAGCCGCTTCCGCGCATGACGACGACGATGATGTCGTCGAGCGCATAGGTCTTGGCCTTCATCGGGCCACGCCCGTAGTGGTCGCGCAGAATGCCAACGATGCTGGTCGAGATCGCTGCGAGCAGATGTCCACCGGCGAGCGGGACGCCGCTGGCTGGGGATGTCTGATCTACGTCGGCCACTCGTGGTCCGGTGGGCTTGCGAGGCTCTGTCGGAGGCTCGTAATCCGGTGTTCTCGTGCCCGATCCGTGGGTTTGCGCGAACCACGCCAACCTCGCAGCGTCGAGAACGTAGCGCACGCTTGCCGAGCGGTCAAGCGGCTCGCTTCGAGCGACCATAGGGATTTCCCGCACTGAGCGGCAAGAGTAAGAGCGAGCGGTGTACCGGCTCCTGGCGCTGCGCTATGGTCGAGCGTTACAGCGACCCTACGTCCGCGGTCACCGACTGTGGTTGGGATTGCGCCTCAAAAAGCGGAGCGAACTCGCGGTCACACGTTGGCTGCAATGTCCTGGTCTGTTGGCGGGTTGGCATTTCTGGACGAAGGAGTCCATCGGTGCAAGGATCAGGAGTGGCTCGTCGCCCCTCGCAAGGCGCATACAACACACGCTGGCCGCCCGAGGCTGCCAGTGACGGCGGGCGCGCGACCTCCCGTGCGCTGACGTGCTCACGACGCGATCGCCACCGTCGGAGGCCCCCGCCGCCCCTCAGACCGGACCTCCAGTCCTCATACACGGCAGTCACTCCCTGTCGGACTGACCACCTTGCCTGGTGAACGCAGGAATATCCAATCGGGATACATGTCATCCGCAGCAATACAACGAGGAGGCCGTCATGCCTAGGATCACTATCACCGCCGAACACGGCAACGAGCGTCCAATTCTACTCGACGAGCGCGTTGAACCGATTCATCTCGACGACGCGCAGCAGTCCGTTCCGCTCCTTGAACGGATCGCGTGGGCGCTCGCAGACGCCGAGAAGGCAGAGACGCGCTTTGCGGCGGCGCTGAGCTGACCGCAACGGACAAGCAGAGGGTTCCGTCGTAGCTACTCGGCGATCGCGGAGCTGCCCCGTCCCGGCTGTGGAGTCCCGAGCGCGTCCTTGCCGGGGCGATCCGGTGGGATCGATCCCAATGGCGATCTGTTGCCCTCGCCCGCTCGTCGACGTGGCGGTCCAGCAGGCGCAGACCTATCCCGGATCAGGCAGGGTCTTCACCGGCCAACATCAGGCCTAGGCGGGGCTGACGAGGACGGCCAGCAGATCGCCGATGTTCTGCTTCTGCGCCACCGCGTCCGGGAGCGGAAGATCGGGGTGAACCTCGTAGGTATTGCGACGGCCGACACGCTTGGGGGTGATATAGCCGGCTGCGGCGAGCTCCGCGACGATTCGTTGTGCGGCGCGTTCGGTGATGCCGACACGCTCGCTGATGTCACGTAGGCGGACGCCAGGTTCGTCGGCGATGCATACGAGGACCTGGGCATGATTGGTCAGGAATGCCCAGCGGCGTGAGGCGGCCTGAACGGGGCTCATCTATTCAGACTAGCATTTCTAGATTGTCATTTCATGTTATGGTGGTCGCACAGCGACGTGTTCTGAAGCCAGGAGCCACGCGCACACCCATCGAAACGAGGCCTGCTTTCTCCCCGCTCGGTCATGTCGCACCCGTCCGCCGGCACCATCTGGACCAGCGCGACCGCTGAATGAGCCTCGACCGTCGCTCGCACGCCAGTGGGCGAGGGATCGACGGCACAAGATCCGTCCCCGATAGGGCAGCGGCGTCTTCGGACACGGCCGCTGCGGAAAGTCACCTACATGCCGAGCACCACCGTTCCTTTTGGTACCGCCGCAGCCGTCGCTGATCGAAGGCCCCGACGCTTGCCCTCCGAGCGAGGGTCCGAGCGCCCGCCGGCATTTGGAGACCCGCGCGAGGGCGGGGAACGCTTGCGCGTCGCGATGCTCGCCCCACCGTGGATCTCGGTTCCGCCGCCCGGCTATGGAGGCGTGGAGTCCGTTGTGAGCGTGCTAACCGAGGCGCTCGTGCGGCGTGGGAACGAGGTGACGCTCTTCTGCGCCCCTGGGTCGGCGTCAAGCGCGCGGGTAGTGCCTCTGCTCGATCAGTCATACCCCAATGAGATCGAGCGCTCGCTCTATGAGGTCGACCATGTGGCGCGGGCGTTTGCGGAGATCGACCAGGCCCGCAACGAGCACCGGTTCGATGTGGTGCACGATCATTGCGGGTTCACGGCCCTCGGCATGGCAGACCGCCTCGCCACGCCGCTCGTGCACACGCTACACGGGCAGTTCACGGCGGCCACGACCGCGTTCTACACACGACACGCGTCAAAGGCGACGGTGGTGGCGATCAGCCACGCGCAGCGGACCACGGCGCCGGCGAGTCTGGGCGGGGTGGCAGTCATCCCCAACCCGATCGCTGTGCAGAGCTGGCCGATGCGCGAGCGCAAGGAGGACTACGTGCTCTGGGTCGGGCGGATGACGGCGGAGAAGGGACCGCACCGCGCGATCGCGGCGGCCCGCGCGGCGCGGGTGCCCCTTGTGCTCGCCGGCGTCATCCAGCCCGGCCAACAGGCCTTCTTCGACCGCGAGGTGGCGCCCCACATCGACGGCGAGCGCGTCCGCTTTCTCGGCGAGGTGGGCGGGTCGCTCAAGCGGTCGATCTTTGCCGGCGCTCGCGCGCTGCTTATGCCGATCGAATGGGAGGAGCCGTTCGGCATGGTGATGGTTGAGGCGCTGGCATGCGGTACGCCCGTTATCGCGTTCCCCGTGGGCGCCGCCAACGAGCTTGTGATCGACGGGCGCACGGGCTTTCTTGTTGCAGACGAGTTCGCGATGGCAGCGGCTGTTGGATGTCTGGCGGGCATCGCTGCGCGTGACTGCCGGGCGTGGGTCTCCGAGCATTGCGACGTCGACGTGGTGGCCGGCGCCTACGAATCGACCTACCGCGCAGCGGCGCGCTCGCATGATGGGGCGATGGCGCTTGTCTGAGCGCACCGTCAACGTGCTGGACGGAAGCACTTTCGTGGTAGGCGACCGCCTCGGCGATGTGCGCAGCGGCGCAGGCCATGAACAGGGGTTCTTCTGCCATGACACTCGTTTCCTATCCCACTGGGTCCTGAAGGTCGACGAGCACGAACTTGAGATTCTCGGGCTCGATCAGAGAGAGCACTTCGCTGTCCAGTTCTTTCTGACGCCCCGGCTCGGCCCAGAGAGCGAGGCGCCATGCTCGGTGATACGCCGGCGGCTGATCGATCACATCTGGATGGAGGAGATATCCGTGATCAATCATCGCCACGAGCGGAGCAACGTGCGCGTGGTGTTGCAGTTGGACACGGACTTCGCCGACATCTTCGAGGTCAAGGACGGAGCGGTTCGGGCGCGGGAGGTCAGCTGCCGGACCGATGATCGGTCTCTAATGCTCTTCTATGAGCGCGATGGCTTCAAGCGGTCAGTGACGGTCTCCTCGAGCCGCCCCGCATCTGTAACGCGCGACGGGTTCACCTACTCGCTGGAGCTGGCTCCCGGCGGGCAATGGTCTGCCACCTTCACGATTACGCCGAGCGCCGCGCAGCCCGGAGTTGCGTTCGGGCGGCGCACTACGCGAGGCAGCTTCGACGCCATGAGCGCCGCCAAATCCGCTGAGCTGGATCGGTGGCTCGCCCGAGCGCCAGTACTGGTGGCTAGCGATCCCGCACTGATGCGCACCTATCGGGCGAGCCTGAGCGACCTCGGCGCGCTGCGGCTGCCTCCCGACATCAGCGAGGGCGCGACGCTGCCGGCGGCCGGTCTGCCCTGGTTCATGGCACTGTTCGGCCGCGACAGTCTCATCACCAGCTTTCAGGCCCTGCCGTATCTGCCCGAGCTGGCAGCGACGACGCTGCAGGTCCTAGCTGCGGCCCAAGCCTGCGATCGCGACGACTTCCATGAACGCGAGCCCGGGAAGATCCTGCACGAGCTGCGGTTCGGCGAACTCACCGCCCGAGGAGAGCGGCCACACTCGCCGTACTTCGGATCGGCTGATGCCACGCCGCTCTTCCTGATTCTCCTTGACGAGTATCACCGCTGGTCGGGCGACGGCGATCTCGTCCGGGCGCTCGAGCCGAGCGCCCGCGCGGCCCTCGCGTGGATCCAGGACAGCGGCGACGCCGACGGCGACGGATACGTGGAGTACTGCCGCCGAAACCCGTCCACCGGGCTCGTCAATCAATGCTGGAAGGACAGTTGGGACGCGATCCAGTTCGCCGATGGCACGCTCGCCCACGGCCCGACCGCGACATGTGAGATCCAGGGCTACGTCTACGACGCGCGGCGCCGCGCAGCCCGCTTGGCGCGCGAGGTGTGGGACGACCCGGCACTGGCCGAGCGGCTGGAGGGGCAGGCCAGCGATCTGCGCGCCTCCTTTCGTCGCGACTTCTGGATGCCCGAGCGCGGATGCCACGCGCTAGCGCTTGACGGCGAGAAGCGTCAGGTCAACAGCCTGACCTCCAACATCGGCCACCTGCTGTGGTCGGGCCTGCTCGACGAGGGCGAGGCAGCGGCCACTGGCGAACGCCTCCTGGACGCGGAGCTCTACTCGGGCTGGGGCGTGAGGACGCTCGGCGCCGGCGAGGCCGGCTACAACCCCCTCGGCTACCACACGGGGACGGTGTGGCCACACGAGAACTCGCTGATCGTCGCTGGCCTCGCTCGCTACGGTCATCGCGAGGCCGCCATCACGATCGCCGCTGCCGTGCTCTCCGCGGCGCCGCACTTCGAGCATCGACTGCCTGAGGTCTTCGCCGGCTACCCAGCCGAGGTCACCTCGGTTCCCGTCGCCTACCCGACGGCCTCCCGCCCCCAGGCATGGGCGGCGGGCACCCCACTGCTGCTGCTCACCACGCTGCTCAACCTAGAGCCCGGCTTCGCGCATGCCGAGTGCGAGCTGCCGGGCGCCGCCGGTCACACCGAGCTGCAATCGAGCGGGGAGTAGGGTGGACCCTGTGGAAGCAGAGGCGCAAACAGATGCGGTAGGCGCCCTGGTAAAACGCCTGGCCCGTCCGCATGTCTCCGGGGGGATGGTGATAGAGCGGTCCGTGATCCTCGCCGAGGGCACCGGCTCGGCCGCGATCCTGACCTGGATATCCGACCACGACGGCGTCGCCGACTCCACGGTGGCCACCGCTCGCAGCAGCGGACTGCACGGCTCTCGTGCGAACGCCGGCGCCGAGGCGTCCGGCGCGATACGTCGGTTCGTATTGCCGGCCCGCGCCTTCGACTGAGCCAGCCAACGCGCCACAGCCAGATCGTCGCCCGCGGCAGCTCGGACCGATTCCGCAGGTGCGACCCGCGGCGTTCATCGGCGAGGTGGTTCTGTCAACGTTCAGCTCGACAGCGCCCTGGTCCGCACGTTCTCCAGCTCGGCTACGCGCAGCAGTGGTCTATCGGCCGTGACGAGCTCATCAGAGGCGCCGGTGGCGGCGAGCAGGATGCAGTCGGCGAGGGACACGGGGGAGCGCGTGCGGTGGTACCGGCGTGCTCGGAGATCGGCCGCGTCGCGTGCGAGCTGCTCATCGACGACGACGAGTGTGATTCGCTCACCTATGAGCGGACCGGTCAGCTCAGCCAGTCGCCGGTTCGAGATGCGCCCCAGCCGCTGCAAGACGTCGAGTGCCTCCGCCAGGTTGACGGCGGTCATGGCGACATCGCCTGTGCGGAGCACTACCTCGACCTCCTCCGCAGCAGGCTCGTTCGCGAGCAGGGCAATCAGCGCGAAAGCGTCGAGCAGGACGCTCACCGGGGGGAGCGCCTACGTTCGGCCGCGGCCTCCGCCTCTCGCGCGCCCGCGCGCAGCTGTGCGCTCGTCATCGACAGCTCGCCGGCCAGCGCGCCGCGGGCGGCGGCGATCGGATCGTCGGGCGCCGGCGTGAGCACGACGCGATCCCCCAGGTCCTCCAACGTGAGGGTGGAGGTCTGCCACCGGTGGCGGACCTCCGCGGGGATCGAGATCTGCCCTCCTCGCGTGATCCTGGCTCGTCTCATGATCATGAACACTAACACGTGCTATCTGCAGCCTGACCGCGGGTTGTGGTCCAGGCGGTCGTGGGTTCGAGCCCCATCGCTCACCCCTTGTGAACGGCCCGAAAATGGCCTGGTTTCAGGGGCGCGCGATGTTGCGAGCGGACGCGACGGCGCTCTGGGCGATGTGCAGCGCGCGGAGGCCGATCAGGATTCCGAGCGCGATCGAGATGATCGAGATCAACGCGTCACCGAAGCTGGTGATACCCGCGATCGATTCGTTCCCGACCAGCTGCGTGAAGCCGATCAGGCCGAGCGCTCCGGGGACGAGCAGCCAGAACGCCGGCAGGAAGCTTACGAGCGCGGGCGGCGCGGAGGGGAAGCGTTCGATCAGAGTCGCCAGCGGCGCGACAACGAGACCCCCGACGAAGCCGCTCAACTCCGCCCCGAAGAGCACCTGACCGAGCAGCTGACCGCCCCAAGCGGCATACAGGACGAGCAGCAGCCAGCGCAGCGAGCGGCGGGGAGCCGAGTTGTGCAGCGCGGTGCCGATCGCGAACACGAGCACCCCCAGCGGTGCCGCCCACCAGCCGAGGAGGTCGCTGGGCGTGGCCGACGCCCGCGCCGCCGCGACGCCGACGAGCATCGCGCCGGCGACGATGCCGAAGGCCAGCAGCGCGAGCTGCAGCATTCCCGCCATGAAACGGCTGGCGCCGGTGACGACCTCAGCAGAGGCGAGGTCGACCGTCGCCATCGTCAGCAGCGCCCCGGGGAGGAACAGCACGAGCGGCGCGATCAGCTCCACCAGGGGCGCCGCTTCATAGCGCCCGGACACCGCGAAGGCGATCGCCGAGACGGTGCCGGCCGCGAGCACAGGCAGGATCACGTTCATGCCGGGCACGCGCCTGGCGCCCTCGCGCATCAGCGCGACGAGCAGGCCGAGCACAGCGTAGGCGGGAAGCACGCTGGCCACCGGCGCGATGATCAGGCCGATCCCGAGCGTCACGACCGTGTATCCGAGGACCGTGACGAACGGGTGGTAGCGGCTGGGCATCTCGTGCACTTCGCGCAGCGCCGCCAGGCCGCGCTCTGGGGGCATTTCGCCGGCCGCAGCCGCTCGGGCGATATGCATCACCTCGGTGATCTGGTCCAGGCGCAGCTGGGCACCGGCGGAGCCGAGCGAGCCCTCGGTGTCGACGGTCGCGAGCGTTGCCGGCTCGCCCGGACCGCCGGAGATCGACACGGCCGTGGGAAGCACCATCACCCGCGCACTGGGTTGTCCGTAGGCCTTGGCCGCCGCGACGAGTCGTTCCTCGATGTCGCTCACCGCGTCGCCGGTCGCGAGCAGCGCCTTGCCGAGCTCCAGCAGAAAGGCGAAGACCGCCTTTTCGGACGCGGACTCCACCGGCGGAGCCGCCGCGGATGCCTGTGAAACCGAGGCGTCGCCCGGTGCGTGCACGCTGGGGCCGTCGTCTTGGCCTGGGCTACTCAGCGGCCGGGAGGCAGACACGGTAGCTACAGGACCGTTTCGATCCCGTGGAAGTTCTCGTAGAAGTCGAGCGGGATCTCCACGTTGGGCGCAGGCGCGAAGTCCTGTGCGACCCAGAGCGCGATCCGCTTCGCCTGGTCCTCGGTCCCGATCCATCTCAGGCGTGCGATCTGCGTCCGGGTCCCGATGGGGATCTCGTAGATATGGGGCTCGCTCCCGCGCATGACCGAGAGCGTCACCGATCCGCCGTTGGCGATCGCCCACTTCAGCGCGCCCAGCTCGAAAGGATGACCGTCGAGGCTGCTGATCACGTCCCCCGGCGCGATGCCGCTCTGCCCGGCGGCACTCGTGTCGAGCACGTCGCAGATGGCGGGTCCGGTGTCATCGCACAACACCAACCCGAGATGACCGACCGTATCCGTGTCTACTTCGAAGCCCAGCCGCGCGAGCTGTCTGCATAGGGTCAGCCCTCCGGGCTGAGTCGCCTCGCGGTAGACCCGCCCGCCGAGGCCAGGGTGGATCTCCTCGAGAAAGTCGCGGAGATCCTCCGGCGTGTAACCGAGGCCGCGGCCGACGAAGCGCTCATAGAAGGCCGCGAACGCGCGATCCAGCGAGCCGTCGGCGGTCTCGCTGCGCAGTGCCGCGTCGGCGCAGAACGCGATCACCAGGCCCTTGTCGTAGTAGTCGATGCTGTTGTTGACCCGTCCGGGATACCTCTCGCCGTGGTTGAGGAACGTCGCGAGTGAGCTGTCCACCGCACTCACGCGTTCGTAGGCGGGCCGCGCTACGAGGTGACGGTAATAGTTCACCACGGCGCTGAAGAACTGCTCCGGCGTGTATATGCCGGTCCGTGCGCAGCTGAGGAACTCGTAGTAGCGCGTGAATCCCTCGGCCACCCAGAGCCCTTCGGTGAAGCTACCGCTACGAAAGTCGAGGCGATCGAGCGGCGCCGGTCTGAGGCGACGCACGTTCCAGGCGTGGAACAGCTCGTGTGCGCAGACGCGCACCGCCGTTTTGTGCAGATCCGCGTCGGTGAAGACGCCTGGTTCCAGACCGACCATCGTGCTCGTGAGGTGCTCGAGTCCCCATTCGGCGGCGTTTGAGTTCGACGCGCAAACGAACGTGTAGCTGTCGAACGGGAACGAGCCGAACACGTCGTAAAAGTAGGAGGCGACAGCATCGACCTCCGCGACGAAGCGCTCGATTCCAGAGTCGAAGCCGACCGCGCGATCGAGGTGGACGTGATGGAACGGGGTGCCCCTCACCACGCGCGTGATCAGCGCGAAGGCGCCGATCACGACGGGCGTGTCGAGCAGGATCTCATAGCTCGGGTACTCCCAGGTTCGCTCGCCGAGCTCGCGGGCGCCGGACGGGTGGTGCAGGTCCCAGCCGTCAGGCAGCTCGTAGGCGACCGTGACCGGCCCCTCTGCGGCCGGCACCTGGAGGTAGCGGGCGCCGGTGAGCACGCCCGCACGGTCGCCGAGGATCCCGCAGGCCTCGCTCGACTCCCACGACGAGCAGCAGGCTGTGTACTCGATGCGCACCAGGCCGCCTGCGCCCTCCACGAGGTAGCCCTGCCAGCCGTCTCGTCGGACGATCAGCTCCTCGCCGCCGTCCGTGAGCGCCCTCACCGCGAACATGTCTCGTGCGTATGGGGCGAACACGTAGTCGCCCGGCACCCACGTCGGCGTCTGCAGGCGGAGGACGCCCCGTGCCGCCGGCCCTCGGATCGTCATCGCGACCTCGATCTCGTGGCGCTCGGGCACGACCCGCACGCCGTAGGCGACAGCTGCCTCCGCGGCGCTCATGTGACGAGCGAGCCCTTCGCCCCCGACGCCGGCGGCCCGGTGTTGGGCGGTGAGGCGGTCCCGTTGTTGTCGACGTCGACGAGGACTTCATCGGGGTGGGCGATCTTCCAGCTCGGCTTCTTGACCCTCTCGATGATGAAAGGCGGCACCGAGAAGATCACGTAGTAGGCGATGCTCGACCAGCCGTACTCCGCCACGCTGGGCATGCCATGCAGCGTCAGCACCGCAGCCAGGCTGATCAGCGCGAGTGACCACACGCCCAGGACGCGTGGACCCTGCGTACTCGCACTGCGGCGCGGCACGACAGGATTCGTTCTGCGACGCAGATGAACCCCAGGCATCGGTTGCTCCTTCCCTGGCTGCGGCGGGGGATCCCGTGTCGCGAATCTGCTCGCTCTCGGCTTCGGGGGCAATACGTCGAGCCAACCTCCACTAGACGCGCGCCTTACAAAGCAATCTCTGAGATGCCACCGCGACCGACCGACCGACCGACCGCACGCGCTCGCAGAGGACGGGTTGCGAGATCGGTGAAGCAACCGCCTGCCGCTGCCGCTATTCGAGACTGGAGCAGGCGACGAGGCCCACTCCAACCCGTCCCGGCACCCGTAGGCCCGGTTCAACGGTTCCAGCATGGGCATGAGCGAGTCAAGAGATGCGAGCTCCGGCCATCTGCGATGATCGCGCGACGACTCCACGGCATCAAGCCCGTGTCTAACGGCATAGCGTTGGAGGAAGCGGCATGAGCAGGGCCAGAAGGGCGCGATGGGCGTTGGCGAGATCAGCAGGTCCCGCGTGGGCGGTTGGCGACTTGAAACCCCAATACTCGTCCTCCGGGTCGTACTCGTACTGATCGATCTCCGTCGCCTTGGCCGCGGCTGGGCTCTTCCATCCGGTCGGGCCGTCGTTGAGCACGTAAAGCGAATCCGGCCCGCTCAGGAACTCGCCCCAGACATCAAGGATCTTCTTGAACATCGCGTTGATCGCGTCGTTGCGAAACGCGGCAAACCCAGCCGGCGTGCCCATCGCCCAATCGATGATGGCGCTCAACGGCGCACCGACGAGCGCCGTCGTGTCGTAATCCGGGGCGTGTGTCAGAACCTCGTTGATCAGCGCGAGCATCTGGTCGACGCTCTCGAGGTGATGCTGACGGTACTTCTTGCGCTTCGGCACCTCGGCGATCATCTGATTGAGGTACAAGCGGACCACCGGGTCGGTCGCGATCAGCTCCTGAAACTCCAGCATGACCGGGTGGAGTTCGGGCGCCTCCCGCGCCTCGACCTTGCTCTTCACACCGGCAAGCCATGCCTCCAACGCGTCTTGATCAGCCGGTCTTCTTCACGAGACGCTTCAAGGAGGGCGAGCGCCCAGTCGCCGATCCGTACGACGACAAGGTGATCGTGAGCGCCTGCGAGTCGACGCCGTACGCGATCAGGACGAATGCGAAGAAGCACGACCGATTCTGGCTGAAGAGCCAGCCGTACTCATTGCAAGGTCGAGGGCGAGGATCCGGCCGGTGCCGACAACTCCCAGGGCTACATCACGCAGGTCGCGACGCGGGCGCTGTTCCTCATCGAGGCTGATGACCCCGGAATCGGGTTGATGTGCTTCCTGCCGGTTGGGATGTCGGAGATCTCCTCGTGTGTCATTGACCCGGACATCACGACCGGCTCCCACGTGACCAAGGGACAGGAGCTCGGATACTTCCAATACGGCGGCTCGACCTATTGCCTGATCTTCCGGCCGGGGGTGATCGGGGACTTCGCCATCGGCGCGATAGCTCAGCCCACGAACCCGCACGCACCGCTCGTGCGCGTGAACTCGAAGATCGCGGCGGCCCACTAGCCAGAGGCGACCGGGAGGTCAGACGACGGGGCCTCCACAAGCTCCGGGGCGGGGACTCGAACCGCGTCGGGGCTGCAGCGGAATCGGTTCCGGTGAGCAGGACCACCCCGCCTCAACGGACTCGCAAAGTCGCCGCGGCGGCGCTCCGATAACGAAGGCTTCTATCGCCGGCCGTGCGCTCGTATTAGGCTCAGCCGCCGCCGCGGCATGGTTCCCAGCATGAGGACGCACGCGGCCACCGGGGACTCGGACGTCGCCACGCCACAGCGGGGCTCTTCGATCGCGCCGCGCGTGGAGCGGTTGATGCCGGAGCTGAAGTCGGATCTGATGCGGCTGGTGCGCATCCCATCGATCGCCTTCCCGGGCTTCCCGACGGCGCCCGTCGGCGAGGCGCACGACCTCGTCGCCGAACTGCTGGGCGATGCCGGCGTACAGCAGGTGGGGACGCTGTCGCTGCCCGACACCTCCCCCATCATCACCGGCGAGATCCCCGCGCCCGAGGGCGCGCCGACCGTCCTGCTCTACGCGCACTACGACGTGCAGCCGCCCGGCGAGGAGCGGCTATGGAAGACGCCGCCCTTCGAGCCGACCGAGCGCGACGGGGCGATCTACGGACGCGGCGCCGCGGACGACAAGTCGAACCTGATCGCCCACATCGGCGCCCTCAGGGCCTTCGACGGCAAGCCGCCGGTGGGGATCAAGATCCTCTTCGAGGGCCAGGAGGAGTACGGCAGCGCGCTCGACGACTATCCGCTCCAGCAT
>Ga0209040_10000277_pt1 | contig 37591 bp, 35 predicted proteins | sample BogFormECP12_OM3_FD_188240 | JGI IMG/M metagenome (GOLD analysis project Ga0209040, IMG submission 188240) | Bog forest soil microbial communities from Calvert Island, British Columbia, Canada - ECP12_OM3 (SPAdes) (version 2) | ecosystem: Environmental > Aquatic > Freshwater > Wetlands > Bog ... | reverse complement strand
TGATCGCGCTGCCTGACGATGATGAACTGCACCGCAACACCGTGGCGTTGATCGCCGAGCCGCCCGACATTCTGGTGGCGCACAACACACCGGCATCGGCGTTCGCGGCTGGCTGGCCGCGGCTGAGGGGTGGGGGCTCGCCAACCACCTCATCACGGCGTTGTCGTCGGCTCGGATCGTGGCCCGCGGGCCCAAAGCGACCGGCGCGCTGCGCGCCGCCGGGCTGCACGAGGAGTGGTGCCCGAAATCCGAATCCTCACACGACGTGCTGAAGTATCTACTCGAATCAGATGTATCTGGTACGCGCATCGCCATCCAGCTGCACGGCGCTGCCGACGCTTGGGACCCATTCCCGGAATTTATCGGCGGATTGCGTGCCGCGGGTGCCGAAGTCGTGCCCATCCGGGTGTATCGGTGGAAGTCAACACCATTGGGCGGCGAGTTCGACCAGTTGGTCAGCGGGATCGCACGACGGCAATTCGATGCGGTGAGCTTCACATCGGCACCCGCAGCTGCCGCGGTTCTGGAACGCAGCCGGGACTTGGATATCGAGGATCAACTGCTGGAAGCACTGCGCACCGACGTGCACGCGATGTGCGTGGGCCCGGTAACCTCCCAACCGTTAAACCGAAAGGGCGTCCCTACGACATCGCCCGAGCGAATGCGGTTGGGAGCCTTGGCCCGGCATATTACCGAGCAGCTACCGCTGCTGGGCTCGCGCACCGTGAAGGTCGCCGGCCACGTGGTCGATATCCGCGGAACCTGCGTGCTGGTAAATGGTTCGATCAAGTTGCTGTCTCCGTCCGGGATGGCGATATTGCATGCGCTGGCGCAACGTCCCGGGGACGTCGTCGCGCGCAATGCCTTGTTACGTGTGCTGCCCGGCAACGGCAACGACACCCACGCAGTCGATACGGCTGTGCTGCGGCTTCGAACAGCCTTGGGTGACAAGAACATTGTCGCAACGGTGGTCAAGCGTGGTTATCGGCTTGCGGTCGATGTCCCGGCAGGTGTCTCATGAGTCTGATCCTGGCCGCGCACGGGACCCGCAGGCCGGGTGGTGTTGCGATGATCGGCGATCTCGCGGCTCAGGTGAGCGCGCTCGTCGAACGCACGGTGCAGGTGGCGTTCGTCGATGTGTTGGGACCGACACCCAGCGAGGTGCTTTCCAGTGCCGGCCGTCCCGCAGTTGTGGTACCGGCGTTTCTGGCCCGCGGATACCATGTCCGCACCGATCTGCCCGCCCATGTCGCGGCCAGCGGACACCCGAATGTCACCGTCACCCCGGCTTTGGGGCCGAGCGGAGAGATCGCGCAAATAGTCGCACAGCAACTGGTGAAATCTGGTTGGCGTCCGGGTGATTCGGTCATCCTCGCGGCGGCGGGCACATCGGATCCAAGAGCGCGCGCCGACCTGCGCATCACCGCGGCGCTGGTGTCGGCGCTGACCAGATCATCGGTGGACTTGGGATTCGCGGCCACCGGTGATCCGCATGTGTGCGAGGCCGTGGAACGGGCGCGCCGCCGAGGGCGACGCGTCGTGGTCGTCTCCTATCTGCTGGCGGACGGCCTGTTTCAGGAAGTGCTGCGCGCGTCCGGCGCCGACATCGTCACCCGGCCGCTGGGCACCCATCCCGGGCTGGCGCGGCTGATTGCCAGCCGATTCCAAACGGCGTTGCCGCATCGATGCGAAGCTTTGCTGGCGAGGCGCGCCGACGCCAACAGAGCTTGATCTTTGCCCGTATCCGGGCGATCCTGGCACCATGGCCCGTCGCGAAGAGCCATCCCGGGGGATCCTTGACCCGGTGGCGAAGATGCTGCGTTTGCCGTTCGGCACACCGGAGTTCATCGACCGTATCGTCACCGGCAGCGTCAATCAGGTAGGCCGCCGCACGTTGCGCATGCTGATTACCACGTGGGATGCGGCCGGCGGCGGTCCCTTTGCCGCCAGTGCGCTCGGATCCACCGGGCTGGCGAAAACCGCCGAAATCGTGCAGTCCATGTTCGTCGGCCCGGTCTTCAACCCGGTGCTCAAGATGTTGGGGGCGGACAAGATCGCCATCCGGGCGTCGTTATGTGCCTCTCAGCTCGTCGGTTTGGGCATCCTCCGCTATGGGATACGGTCCGAGCCGATGCACTCAATGTCGGTAGACCAGCTCGTTGACGCGATCGGCCCGACGATGCAGCGCTATCTCGTCGGTGATATCGGCAAGTGAGTTCAGTCCGCGACCCTGGCGACCTGGACATAGCCCTCGGGTGTGACGCGCGCCGGGTAGACCGGAACCGACACCCTCGGATCGTCCAGACAGCAACCGTCGTCAAGCGCGAAAGCCTGCTTCAGGATAGGCGATTGGACCGCCGCGCGACCCCCACGGTCGCCGACGATCCCGCGGGACAGAACCGCCGCGCCGGAAAACGGATCGACGTTACCCAGCGCGTACAGCGACCCGTCGTCCAGCCGGAACAGCGCCGCCTGGCTGCCGTCATCCAGCAGGACGCCAACGCCACGACCGGGAATGAGGCGGTCGTATGCGCAGGCGGTCGTCCACACCTGGATGTCGTCGAGAAGCGTCACAGTACCTCCTTCATGACGAGCGGACCCGCGGGATGCCAATAGGCACAGGGACTATGCGTCCGGCGCGCTCGGTGAATGTCACCGTCTTGTCGACGGCGTCCGGGGCGTTGACGAAGGAGACGAACCGCGACAGCTTGTCCGGATCCTCCAGCACGCCCTTCCATTCGCACTTGTAGTTCTGCACATGCCGCTCCATCGCGGCCTCGAGTTCGGCGGCCAGACCCAGCGAGTCTTCGCACACCACCTCGCGTACGTGATCGAGTCCGCCGTCCAGCGATTCAACCCACGGCGCGGTGCGTTGCAGCCGGTCGGCGGTGCGGATGTAGTACATCAGGAATCGGTCGATGTAGCGCACCAGCGTCTCGGTGTCGAGATCGCTGGCCAACAGCTGGGCATGTTTGGGGGTCATGCCGCCATTGCCGCCGACGTAGAGGTTCCAGCCCTTCTCGGTGGCGATGACGCCGACGTCCTTGCCACGGGCCTCGGCACACTCCCGCGCGCAACCCGAGACGCCCAGCTTGATCTTGTGTGGCGCCCGCAGGCCGCGGTAGCGCAGTTCGAGGTCGATAGCCAGCTGCACCGAATCCTGCTGGCCGTAGCGGCACCAGTCGCTGCCCACGCAGCTCTTCACGGTGCGCAATGCCTTGCCGTAGGCGTGGCCGGACTCCATGCCGCCGTCGACCAGTCGCTTCCAGATCAATGGCAGCTGGTCCACCCGGGCGCCAAACATGTCGATCCGCTGGCCGCCGGTGATCTTCGTGTAGAGCCCGAAGTCTTGCGCGATCTGGCCGATCAAGATCAGATGCTCCGGCTTGATGTCGCCGCCGGGGACCCGCGGCACCACCGAGTAACTGCCGTTCTTCTGGATGTTGGCCAGGAAGTGGTCGTTGGAATCCTGCAGCGAGGCTTGCTCGCCGTCGAGAATGTGATCGGAGCCAGTAGAGGCCAGGATGGAGGCGACCACGGGTTTGCAGATATCGCAACCCTTTCCGCGGCCGAAGCGCTCCAGCAGCCCCGAGAAAGTCCGGATCTCGGTCGCGGAAATGATTTCGAAAAGCTCTGCCCGCGATTGGCTGAAGTGTTCGCACAGCGCCTTGGACTGTTCCACGCCCTCGGCTTCCAGCAGCTGTTTGAGCAGGGGCACGCACGACCCGCACGACGTGCCGGCCGCCGTGCACGCCTTCAGCGCGGGAACATCGCCGCACCCGTCGGCGATCGCACACTTCAGCTCACCCTTGGTGACGTTGTTGCACGAGCAGATCTGCGCCGAATCCGGCAGCGCCCCGACCCCCAACGCCGCAGCGCCGCCGTCCGACTGGGCCGGCGCGATCAGCGCCAGCGGATCCCCGGGCAGCGCGCTGCCGACCATGGGACGCAACACCCCGTACGAGGAGGCGTCGCCCACCAGCACCCCACCGAGCAGGGTCTTGGCGTCGTCGGAGAGCACCAGCTTGGCGTAAGTCCGGTTCACCGCGTCGTTGATGGCGACCTCGAGACAATTCTCGGTGGCCCCCACGGCGTCGCCGAAGCTGGCGACGTCGACGCCCAGCAGCTTGAGCTTTGTCGACAGGTCCGCCTCGGGAAACTCCGCGGTGCCATCCAGCAGCCGGTCGGCCACCACCTCGGCGGAGGTGTAACCCGACCAGGCCGTAACACCGGCCCTCGATGGCGGCCACCTCGCCGACCGCGTAGACGTCGGGATCGCTTGTCCGGCAAGACAAGTCGGTGAGCACGCCACCACGGTCAGCGATCGTCAACCCGGCCGACCTCGCCAGCTCGTCGCGCGGCCGAATCCCGGCCGCGAAGATCACCACGCCCGCATTGATGACTTCCCCGTTGTTCAGGCGCAACCGCGCCGATGACGAGCCGTCCGAATGCTCAACGGATTCAATGGCTTCGGTGCCCGTCCCGACGTGTACGGCGATCCCGAGTTCGGTGATCATCCGGGACAGCAGCGCGCCCCCGCCCTCGTCGATCTGTTGGGCCATCAATCGCGGCATCATCTCGATGACGTGTGTCTGCAACCCGAACTGGCGCAGCGCATTCGCAGCCTCGAGTCCCAGCAGTCCGCCACCGATCACCACCCCCGCATCGGTGTGACCGGCCTCCAACGTGCGCTGGGCACCGGCGCGGATGGCGTCGAGGTCGTCAAGCGTGCGATACACATGGCACGCGGGCAGGTCGTGGCCGGGAACCGGTGGGACGAAAGCATAGGAGCCGGTGGCCAGCACCAGGGTGTCGTAGCTGATGCGTTGGCCGTCGGCGGTGACCACCGACTTTGTGGCGCGGTCGATTTCGGTGACGCGGGTGCGCAGCAGCAAGCGAACCCGCTCGTCACCGGCGTAATCGTTGCCGGGCAGTGCCAGCAGGTCGCGGTCCCAGCTCTCGGTATAGGAGGTCAGGCCAACCCGGTCGTATGCCGCGTCGGCTTCCTCCGCCAAAATCGTGATCCGCCAGGATCCCCCGGTGTCACGGGCACGCAAGGCCTCGACCAGCCGGTGGCCCACCATGCCGTGGCCCACCACAATGATGTGACGGGCAGCACAGTGCGCGCGCGAAATTCCGGCTGGGAACACGAGTTTGAGGGTACGGGCGCGAAATTACAGAGAAATCGCAAACTGTGACGCCGGTGTGACGACGGCCTCACGCCTCCGAGGAAGCTGTGTGATGCCTGTTCGCTCCTGGTGAACAGCCAGGTGGAACTTTAGCGTGGTCGACTCATGTTTCTAACAATAGCAGGCCGGCAAGGCGCCGGCCACAGCTAACTCACAAGGAAGCATAAGGAGAAACCCATGAGCAACCTCGCATTGTGGTCGCGCCCGGCCTGGGACGCCGACCGGTGGGTGCGCGACTTTTTCGGCCCCGCCGCGACCGCGGACTGGTTCAAGCCTGTGACCAGTGGCTTTAGCCCGGCCGCCGAGATCGTCAAGGATGGCGACGACGCGGTGGTCCGCCTGGAACTGCCCGGTGTTGACGTCGAGAAGGACGTGAACGTCGAGGTGGACAAGGGCCGCCTGGTAATCCACGGCGAACACCGCGACGAGCACGCGGAGGAAAAGAACGGCCGCAGCCTGCGGGAGATCCGCTACGGATCGTTCCGCCGGTCGTTCCAGCTGCCCGCGCACGTCACCAGCGAGGCCATCGAGGCTTCGTACGACGCGGGCGTGCTGATCGTACGGGTCACCGGTGCGTACGCCGGAACCCAGACGCAGAAGATCGCCATCACCAAGTAACTCGCAGTGAACAATGGATCCGGCGGCGCCATCGGCTCCGCCGGATTCTTTCGCGTCTCAGAACCCGAACGCCCGACCGGCGTCAACTCCGATGAGCCGCAACAGGTTCGCCACTTTGCGGTCCAGACCCTCGCCCACCTTGGTCACCTCCGCGATGCCAAGGCTGCCGAACGCCGCGCTGGGCTGGTCCATTGAGAAGACCGCGTTGCCGTCGGCGTCGGCGTAGACCAGCAGCCGCAGCGGCGCATAGAGCAGCGCCCTCGGGTCGTGGCGGAACATCGTCTCGGCGATGGTGTGGTTGCCAAGCAGGTACTCCGCCGCTTTGGTCGTGTGGTCCCCAAGGCCTAGTAGCGGCAACGCGTCGATCTTGGCGTACACCATCAGGTCATTCGGTGCGTTGATCGCCGCCGCGGCAAGGACTTCGTCCCAGCTGCCACCCCGTTCGACGATCTCGGCCACCGTCGCCGGGTCAAACGGCGGCGCAGCCTTCTCGAAGGCCGCTATGAACTCGTCGAACTCCACGCCGGTGGAGACGTCGATGCGATTCATCGCGTGCGGCACGACCGCGAATTTGGCTGATTCAACGCTAGTTGTCATGACATTCCTCAAGATTCGTTTGTCGGGTCCAGGACGATGACGCCGCGCACCTCGCGGCTTTCCAGCCGCCGATGCGCCTCGGCGGCCTGGCTCAGGGGCAACACCTCGTCCACCCGCGACTTGATTTGCCCGGTCTTGATGCCGTCGGCGAGGAAACGTAGCGCGTTCCCAATCAGCTCCGGCCGGTCGTAGAACACCGGAAGATAGAAGCCGATCAGGGCTTGCGATTTCGTCATCAACCGACGCGGAGCGAATGGCTCCCCCGGGCCGCGAGTGGAACCGAGCAAGAGATAGCGGCCGAAGGTGGCCAGCGCGTCGAAGTTCTGCTCGAACACGTCGCCACCGATCGACTCGATCAAGACGTCGACGCCACGGCCCGAGGTCAGCTCGAGCACCTGCTCGGTCCATCCGGGCTCGCCGTAAGAGATCGCCGCGTCGGCGCCCAGGGCCATAACGAACTCGCGCCGCTCCGCGGTGCTGGCCGTCCCGATAACCGGCCCCGCACCAAGTGCCTTGGCGATCTGCACCGCAAGACTGCCCACACCGCCAGCCGCGCCGTGCACCAGCAGCGACTCACCCGCCCGCAGCGTGGTCGAGGCCTGCAGCAGCAGGTGCGCACAGGCGGCCTGGGCCGCGAAACCCGCAAGGGCTGCGAGGTCGGCGTCATCGTCGAGAACCGCGCACAGCGCTTCGTCGGCCACGGCGAGCTGGGCGTACGCACCCCTCTTCATCAGCGCGACAACGCGGCGGCCCACCTGCACGGAAGCTTGCGGACCGGTCGCGACCACGGTGCCCGCGACCGCAAGGCCACCAACCTGCGGAAGCTGCACTCCGCCCACCCGGGTCTCCGCCTTGTTGTAGACACCGAGTCGCTCGCGGATGTCGGGAAAGTTCACCCCGATCGCGGCGGTCTCGATGAGCAGCTGTCGCGGACCGGGCACAGGGTCCGGAAGGTCGAGGTACTCAAGTACTTCCGGCCCGCCGAAGCGTTCGTAACGGATTGCCTTCATAACCCTACCCGGCCCTGTGGTTCGGTGAACGAACTTACAGATTTCGAGTATACGGTTCGGTGACCGAACCAACAAGATGCGATACTGGTGGCGTGGCCCTGCCCCGCGAATACCCGGCTGAGAGCTGCCCCATCGCGCGGTCCCTTGAGATCGTCGGCGAACGCTGGAGCCTGCTGATCGTGCGCGATGCCTTCTACGGTGTACGACGATTCAGTGACTTTCGGGCTCACCTCGGCATGCCGAAAGCCGTGCTGTCCGATCGGTTGGCGTTCCTCGTGGCGCAAGGTGTGTTGAATAAGGAGTCGGGCGAGTACCAGTTGACGGCCCAAGGCAGGCAATTGTGGCCGATGATCTGGTCAATGATCACGTGGGGCAACGAGAACTACCTGGACAAGCCCAGCAGGCGGACCTACCGGCACGCGGGATGCGGAGGTGTGATCGGACAAGATCGCGTCTGCCAGCGATGCGAGCAGGCTCCCGACGTCGGCGAACTCATCGCACACCCACCGCAGCGTCCACGGGATCAGGGCGATCCCAATCGCGATGATCCCGTGAGCCGGGCGCTCCGACGGCCGCACCGGATGCTGGAGCGGATCTAAGTTAGCCCAAGTTAGCCCCAGCGGGCCAGGATCTCCCTGGCCCGGCCGGCCAGCGCGGCCTGCAGAAAGGGACCGAAGCTGATCCTGGCGACACCCAGCGGTGCAAAGGATGCCGGGTCGTCCTGGTCGGGCAACGCAATCGCGTTGACCGGCAGCGGCAACTCGGTGGTCAAGCGTCGCAATGTTTCCGGGTCGTGGCGACCCACCGGGTAGAGCACATCGGCACCGGCCGCGGCGGCCTCGGTCAGCCGCGCCACGGCCTGGTCGACGGTGTGTGCCGGGTCGCCGTCCTGGCGCAGGAAGACATCCGTGCGGGCGTTGACCACCACATGCACCCCGGCCGCATCGGCGGCCGACCGCAGCGCACCTACCAGTTCGGCGTGCTCACCGGCGGACCGTAGCCGCTTGCCCTCGGAATGCACGGTGTCCTCGATGTTCAGCCCGACGGCGCCCACGCTGAGCAGGCCCTCGATCAGTCGCGCCGCCGGCAGCCCGTAGCCCGATTCGATGTCCACCGATACCGGGACGTCGACCGCCGCGGTGATCTGGGCGACCCGGGTGAGCACATCCTCGAACGACATGCCCTCGTTGTCCGGTTTGCCGATCGAATCCGCCAGCGGATGGCTACCCACGGTGAGAGCGGCAAAGCCGGCATCCGTGGCAAGGCGCGCCGACCAGGCATCCCACACCGTCGGCAGGATCACCGGGTTGCCTGGCTGATGCAGTTCCAGCAGCGCTAATGCAAGTTCGGCCGGCGTGGTTTGACCTGACGCAGTTCCCATGGAGTGCCTGCTTCCTAGGTCGCCCGATGCGGTCTGGGTCACATCGGGTCCGTGCAGTGGATAGTATCGGGAGGCGTATTGTGATCCATACCACCGTCTTCGAGGAGATCCCGTTGTCCGCCGCCGCTACTGAACTCGCCGAACTTCACGATCTCATCGGCGGCCTGCGGCGGTGCGTGGCCGCGCTGAAGGGGCGATACGGCGACAGCCCGGCGATGCGCCGCATCATCATCGACGCCGATCGGATCCTCACGGACATCGAATTACTCGATAACGACGTTTCCGAATTGGACCTAGCCCGCGCCACCGTGCAGCACTCCGGCGAGAAGATCGCCATTCCCGACACCGATTACGACAGAGACTTCTGGCGCGATGTCGACGACGAGGGTGTCGGAGGTCACAACAGGTCGTAACGACCAAGCCCCCTAATAAAGGAGGGCTCTCTCTGTGTACTCTTCGACCTGACAGCCCTGTTCGAAGAGGAACACTAGATGAGCGCACCCACGGCGAACCGTCCTGCGTCCGGCGTTTTCTCGCCTGGCCGCGCCCAAATACCCGAACGGACCCTACGCACCGACCGCTGGTGGCAGGCGCCGCTGGTGACGAACCTCGGGCTATTGGCGTTTATTGTTTACGCCACCGCCAGGCAGTTCTTGGGCAGCAATTACTGGGTGCCTGAATACCATTACCTGACGCCCTTCTTCTCACCATGCGTCAGCGCGTCCTGCGCGCCCGGCTCGAACCACGTGGGTGTCTGGTTCGGGCATTTCCCGTGGTGGATTCCCTTGGGAACCATCGTATTACCGTTTCTGCTCGGGTTCCGGATCACTTGCTACTACTACCGCAAGGCCTATTACCGGTCCGTGTGGCAGTCGCCCACCGGGTGTGCGGTGCCCGAACCGCGCGCCCACTACACCGGTGAAACCCGGCTTCCGCTGATCATCCAGAACAGCCACCGATACTTCTTCTATTTCGCAATGGTGGTCTCGGTCCTCAACACCTACGACGCGATCATCGCCTTTCATTCGCCCACCGGTTTCGGCTTCGGATTGGGCAACATCGTCTTGGTGGTCAACGTGCTCTTGCTGTGGACCTACACCGTGTCGTGCCATTCGTGCCGCCACGTTACCGGCGGCCGGCTCAAGCATTTCTCCAAGCACCCTGTGCGGTACTGGATCTGGACGCAGGTCAGCAAGCTGAACACGCGACACCAGCTATACGCGTGGATCACGCTGGGAACCCTGGCACTTACCGACTTCTACGTCATGCTGGTGGCCAGTGGCGCCATCCACGACTTGAGATTTATTGGCTGAAAAGCCATTTCAGGAATATCAGAATAATAAGGCTGAGCGAGGTTTCATGGTTGAGGTCGAACGGCACTCCTACGACGTCGTCGTGATCGGTGCCGGCGGCGCGGGGTTGCGTGCGGTCATCGAGGCGCGCGAACGCGGCCTCAAGGTCGCGGTGGTGTGCAAATCCCTATTCGGCAAGGCCCACACGGTGATGGCCGAGGGTGGCTGCGCGGCCGCGATGGGCAACAGCAACCCAAAAGACAACTGGAACACCCACTTCGGCGACACGATGCGCGGTGGGAAGTTCCTGAACAACTGGCGGATGGCCGAACTGCACGCCAAGGAGGCGCCGGACCGGGTCTGGGAACTCGAAACCTACGGCGCGCTGTTCGACCGCACCAAGGACGGCCGGATCAGTCAACGCAACTTCGGCGGGCACACCTATGCACGGCTCGCGCACGTAGGCGACCGCACCGGGCTGGAATTGATCCGCACCATGCAGCAGAAGATCGTCTCGCTGCAGCAGGAGGATTACGCCGAGCTCGGCGACTACGAGGCGCGGATCAAGGTGTTCGCCGAATGCACGATCACCGAGTTGCTCAAGTACCAGGGCGCGATCGCCGGGGCGTTCGGCTACTGGCGCGAAAGCGGCCGGTTCGTCTTGTTCGAGGCCCCCGCGGTGGTGCTGGCCACCGGCGGGATCGGCAAGTCGTTCAAGGTGACGTCGAATTCCTGGGAGTACACCGGCGACGGGCACGCGTTGGCGCTGCGGGCCGGCGCCACGCTGATCAATATGGAGTTCGTCCAATTCCACCCGACGGGCATGGTGTGGCCGCCCAGTGTGAAAGGAATTCTGGTCACCGAGGGTGTTCGTGGCGACGGCGGAGTGCTGAAGAACTCCGAGGGAACGCGGTTCATGTTCGACTACATCCCACCCGTGTTCAAGGGCCAGTACGCCGAAACGGAACAAGAGGCCGACCAGTGGCTCAAGGACAATGACTCGGCCCGTCGCACCCCGGACCTATTGCCACGCGATGAGGTAGCGCGCGCGATCAACTCGGAGGTCAAAGCCGGCCGGGGCACCCCGCACGGCGGGGTGTATCTCGACATCGCGTCGCGTTTGACGCCCGCGGACATCAAGCGTCGACTGCCGTCGATGTATCACCAGTTCATGGAGCTGGCCGAGGTCGACATCACAAAGCAGCCAATGGAAGTCGGGCCCACCTGTCACTACGTGATGGGCGGGGTCGAGGTCGACGCCGACACCGGAGCGGCCACGGTTCCCGGGCTGTTCGCGGCCGGCGAGTGCTCCGGCGGCATGCACGGTTCGAACCGGCTGGGTGGCAATTCGCTGTCAGACCTGCTCGTGTTCGGCCGGCGGGCCGGCCTGGGCGCCGCCGACTACGTGCGAGCGCTGGGCAGCCGTCCGGCGGTCTCGCAGGAGGCTGTCGACGCGGCGGCGAAGGTGGCGCTGGCGCCCTTCGAAGGGCCGAAAGACGGCTCGGCACCGGAGAATCCCTACGCGCTGCACATGGACTTGCAGTATTTGATGAACGACCTGGTCGGTATCATCCGTAAAGAGGACGAGATCAAGAAGGCGCTGACACTGTTGGACGAGCTCTGGAAGCGCGACCGGAACGTGCAGGTCGAGGGGCATCGCCAATACAACCCGGGTTGGAACCTGTCCATCGATCTGCGCAACATGCTGCTGGTCAGCGAGTGCGTGGCCAAGGCCGCGCTGGAACGCACCGAAAGCCGCGGCGGCCACACCCGCGACGACCATCCCGGCATGGACCCCAACTGGCGCAAGACCTTGCTGGTGTGCCGCGTTGGGTACGGCGACTCGAGCGATTCCCGCATCATCGTCACCCACGAGCCACAGATACCCATGCGGCCTGACTTGCTGGAGCTCTTCGAGATCTCCGAGCTGGAGAAGTACTACACCGACGAGGAGCTGGCCGAGCATCCAGGACGGAGAGGCTAAATGACCTACAACGCGAGCCTGCGGGTGTGGCGCGGCGACGAAGCCGGCGGCGAACTCCGCGACTTCACCGTCGAGGTCAACGAGGGCGAGGTCGTGCTTGACGTGATCCTGCGGCTACAGCAGACGCAGGTGCCGGACCTGGCGGTGCGCTGGAACTGCAAGGCGGGCAAGTGCGGATCCTGCTCGGCGGAGATCAACGGCAAACCACGGCTGATGTGCATGACCCGGATGTCGACATTCGACGAGACCGAGGTCGTCACCGTCACCCCGATGCGAACGTTCCCGGTGATTCGCGACCTGGTCACCGACGTCTCGTTCAACTACGAAAAGGCGCGCGAGATCCCGTCTTTCGCACCTCCCAAGGAGCTGCAGCCGGGGGAATACCGGATGGCGCAGGTCGACGTCCAGCGGTCGCAGGAATTCCGCAAGTGCATCGAGTGCTTCCTGTGCCAAAACGTGTGCCACGTGGTCCGCGACCACGAGGAAAACAAAAAGGCGTTCGCCGGACCGCGCTTCTTGATGCGGATCGCCGAGCTCGACATGCATCCGCTGGACACACGCGACCGGCGCAACCAGGCACAGGAAGAGCACGGGCTGGGTTACTGCAACATCACCAAGTGCTGCACCGAGGTGTGCCCGGAAGGCATCAAGATCACCGACAACGCGCTGATCCCGATGAAAGAGCGGGTCGTCGACCGTAAATACGATCCAGTGGTGTGGCTGGGTAACAAGCTGTTCCGGCGCTGAGCGCCTAACTCGCGTTGTGGCGTTAGGCCACGGTCGCACCGGGTATCCGGAGCGTATGCGAGAAACCACCAGCATCAACGACATTCGAACCGCGATCCGAGAGTTGTCCATCCGCGCCGAACTCGCGCACAAGGAGGGCCGGCATGACGACGCGGCCGAAATCGAGCAGCGCATCGAGGGCTATCGGGAAGAGCTCAGCAACCGCCCTTAGCGAGGTTCAGGCGCCGAGTCGGCGGAACATGCTGCGGTGGAACACGATGGGCGCCACCTCGGGATCGACGGTGACCTGGGTGACCCGCAGCACCACAATGGTGTGGTCCCCGGCCGGGATGAGTTGCTCGATCGCGCTCTCCAGCCACAGGCTGGTGCCCTTGATGAAGACCGCACCCGTCTCGTTTGACACCGTCTCCAGACCGACGAACCTGTCCCCGGTCTTGGCGGCCAGGGTGCGCGCGGCCTCGTCATGAGCCTCACCGAGCACGCTGATGCCCAGCATCGGCACGCGTTTGAGTTTGGGCCACGTCTCCGAAATGTTCTGCACGCAGAACGACACCAGCGGCGGTTCCAGCGACACCGGGACAAAGGTGCTGGCCGCCAAGCCTTCCCGGACTCCCTCGACCTCGGCGGCGATGGCTACCACCCCGGACGGGAAATGACCGAAGGCCTCACGCAGTGACGACGGTGTCAGATTGCTGGAGTTCACCGAACTACGTTCGCCCCTTGAGCCGAGGACGGATTGATCTCAGTCGACCCTACCCGCCGAGTATCCGTGTGCTTCGGCCACATCCGGATGCGCGCGCAATCTGCTTTTCCATGCGTTGCGACCGTAGACGGAGAAGATCGGGTCCGACGGGTCGTCCACCCGATCGGCGCGCGCCGCGAGTTCGTCCGGCAGCGACAGCACCGGTATCCGCGCGTCCAGCCGTGGATTGAAGAAGTACGGCACTGAGATCCGTTCAGTCGCCGGCTCGCGCAGGTCAACCCGGTGCTCGGTGGCCCGGAGATAGCCGCCCGTCGCGATCTCGAGCAGCTCGCCGATGTTGACGATGAACGCTCCCTCCAACGGAGGCACGTCTATCCACTCCTGCGAGCCGGGCCGACGTACCTGCAGGCCGCGGCTGCCCGGCTCGGCCAGCAGCAGCGTGAGCACCCCGGAGTCCCGGTGCGCACCCACGCCCTGCGAGCTGGCCGCACGGGCGGGATAACGGATGATCTTGATCAGCGTGGCGGGCGTTCCGGCGAAGGCCGAGTCGAACACGTCGGGTGGGCTGCCCAGCGAGGCCGCCCAATGCCGGAGCAGGGTGCGGGCCACCCCGGTCAGCGCGGCGTCCCATTCGTCGATGATCCCGGGCAACTCTGGCAGCGCGGCGGGCCACTGGTTGGGGCCCTGCAACCACAGATAGTCCGGCTTGCCGGGCCCGCCGATCGGCGGGCGTTCCGGTCCGATGTCGATCTGCTCGCGCCAGTCCACCTCGCCGCGGGTCAGCTCGCCACCCAGGCGGGTGTATCCGCGGAAATGCGGACTGCGCACCATCGCGACAGCGTCTTTGTCCGCCTGCGGCAGCTGGAACAGCCGACGCGCCACCTCGAGCACTCTGGCGGCCAGCGCCGCGGGGACTTCGTGGCCAGTCAGATAGAAAAAACCCACCTCGTGGGCTGCCTCGCGAAGGTTGTCGCGTAGACAGCCTGGGGCTGCCTGCAGGTCGACTACGGGCAGCGCAGTGACGCTCGGCACAGTTGTCACTCATCCATCATCGTCGCAGGTCAAGTGGCGTGCCACCGTCTCGATCAGCGGGAACCCAACCGGTTGGTTAGTTAGGTAGTGAAATTTAGCTCACACTGTGTTGCGTTTAAGTTACTGACGGGTATAGGTTAGCGCTGTTACTGGTGGGTAACTTAGCCCTAGTGCCCAACCACAGGTGGCATTCTCAACGAGGAGGAATGTAGTGAGCCACTACAAGAGCAACGTCCGCGACCAGGTATTCAACCTGTTTGAAGTGCTGGGCGTTGACAAGGCCTTAGGTCAAGGCGAGTACAGCGACCTGGACGCCGACACTGCCCGCGAAATGCTGGCCGAGATCAGCCGACTGGCCGAAGGACCGATCGCCGCGTCGTTCGTCGAAGGCGACCGCAACCCGCCGGTGTTCGACCCGAAGACCCATTCGGTGACACTGCCGGAGTCGTTCAAGAAGTCAGTCCACGCGCTCCAGGAAGCCGGTTGGGACAGGGTCGGCCTCGACGAGGACCTGGGCGGCACCCCTGCGCCCAAGGCGCTGATGTGGGCGCTGCACGAACACATTCTTGGCGCCAACCCGGCGGTATGGATGTATGGCGGCGGCGCAGGCTTCGCCCAGATTCTTCATCACCTCGGCACCGAGGAGCAGAAGAAGTGGGCCGTGATTGCCGCCGAGCGCGGCTGGGGTTCGACCATGGTGCTCACCGAGCCGGACGCCGGCTCTGACGTGGGCGCCGGGCGCACCAAGGCGGTCCAGCAGGAGGACGGCTCCTGGCACATCGACGGCGTCAAGCGGTTCATCACCTCGGGTGACTCCGGCGACCTGTTCGAGAACATCTTCCACCTGGTGCTGGCCCGCCCGGAGGGCGCCGGTCCCGGCACCAAGGGGCTGTCGCTGTTCTTCGTGCCCAAGTTCCTGTTCGACTTCGAGACCGGCGAGCTCGGCGAGCACAACGGTGTGTTCGTCACCAACGTCGAGCACAAGATGGGCCTGAAGGTCTCGGCGACCTGCGAGCTTTCGCTCGGACAGCACGGCGTGCCCGCCAAGGGCTGGCTCGTCGGCGAGGTGCACAACGGCATCGCGCAGATGTTCGAGGTCATCGAGCAGGCCCGCATGATGGTCGGCACCAAGGCGATCGCCACGCTGTCGACCGGCTACCTGAACGCGCTGGAGTACGCCAAGTCCCGGGTGCAGGGCTCGGACATGACCCAGATGACCGACAAGGCCGCGCCACGGGTGACCATCACGCATCACCCCGACGTGCGCCGGTCGCTGATGACCCAGAAGGCCTACGCCGAGGGTCTGCGTGCGCTGTACCTCTACACCGCGACCCTCCAGGACGCGGCGGTCGCCGAGGTGGTGCACGGCGTGGATGTCAACCTGGCCGCCAAGATCAACGACCTGATGCTGCCGGTGGTCAAGGGCGTCGGGTCCGAACAGGCCTACGCGAAGCTCACCGAGAGCCTGCAGACCCTGGGTGGATCGGGCTTCCTGCAGGACTACCCGATCGAGCAGTACATCCGCGACGCCAAGATCGACTCCCTCTACGAAGGGACCACCGCCATCCAGGCGCAGGACTTCTTCTTCCGCAAGATCGTCCGCGACAAGGGTGTGGCGCTGGCCCACGTATCGGGTGAGATCCAAAAGTTCGTCGACAGCGAGACCGGTAACGGCCGGCTGAAGGCGGAGCGCGAGCTGCTTGCCAAGGCACTGGCCGACGTCCAGGCCATGGCGGCCACGCTGACCGGCTACCTGATGGCGGCCCAGCAGGACGTCACCAGCCTCTACAAGGTGGGCCTGGGTTCGGTGCGCTTCCTGATGAGTGTGGGCGACCTGATCATCGGCTGGTTGCTGCAGCGCCAGGCGGCGGTGGCCGTACAGGCGCTCGACGGTGGCGCCAGCGGCGCGGAGCGGTCCTTCTACGAGGGCAAGATCGCGGTGGCGTCATTTTTCGCGAAGAACTTCCTGCCGCTGCTGACCAGCACCCGCGAGGTGATCGACACGCTGGACAACGACATCATGGAGCTCGACGAAGCCGCGTTCTAAAGGTCGTAAGTGCAAACAAGATCCCCCGCTTTCACAGTGAAGCGGGGGTCTTGCGTCTCTGGGCGCGTCGTCCGAAAGGCCCGGAAAATCCAAAAGACCGCCGCTGGATCCCCTCACTCCAGCGGCGGCCCTTTTCGTACGCCCGTCTTCGCTGACCGGCGGTCGTTTGCAGGGATGCCCCGTATTGCCGTCGGGGTCGGGGGGTCAGACCACAACACGGGGCTATCCGAACCACCAGATACCCATTTGTTCGGGTTACTAACCGGCCCAGGAGAAAATCGTCCAGGCGGCCGGCCAAGCCGGCTCAGGCCTCCAGAATTGCGGTGACGCCCTGGCCGCCGGCAGCGCAAATCGAAATCAGCGCCCGGAGCGGCCCGTTGCCTTTTCGCTCAGCCTTCTTCTCGGCAAGCTGCTTGGCAGCCTGCGCGAGGATCCGTCCGCCGGTGGCCGCGAAGGGGTGGCCGGCGGCAAGTGACGAGCCGTTGACGTTGAGCTTGGACCGATCGATCGATCCGAGCGCGGCGTCCAGGCCCAGGCGCCCCTTGCAGTACTCGTCGGACTCCCACGCCTGCAGATGCGCCAGCACCACCGAGGCGAACGCCTCGTGGATTTCGTAGAAGTCGAAATCCTGCAAGCTCAACCCATTGCGGGCCAGCAGCCGGGGCACCGCGTAGGTGGGAGCCATCAGCAGGCCGTCGTTTCCGTTGACATAGTCCACCGCAGCGGTTTCGGCATCCACGAAGTAGGCCAGCGGAGCCAGTGAGTGTTCGGATGCCCACTGCTCGGTGGACAGCAACGCGACGGAGGCGCCGTCGGTCAACGGCGTCGAATTGCCCGCCGTCATGGTCGCGTCGCCGGCCTTCACCCCGAAAACCGGCCGCAGCGTGGCGAGCTTCTCAACGCTGGCGTCGGGCCGCAGGTTGTCATCGCGGTAGAGCCCCAAAAATGGCGTGATCAGGTCGTCGAAAAAGCCTCGATCGTAGGCATCCGCCATGTTGCGGTGGCTGGCGACGGCCAGTTCGTCCTGGTCGACGCGCTTGATGCCCATCTGCTTGGCGGTGATGGCGGCGTGCTCGCCCATCGATAGCCCGGTGCGCGGCTCGGCGTTGGCCGGTATTGCGATGCCGAGGTTGGCAGGCAGCGTGCCCACCAGCTTGAGCCGTTCCACGTTGGACTTGGATCGCCGCAACTTCAGCAGGTTGCGGCGCAGGTCGTCGCCCAAACCGATCGGCGCATCCGAAGTGGTGTCCACCCCGCCGGCGACGGCAACTTCGTAGCGGCCGGCCGCGATACCGTCGGCCGCGGCGATGGCCGCCTGCAGGCCGGTCCCGCAGGCCTGCTGCAGGTCAAACGCAGCCGTGTACGGCGACAGTTGCGACCCCAGCACGCATTCGCGCATCAGATTGAAGTCGCGGCTGTGCTTGAGCACAGCGCCGCCGACCACAATGCCCAGTCGCTCGCCGGCGAGGCCAAACCGGTCCACCAGCCCACCCAGCGCCGCGGTGAACATGTCCTGGTTGGACGCCTCGGCGTAGGCGCGGTCTGATCTTGCGAACGGAATGCGATTGCCGCCCAGCACGGCCACTCTTTTCCTAGAGGTTTGCCTAGACGGGCTGGTCTCAGAACCTGCAGGGGCCACTATTTTCTCCGTGTGTCTCCGGGGTATATCACTTTGGGGTATACGCCGTCGAAGGCCATACTACCCACCGTTCTGACGCTTCTTACTCTGCAGTAAGTTCGTCGTGGATACGGTGTCTGTATCAGGCTTATGCAAGGCACGCCCGAACACGGAAGGCAGCTCAGTGGCTCCCAAGCGCTCGTCCGATCTGTTCTCGCAGGTTGTCAACTCCGGCCCCGGATCCTTTGTGGCCAAGCAACTTGGCGTTCCGCAACCCGAGACACTTCGCCGCTATCGGCAGGGTGATCCACCACTGGCCGGATCCCTGTTGATCGGAGGTGAGGGCAGGGTCGCCGAGCCGCTACGCGCGGCGCTGGACAAGGACTACGACCTGGTCGGCAACAACCTGGGTGGCCGCTGGGCTGATTCGTTCGGCGGGCTGGTTTTCGACGCCACCGGTATCACGACGCCCGCCGGGCTCAAGGGCCTGCACAAATTCTTCACGCCCGTGCTGCGCAACGTCGGCCGCTGCGGGCGGGTCGTGGTCGTCGGCACCACCCCCGAAGCGGCCGCCAGCACCGACGAGCGGATCGCTGCGCGCGCGCTGGAGGGCTTCACCCGCTCGCTGGGCAAGGAACTGCGTCGCGGCGCCACGGTGGCGCTGGTGTACCTGGCGCCGGACGCCAAGCCGGCCGCGACGGGCCTGGAATCCACCATGCGGTTCATCCTGTCGGCCAAGTCGGCCTACGTCGACGGCCAGGTTTTCTATGTCGGGGCGCAAGACTCCACGCCACCGTCCGACTGGGACCGCCCGCTGGACGGCAAGATCGCCATCGTGACCGGTGCCGCCCGTGGCATCGGCGAGACCATCGCCGAGGTGTTCGCGCGGGACGGCGCGCGTGTCGTCGCCATCGATGCGGAGGCCGCCGAGGAGACACTGGCCGAAACCGCCAGCCGCGTCGGTGGCACCGCGCTGTGGCTCGACGTCACCGCAGACGATGCCGTCGACAAAATCAGCGAGCACCTGCGCGATCACCACGGCGGGCGGGCCGACATCTTGGTCAACAACGCGGGTATCACTCGAGACAAGCTATTGGCCAATATGGATGACGCCCGATGGGACGCCGTCTTGGCCGTCAATCTTCTTGCCCCCCTACGGCTTACCGAGGGGCTGGTGGGCAACGGCAGTATCGGCGAGGGAGGCCGGGTGATCGGGCTTTCATCGATCGCCGGCATCGCGGGCAACCGCGGACAGACCAACTACGGGACAACCAAGGCCGGGATGATCGGGATCACCCAGGCGCTGGCACCGGGACTGGCCGAGAAGAGCATCACGATCAACGCCGTCGCACCGGGATTCATCGAAACCCAGATGACGGCCGCCATACCGCTGGCCACCCGCGAGGTGGGCCGCCGAATGAACTCGCTGCTACAGGGTGGCCAGCCGGTCGACGTTGCGGAGACGATCGCCTATTTCGCCAGCCCGGCTTCAAACGCGGTGACCGGCAACGTTATTCGTGTCTGTGGCCAGCAGATGCTGGGCGCATGACTCGCAGACGAAGCTCGAGGAGACCCTAGTGAACCAACCAAGCGGCCTGAGAAATATGCTTCGGGCGGCTGCCGGAGCATTGCCGCTCGTACCCCGCGGAAACCAGCTGCCCAGCCGCACGGTGACCGTCGAGGAACTACCCATCGACCAGACAAACGTCGCCGCGTACGCGGCGGTCACCGGTCTGCGGTATGGCAACAACGTGCCGCTGACCTACCCGTTTGCGCTGACCTTTCCCACGGTGATGTCGCTGGTGACCGGCTTCGACTTTCCTTTCGCCGCAATGGGAGCGGTGCACACCGAAAACCACATCACGCAGTATCAGCCGATCGCGGTCACCGACACGGTCGGTGTGCGGGTGCATGCCGAGAATCTTCGCGAACACCGCAAGGGCCTGCTGGTCGATCTGGTCACCGACGTCAGCGTCGGCAACGACATCGCGTGGCATCAGGTGACGACCTTCCTGCATCAGCAACGCACCAGCCTGTCCGACGAGCCCAAGCCGCCGCCGCAAAAGCAGCCCAAGCTTCCCCCACCCAACGCCGTGCTGCGGATAACACCCAGCCGGATCCGCCGCTACGCCGTCGTCGGCGGTGATCACAACCCGATCCACACCAACCCGATCGCCGCCAAGCTATTCGGATTCCCAACTGTCATCGCGCACGGGATGTTCAGTGCCGCAGCGGTATTGGCCAACATCGAAGCCCGGCTTCCGGATGCCGTGAGATATTCGGTGCGCTTCGCCAAGCCAGTGGTCCTGCCCGCCACCGCGGGGTTCTACGTCGACGAAGGTGACGACGGTTGGGAACTCGCGCTGCGCAATATCGCCAAGGGATACCCCCACCTGACCGGCGTCGTCCGACCGCTCTAGTCCTGACGGTGGCGACCCACTAGCCGGCGTGCGTGGCGCCGCGACCCGCGAAGAGGACCTTGAGTCCGTGCGAGCCGGTCGCGGTCAGCAGGAAGACGAGGAACAGCCACAGCGGGGGGTGGGCGAGCTCCCCGACGAAGATCGCCGCCCAGATCGGTGAGCCCTGGGTGACCGCGAGCACCCCGGCGGCCCCGGCCAGCGAGATCGCCGGAGTGTGCAGGTGCGTCCCGGCAAGCCAATTGATGGTCAGGATCAACACCGACCCCGCCGCGGCGCCGGTGGCCAGCGACGGGGTGAGCAGTCCGCCCGCCCCGCCCGCACGCAGGAACAAGGCGGTCAGTAAGGGTTTCAATAACAGGATCGCGGCCCCCGAGGTGAGCGTCATGCCGCTGGCCAGGCTGACGGTGAGGATGCTTCGGCCGTTGCCGGGCAACTCGGGCCACCAATGCGAGCAAATCCCCATCACCAGCCCGGCGCCGGCGAGCGCCGGGACCAGCACCCAACTGCGCATCAGGCGGGCCGGCTTAGCTACCTTGATGAGCCGGTTGAACGCCAACCCCACCACCAGTGTCACCGGCGCCAGCATCAGCCCGTGAGCGGTGAGCAGGTAGGTCGACTCCTCGATCGGCCACTGCAGGTTGGGCTGGCCGCCCGTGTCGGCCGAGCCGATCGCTACCGCCAGGCTGGAGGTGAGGAACGCCGCCCCCAGCACCCGTGGGTGCCACGTGTTCAGCAGGATCCGCGCGGAGAACAGCGCACCGGCCAGCGGAACCGCGTAGACCGCACCGAGTCCGGCGCCGGCGGCGCAGGCCAGCAAGATCTCGCGGTCGCGGGGCGAGAGTCGCCTCAGCCATCCGGTCCCCAAATCGCCCAGGGCCGCGGCGAATTGGCGCGGAGCGCCTTCGCGGCCAAGGGATGCCCCGGACCCGACCAGCAGCACCTGCAGCACGGCGTCGATGCTCCACGTCAGCCGCGGTATCCGATCGTGGCGGGCGATGGTCGGCGCCAGCGGCGGCACTTCGGATCTGCGCCGCAGGATCCACCATCCGAGCCCTGCCAACGCGGCGCCGATCATCGGTCCCAGCACGCGGCGGACCGGGCTGCTGCCGGTGACGCCGGCGAGCATCGTGCCGAAACTGTAGTGGTAGGTCAGGTGCTGGACGAAGCGCAGCACGAACGTCGTCGACAGCCCGGCTACCCCGGCCAGCAAACCGACGATGATTACCGCGCAAATGAACTCGAGGTCGCGGCGGGGCCGGGCGGGCGATCGAGCCACGGCACGAATGTATGCCACCCGCGGCGCCGGCGCGCGGAAACGCTAGCCGGCAGCGACGTTGGAGCCGGTATCCCGATCCGCGGGTGCGCCCTTCAGCCCGCGCCAGAAGAGGTCGATCATCAGCCCGGCCGCCTCGTCGACGTCGGTGTCGCCGGTACTGAGCCGGTTGGCTATCGCTTCACCCGCGCCCACCAGCGCCACGGCCATCATCTCGATTTCGGCGTCCGAGCGGGGGCTGCGGGTACCGGTCCGCAGCAGTCCGGCCACCAGTTCGATGATCTGCTCACGCCCCTCACGCACGGTGTGGGCGAACGCCTGCGAGCTGGTGGCCTGGGTGTACATCACGATCCACGACGCGCGATTCGCGTCGATGTAGCGCAGGAACGACCCAATGGTGTTGCGCAGCAAGTCCTTCGGGCTCTGGGTGAAGTCGATATCCGCGCGCACCACATCGATGAACCGGCTCATCTCCCTGTTCAGGCAGGCGCCGAACAGGTCTTCCTTGGAGCCGTAATACAGGTACAGCATCGGCTTGGAGATCTGCGCCTCGGCGGCGATGGTGTCCATTGAGGTCTCGTGGTAGCCGTTGACCGAGAACATCTGCACGGCGGCGTCGAGCATCTGCTGCTCGCGGACAGCACGCGGCAACCGCTTGGTACCACCTGCCATTGAATGCCCTTCTGGCCCATCTATCGGAATCCAGGGTAAACAATCGCCCCGTCGGCCCAAACCGGCGCTAGTGCCCGCACCCCGGACTGACGCCCTTCATCTTGGCCACCCGCACCACCGACTCGTCGATCGCCGGCATCTTCAATTCGCCCGCGGCCAGCGCCTTATCCAGCCGATCCAGAACCGCGGGCACCTGATCGGTGGTGACCCACAACGCGATATCGGTGCCGGCCTGCAAGGTCTTCAGCACCGCCTCGGCCACGCCGAACCGGTCTGAGATCGCGGCCATGCTGGACAGGTCATCGCTGAACACCGGGCCGTCGAAGGGTGGCCCAACGTAATCCCCAACCTTGCCGGTGCGCAGCAGCTGCACAGCTGCGGGGCTCAGGCTGGCCGGGTCGTCACCGGTCAGCCCGGGAACCTGCAGATGACCCACCATCACTCCGACCGGGCTGGCGGTCACCAGTGTCCGATAGGGCAGCAGGTCGTTGGTCTCCAGCTCGCTCAGCGGCGGCGTGGTGACCCCGCCTTTGTGCGAATCGCCGGAGCCGTGTCCGTGCCCCGGGAAATGCTTGAGCACCGGCAGCAGGCCGGCGTCCCGCAAGCCCTGGGCATATGCCCCGGCGTAGGCGGTGACCGCATTCGGATCCGAGCCGAAGGAGCGGTCCCCGATCACGCTGTCGTCAGGCGCGCCGTTGACGACGTCGACCACCGGGGCGAAGTCGATGGTGATGCCCAGTTTTTTCATCGCCTCGCCGCGGCTGAGTGCCAAGTCGTGGACCTGCGGGACGGTTTGGCTCGCAGCCAGCTCCTTGGGCGACGGCGCCGGCCCGATGAGTTTCTGCAACCGCGACACCCGGCCGCCCTCTTCGTCGACACTCACCGCCAGCGGCAGGGGACCCGCAGTGCGGGCGATGTCCGCCAGCGCGCCGTTGGTCAACATCGATAAGTCTGTCCAGCTCCCGATGAAGATGCCGCCGACGTGGTAGTTGGCGACAACGGCTCGGGCGTCGTCGGCGTCTTTGACGCCCACCATCAGCAGCTGGGCCAGCTTGTCGCGAGTCGACTTTATCGCCGTCGGCACGGCTGTTGGGTCAGCGCAGACCGGTGGCGCGGGAGCGCCTGTGACCTTTGTCGACGACTGGGCGGGGGGCCGTGCGGCGTTGTGGCCGCAGGCCGCCATCAGCAGCCCCAACGTCCAAGCCGTCGTGAGCACAGCCAGCGTGCGCGCAAAAGCCATCGGGACATGTTGTCATGGCGGGGGCCCGGTCTCCGGATCCGGGGCGCGCCGAAAGAGGTCTTATCCCAGTCTCGGGGGCACGACGCCGGTACCTTGGCCACTAGCAGGGGGACAACTAGGAGCCAGCGATGAAGGGGTTCACGCTGGCCGCGGCGGCCAGCATCGCGGCGGGTTTATCGATCGGAACCGCCGCGACCATCGGCGTCACGCTCGCCGTGGAGCACGGCGCACCACCCGCTCATGTCGTACCGAGTCAGTCCGGGCCCCACCTGGTGGAATACGGCGACCGCTGCTACCACGGGCATTGCCTGCCCTGCAACGGCCCGCAGGATTGCGTGAACAAGCTGCCGCCGTGGCTGAGGCCCTAGGGAGACCTGCTCTTCTGCTAGCTTGTCAAAGTCACGACCGTTAACGCCAGGGAGCCATCGATGAACCGGATCATTGCGCCCGCCGCTGCGAGCGTGGTGGTTGGTCTGTTGCTGGGCGCGGCCGCGATCTTCGGGATCACCCTGATGGTGCAACAGGACACCAGGCCGCCACTCCCGGGGGGCGATCCGTCATCGTCGGTGCTCAACAGGGTCGAGTACGGGAACCGTAGCTAGCCCGGCAGCCCGGGCGGCGCAGGCGGTGCCTGCGGAAACGGCCCCGGACTCGCCGGCTGTGCCGCTGTCACGTCGGTGGCTGCTGTTGGTCGGGGCGGTCGCGCTGGCGTTGACGTTCGCGCAATCCCCGGGGCAGATCTCCCCCGACACCAAACTCGACCTCACCGCCAACCCGCTGCGCTTCCTGGCCCGCGCGACCAACCTGTGGAACAGCGAGCTGCCTTTTGGCCAGGCGCAGAACCAGGCCTACGGTTACCTGTTTCCGCACGGCACCTTCTTTTTGATCGGCCACCTGCTGGGACTACCCGGGTGGGTAACCCAGCGGCTGTGGTGGGCGCTGCTGTTAACGGTTGGCTTCGCCGGCCTGCTACGGGTCGCCGAGGCGCTGGGCATCGGTAGCCCGTCGTCACGTGTGATCGGCGCAGCGGCGTTCGCGCTGTCGCCAGGGGTACTGACCACCCTCGGATCGATCTCGTCGGAAACCTTGCCCATGATGCTGGCGCCGTGGGTGTTGCTGCCCACGATTTTGGCGCTGCGCGGAGCGTCGGCAGGGCAGGGCCCAAGCCGCTCGGGGCGCGCGCTCGCCGCGCAGGCCGGGCTTGCCGTCGCATTGATGGGCGCCGTCAACGCCATCGCAACCCTGGCCGCTTGCCTGCCCGCAGTGATCTGGTGGGTCTGTCACCGGCCGAATCGGCTGTGGTGGCGCTACACCGCGTGGTGGCTGTTGACTCTCGTCCTGGCGGTGCTGTGGTGGGTGGTGGCCCTGGTTCTGCTGCGCAAAGTCAGTCCCCCCTTCCTGGACTTCATCGAATCCTCCGGCGTGACAACGCAATGGTCGTCGCTGGTCGAGATGCTGCGCGGCACCGACAGCTGGACTCCGTTCGTGGCGCCGACCGCCACGGCAGGCGCGCCACTGGTCACCGGATCAGCTGCCATCCTGGGCACCTGCTTGCTCGCGGCCGCCGGGCTGGCCGGCCTGGCCAGCCGCGACATGCCGGCACGTGGGCGGCTGGTGACGATGCTGCTGATCGGGGTCGTCTTGATGGCCGCCGGCTACGGCGGCGGGCTCGGCTCGCCGCTGGCCCACCAGATACAAGCGTTCCTGGACGCCGACGGCGCACCCCTGCGCAACGTGCACAAGCTGGGGTCGGTGATCCGGATCCCGTTGGTGCTCGGCTTGGCACAGGTTCTGGGCCGGATACCGCTCCCGGGCAGCGCGCCGGTGCCGGTATGGCTCAGTGCATTCGCCCACCCCGAGCGCGACAAGCGGGTCGCGGCCGGAATTGTCACCCTGACCGCGCTGATGGTCAGCACCTCGCTGGCCTGGACCGGTCGGCTCACGCCGCCAGGCACATTCAGCGCGATACCTCGGTACTGGCATGAGGCCGCCGACTGGCTCAGCGAACACAACACCGGAACTCCGGTTCCGGGGCGCGTATTGGTGGTCCCCGGCGCGCCGTTCGCCACTCAGGTGTGGGGCACCAGCCACGACGAGCCGCTCCAAGTGCTCGCCAACGGCCCGTGGGGAGTGCGCGACTCCATTCCGCTGACCCCGTCGCAGACGATCCGGGCGCTGGATTCGGTGCAACGTCTGCTCGCGGCTGGGCGTCCCTCGGTTGGCCTGGCCGATACCCTTGCCCGCCAAGGCATTTCGTATGTGGTGCTGCGCAACGATCTGGATCCCGAGACGTCACGCTCGGCGCGCCCCATCCTGGTGCACCGCGCCATCGCGGGGTCACCGCGACTGGAGAAGGTGGCGCAGTTCGGCGCCCCGGTGGGTCCTGGCACCCTGGCGGGCTTCGTCGCCGATAGCGGACTGCGCCCGCGCTATCCCGCGGTGGAAATCTACCGGGTCCTCTCTAGTGGCGATGCTTCCGGTCATCCCGGTGCGCCTTACTTCGCCGATATCGACCGGCTGGCCCGCATCGACGGCGGACCCGAAGTGCTGCTGCGTCTCGACGAGCGACGCCGGCTACTGGGCCAGCCGGCGTTGGGTCCGGTGCTGATGACCGCGGACGCCCGAGGCGTCGGGCTGTCGGCACCGGGCGTTATGGTGACCGACACCCCGGTAGCACGTGAGACCGACTACGGCCGGGTGGACCAGCACTCGTCGGCGATCCGGGCGGCCGGCGACGCCCGGCATACCTACAACCGAGTGCCCGATTACCCCGTCGCGGGCACCGACGTGGTATTCGGCAGTTGGACCGGCGGCCGGATCACAGTGTCGAGCTCGTCGTCGGATTCCACCGCAATGCCCGACGCGGCCCCGGCGACCTCCCCCACTGCCGCGATCGACGGCGACCCGGCAACCGCCTGGGTATCCAACGCACTGCAGGCCGCCGTCGGCCAGTCGTTGCAAGTGGATTTCGACCACCCGGTGACCAACGCCGTCATGACCATCACACCCAGTGCGACCGCCGTGGGCGCACAGGTCCGCCGGATCCAGATCGAGACCGCCAACGGCAGCACCACGCTGCGCTTCGACGAGGCCGGCAAGCCGCTCACCGTGGCGCTGCCCTACGGCGAGACCCCGTGGGTGCGGCTCACCGCGGCCGCCACCAACGACGGGTCGGCCGGGGTGCAGTTCGGTATCACCGACCTGTCGATCACCCAGTACGACGCGTCCGGATTCGCCCATCCGGTCAACCTGCACCACACCGTGCTGGTTCCCGGACCAGCACTCGCTTCGGCGATCACGGGATGGGACCTGGGGTCGGAGCTGCTCGGCAGACCAGGCTGCGCCCAGGCGCCCGACGGCGTGCGCTGCGCGGCGTCGATGGCGCTGGCACCGGAAGAACCGGTCAATTTCAGCCGTACGCTAACCGTTCCGAATCCAGTGTCGGTGACCCCGATGCTGTGGGTGCGGCCGCGGCAGGGCCCCAAGCTGGCCGATCTGATCGCCGCGCCCAACACCACCCGGGCCTACGGTGATTCCGACGCGCCTGACATCCTCGGCTCGGCATACGCGGCCACCGACGGCGACCCGGCCACCGCATGGACGGCGCCCCAGCGGGTGGTGCAACACAAAACCCCGCCGACGCTCACCCTCACCCTGCCGCGGCCGACCGAGGTCACGGGGCTGCGCTTGGTGCCCAGCCGGTCGACGTTGCCCGCGCACCCGACGACGGTGGCCGTCAACCTGGGCGACGGCCCGCAGGTCCGGGAATTGAGGCCGAACGGAGACCCTGGCGGTGCGGTGGATCAGCCGCAAACACTGTCTTGGAAACTGGCACTGAAACCCCGAATTACCGACACGGTCACCCTCAGCCTGCTCGACTGGGAAAACATCATCGACCGCAACGCGCTGGGTTTCGACCAGCTCAAACCGCCCGGGCTGGCCGATGTCGCGGTGCTGGGCGCCGACGGCAGCCCGATCGCCCCCGCCGACGCCACCCGCAACCGGTCGCGTGAGATCGTCGTCGGCTGCGACCGCGGCCCCGTCATGGCGGTCGCGGGGCGGTTTGTGCACACCTCGATCCGGACTACGGCGGGCGCGCTGCTGGACGCCGAGCCCGTTGCCGCCATCGCCTGCGATCGCGACCCGATTGCGCTGCCAGCGGGGCAGCAGGAGTTGTTGGTCAGCCCCGGCGATGCGTTCGTCGTTGATGGTGCCCAGCTGTTAACCCCGGCGGCCGCCGAGTTGCCCGGCTCCGCCAACCCCGTGCCGGTTCCGGCCGCTACCGGGGCGTGGGGTCCCGACCGCCGCGAGGTACGTGCCCCCGAATCGGCCACCGCGCGGGTGCTTGTGATCCCCGAGAGCATCAACCCCGGCTGGGTGGCGCGCACCAGTACCGGGACCCGATTGACGCCGGTGGCCGTCAATGGGTGGCAGCAGGGCTGGGTAGTCCCCGCGGGCAACCCCGGCACGATCACGCTGACCTTCGCCTCCAACTCGCTGTACCGGGCGGGCTTGGCGGTGGGCCTGGCGCTGCTGCCGCTGTTGGCCTTGCTTGGGTTGTGCCGAACCCGGCAGCGGCGCACCGATGACGCACCGCCACAACCATGGGCGCCCGGGGCCGGGGCCGCGGTCGGGGTACTGGCGGCTGGGGCGGTGATCGCGGGCGTGGCCGGGGTCTGCGTGGCCGGCGCCGCCCTCGGTCTGCGGTACGCGCTGCGCAACCGGCAGTCCGACGGCATCACGGTCGGGCTGAGCGCGGGGGGCCTGATTCTGGCCGGAGCGGCACTGTCCCGGCATCCCTGGCGGTCGGTGGACGGCTACGCCGGCCATTCCGCGAATGTGCAACTGCTGGCGCTGATTTCGCTGGCTGTGCTAGCCGCCTCGGTGGTGAGCATGCCGGGTCGGGGCCGCCGGGCCCGCGAAGAGTGAATTCTGCGGAGTTGGCTACTGGTTTACCGGCTGGTTGACTGGATACGCGCGTTGGTGTGATCGCCAGCGTCCGAGGAGTTACCGCCATGGGATGGTTTTCGGCACCCGAATACTGGCTGGGCAGATTGGTGCTCGAGCGTGGCGCGGCAGCGATCTACCTGATCGCCTTCGTCGCTGCCGCAAGGCAGTTCCGGGCGCTCATCGGCGAACACGGGATACTCCCGGTGCCACGGTACTTAGCTAGACAGTCGTTCTGGAGAACCCCGAGCCTGTTTCATCTCCGCTATTCGGATCGGCTGTTCGCGGGAGTCTCCTGGTTGGGTGCTGCGCTTTCGGCGGCGGTCGTCGCCGGGGCGGCTGACATGGTTCCGCTGTGGGCCGCGATGTTGATGTGGCTGACGTTGTGGGTGTTCTATCTGTCGATCGTCAACGTCGGGCAGACGTGGTACGGGTTCGGTTGGGAGTCCCTGCTTCTGGAGACGGGGTTTTTGGCGATCTTCCTCGGCAATGACCACACGGCTCCCCCGGTGCTGGTGTTGTGGCTGGCGCGATGGCTGCTGTTCCGAGTCGAGTTCGGTGCCGGACTGATCAAGATGCGCGGCGATCCATGCTGGCGCAATCTGACTTGCCTGTTCTACCACCATGAGACACAGCCAATGCCCGGGCCGTTCAGCTGGTTCTTCCATCACCTGCCCAAGCCGCTGCACCGGATTGAGGTGGCGGGCAATCACTTTGCACAGCTCGTCGTGCCGGTCGGGTTGTTCGCCCCACAGCCGGTGGCGAGCGTGGCCGCGGCGATCATCGTCGTCACCCAGCTGTGGCTGGTGGCATCGGGTAACTTCGCCTGGCTGAATTGGGTGACGATCGTCCTGGCGTTCAGCGCCATCGACGACTCGTCGGTGGCGGCGCTGCTGCCGATCCCCGCGCAACCCGCGCTTTCGGTACCGCCGTCGTGGTTTGCCGGCCTGGTGATCGTGTTCACGGTGACGGTCCTGTTCCTCAGCTATTGGCCGGCGCGCAACATGCTCTCGTCTCATCAGCGGATGAACATGTCGTTCAACCCATTTCACCTGGTGAACACCTACGGAGCCTTCGGCAGTATCGGCCGCATCCGCCGGGAGGTGGTCATCGAAGGCACCGAAGAGCCGCAGATCACCAGGCAGACGGTCTGGAAGGAATACGAGTTCAAGGGCAAGCCGGGTGCCGTGCGCCGGCTACCGCGCCAATGGGCCCCCTATCATCTACGGCTGGACTGGCTGATGTGGTTCGCCGCCATCTCGCCGGGCTATGCACAGCCCTGGCTGACGCCGTTTATGCAGCGGCTGCTGCGTAACGATCCGCCGACGCTGCGTCTGTTGCGGCACAATCCCTTCCCGGAATCGCCGCCCCGGTATGTGCGCGCACAGCTCTATGTGTACCGCTTCACCACCGTGGCCGAACTGCGGCGCGATCGGGCATGGTGGCATCGCACGCTGGTGGGTAGGTACGCCCCGCCCATGACGCTGCAGAAAGTTACGTATCACCAAGGCCGCTCGGCGGGGCGCACCTGATGGCCGCCCCGCCGAAGCTTGTTGTGCGCGTCTACTTCTGGTAGGAGAGGGCTCCAGTGCCGGCGAGCTTTCCGCCTTCGACGATCAGGTACTCAGGACGGATGGGCTTGTCCGCGAACCAGCGTTCGAGAATCTCCCTGGTGCCTGCCGCATAGCGGGCTTGCGCGGACAGAGTGGTGCCGGACACGTGCGGAGTCATGGCGTTGTTGGGCATGGTCCGCCATGGGTGATCGGCCGGCGGCGGTTGCGGGAACCACACGTCGCCGGCGTAACCCGCGAGCTGACCACTCTTGAGCGCGGCCGCGATCGCTTCCGGGACTGTTTCTTCGGCGCGTGCGGTGTTGACGATGTACGAGCCGCGCCGCATCGAGGCCAGCAGCTTTTCGTCGAACATCGCGCGCGTGTCCGCGTACAGCGGCGAGTGGACGGAAACCACGTCGACGGCCTGCACCAGCGACTGCACGTCGGGGTGAAACGTCACGTTCAACTCCGTCTCCACCTCCGGCGGCAGCCGGTGGACGTCCGTGTAGTGCAGGTTGACGTCAAACGGCGCCAGCCTGCGCAGCACCGCCCGTCCGATCCGGCCGGCGGCGATCACCCCGACGTCCATCCCCTCCACGTCGTAGGCGCGCTCCACACAGTCGGCGATGTTCCAGCCGCCCTCGGCGGCCCACCGGTGCGACGGGACGAAGTTGCGCACCAGGGTCAGAATCTGCATCACCGCGTGCTCGGCGACGCTGATGCTGTTGCTGTAGGTCACCTCGGCGACGGTGATCCCTTGCTCCTTGGCCGCGTCCAGATCCACGTGATCGGAGCCGATGCCGGCGGTCAGCGCCAGCTTGAGATTGGGCGCCTTGGCAATGCGCTCCTTGGTCAAGTATGCGGGCCAAAATGGCTGGGAGATAACGATGTCGGCGTCAGGCAGTTCGCGCTCGAATTCCGAGTCCGGGCCATCCTTATCCGAGGTCACCACCAACTCGTGTCCGCCGTCTTCGAAGAACTTGCGCAGCCCCAGCGCACCGGACACGCAGCCGACCACCCGGTGTGAAGTCGATCTTCGATGGGGTCGGGACGATGCTGCCACCGGGGTAGCTGTGGATCGCAGGGATGCTGTCGCGTGCGTACTTCGGCGGATAGCCGTCGAGGGGGTCGGGGTACAGCACCATCACGCACTTGGCCATGGGTTCCTCCTAGGGCTTTTTCGAATCGCTTTCCTGCGAACCGATTTCAGTCTCCGGCGACCATGTGGAGGTGTCCAAGACGTGTCTCCGACCGGTTGATAGGCCCCACCGATCAGCCCCGCTCAGCAGGGGTTCGACCGAACACGGCACCGATGCAAGCCTCCTGCGCGGTCTGCGCCAGCGCACGCGCCAGCACCGAGCCGGGCTCCGCCTTATTCGTGACGAGCGCCATCACGGCGCTGAGGGATGGATTGTGCAGCCGCAGCACCGAAGTCCCAGCCGGTGGGCCAAGGGTCCGGATCCAGGTTTGCGGAACGATGCTCGCCCACCGGCCGGTGCCGACGTGCGCGAACAGCGCGACAACCGAGTCGGTCTCGAGCTGTGGCGTCACCGCGAGACCTTGAGTGGCAAGTGCGTCGTCGATGATCTGCCGACCGCGCATTCCCTCGGTAAGCAGACACAACGGCAGTTGCAGTGCGTCCGGCCAGCTGATGGTGTCCGATTTGCCGCTAAGCAGATCACCGCCGACGATGAGTACCTGCTGCTCCTCGTACAGCGGAGTGACCAGCAGATCCGCGGTGTCCTGCCGATCCGGATACAGAATCCCCGCGTCCAACTCGAACCGGCGGATGCGTTCGACGATCTCGTCCGATCGTAGATTCGTCTCGAGCTGAACCCGCACCAACGGGTGCGCGGCACAGAACGGATCCGTCAGCAGCGCGACAGTGGTCGCGGCGGCCGGGACCACCCCAAATCGCAGCTCGCCGGTGAGGCCGGTTTGCAGTGCGGTGACCTCCTGCTTGAGCGCATCGTGATCGGCCAGGATCCGTCGCGCCCAGTGCACCAGCCGCTCGCCTTCGGGGGTGAGACCTTCGAACTTCTGACCGCGCCGGACCAGTGGCACCTTCAGCTCTTGTTCGAGCTTGCGGATGGCTTCCGACAGCGCCGGCTGGGACACGCAGCAGGCGCTCGCGGCGCGCGCGAAGTGACGCTCTCGAGCCAGCGCGACGAAGTACTCCAGTTGACGAAACAGCATGAAAACTAAAGCGTCTCGTCCAGCTCACCGAGCCGGTCGGTCAATCGCAGATTCTCGGAGTAGTCGACCGGGCAAGAGATCAGCGACACGCCGTCGTCGTCGAGCGCAGCCTTGAGCGTCGGTAGCAATTCCGCAGCGCTGGTTATCCGATATCCTTTGGCGCCAAAGCTTTCGGCGTAGGTCACCACATCGGGATTACCGAACGAAACGTAGTAGTGTGCGCCGAGTTCGAGGTCCATCTTCCATTCGATCAGGCCGTAGGCGCCGTCGTCCCAAATCAACACCACCAACGGTATCCGTTCCCGAACGGCGGTCTCGATCTCCTGCGAGTTCATCATGAATGCGCCGTCGCCCACGACGGCAAGCACCTTCGACTCGGGACTGGCCAGCTTGACACCAAGCGCCCCCGGGAGCGCAAAGCCCATGGTGGACAAGCCGTTTGAGATCAGGCAGGTGTTGCGCTGGTAGGTCGGATACAGCCGGGCCATCCACATCTTCGTGGCGCCGGTGTCCACCAGCACGATGTCGCTGCGGCCCATTGCGGCGCGGGTGTCGGCGACCACCCGCTGCGGCGCCAGCGGGAATCGCGAATCTTGTTGGCCTCTGGCGAATTCCTCGGCGAGCAGGCCCGACCCGGGTACGTCGGCATCGCCGTCGAAGCGGTGGTCGTCGAGCGCGTCCGTGAGCGCGTCGAGCGAGGCACTGATGTCGCCGATGATCCCGACGTCGACGGAATAGTGCGCGTCGACCTCGGCGGGGAAGCGATGAATTTGGATGATCTTCTTGTCGGACTGCGGATTGATCCGGACCGGATCGAATTCCTGAAGCTCGTAGCCGACCGTGATGATGACGTCGGCATTGTCGAACCCGAAATTGACGTAGTCATGCCGCATGAACCCGATGGTCCCGAGGCTGTTGGGGTGATCGTCGGGCATGACGCCCTTGCCGTGGAAGGTGTTGGCCACCCGAATGCCGAGTTCGTCGGAGAAGCGGACCAGGGCCGCGGTCGCGTCGGCGCGGGCGGCGCCGTGCCCGGCCAGCACCACCGGCCGCCGCGCCTTGCGCAGGATCTCCACCGCCCGCGCCACCTGGCCAGCCGCCGGTGCCTCGGCGCGGACGACGTTGCGCGGCAACGGCGTCAGGTCGTAATCGGCCTCGTCCGCATCGATGTGCTCGGGCACCGCCAGGTAGACCGCGGCCGGGCGTTCGGTCTCGGCGACCTTGAACGCCTTGCGGAACATCTCCGGTATGGCGCGCGCGGTAGGGACACCCGCGGCCCAGCGGGTGATCGGAGCGAACATCGACACCAGGTCGACGTACTGGTGCGACTCTTTGTATTGGCGATCCTGGCCGACCTGCGCGGAGATCGCGACCATCGGAGTGCTGTTGGTGGTGGCGTCGGCCACACCGAGCTGCATGTTGATTGCGCCCGGGCCCAGGGTGGCGGACACCACCGCCGCGCGGCCGGTGACCCGCCCGTACATCTCGGCCATGAACGCCGCCGCCTGCTCATGCCGGGTCAGCACGTACCGGATGCTCTTCGAGTGGGCCAGCGCCTGAATGAAGCGGATGTTCTCCTCGCCGGGTATTCCGAAGACGACGGACACACCCTCGTTTTCCAGGCACTTGACCATCAGCTGAGCGGCTTTACTCATCCGGCACCTCCCTTTGGCCACAATAGTGGCAGGCTGGTAGTGGACGTATTGCAAGTGACCCCAACGAACCCCATGAAGGAGGGCCAGCGTGCCCATCGCCACCATCAACCCGGCCACCGGCGAGACAGTCAAAACCTTCACCCCGGCAACCGACGACGAAGTCGACGCCGCGATCGCGCGCGCCCACGAGCGGTTCCTCGACTACCGTCATTCCACCACCTTCGCCCAGCGCGCCGAATGGGCCAACGCAACCGCCGACCTGCTGGAGAAGGAAGCCGACGAAACCGCGGCGATGATGACCCTCGAGATGGGTAAGACGCTAGCCTCGGCCAAAGGTGAGGCGCTCAAGTGCGCCAAGGGTTTTCGCTACTACGCGGAGAACGCCGAGAAGCTGCTCGCCGACGAGCCCGCCGACCCGGCAAAGGTCGGCGCGAAAAAGGCATACATCCGGTACCAGCCGCTCGGGGTGGTTCTGGCCGTGATGCCGTGGAACTTTCCGCTCTGGCAGGCCGTCCGGTTCGCCGCGCCGGCGTTGATGGCGGGCAACGTGGGTCTCCTCAAGCACGCCTCCAACGTGCCGCAGTCGGCGCTGTATCTCTCCGACGTCATCACCCGCGGCGGCTTCCCGGAGGGCTGCTTCCAGACGTTGCTCGTTTCGTCCAGCGTCGTCGAGCGCATCCTGCGCGACCCCCGAGTCGTGGCGGCCACCCTGACCGGCAGCGAACCGGCCGGTCAATCGGTCGCCGCCATCTGCGGCGACGAGATCAAGCCCACCGTGCTCGAGCTCGGTGGTAGCGACCCGTTCATCGTGATGCCGTCCGTGGACCTCGACGAGGCCGTCAACACCGCGGTCACCGGCCGGGTGCAGAACAACGGCCAGTCCTGCATCGCCGCCAAGCGGTTCATCGTCCACACCGACATTTACGACGCGTTCGTCGACAAGTTCGTCGAGCGGATGGAGACGCTGAAGGTCGGCGACCCCACCGACCCGGACACCGACGTGGGTCCGCTGGCCACCGAGTCGGGCCGCGACGAAATCGCGAAGCAGGTCGACGACGCCGTCGCGGCCGGCGCTAAGATCCGCTGCGGCGGCACGCGTCTCGACCGGCCGGGCTGGTTCTACCCGCCGACGGTGGTCACCGACATCACCAAGGACATGGCGCTGTACACCGAGGAGGTGTTCGGCCCGGTCGCCTCGATGTACCGCGCCCAGAACATCGACGAGGCCATCGAGATCGCCAATGCCACGACGTTCGGGCTGGGGTCCAACGCCTGGACCAATGACGAGGCCGAGCAGCAGCGCTTCATCGACGACATCGAGGCCGGCCAGGTCTTCATCAACGGGATGACGGTGTCCTACCCGGAGCTGGGCTTCGGGGGTGTCAAGCGGTCGGGCTACGGCCGCGAGCTGGCGGGGCTCGGCATCCGCGAGTTCTGCAACGCCAAGACCGTCTGGGTCGGCTAGGCGGAGGCTGCTGCGAGGACCCGCTCGTCCTCGTCGGCGAAGGTGTCCTCCAGCTGCACCGGCGAGTAGTCGAGGTCGATCTCGCCGATGGGACGCCCGCGGGCGCTGCCGATCGTCCCGAACCGCCGCATCCCCTTGTCGGAGGAGTACTGCACGAACTCCGCCACCGACATGTTGAACGGCATGGGGTCGTAGAGGGCAAAGGCCTGCTCGGTGGCCTCCAACGCCAATGGGATGAGCTCGTTCATCCGCGTTTCGAAGACGGTCCAGTTGGCGTCGTCGGCGGCCACGTGGCGCCGGCACGTGAAGGTGCCCCAGGCCATGTGCCGTCTCTCGTCGTCGCCGATGCGCCGGACCAGCTCTTGCATGCCGGGCAGAATGCCGCGGCCCACGCAGATCTTGTGCCAGGCAAAGTAACCGGTCAGGGCCAGCATGCCCTCGACGACGTGGTTATACGTCACGGCAGCGCGGATCTGGGCGGCCGGCGAAGGATCGGTCGATAAAGCGTTGAGGCATTCCGGGAGCTCCTGGTAGAAGATCTGCCGGTAGGCCGGGAGTTCATCGAGGTAACTGTGCAGGTCCTCGGTGATCCCGACGGCATCCAGCCACAGCCGGAACACCTGGGTGTGTTTGGCCTCTTCGAAGGCGAACTGGGTCAAATACATCTCGTCGCCCAGCCTGCCCTCGGCCCGCATCGCTGCCATGAACGGCTGGATGTCCTCGGTCACCGCCTCTTCGCCGGCGATGAACTGGGCGCACAACCGGGTGGCCAAGTGCCGCTCATCATCCGCCAGCCCCTCCCAGTCCGCCCGGTCGCGGGAGAAGTCGATATCGGCCGGATCCCAGAACTTCGCGTTGCCCCCGGCAAACAGTTTCAACGGCAGGCTGTCCCAATTGAGCCCGCCCGCAACGAGCGAGCCGGAACGTGTCCGTGTCATGTGACCTCCTGAGATTTCATGGCCAGGTTCGGGGAAAATGCCGCCGCCAGGACGGCGACGAGCCTGCGCGCGGCCAGTGCCGGCTGTTCCGGGGTGGGCTCGTCGAGCCCGAGGATCGGGTCCAATCCGCGCATGTACGGGGCCAGCGCCAGGTGCGGAAAGATCAACAGCAGCAACGACAACAGCGCGTCGATGTCGGCATCCGCACGCAGGTCCCCCCGCACCGCAGCGTCGCGCACCAGGGGGCGCAGCACTTCCAGGTAATGGCGGTGAATGACGCTTCGCACACTGATGCGCGCATCGGTGTCGACCTCCAAAGTCGCCGCGGCATGAAGCGAGCGTTCGTGCGGATGGTCGGCGAAATAGGCGACCCAGTCGTCGAGCCAATCGGTCAGAAAGCCGAAGAACGGCCTGCTGGGGTCTAGCTCGCGGATGCGGTCCTCCATGTAGGACCGCACCCGCTGGCTGGCGATGTCGGTGATGTACGCGTACAGGTCGCGCTTGTCGGCGAAGTATTGGAACAGGCTGCCCTTGGCGACTCCCGCGCGCCGCGCGATGACGTTCAGGCTGCCCCCGGAGAATCCGTGCGCCCCGAACTCCGCCTCGGCGGCTTCTACTATGGCGGCGCGACGAGCCGGATCGACACGCGCCCAAGTCACCGTCGGCATAACGCCTCCTAGCGTGGATGACCAGTGGTCATTCTACGGTGAGCTACTTCACAGTCAAGCCTTGTTCGAGCGGCGCCGTAGGACTTATCCACAGAGCGACATTTATCCACAGCCAACCCAGTCCGAGGCGGGTTGCCGTCATAAGCCAACTAGAATCGAAAGCATGTACTGCTTATCTGCTTGAGTGGACTTATGCTGGTCAGCGTGGGTTTTGCTGGTGCGGGTCCGGTCGGCGGGATGGACTATCTGCGGACGTATCAGGAGTTTCGGGCGTGGTTTCCCGATGATGTGTCGTGTGCGGCGTATCTAGCGCGTTTGCGCTGGCCAGAGGGCTTCCGGTGCCCGG
>Ga0209040_10000275_pt1 | contig 37683 bp, 38 predicted proteins | sample BogFormECP12_OM3_FD_188240 | JGI IMG/M metagenome (GOLD analysis project Ga0209040, IMG submission 188240) | Bog forest soil microbial communities from Calvert Island, British Columbia, Canada - ECP12_OM3 (SPAdes) (version 2) | ecosystem: Environmental > Aquatic > Freshwater > Wetlands > Bog ... | reverse complement strand
GCCGGTACGGATGTGCCGGTACGGATGTGCCGGTACGGATGTGCCGGTACGGATGTGCCGGTACGGATGTGCCGGTACGGATGTGCCGGTACGGATGTGGTTGCGTTCGGAACTTGATCGCCCGGCCGGCGCGCGATCAGAATAGCCCCTCGATCAGGCCCTGGGCGTCGAGGTGGATCGCCTCGGCGGCGGGGACCCTGGGCAGGCCCGGCATGGTCATGATGTCGCCGCAGATGGCGACGACGAACCCTGCACCGGCCGACAGACGCACCTCGCGCACCGGCAGCACGTGATCGTCCGGCGCCCCCATCGCCGTGGGGACGGCACTGAAGCTGTACTGCGTCTTGGCGACGCACACCGGCAGATGGCCGAAGCCCGCGCCGGTGTACTGCTCGAGGCGCTTCAGCACGGCGGGCGGGACCACGACGTCGGAGGCGCGATAGATCTCGCGCGCGATGGTGCGCAGCTTGTCGATCAGCTTCATCTCGGGCGGATAGAGCGGGGCGTAGCGGCTGGCGCCGGGGGCGAGCTTCGCCGCCACCGCGCGCGCCAGAGCGAGCGCACCGCGGGCGCCGTCGGACCAGTGGGTGCAGACGATCGCCTCCGCGCCGAGCGGGCGCACCGCGTCGCGGATCGCCTCGAACTCGGCGTCGGTGTCGGTGTCGAAGCGGTTCAGCGCGACCGTCACCGGCAGGCCGAATTTTCCCAGGTTCTCGATGTGCCGTTGCAGGTTCGCGCTCCCGCGCGCCACCGCAGCCACGTCCGGCGCGCGCAGCGCCGACTTCGCCACGCCGCCGTGCATCTTCAGCGCGCGCACCGTCGCGACGATCACCGCGCAGTCCGGCCGCAGCCCGGCCGAGGGACACTTGATGTCGAGGAACTTCTCCGCACCCAGGTCGGCGCCGAAGCCCGCCTCGGTCACCACGACCTCGGCCAGGCGCAGGCCGAGCTGTGTGGCCATCACCGAGTTGCAGCCGTGGGCGATGTTGGCGAACGGGCCGCCATGGATCAGCGCGGGCGAGCCTTCCAGCGTCTGCACCAGGTTCGGCTGCAGCGCGTCACGCAGCAGGGCCGCCATCGCGCCGTCGGCCTTCAGATCCCGCGCCGTGATCGCGCCGCCGTCGCGCCGCGTCGCGACGATGATGCGGCCGAGCCGGTCCTGCAGGTCCTCCAACGAGCTGGCGAGGCAGAACACCGCCATCACCTCGCTGGCCACCGTGATGTCGAACGCGTCCTCTCGCGCGGGGCCGTTGCTGCCGTGGCCGAGGCCGATCGCCATGTCGCGCAGCGCGCGGTCGTTCATGTCCATCGCGCGCCGCCAGGTGATCCGGCGTGTATCGATACCAAGCGCGTTGCCCCAATAGACGTGGTTGTCGATCAGGGCGGCGAGCAGGTTGTTGGCGCTGGTGACGGCGTGGAAGTCGCCGGTGAAGTGGAGGTTGATCTCCTCCATCGGCGCGACCTGCGCGCGCCCGCCGCCGGTCGCCCCGCCCTTCTGGCCGAAGCACGGGCCGAGGCTGGGTTCGCGCAGGCAGATCATCACCCGCTTGCCGAGCATGTTCAGCGCGTCGGCGAGCCCGATCGTGGTGGTGGTCTTGCCCTCGCCCGCCGCGGTCGGGCTGATCCCGGTGACCAGCACGAGCCGCCCCGGCGGCCGGCTGCCGACGGTGCGCATGAAGTCGAAGCCGATCTTCGCCTTGTATTTGCCGTACGGCTCCAGCGCCTCGGCCGGGATGCCGGCCTTGGCGGCGATGTCGGCGATGTCGGCGATGGGGCGGAGGGTGGCGGCGCGGGCGATCTCCAGGTCGCTCGCCATCAGGCGGCCTGCCTTTGCGCGGTCCCCGCCTGCCTTTGCACGATGCCCATGCGGTCGAGCGCGCGTCCGATCGCTGTCACGGCCTGCTCCATCTCCGACTTGCCGATGGCGCCGATACAGCCAAGGCGAAAACTCGGCCAGGGGGTGTTGTGGAAGTTGCTGATCACGAAGCCCTCGGGCTTCAGCGCGTCGACGAAGCCTTGCAGCGTCCAGTTCGCATGCTCCGGCGCGTGGACGTTGAGCACGATCGGGCCCTGGATCGCCTCCGGCAGGCAGGGCGTCAGGCCGTGGCGCTGCACGCCATGGTACAGCGTGCGCATGTTGGCCTCGTAGCGCGCGAGGCGGGCCGGGCGGCTCTCCGAGTCCAGCCGGTCCAGCGCGGCGGCCAGCGCCTCGACCACCTGGGCCGGCGGGGTGAAGCGGAACGAGCCCCAGCCGCTGGTCTGGCCGTGGCGCAGGATGTCGGCGAGGTCGAGCGACCAGCTCTCGGCCTGGGCGGCGCAGGCGGCGGTGCGCGCGGTGTCGACGACGATGGCGGACAGGCCGGGCATGCCTTCGAGGCACTTGTTGCTGGTGAAGAACACCGCGTCGGCCTCGGGCATGGCGGCGATGTCGAGCGGCAGCGCGCCGAAGGCGGAGACGGCGTCGACGAGCGTGCGCCGGCCGAGTGCCGCGGCCTCGCGCCCGATGGCGGCGATGTCGTGGACGATGCCGCTGGAGGTCTCGCTGTAGACCATCGCGACGTGGCCGATCGTGGGGTCGGCGGCGAGCGCGCGGGCCACGGCGGCGGGGCTGGCGCGCTCCTTCGGGCCGACGGACAGGCGGACGACGGTGCGGCCGGCTTCGTGGGCGAGGCGGGCGAAGCGCTCGGCGTAGTTGCCGGTGATGGGCACGAGGACCTTGCCGCCGCGCGGGACGAAGGTGCGCACGGCGGCCTCGGCGGCGAAGTGGCCGCAGCCCTGCAGCAGCAGGGCGGCGTGCCGGCCGGAAACGCCGCCGGCGAGGGCGAGCAGGCGCTGGCGCACGACGGCCAGGCGGTGGCCCCAGTCGTTGTCCCAGGGGGCGATGTCCTGGAGCAGGGCGGCCTTCACCTCGGGGTGGGTGGTGACGGGTCCGGGGATGAGCAGGATCATGGGGTCACGCTACCGTCCAAACGCAACCGACGGACTAAGGCCGTGTGTCGAGTCAGGCATAACGGAAAGGGGGTTGCGCGGTTCGCGGGGGTGAGCGGGTGAAAGGTCGGAGCGGGCACGGGCGGCTCCTGGATCGCGATGCTGAGGCAACGATGCCTAGGACTTTTTGTCTTGGCGGTCAAGAAGTTCCTGGCGGTTTCAGCCTGGGTGTGATCGCACTCACCCTGGTCTCGTCATGGTCCGCGAAGGCGGACCATCCACGCCTTTGCCGGCCGCGCGAAAGAAAGGCGTGGATGGCCCGCCTGCGCGGGCCATGACGTGTTGATACGGTTCGCGTGAAAGTTCTCTGGCTGGAAAAGCGCCAGCCTCTGCATTGGCTCCCTTGCCATGACTACGGGCAAGCAGGAGTTTATGGCTGCGGATGAGTTCGAGTGGGATGCCTATCAGAGCCAAACGGACGAGTGACGGATCGCTCGTCCAGGTGCTGCCGGACGGCACCACGAGGCCGCTCGAGGACACGACGGATTGGCCGCGTCTGCGGGCGATGCGCGACGAGCAGGTTCGCGCGGCGGCGTTGAGCGATCCAGACGCTCAGCCGCTGACGGACGCCGACATGGCGCGCATGCGCCTTGTGCCGCGGGTGAAGACGCTGCGCCGTGCGCTCGGGCTGACCCAGGAGGAGTTTGCGGCGCGCTACCAGATCCCGCTCGGGACGTTGCGGGACTGGGAGCAGGCGCGGGCCGAGCCTGACCAGCCGGCACGCGCCTACCTCAAGGCCATCGCGGGCGACCCGCAGGATGTGGAGCGGGCGCTGAAGGCGAGCGCGGGGGCGAAGTAGCGGCCCGGTGTAGGGCGGCAGGGTCGCCGGAGCCGTTCAGCGAGGGACAGGCAGGGGGAGCGTGCCGGAATGGCGGCATGCTCAGCATCCATCACCTCGACGTGTCGCAATCGGAGCGGATCATCTGGCTGCGCGAGGAGCTCGGCGTTCCGTCCGAGCTGACGCGCTACGACCGCGATCCGGTGACCATCCTCGCGCCGCCGGAGCTGCGGGCGCTGCATCCGATCGGCTCGGCGCCGGTGATCGCGGACGGTCAGGTGGTGCTGGCGGAGAGCGGCGCGGTGGTGGGTACATCATCGCGAAACACGGCGGCAGCCGGCTGGCGCTGGGCCCGGCGCATCCGGAGTTTCCGGCGTATCTCTACCCCGCTTTCTTGCAAGCCTACTTGGGGAGTTCGACGCACTCGGTGGTGACGGAGCTTGGCGTCGTCTTCCTGTAGAATGCGACGACGATCGGCTCGGCTGCTCGGCAGGCGGCCATCGTATCGAACCCGGAAATCGTCGCCGGGCCGTAGTGGCCACCAAGATTTATCAGCATCACGACGAGCTTCATAACGCCCTCCTGAGCCGGGATTGCCGCGATGAATAGCCAGTTCGGCCGCCACGATGAAGAACGGCAGCGGCACTACTCCGATCTTCAAGCCCAGCCCGAACCTCGGGCGCGGCGCGATCTCCGAGGCCGCCGCTATCCTTGCGTCCGCCGAACTCTCCGTGATGCGTCTCCTTGGCGCGCCGATTGATGGCATCGCCGGGTCCCGCCTCAGCCGACGGCTTGATTGTCCACGCCGATCATAGTCCTGTCGTGATAGTCCACCAAGGTGTGAAAGGCCGCGCCGTATGGCGCGCTCCGTGACTGACATAACCCGTGTCGTGATCGGCGGCGTTCGCCTGCGTTCGCCCATAGCGTTGTTCAACTGACAAACGACGCTCTGTCCTCTGTTAAGCAAGAAGGTGACGCCGTCATGGACAGGACCGCTTCAACACCAGGGTACGACAGGAAGGTCCTGTACCTCGTCCTTGCCTTCGGATTGTTCGTCGGCGTGCTGCTGTTGCCGACCCCGGCGGCGCTCGGCGCCGCCGGTCAGGTCGCGCTGGCGCTGCTGGTTCTCGCGGTCACGCTGTGGGTGAGCGAGTGCGTCTCGGCGCCGACCAGCGCGGTCATCCTGGCCACGGCTGCGGTCGGCGGGCTCTACGGCAAGCCGCTGAGCGTGACCGCCAAGACGCCTCTGACGACCGCGGCTGCGCTCAACGAGATGCTCGTCGGCTTCTCCTCCTCCGCCGTCATCCTGGTGGCCGGGGCGCTGTTCCTCGCCGCGGCCCTGAAAGCGACCGGGCTCGACCGGCGCCTGGCATTGCTGGTCATGAGCCGGATCGGCGTTTCGCCGGCCCGGTTGATCGTCGGCGCCATCCTGGTCGGTTTCGTGCTGGCGCTGTTCGTGCCGTCCGCCACCGCGCGGGTCGGCGCAGTGATCCCGATCATGCTGGGTATCGTGGCCGCGCTGGCGGCCGGTGAACAGCAACCTCGGGGCGGCGCTGATGATCGTCTCCGCGCAGGCGTGCACGATCTTCAACATCGGCATCAAGACCGGGGCGGCGCAGAACCTGATCGCCACCGACTTCATGCAGAAGGCCTTCGGCCACAACATCGCCTGGGGCGACTGGTTCGTTGCCGCGTTGCCGTTCACGGTCATCATGAGCGTTGTGCTGTTCGTGCTCAGCCTCTGGCTGCTGCGCCCGCAGGTGCCGGCGCGCGGGCAGGCCGAGGAGATGCTGCGCCGGCAATTGGCCGAGATGGGACCGATGACCGGCAGCGAGAAGCGGCTGACCGCGCTTGCGCTCGTCTTGCTGGTGCTGTGGGCCACCGAGGGCAAGCTGCACCCGATCGACAGCACCTCCGCCATGGTGATGGGGGTGGCCCTGCTGCTGATGCCCGGCATCGGCGTGCTGCACTGGAAGACCGCGGAACCGCTGATCCCCTGGGGTACCATCGTGCTGTTCGCCATCGGCATCTCTCTGGGCACGTTGCTGAGCCGCACCGGGGCGGCGACCTGGCTCGCCAGCGCAACCCTTGGACATCTCGGGCTGGGGACGCTGTCGGCGGTTGGCGTGATCGCGGCACTGTCGGCGTTCAACATCGTGCTGCATCTCGGCTTCGCCTCGGCGACCGGCCTTGCCAGCACGCTGATCCCGGTGATGATCGCCTTCGCCCAGCAACTGCCGCCCAGCACCGGCTCCGCCTTCGGGATCGTACTGATCCAGCAGTTCGTGGTGTCGTTCGGCATGATCCTGCCGATGAACGCACCGCAGAACATGCTGTGCTACGGAACGGGTGCGTTCGAAACCAGGACGTTCGCGCTCATCGGTCTGCCATTGACCGTGGCCGGGTATCTGCTGATCCTGGCCCTGTCGGCCACCGTCTGGCCGGCCATGGGCGTTCTATGATGCCCCGGCAGGAGCAAGGGCGGAGCGGCGCGCCGCATTCCGCCATCGTCTCGATGGCCATGGTATCCTGCGTTCGGGGAAATGGCCCGGCATATGCGCGATGTGGCTCGCGAAGGAGTGCGCTGCCTTCTCCGCCCTTGCATGTTCTCCGTGTCCGGCGGGTCATATATCTGCGGCCTGCAGTCCCGGAAGTTCGCCCGCGAGCTTCCGGGGCAGGACGCTGGCGAACTTCCGGGACAGGACACCCCGGATGCGACTCGGCCACCCGCCCTATCCTCCGCCGCCACAACCAGCCAGCGGAGGCGTCCCATGCAAACCGGTGACGTTGTCGAACGGTATCGTCGGCTGCGCGCGATCTGCACGCACCACCAGAACGAGGCGATGGACTGCGTCGCGCACACCGCCATCTTCGACCACGCGCGGCGGCTCGGCCTCGCCGAGGGGGGCACGCTCCTCGTCGACGAGGACGACCCCGAGATGCAGCTCATCTACGATCTCGCCCTCCACACGGCAAAACCGGGCCGCAGCCGGGCGATCGTGCGCCACGCCCGCCGTGCGCGCTGCCCGGCGGGGTCGGACGACGCGCGCGTCCTGCAGGCGCTGTGCGAAGCGCGGTTCTCGTTCTGGAAGGTCGAACGACGGCACGCGGTCGCGGGCGTGGTCGTGACGGACCTGTTGCTCGAACAGGAAACCTGGCTGCTCGACGAGGCGATGGCCATGTCGGCGACGCCGGGCGACTGTTTCGCCGGCCGCCTCTGCCGGCCGGACGAATTCGCCATGACCTGTCTGAGCTTCGTGCCGATGGACCGGGAGCTGCTCGACGACGTCTTCGACGAGTTGGGCACGTGGCTGCGGAGCAGCGATCCGCGCCGGGTGATCGAGGACGCCCGCTTCGCCGCCAGCGTGTACCGCGCCGCCGTTGCATCCGGCATCATGGACAACGTCGTCCAACGGGACGAGCAGGCGCGTGCGGCGCTCGCGCCGCTGTTCGACGCGGCAGCGGCCCCCGGCAGCGACTGACACCGGCGGCCGAAAGTACTGACCCGTCATGCCGGGCGAAGGCCCGGCATCCATGCCTTCTTGACGTCCACGCAGAGGAAGAAAGGCGTGGATTCCGGGCCTTCGCCCGGAATGACGGTGTCTTTGATGATGAGTCATTACTTGTGCCAGCTGGTATGACACCGGGCGCCGATCGCGGCACGACGAACGCTGCCGCCTGCGACGAGTCGCTCCGACGCGGAGCACGGCTCCTTGCTGATGTCGACGCTCTTCGGCGCCCGATCGAGGTTGCCGCGCGGTCCCAGTCCAGGCCGGCGAACCGGGCCGGACGCCCTAGCCATTTTTTCTCTTGCTTTGTTTTCCTAGGCAAGCTATCCTCGGCCTCGATTGGCTTTGGTTGCTTCACCCCCAGCGATCGGGAGGACACGATGTTTCGCTGGCTCCCGACCTCGCTTCAACGCCTCTACCGCCGCCTCATCGACGCCCGTCCCTACGCCCGCAAGACCCGGCCCCGCCCGCTGCCGCCGGAGAACGAAGCGCCCGCCTGCGGCCGCGACCGCCACTACCGGCTCGAGATCGCCTACGACGCGTTCTGCGAGCACCGCCCGCCGCCGCGCACGCTGTTCCGCGCCGACCCCGCACGCCGCGACCTCACCTCGTGGTGCGAGCGGACGACACGTTGGACCCAACGCCGCCGGCCGCGCTGCCACCACTGCGAGCGAGCCCGCAGCCTCTATCTCGCCGCCCGCGACACCGGCGACTGGAAGGCCGAGGTCGCGCTCTACAAGCTCGCCCGCCGCGGCGCGGTGCGCCTGCTCGCCGAGCGGCGGCAGTACCGCGAGCAGCGACGGCAGTTCTGGGCCCGCCACCGCGAACACGTCGCCCGCAACGGCCCGGAACCCATGCCGCCGCAGTTCGAGCCCGAGCTATGGCCGATGATCGCCCATCGCGGCTCGCACGAATCCTGGCACCACCGCGACCGCCGCGCGGTCGAGCGCGGCCTCGTGCGCGCCCACGCCCGCCATCTCCGCCGCGAGACCCAGCGCCGCCGCGAACGTCTGCGCGACCTCGAAGCCGCCGTAGGGTGCAAAAGCGCGCAGCGCGCATTGCACCAGACTGACGTCGACGACGCCACTTCAGCGCCGCCGCCCGAGCCCCGTCATTGCGAGGATCCCGGCGCAGCCGGGGTCCGTGGCAATCCAGGGCCGCGCGACAGACGTATGCGACGCGGCCCTGGATCGCCACGCCGCCAAACGGCGGCTCGCGATGACGACGGTCGCGAGACCGGGCTCTCGGAGCCGACGGCCGACGCCGCGCCTGCACCCGACGCGCCCGCGCAGCCGCCGGGCAGCGACGGCGACAAGCCGGCACAAGCGCGCGTGTCGCTGCGCCCGCCCCCGGCCGATCCCACCATCAAGATCGGCGCCGCGCGGTCAGCGATTCCGCAGCCCCTGCGCGACGCCGGCGCGACCCGGCAAGTGCAAAACCACCCGTCTGGCGCGGCATCCGTCCCGAGCGGGCAGGCCGGCACGCTCGCCCGCGACGCGGCCGACCGCTCAGTTCCCGCCGACCTCGATCCTGACGCGCCGCGCCTCCAGCGGGTCGGCCATGAAGCTGGTCGGCCCCACGCCGGTGAGCGTGATGCGCTTGGCGTCCACGCCGTCGGCGACGAGCTCATCGGCGACGACCTGCGCGCGCAGCTGCGACAGCAGCTTGTTGGCCTCGGCGCTGCCCACGGTGCTGGCGAAGCCGGTCACCCGGACGGGCGCGTTGCTCAGTTTGGCGGCGGCGGCGGCGGCGACGACGGTGTCATGCGCCGGCTGATCGATCAGCGCCGACCACGAGGTGAAGAACACGATGAAAGGCCCCGCGTCCGCTGCCCGGGCGGGCGCGAAGACGATGGCGGTGAGCAACAGCACAGTGACCGAAAGCGTCCGGCGCATGATTGAACCCCTGTTGTCGTCGTGGATCGGGCATCAGCCACTCTCGCGCCCGGACAGGCTGGTGTCGTAAATGTAATGGTCTTGCGGCGTCAATAGACGGCGTCCGCTTCGTCGACAGAGCAAGCGACACACCGCGGCGATTCCGCTACACTCCGCCCGCGCCACCACCAAGGATGCGGCCGCGATGCTGTCGAAGTTCGAACGCTACAAGCTGACCTTCGGACCCACGCCGATCGAACACCTGTCCCGCCTGACCGCGCATCTGGGCGGCGACGTCGAGATCTTCGCCAAGCGGGAGGACTGCAACTCCGGCCTCGCCTTCGGCGGCAACAAGCTGCGCAAGCTCGAATACATCGTGCCCGATGCCATCGCGAGCAACGCCGACACGCTGGTCTCGATCGGCGGCGTGCAGTCCAACCACACGCGGATGGTCGCGGCGGTGGCGGCGAAGCTCGGGATGAAGTGCCGGCTGATCCAGGAAAGCTGGGTGCCGCACGAGGACGCGGTCTACGACCGCGTCGGCAACATCCTGCTGTCGCGCCTCATGGGGGCCGAGATCCAGCTGGTCGACGAAGGCTTCGACATCGGCATCCGCGAGAGCTGGAAAGCGGCGCTGGAGGACGTGCGGGCGAAAGGCGGCAAGCCCTACGCCATCCCGGCCGGCGCGTCGGTGCACAAGTTCGGCGGCCTCGGCTATGTCGGATTCGCCGAGGAGGTGCGCGCGCAGGAGGCCGAGATGGGCCTGCGGTTCGACTTCATCGTGGTGTGCTCGGTCACCGGCTCGACGCAGGCCGGGATGGTGGTGGGCTTTGCCGCGGACGGCCGCGCGCGCCACGTCATCGGCATCGACGGCTCGGGCACGCCGGCGCAGACGCACGCACAGGTGCTGGACATCGCGCAGAAGACGTCGGAGCTGGTTTCAGGTGAACCCATCACGGCCGACGACGTCGTGCTGCTGGAGGACTACGCCTATCCCGCCTACGGCATTCCGTCGAAGGAAACGATCGAGGCGATCCGGCTGTCCGCCCGGCTGGAGGGCATGATCACCGACCCGGTCTACGAGGGAAAGTCGATGCAGGGGATGATCGACCTCGTCCGCAAGGGCTTCTTCCCGAAGGGATCGAAGGTGCTATACGCCCATCTCGGCGGCGCGCCCGCGCTGAACGGCTACAGCTACACGTTCCGCAACGGGTGACGCCGCGCCGCTTCGGTCACCCCAGCAGCGAGACCTCGCCACTCCCGAGGTCGTAATACGCGGCCTCCACGCTGAGCTGGCCCTTCTTGATCGCCTCGGCCAGCACCGGCGAGGAATGGCGCAACAGCGCCGCCTGGATCTGCGCGTTCGCCTTGATCGCCGCCACCAGGTCGCCGTGCCCGCGTTCGACGGCGGGACGCAGCGAGCGGTAAGCAACCGCAGCCGAGCCCGTGTCCCGCGTGCGTCATCCGAGCCTCCGGTCGGCGGGCCCGCAACGTCAGGACAAAGGCAGTTCAGTCCGCCTTGCGCGCGGCGCTCACCGCGCTCTCCAGCTCCGCCATCGACACCGCGCCGGGCACCATCTGCTTGCCGATCACCATCGCCGGCGTGCCCTCGATGCCGAGGTCGTGGGCGAGCGCCAGGTTGGCGTCGATGCGCTTCTGGATCGCCGGGTCGTCCATGTCGTGCGCGAGACGGACCGGGTCGATCCCCAGGGCAGGCGCCATCGCGCGGATGCTCTCCACCGTTGGCGGCTGCGGATCGCGCATCAGCTCCGCCCGCAGCTGCAGGTATTTGCCCTGCCGCTGCGCGGCCAGCAGCGCCTTGGCGCCGGTCACGCTCGCCGGGCCGAGGATCGGCAGGTCCTTGTAGACCAACCGGATGCCATGGTCCTTCGTCAGCAGCTGCTCCATCGCCGGCTCGAAGCGGCGGCAATACGGGCAGCGGACGTCGAAGAACTCCACGATCGTCACGTTTCCGGCCGGATTGCCGGCGACCGGGTCGCCCGGTGTCACGAGGTCCCCCTTGTGCCCGGCGATCGCCGCCTCGCTCGCCGCCTGCTCGCGCTGCTCCTGGTCGGCCTGCATCGCGGTGACCGCGTCGCGCAGGATCGACGGATCCTGCTTCAGCGCCTCGCGCATGATCCGCACGATCTCGGCGCGCTGCGCCGGGGTGAACACGTCGTCGGCCGCAGCCACGCGAGGCGGCAGCAGGATGGCGGGCGCCAGCAGCAGGACGCTGGCAAGCACGCGGAAACTCATGCAGCGGCGCATGGACGCTCCGATCACAGGGAGATGGCGGCCGCGCGCCCCGTTGCCGGGGGTGCGGAAGGCGTCTATGGCACGCAGCCTCACCTGAACCAAGCACGGGCGGCCTGTGCCGGCCCGGCCCCGACGCACCGAGGAAGACGCCGCACCGTGCCAAGCATGCCACTCGTTTCGCGCACGGCACGCGCGCGCCTCGCCCGCGGCGCCTGTGCGGCTCTGCTGCTGGCCACCGGCGGTTGCGACACGATCAACTCGCTGACCAAGCCGATCTTCGGCGGGGCGCCGCCGGTCGGACAGGTCGGCCATGTCACCGGGTTCCTGGGCGGGGTGGTGGCCGACGAGCCGCGGGCCGCGCTGGTCGGGCGCACCGTGCTGTCGGAGGGGGCCAACGCGGCCGACGCGGCGACGGCGGTGGGCTTCGCGCTGGCGGTCACGCTGCCCTCGCGCGCCGGCCTGGGCGGCGGCGGGGCGTGCCTCGCCTACAGCCCTGGCAAGGACAGCATCAACGGCGGCGTGCCGGAGGCGATCGTGTTCGTCCCGCCGGCGTCCGAGGCGGCCGGAGGGGACCGGCCGGCGGCGCTGCCGACGTTGGCGCGCGGGCTGTTCGCGCTGCAGGCCCGCTATGGGCGGCGGCCGTTCGACGCGATGGTCACGCCGGCCGAGCAGCTCGCGCGGTTCGGCGTGCAGGCGTCGCGGGCGCTGGTGCGCGACCTGGACGTGGTGGCGCGGCCGCTGATGGCCGACCCCAACGCGGCCGCCGTGTTCGCGCCGGGCGGCCAGATGCTGACCGAAGGCGCGCGGCTGATCCAGCCCGACCTCGGCGCGACGCTTGCGCAGCTCCGGGTGGCCGGGGTGGGCGACATGTATATCGGCGCGCTCGCCCGCCGCGTGGCGGACGGGTCACGGCTGGCGGGGGGTCCGATCACCGTCGATCAGCTGCGCACCACGCTGCCGCGCGTGCTGCCGCCGGTAACGATCCCGAGCGGGCGGGACGAGATCAGCTTCCTGCCGCCGCCCGCCGATGGCGGCGTGGCGGCGGCGGCGGCCTATCAGGTGCTGGCGCGCACGCCCTCGGCGGCGGTGGAGGCGGAGGCGCGCTCGCTGGCCGTGCTGGCGCAGCTGCGGCAGGCCGGCGGCGATCCGCTGGCGATGCTGCGGGCGGAGCTGCCGCCCGCCGGGGGGATGGGGCCGTTCCCGGCCTCGACGACCTTCGCCACGCTGGACCGCGACGGCAACGCGGTGGTCTGTGCGCTGACGATGAACAACCTGTTCGGCACCGGGCGGATGGTGCCCGGCATGGGCTTCCTGCTCGCCGCCTCGCCGGCGCGGATCACCCCGCCGATGCTGGCGGCGGCGCTCGCCTGGAACGAGCACATCCAGGGCTTCCGGGCGGAGACCGGCGGGTCGGGACAGGAGGCCGCGGGCCTCGCCGCCGGGTTCGCCATGGCGGCGACGTTGCAGACGAACCAGCCGCTGCCGGTGCCGCCGCCCGATCCGGGGCGGGCGAACGTGATCGCGTGCAGCCGCTATCTGCCCGACGCGAAGGGCTCCTGCGGCTGGGCCACCGATCCGCGCGGCTCCGGCCTGGCGGTCGGCGCCGAGTAGCGGGATGGCGCTTAAGGTCGGCAAGGGCGCGCTGGCGCCGCCGTTCCTAGTGATGGACGTCATCGCCGCCGCCAACGCGCAACAGGCCGCCGCCCCGTCGGGCGCGCCGCACGTGATCCGCATGGAGGTCGGCCAGCCCGGCACCGGCGCGCCGGAGGGCGCGCGCGAGGCGGTGATGGCCGCGCTGCGGAGCGGCGATCCGATGGGCTACACCGAGGCGTTGGGCCGCGCCTCGCTGCGCGCCCGCATCGCCGCGCACTATCGCGACTGGTACGGCCTGGATGTGCCGCTGGGGCGCATCGCCGTGACCACGGGCGCGTCGGGCGCCTTCCCGCTGGCGTTCCTGGCGGCGTTCGACCGCGGCGACCGGGTGGCGCTCGCCGCGCCGTACTACCCGCCCTACGTCAACATCCTGACCGCGCTAGGGATAGAGCCGGTGATCCTGCCGGCGACGGCGGCGACGCGGTTCCAGCCGACGCCCGCACTGCTGGACGCGCTCGATCCCACGCCTGACGGGCTGATCGTCGCCAGCCCCTGCAATCCCGCCGGCACGATGCTGCACCCGGACGAACTCGCCGCACTCGCCGCGTGGTGCGACTCGCACGGCGTGCGGCTGGTCAGCGACGAGATCTACCACGGCCTGCACTACGACAGCCCGATCGCGACGGCCGCGCAGTATCCGGGCGCGATCGTGGTCAACAGCTTTTCCAAGTATTTCTCGATGACCGGCTGGCGCGTGGGCTGGATGGTGTTGCCCGACGACCTCGTGCGGCCGGCCGAATGCCTGGCGCAGAATTTCTTCATCAGCGCGCCGCACGTCTCGCAGATCGCCGCCGAGGCCGCATTCGATTGCCACGAGGAGCTGCAGGCCAACGTCGCGCGTTACCGCCGCTCGCGCGCGCATCTGCTGCAGGCGCTGCCGCGTGGCGGCTTCCCCGACCTCAGCCCGGCCGAGGGCGCGTTCTACCTGTACGCCGACGTGACCACGCGAACCAACGACAGCCTGGCGTTCTGCGCGCGGATGCTGGCGGAGGCCGGTGTGGCCGCCTCGGCGGGCGTGGATTTCGACCGCGCGCGCGGCAACCGCTTCGTCCGCTTCAGCTATTGCGGACCCGAAGCGGACATGCGCGCGGCGACCGACCGGCTCGCGCGCTGGCGCTGACGCCCTGTTGTTCATCGCAGGCAAGCTGGTGTGGCTGCTCGCGCGCCCGAGCGTGCTGCTGCTGTTGTGCGTCATCATCGGCCTGGCGGTGCGGCGGCTGCGGCCGCTCGCGGAGTTCGGCGCGGCCGCCTACGCGGTGATCCTGATCGTGCCGGTCGAGCAGGTGGTGCTGCGACCGCTGGAGGACCGCTTCCCCCGCCCTGCCCCGCCGTCCCGCGTCGACGGCATCCTGGTGCTCGGCGGCGCGGTGGACGAGGTGGTGACGGCCGACCGCGGCATCCCGTCACTGAACGACGCGGCCGAGCGGATGACCGAAGCGGTGGCGCTGTCGCAGCGCTACCCCTCGGCCCGCATCGTGTTCAGCGGCGGATCGGGGCGGCTGATCCCGGAGCGGGCGACGGAGTCCGATGCCGCGCGGCTGCTGTTCATCGAGCTGGGCGTGGATTCGACCCGGATGACGTTCGAGGCGGGATCGCGCAACACGTGGGAGAACGCCGTGCTGACCCAGCAGGCGGTGCATCCGGCGCCCGGGTCGGTGTGGCTGCTGGTGACCTCGGCCGCGCACATGCCGCGCGCCGTCGGCGTGTTCCGCCGCCTCGGCTGGCCGGTCGTGGCATGGCCGGTCGGCTACAAGACCGCGCGCGCGCCGAGCGCGTGGTTCGACGCCACCCTGCCCGAGCGCCTGGGGCGCATCGACTGGGGGGTGCACGAGTGGGTCGGGCTGATCATGTATCGGCTGCTGGACCGGACCGATGCGCTGTTTCCGGGACCGGCGCAGCCAAAGGAGAGCGGGTGAGATGGCGGACGTGACGACCAACGAGGTGTTCCTGCGTGACTACACGCCGCCGGCGTTCCTGATCGACACGGTCGACCTGCACTTCACGCTTGAAGAGGCGCGCACGATCGTTCGCAGCACGATCCGCCTGCGGCGCAACCGGCCGGGCGATCTGGTGCTGGACGGCGAGGCGCTGACGCTGCTGTCGATCGCCGTCGACGGCAGGGAGCTGGCGGCGGACCGCTACAGCATCACCGACAAGCAGATGGTCCTGCGCGGCGTGGCGGACGCGTTCACGCTGACGACCGAGGTGGCGATCGCGCCGAAGGACAACACGCTGCTGTCTGGGTTGTACGTCTCCGGCGGCAACTTCTTCACGCAGTGCGAGGCCGAAGGCTTCCGGCGCATCACGTATTTCCTCGACCGGCCGGACGTGATGGCGCGCTACACGACGACGATCGTGGCGCCTCGGGCGGCCTGTCCGGTGCTGCTGTCGAACGGCAATCCCGACGGCGCGGGCGAGAACGCCGACGGCACGCACTGGGCGAGATGGGTCGATCCGCATCCGAAGCCGTCCTACCTGTTCGCGCTGGTCGCGGGCGATCTGGTGGCGGTGCGCGACAGCTTCCGCACCAGGTCCGGCCGCGACGTGGCGCTCGCGATCTGGGTGCGGCGCGGCGACGAGGACCGCTGCGCGCACGCGATGTATTCGCTGAAGACGGCGATGAAATGGGACGAGGATACGTTCGGGCTCGAGTACGACCTCGACGTGTTCAACATCGCCGCGGTGTCCGACTTCAACATGGGTGCCATGGAGAACAAGGGCCTGAACGTGTTCAACACCGTCTATGTGCTGGCACGGCACGACACCGCGACGGACGCCGACTACCAGGGCGTGGAGACGGTGACCGCGCACGAATACTTCCACAACTGGACCGGCAACCGCGTCACCTGCCGCGACTGGTTCCAGCTGTCGCTGAAGGAAGGCCTGACGGTGTTCCGCGACCAGGAATTCACCGCCGACCAGGGCAGCGCCGCGGTCAAGCGCATCCACGACGTGATCCGCCTGCGCGCCGCGCAGTTCCGCGAGGACGCGGGGCCGCTCGCGCACCCGGTGCGCCCCGACCGCTACCGCAAGATCGACAATTTCTACACCGCGACCGTCTATCAGAAGGGCGCCGAGGTGATCCGCATGATACGGACGCTGATCGGGCGCGCGGCGTTCCGGCGGGGCATGGACATCTACATCGCGCGCAACGACAACAGCGCGGCCACGATCGAGAACTTCGTCGCGGCGATGCAGGAAGCCTCGGGGCGCGACTTGTCGGACTTCATGCACTGGTACGACCAGGCCGGCACGCCGGTGATCACGGTGTCGGACGACTACGACCCCGGCGCCAAGCGCTACACGCTGACCCTGCGGCAGGACACCCCGCCCACGCCCAACCAGCCGGTGAAGCATCCGCTGACGATCCCCGTTGCGATGGGCCTGCTGGGCGCAAACGGCGCGCCGCTGCCCTCACGTCTGGAGGGCGAACGCGAGCCACGCGAAGGGACGCGCGTCCTCGAGCTGACGAAGCCGGAGCAGCGCTTCGTGTTCGTCGACGTGCCGAGTGCGCCGGTGCCGTCGCTGCTGCGCGCGTTCTCCGCGCCGGTGAAGCTGCAGGGCCTGTCGCGCGAGCGGCTGCGCTTCCTCGCCGCGCACGACGACGATCCCTTCGTGCGTTGGGAGAGCGGGCAGCAATACGCCGCGTCGGTGCTGCTGGAAGCGGTGGCGAACAGCACCACGGCCAACGATCCGGCGCTGGTCGAGATCGTCGCCGCAGCACTGGGGCTGGCGGATCACGCCTTCGCCGCCGAGGCGATGATGCTGCCGACCGAAAGCTTCCTCGCCGACCAGATGGAGGTCGTCGATCCCGACGGGCTGCACCGCGTGCGCGAGGCGGCGCGGATGATGATCGGGCGCGCGCTGCGCGACCGGCTGCTGGCGGCGCGGGCGGCGCTGGAGGACGACGCACCTTATACGCCGGACGGCGCGTCGATCGGGCGGCGCTCGCTGCGCAACTCCTGCCTCGGCTATCTCGCCTCGGCCGATGCGGCCGAGGGCGCGCGGCTGGCGAAGGCGCAGTTCGATGCCGGGCGCAACATGACCGACGTGCTGGCCGCACTGGCGACGCTGACGCGGCTCGATTGCCCGGAGCGACAGGCGGCATTGGACGCGTTCTACGAGCGCTGGCGCGGCGATCCGCTGGTGATCGACAAGTGGTTCTCGATGCAGGCGTATTCGATGCTGCCGGACACGCTCGCGAAGGTGCGCGCGCTGATGGCGCATCCCGACTTCGACCTGCGCAACCCGAACCGCGTGCGCAGCCTGATCGGCGCGTTCGCCGGCAACCAGGTGCGCTTCCATGCGGCGTCCGGCGAGGGCTACGCCCTGCTGGCCGACACGATCCTGTCGCTCGATCCGAAGAACCCGCAGGTGGCGGCGCGGATGACGTCGCCGCTGGGACAGTGGCGGCGGTTCGATGCCGGGCGTCAGGCGAAGATGCGCGCCGAGCTGGAGCGTATCGCGGCGGCGCCCGGGTTGAGCGAGAACACGCGCGAGATGGTCACGCGCAGCCTGGGGTGAGGCGTTCGCGGGGGCGCAGGGTACCGCCTCCGCGACCCGCTCGTCACGCCGACGAGAGCGCCCACGCGCGATATCGTGGCCCCGGGTCCGCGTGAACCTCGCGGCGATGCTGCGCTTAGCCCGGCGCGACATCCCACGTTCGCAAGGAGAACGCCCGTGAAGATTGGCTATGCTTTGGCTCTGGCGCTCAGCGTCTCGACCCCGACCCTCGCGCAAGTGATCGTCACGACGCCGGCCCCGCCCCCCGTGGTCGTCGGCCCGAACGTCGCGCGGCATGAGGACGACCGCGCCGCAAACATCGAGGACCGCCGCGCTGCCAACCAGGCCGCGCAGGGCAGCTACGGCAACGCCGCGCGGGATGCGGCTGCCGCCAACGCCGATCGTGCTGCCGGCGCCGCACAGTAGCAGCACCGACCCGTCCCGGCCGGCCCTTGCGTGGCTGCAACCCGCAAGGTGCCGCGCCGGGCGTTGCCGGCGTTCTGAGGCGGTTGCCCGCACTGCACGACGCGACGTTCGCCTTTGCGCGATGCGCCCGCTATGCTCGCCGGCAAGCGTGCATGTGCGGAGCACTGCGATGGAGATCGCCGCCCTCGGTTATGTCGGCGTCGGTTCGAACGACCTGACCGGTTGGTCGGAGTTCGCGACCGACCTGCTCGGGATGCAGATGGTCGAGCGCGGCAACGCGTGTCGCGCCTTCCGGATGGACGACCGCAAGCAGCGGCTGGTCATCGACGCCAGCCTGCCCGCGCACCAACGCTATTTCGGCTGGGAAGTCGCCGACGCGGCGGCACTCGACCGGTTGGCCGCGCGGCTGGAGGACGCACGCGTCGCGGTGCGGCGCGAGCCATCGGCGCTGGCCTCGCAACGCTGCGTGGCCGAGCTGATCTCGTTCGCGGACCCGTCGGGAAACCGGCTGGAAGCGTTCCACGGCGCCGAGATCAGCAGCGATCCGTTCCGGCCCGGCCGGACGATCTCCGGGTTCCGCACCGGCGCGCTCGGCATGGGCCACGTGCTGCTGATCGTCACGAACCTTGCCGACTCGCTCGCCTTCTACCGCGACCTGCTCGGCTTCGGCGTCAGCGACTACATGACGCAGCCGTTCCACGCGTATTTCCTGCACGTCAATCCGCGCCACCACAGCCTCGCCCTCGTCGAGGGGCACGCGGCCGAACTGAACCACGTGATGGTGGAACTGTTCTCGCTCGACGACGTCGGCCAGGGCTACGACATTGCGATGGAGGACAGCGCGACGATCGCGCAGACGCTCGGCCGCCACACGAACGACTGGATGACGTCGTTCTATGTCCGCTCGCCCGGCGGTTTCCGCTTCGAATACGGCTGGGGCGGGCGGGAGGTCGATCCGGGCAACTGGCAGGCCGTGGAGATCACCCACGGCCCGAGCCTGTGGGGCCATGACGCTGTTGCCGCCGATCCGGAGATGCGCACCGCTCGCAAGCGGCTGCGCGAAGCCGCGGCGCGGGACGGGCTGCGCGCGCCGGTGCAGGTGATGTCCGGCAATCACACCGTCATGCGCGGCGTGTGCCCGTGGTGGGATGCGGCGGCCGGACGCAACGGATGACGCGGATCAGCCGGCGCAGCCGCGGTCGTTCGCACGAATGGAGGCTCGCTGCCTCGACGATGCTCGGGTAGAAGGCGCCATGACCGTCATCACCGCGTGGCTGACCATCGCAGCAGACGGCAGCGTATCCGTCGGGGCTTCGATCCCGGCAGGCGAGTATGTCGCCAGGATAGACGTGCCGGATGTGCCGCCCGAACAGCCGACAGCGCCGGCGTTGGACTTGCGCGCGTTTCCCTCGCTCGACCTGGGACCTTGGCCCGAGAGGCTAAGCTTGCGGCGCGAAGACCTTTACGGCGACGACGGAAGGTGATTGTCGTCGACACCAACGAATCGAAGTGCTCAGCGCCTGATGCCGGTGCAGGACCCACCGGCCGGTGCGGTCGTGGCCGGATTTCTGCCGGCCACGACCCGGCAGCCTACGCCGCCTTGGCGACCGCCCGCCGCGCCATCACCCCGATCAGATGCGCGCGATATTCGGCGCTGGCGTGGATGTCCGTGTTCAGGTCGTCGGGCGGCGTCACAATGCCGGCGATCGCGTCGGCGGAGAAGGTCTTGCTCAGCGCGTCCTCCATCGCCGTGTGGCGGAAGACGCCGTTCTGGCCCGCGCCGGTGACCGCGACGCGCACGCCGGCCGGACCCTTGGCGACGAACACGCCGACCATCGCATAGCGCGACGCCGGGTTGCGGAACTTCTCGTATGCCGACTTCTCGGGGAACGGCAGCGACACGCTGACGATGATCTCGTTCGGCTCCAGCGCGGTCGTGAACATGCCCTGGAAGAAATCGTCCGCCTTGATCTCGCGCCGGTCGGTCTTGATCGTGCCGCCCAAGGCCAGCACCGCACTCGGATAGCAGGCCGCCGGGTCGTTGTTGGCTAGGCTGCCGCCGATCGTGCCGCGATGGCGTACCTGGGTGTCGCCGATCCAGCTCGCCTGCTCCGCCAGGCCCTTGATCCGCTGCTTGATCGTTGCATCGGACATGATGGCGTAGTGCGTGCTCATCGCTCCGATCACCACGCCGTTGCCCTCGGCGCGGATGCCCTCGAGCCCGAGCTTGTGCAGGTCCACGATCGTCGACGGCTTGTTCAGCCGCTGCTTGAGCACCGGGATGAAGGTCTGGCCGCCGGCCAGCGCCTTCGCGTCTGTCTCTCCCAGCGCCTTGACCGCATCGGCGACGCTGGACGGCTTTTCGAATGCGAAATCGTACATCGTGCTTACTCCGCCGCCATGCGCGGCTTGTTGGCGTTGATGATCGACCAGACCCTCGCGGACGTCGCCGGCATGTCGATGTGGCGCACACCGTAGTCGCGCAGCGCGTTGACCACCGCGTTGATCACCGCCGGCGGACTGCCGATCGCGCCCGTCTCGCCGCAGCCCTTCACGCCGAGCGGATTGTGCGTGCAGAGCGTGACTTCGTTGGAGCTCGTGATCGATGGCACGTCGTGGGCGCGCGGCATCGTGTAGTCCATGTAGCTGCCGGTCTGCAGCTGGCCGCCTTCGTCGTAGATGGCGTTTTCCAGCAGCGCCTGGCCGATGCCCTGGGCGATGCCGCCCTGCACCTGCCCAGCGACGACCATCGGGTTGACCACCCGCCCCACGTCGTCGACGGCGGTGAAGTTCACCACGTCCACATGCCCGGTGTCGGGGTCGATCTCGACCTCGCAGATGTGGCAGCCCGCCGGATAGGTGAAGTTCTTCGGATCGTAGAACGCGGTCTCGTCGAGGCCCGGCTCCAACTCCTCGATCGGGTAGTTGTGCGGCACATAGGCGGCGAGCGAGATCTCCGCCAGCGCCTTCGACTTGTCGGTTCCCGCGACGGTGAACTTGCCGTCCTTGAACTCGATGTCGTTGACGCTCGCTTCCATCAGGTGTGCCGCGATCTTCTTGCCCTTGGCGATGATCTTGTCGGTCGCCTTGACGATCGCCGAACCGCCGACCGGCAGGCTGCGGCTGCCGTAGGTGCCCATGCCGAACGGAATTTTCGCGGTGTCGCCGTGCACGATCTCGACCGACGACATCGGAATGCCGAGTTGGTCGGAGATCAGCTGAGCGAACGTCGTCTCGTGACTCTGGCCGTGGCTGTGCGCGCCGGTGAACACGCTGACGCTGCCGGTCGGATGGACGCGGACCTCGGCGACCTCGAACAGCCCGGCGCGGGCGCCGATTGCACCGGCCACCGCGCTCGGCGCGATGCCGCAGGCCTCGACATAGGTCGAGATGCCGATGCCGCGCAGCTTGCCCTTCGCTGCCGCCGCCTTGCGGCGCGCCTCGAAGCCGGCCCAGTCGGCATGCTTGAGCGCGGTATCGAGCGTGGCGGTGTAGTTGCCGCTGTCGTACTGCAGCGCGATCGGCGTCTGGTACGGGAAGGCCTCGGGCGGGATGAAGTTGCGGCGGCGCACCTCGACCGGATCGAGGCCGAGATCATGCGCTACGCAGTCCACGACCCGCTCCAGCAGGAACGACGCTTCCGGACGCCCCGCGCCGCGATAGGCGTCCACCGGCACGGTGTTGGTGAACACCGCCTTCACCTCGGCGTAGACCGCGGGCGTCTTGTACACGCCGGCGAGCAGCGTCGCGTACAGGTAGGTCGGGATGCTCGTCGAGAAGGTGGACAGGTAAGCGCCCAGGTTCGCCTGCGTCTTCACCCGCAGCGCGAGGAAATGGCCGTCCGCGTCCACCGCCATCTCGGCGGTGCTGATATGGTCGCGGCCGTGCGCGTCGGTGAGGAAGCTCTCGCTGCGCTCGGCGGTCCACTTGATCGGGCGGTGCACCTTGGCGGAGGCCCAGGTGACGGCCGCCTCTTCGGCGTAATGGAAGATCTTCGAGCCGAAGCCGCCGCCCACGTCCGGCGCCACCACCCGCAGCTTGTGCTCGGGGATGTGCAGTACGAAGGCGCCCATCAGCAGACGGATGACGTGCGGGTTCTGGCTGGTGGTGTACAGCGTGTACTCGCCGCTGTCGGGATCGTGCTCGCCGATCGCCGCGCGCGGCTCCATCGCGTTGGGGATCAGGCGGTTGTTGGTCAGCTCCAGCTTGACGATCTTGTGCGCCTTGGCGAATTGCGCATCGACCGTCGCAGCGTCGCCGATGTGCCAGTCGTAGCAGACGTTGTCGGGCGCGTCGTCGTGCACCGCAGCGGCACCGGGCTTCACCGCGTCGGCGATGCCGGCGACCGGCGGCAGGTCCTCGTAATCGATGTTGAGCAGTTCGGCCGCGTCCTTGGCCTGCTGGCGGGTCTCCGCCACCACCATCGCCACCGCGTCGCCGACGAAGCGCACCTTGCCGATGGCGAGCACCGGATGCGGCGGCTCCTTCATCGGCGAGCCGTCCTTGTTGTAGATCTGCCAGCCGCAGGGCAGGCCGCCGAGCTGGTCGGCCTCGACGTCCTTGCCGGTGAACACGGCGACGACACCGGGTGCTGCTGCGGCGGCAGCAGTGTCGATGGCCTTGATGCGCGCGTGCGGACGGTCGGCGCGCTTGATGTAGGCATAGACCTGATTCGGCCGGTTGATGTCGTCGGTGTAGTGGCCGCGGCCGCTGAGGAAGCGGTGGTCCTCGACGCGGCGGGGCGACGCCCCGATCCCCTCGAATGCCATGATGCGAACGTTCCCTGGATGGCCGGCGTACGTCGCCGGCGCGGTTGCTATCCGGCGAGCTTATTCAGCAGCCTGCGGCAGCTGCTTGTTGTGCATCAGCGGCCAGGCGGCGGCGACCGCCTTGACAATGTTGTGGTAGCCCGTGCACCGACACAGGTTGCCCTCGAGACCCTCACGGATCTGCTGCTCGGTCAGCCCGTCGGGGTGCATGTTCACCAAGTCGATGGCCGACATCACCATGCCCGGCGTGCAGAACCCGCACTGCAGCGCGTGGTGCTCGCGGAACATCTCCTGCATCGGGTGCAGCGTGCCGTCCGCGGCGGCGAGGCCCTCGATGGTCAGCACGTCGGCGCCATCGGCCTGCAACGCGAGCATGGTGCAGGACTTCACCGACTGGCCGTTGACATGCACCACGCAGGCGCCGCACTGGCTCGTGTCGCATCCGACATGAGTGCCGGTCAGGCGCAGTTTTTCTCGCAGCAGCTCGACCAGCAGCGTGCGGCCTTCGACCTCGACCGTATGGTGCTTGCCGTTCACCGTCAGGGCTACCTGCGGCATGCCCGTCCCCCCTTGTTTTGACTGGTCAGCGCGATGACCTCGCGCTCTCTCGAGGCCAGAGTCTATGGCCGCCGGGCCGATGGTCAAGCGCGCGCGGTCAGATCGACCGCAGGCGGCTCGTCTCGGCCAGCACCGCCGCGATCAGCAGGCGGAGGTCGGCCTCGGTCGTGCGGTGGTTGACGATGGCGCAGCGGATCGCGAGGCCGGCGGGCAGGCGCGTGACGGACGGCACCGCCACGCCGCTCTCATGCAGGGCGACCACCACCGCGTCGACCAGCGCGTCGATGTCCTCCTCGGCGCGCGGACGCGGCCGGAAGCAGACGATGTTCAGCGTCACCGGCGCCAGCAGTTCCAGCGCGTCGTTCGCCTCGATGTGCGACTGCAGCACGCGGGCGAGGCGGCAGGTCTGCTCGATGGCCGCACCGATGCCGTCCAGCCCGTAGGTGCGCAACGTCACCCAGGTCTTCAGCGCTCGGGCGCCGCGCGACAGGTCCGGGCCGTAGTCGCACGGCCAGGGCGAGCCGCCGGCAAGGCCGCGTGCGTTGCGCCGCAGATAGGCGTTGTCGGACTCGAACGCAGCGCGCTGGGCGGCGGCGCTGCGGGTGAGCAGGAAGCCGGCGTCATACGGCACTTGGCCCCATTTGTGGAAATCGAAGCCCACCGAGTCCGCCCGTTCGATGCCGGCGAGCAGCGGCGCGAGCGAGGGCGACAACACCGCGAGTGCCCCGAACGCGCCGTCGACGTGGAACCACGCGTCCGCGCCGGCGGCGATGTCGGCGAGTGCCGAGAGGTCGTCGATCCCGCCGGTATCGACGGTGCCCGCCGTGCCGACGACCAGGAAGGGCCGCCGCCCGGCGGCGCGGTCGTGGGCGACGGCCTCGGCCACCGCCCCGGCGACCACGCTGCCGTCGAGACGGACGGGGAGCAGGCGCAGCGCATCGGTGCCGAGGCCGGCCATGTCCATCGCTCGCGCGATGCAGCCGTGCGCGGCGGCCGACGCGTAGGCCACCAGCCCGCCGCCGTCGCCCACGCCATCGGTGCGGACCGCCGGCCCCAGCGCCGCACGGCGGGCGGCCAGGACGGCGAGGAAATTGGCCATCGAGGTGCCGGTGACGAACAGCCCGGACGCGTCCGCCGGAAAGCCGAAGAAGTCGGCCATCCAGCGGGCGATCTGGCGCTCGACCTCGATGCCGGCATGGTCGCGGCCGCCGCAGTTCATGTTCAGCCCGGCAGCCAGCATCTCGCCCAGCATCCCGGCGAAGCTGCCCGCGCCGTGCACCCAGCCGAAGAAGCGCGGGTGCCGGTTGCCGGTGGCGTAGGGGGCGACCAGCGCGCGCACGTCGTCCGCCACCGTCTCGATCGGCGCGGGCTCGACCGGCAGGGCGGCGTCGAAGGCCGCGCGCACGTCAGGCGGCATCGGGCGCCAGACCGGCCCGTCGCCGGACGCCGCCTGCTGCAGGTCGTCGAGCAGCCAGTCGAGCATCGCGTGCGCCTGCCGCCGCGCGGCGGGCCAGTCGGCAGGATCGAGGCTCGTCGTCGGTTCTTGCAGGCCGCCGTTCGCCAGCCCGTCATCGCGCGAAAGCATGCGTTCGTCCTGTTCCACCATGAGGGGTCGGGCCGATCAGCCCGACGTCAGACCGGCGGCTCCCCGTCGACCGGCTGCTTGCCGAAGCCGCGGATCATCTCCGCGATCACGGTTGCCGCCGCCTCGGCCTGTGCAGGATCGGGGCCCTTGGCGACCAATGCCACGCCGGTGCCTTCGAATCGATAAAACGGGTAGCTGCCAATATCGAGGCCAGGGAACCGCGCCTGGATGTCACCGAGTTTCGCGGCCAGCGCTCCCTCGGCGAGGCCATACACGTGCACGGCGCGGGAGACCACCGGCACGCCGCCGCCGAGCGAGGGGGCGAGCGCCTCGAACATCGCCTGCATCACGCGCGGGATGCCGGCCATGACGTGCACGTTGCCGATGGTGAAGCCGGGGGCGATCGAGATCGGGTTGTCGATCAGCGTCGCACCGCGCGGCATCGTCGCCATGCGCTGGCGGGCGGGGTTGAAGTCGCCCGGCTTGTAGTGGCGATCGAGCCGCGCCCACGCCTCGGGATGCGGCTCCCACGGCACGCCGAACGCGGCGGCCACGCATTCGCTGGTGATGTCGTCGTGCGTCGGACCGATGCCGCCGGTGGTGAAGACGTGGTCGAAGCGGGCGCGCACGTCGTTGACGGTCTGCACGATCGTCTCGGCGACGTCAGGGATCACCCGCACCTCGGTCAGCGGCATGCCGATCTCGCCGAGACGGGTCGCGAGATACTTGATGTTGGCGTCCTGCGTGCGGCCCGACAGCACCTCGTTGCCGATCACCAGCAGGCAGGCGGTCGGGTTGGTCATCGACACCCCTTCGGCGACTCGGTCACAGCAGCTCGCGCAGCAACGGGATCAGCGGCCTGTCGGCGGGCGGCATCTGGTAGTCGGCCAGCTTCTCCGGCCGCACCCAGGCGAGCGCCTGCCCCTCGCGCGCCTGCACCATGCCGCGCCAGCGCCGGCAGACATAGAGCGGCATCAGCAGATGGAACCGCTCGTAGGCGTGGCTGGCGAAGGCGAACGGGGCGAGGCACGCGGCCGACGTGTCGATGCCGAGTTCCTCCTGCAGTTCGCGGATCAGCGCGTCCTCCGGCGTCTCGCCGTCGCGCAGCTTGCCGCCGGGGAACTCCCACAGCCCGGCCATCGCCTTGCCCTCCGGCCGGCGCGCCAGCAGCACGCGGCCATCGGCGTCGATCAGCGCGCAGGCGGCGACCAGCAGGATCGGCTTCCCGGCAGCCACCGCGGTTGCCACGGGCGGCGGGAGCAGCGCGGCCTGCGCCTCGACGAACAGGTCCTGGCGGTCCGCCTCGAACCGCAGCACCGGCTTGTCGCAATGGTGCGCGACCCAGGTCTCCACGCCTTCGCCCGCCAGCCGGAAACCCAGGCGGCGCAGCACGGCAATCGACGCCGCGTTGTCCTTCGCGACCGCCGCCTCCAGCCGGTCGAGGTCGAGGTTCGCCAGCGCCCAGCGCGACAGCCGCCCGGCCGCCTCGGTGGCCACGCCATGGCCCCAGAACCGTGGACCGACCCAGTAGCCGAGCCGCCCGGCCCGCCGCTTGGCGTCGATGCGCAGCCCGACCCCGCCAATCAGCATCTCGGCCCCGTTCTCGCGCCCGGTGACGGCGAGGTGATAGGCCGTGCCGGCCGCGATCTGGGCCCGCGACGAGGCGATCCAGTCGTCGGCCAGCGCGCGCGAATACGGGAACGGCACGGCGGCCAACATCTTCGTCACCCGCCAGTCGTTGATCAGCCGGTGCAGTGCCTCGGCGTCTGCCGGCTCCAGCGGACGCAGCAGCAGCCGGTCGGTCGCCAGCGGTGCGAAATCCAGCTGCACGGGCGCAATCGCGACATCGTTCAAGGGAGGGGCCTCCGGGAGGCCAACCTGACGCATCGCGCCACCGTGCCGCAAGCGCCGCTCGGGCATGCTCATTCGGCCGGTTCGGTTTCCTTCGGCCGATAGAGATGCGGCCAGCGGCGCGCGGTGATCGGACTGTCGCTGGCGTAGGCGAGGCAGGTGTCGAGCATGAGCGGCCTGTCGTCCATCCGCACCCCGCGCTTCATGCGGACGGAGTACATCGTCTGGTAGGCGGTGGTGGCGACCTGCTGCAGCAGTTCGCGGATATGCGTGCAGCCCTCCGGCCCGTCGACGCGGGCGAGCGCGTCTCGCAGGAAGCCGGGCTTGATCCGCAGTCCGGCGAGCCGGCTGAAGTTCGGCGCGGCGGCCGGACAGGGAGTCCAGGGCGCGTAGTCGGTCACCGCCTCGCACGCGACGATATTCAGCCGGTCGTCCACCGTCATGCGCAGCCACATGCCGTGCAGCGGCTCGCCGGCGGGGATCTCGCCGCGGTCCTCGTTGCTGAACGTGTAGCTCTTGGTGTCGGTCAGGTGCGCTTCGACGTCCACCAGCCCGTCGGCGCGCAGATAGCCGTGGATGGCGATCTCGCGGGTGTGCAGGAGGTCTCGGTCGGCGGCTGGGCTGAGCGGCATGGGTCCTGTCTCGGTCCTGTGGGCTGCGCTGCTGTGCAACATAGGGCGCCGAAGGGCAAACTCACGTCTGGGCGACCGGTTCGGGCTCCTCCAGCTCCAGGCTGAGGCGCCGCAGCTCCGCCGTGTGCGGGTGCGCGGCGCGGCCGGCGCGCAGATCGGCCGCGGACAACTCCTCGACCACCGCGGCCGCCTGCATCACGCCCACCCGGTCGCACAGGTGCGCCACCACGGCGAGGTTATGGCTGACCAGCACGTAGGTCAGGCCATGCTCACGCTGCAGGTCAGTCAGCAGGTTCAGCACCTCGGCCTGCACCGAGACGTCCAGCGCGCTGGTGGGCTCGTCGAGGAGGAGCACCTGCGGGCCGGTGATCAGCGCGCGGGCGATGGCGACGCGCTGGCGCTGGCCGCCGGACAGCTGGTGCGGGTAGCGGAACCGCGCGGAGGCCGGCAGCGACACGTCGGCCAGCGCGCGCACCACGCGGGACTGCACGTCGCCGATGCCGTGCACGATCAGCGGCTCGCTCAGCGCGCGGTCGACCGTCTGGCGCGGATGCAGCGAGCCGTACGGGTCCTGGAACACCATCTGCACGCGCCGGAAGAACGCTTTCGGCCGGCGCGCCGCGACCGGTTCGCCGTCGAGTTCGATGCGGCCCGTCCAGTCATGGATCAGGCCGGCGATGGCGCGCAGCACGGTGGACTTGCCCGAGCCGCTCTCGCCCACCAGCCCGAAGCTGCCGCCGCGCGGCACGCCGAAGCTAACCCCGCGCACGGCCTCGGTATGACCGAACCGCACGCGCAAGTCGCGGACGGCGATCACGCCTCGGCCCAGGCGGGGTCGCGCTGCATCACCGGCAGGCGCGGCTGATCGTGCGTCAGCGACGGCAGGCAGGTGAGCAGCGCGCGTGTGTAGGGGTGCTTCGCGTGGGCGAGGTCCCTTGCCGCGAGTTCCTCGACGATGCGGCCGGCATACATCACCAGCACGCGGTCGCAGAAATGGCTGACCAGCGGCAGGTCGTGGCTGATGAGCACGAGCCCCATCGAGCGGCGCGAGACGAGATCGTCGATCAGCCGCAGGATGTCGGCCTGCACGGTGGCGTCGAGCGCGCTGGTGGGCTCGTCGGCGATCAGCAGGTCCGGGCCGGGGGCGAGCATCATCGCGATCATCACCCGCTGGCCCATGCCGCCGGACAGCTCGTGCGGGTAATGGTCCGCGACGTGCGCCGGGTGGCGGATGCGGACCTGCGCGAGCAGGTCGACCGCCGCGTGCGCCGCCTGCCGGCGCGTGCCGCCGCGATGCGCGCGCCACGCCTCGGCGATCTGCGCGCCGGCGGTCATCACCGGATTGAGCGAGAATTTCGGGTCCTGCAGGATCAGCCCTGCCCGGCCGCCGCGGATACGGCGCATGTCGGACTCGCGGGCGCGCAGGACGTCGGTGCCGTCGAAGCTGAGTTCCTCGGCCTCCAGGATCGCGCCGGGCGGCAGCAGGCGCAGCGCCGCCCGCGCGGTGAGCGACTTGCCCGATCCGCTTTCGCCGACGATGCCGACCTTCTCGCGACCGACGCTCAGCGACACCTCGCGCACGGCGTGCGAGATGCCGGTCGGCGTGCGGAAGGAGACGGTCAGGTTGCGGATGCGCAGCACCTAGCGCTGCCTCGGGTCGAGCACGTCGCGCAGGCCGTCGCCGAGCAGGTTGAACGCCAGCGACGCGACGAAGATCGCGATGCCCGGGATCGTAGGCACCCACCACGCCTGCAGGATCAGGTCACGCGACGACGCGATCATCGTGCCCCATTCCGGCGTCGGCGGCTGCGCGCCCATGCCGAGGAACCCGAGCCCCGCCGCCGTGAGGATGATGCCGCTCATGTCGAGCGTCGCGCGCACGATCACCGCCGGGAGGCACAGCGGCATGATGTGGCGCACCACCACACGGGCGGACGACGCGCCGGTCAGCCGTACGGCCGCGACGAAATCGGCGTTGCGGATCGTCAGCGTGTCCGCGCGAGCCAGGCGCGCGTACGGCGGCCATGCGGTCAGCGCGATGGCGATCACCGCGCTCGTGATCCCCGGCTTGAGCGCGGCGACGAACGCCAATGCCAGGATCAGGCGCGGGAACGCCAGGAAGATGTCGGTCAGCCGCATCAGCACGCGGTCGGCGATGCCGCCGGCGTATCCCGCGACGGTACCGACCAGCAGCCCGACCGGTGCCACCAGCGCCACCACCGCCACCACCATGCCGAGCGTGATCCGCCCGCCGTACAGCACGCGCGAAAACAGGTCGCGGCCGAGTTCGTCGGTGCCGAACCAGTGCGCGGCCGAGGGCGGCGCATTGCGGTCAGCCAGCGTCTGCGCGCCGGGGTTCTGCAACGCCAGCAACGAGGCCGCCAGGGACGCGACGATCAGCACCAGCACGGCGATCAGCCCCGCCATCGCCAGCTTGTTGCGGCGGAACTGGAGCCAGCGGCGGTACGCCTGTCCCCACGCCGCCTGACGCCGGCTCGCAGGCGTCTCGGTCAGCAGCCACGCGGTTGCGCTCATCGCGTGCGCGGGTCGAGCAAGCGGTACGCCAGATCGGCCAGCAGGTTCAGCCCGACATAGACGAGGCCGATGACCAGCGTGGCACCCAGGACGGCGTTCATGTCGGCGTTCAGCAGCGACACCGTGAGGTACTGGCCGAGGCCCGGCCAGCTGAACACCGTCTCCGTCAGCACCGCCCCTTCGAGCAGCCCCGCATAGGCCAGCGCCAGCACCGTCACCAGCGGCACCGCGATGTTGCCGAAGGCGTGCCGCCACACGACGCGGGTGCGCGACAGCCCCTTCGCGCGCGCCGTCACGACATACTCGGCGCCGAGCGCGTCCAGCATGAACGCCCGAGTCATGCGGGCGATGTAGGCGAGGCTGAAATAGGCCAGGATCAGCGCCGGCATCGCCAGATGCGCGAGCGCGTCCGACGCTGCGTCCCACTGCCCGTCCAGCATCGCGTCGATCACCAGCATGCCGGTGCAGCGCGGCACCATGCCTTCGTAGATGACGTCGATCTGCCCGGTACCCGGCGCGATGCCGAGATCGGCGTAGAACACCAGCAGGCACACCAGGCCGATCACGAACACCGGGATCGACTGCCCCGCCAGCACCACCACGCGCACGACGTGATCGAATCGCGAGCCCTCGCGCGACGCCGCGACCACGCCCAGCGGCACGCCGACGACGATCGCCAGGATGATGGCCGAGGTCGCCAGCTCCAAGGTCGCGGGGAAGAACCGCGCGATGTCGGCCGTCACCGGCCGCTGCGTCATCACCGACCGGCCCAGGTCGCCCGCCGCCAGATGCTGCAGGTAGATCCAGAATTGCACGTACAGCGGCTGGTCGAGGCCGAGCTCCACGCGCGTGCGGGCGATCACGTCAGGCGGCGCGTGGTCGCCCACCACCGCGATTAGCGGGTCGATCGGCACCGCGCGGCCGATCAGGAACGTCACCAGCACGAGGCCGAACAGCGTGATCGGCACGCTGGCGAGGTTGCCGACCGAGCCAAGCAGCCGCCGCGGCGACGGGCGGCCCGGCGAGCCCGCCGCCGCCGCTTCGCTCACGCCTTCCTGATGCCCGCGTAGCGCGTGTAGTCGGGCAGCGGACCGACATGCAGGCCGGTGACCCCCTTGCGCAGCACGGCGACGTCGTTGCGCGACAGCAGCATCGCGAACGGCGAGCGCTGCACGAACAGCTCCTGCATCTTGCGGTACATCGCGATGCGCTTGGCGGAGTCCAGCTCGCTGGCGGCGTCGCGGCTCATCTTGGTCAGCTCCGGATCGACGAAGTGGCTGCGCCACGCCAGGATCTTCAGCTTGCTCGCGTCGCTGTCGTCAGGGTTCTCGCAGAAGCCCTGCGCGTTGGAGTTCGGATCGAAGTAATCCGACCCCCACACCAGCATCGCCATCTGATGCTGCCGCGCGCGCGTCTTGGTGATGACCTGCTTCTGCTCGCCCGGCAGAAGCTGCGCCTTGATGCCCGCCTCGGCGAGGTTCGCCTGCACCGCCTGCGCGACGTCCGCGTTGGGCGAGGACGAGATGTAGTCCATCGTGATCTCGAAGCCGTCCGCCAGACCCGCCTTGGCCAGCAGCTCCTTCGCCTTCGCCGTGTCCTTGTGGTACGGTTTGTCGGTGACCGCACCGGGCAGGCAGCTGGGCAGGAAGGTCTGGCACACCTCCCAGGTGTTCGGCGTGATGTTCTTGGCGATCGCGTCGTAGTCGATCGCCCATTTGACCGCCGCCACCACCTCCGGCTTCTTCAGGATGTCGTTCGCCTGGTTCATGGCGATGTACATCGAACTGGCCTGCGGCGAGCGGCTGATCGTGTAGTCCGGGCTGTTGCCGATCGACTTGAGCTGGTCGGACGACAGGTTGCGCGCGATGTCGGCATCGCCCTTCTGCAGCAGCAGGAACTGCGCCGACGGATCGCTGACGTGGCGGATGACGACGCGGCGCAGGATGTCCTTGCCCGGCCCGTGCGGATTGGCGTCCAGGATCGCATGGTCGCTGGCCTGGAAGTCGGTCATGCCGTAGTCGCCGGCGCCGGCGGTGCGGGTCTTCAGCCACTCGTTGCCCATGTCGCCGTTGGCGGCGTGCTGGCCGACCACCTGCTTGTCGACGACGCTGCCGACATTGGCCGACAGGCAGTACAGCACGAAGCTGGTCGCCGCACTCTCCGGCAGCTCCATCACCAGCGTGCGCTCGCCGGAGGTACGGATCAGCTTGTCGACGTTGTCCGGCGTGAAGCCGAACTGGGTGATGATGAACGCCGGCGTCTTGTTCAGCTTGACGACACGCTGGAAGCTGAAGGCGGCGTCCTCCGCGGTCAGCGCCCGCCCGCTCTCGAACATCGCGCCGGGGCGGAGGTGGAAGGTGAACGTCTTGCCGTCGGGGCTGACGTCCCATTTCTCGGCGAGGTCGCCGGTGATCTTGGTCGCGTCGTTCGGATCGGGGGTGACCAGACGGCGGTAGCAGTTGGCGTCGATCTCGTTGTTGGAGAACTCGTAGGACTCGGCGGGATCGAAGCTGACGATATCGTCGATCTGCTTGACCATCACCGCGATGGTGCGCGGCGTCGCTGCGCGCGCGCCCCGCGTCAATGCCGGCGCGGCGAGTGCCGCGGCCGACGAGGCAGCCAGAAACGAGCGTCGGTCCAACATCCCAGGCCTCCGGTTTGCGTTCGCGGAATCCTACGCGCGGCCGTGTGGAAGCGAAAGCCTAGCTCAGCTTCGTCGCGCGGATGATGCCGCCGCCGGTGGGCAGAGTGATCCGCTGCACCTCGCCGCAACCGGCGGTGGCCAGCCACGCGGCATGTTCGGCCTCGGTGTAGGCCTCGCCGGCGCGGTAGAGATTCACGAACGTGACGTTCAGGTAGACCGCGAGGAATGGGCCGAGGCGGTTGTCGTCCAGGATGCCGCCGCCGAGGATATACACCGCGCCGCCCGGCCGCACCGAGGCGGCGGCGTTGGTGATCGCACGGGCCGCATCGTCGCGCGAGAAAGTCTGCACCACGCGCCCCATCACCGCGGCGTCGTGCGTGCCCGCGGGCGGTGCGGCCAGGATGTCACCTGCCTCGATCGTCACGCGCCCCGCGCCTCGTGTGTCGCGCAGGATGGGTGCGGCCAGCGCCGCCGTGCGCGGCAGATCGAACAGCACGCCGCGCATCGATGGGTGCGCGTCGCACAGCGCCGCGATCACGCCGCCCGATCCGCCGCCGATGTCGACGACGGATGCGCAGGCGGTGAAGTCGAACCGGCGTGCGAGATCCGCGCCCGACGCGATGGCGTTTGCGTGCATGCCGCGCAGCATCGCCGCCAGCTCGCCGTCGTCCATCGCGGCGAAGTCGTGCAACGCGGCGGGCTCGCCGGAGCGGATCGAACGGGCGGTGCGCAGATCGGCATCCCACAGCTGGCTGAGCAGCTCGTGCAGTCCGCCGATGTAGCGCGGCCGGCCCCTGACCAGGAAGGTCGCCGCCTCCGGCGTGTTGGCGAAGGCGCCGCCGCGCACCGCGAGCAGGCCGGCGACCACGAGCGCGTACAGCAGGCGCGCGAGCCGGTCCTCCGCCACGCCGAGGCGCGAGGCGATCTCCGCCGCCGGAAGCGGGCCGTCGGCGAGCTGCGTGAAGACCTCGAGCTGCATGCCGGCGAGCATCGCCAGTGCCGGCCCGACACCGGATTGCAGGCGCTGGATGGTGTCGGGGGTGGAGACCTCCGCCGGCTGGCTCGCGGATGGCTCGCCGCTCATGGCCCAACGTCCCTATGCTGTGGGAAGGTTGACTGGTGAGCGGGGTGTATCTTGCTGGCCCGACGGGAGTCACACATGTCGTCGCGGGAGGCGGCTTGGTCTGCTGGCGGTGCGGAGGGCGGCTTGATCTGCTGGCGGCGCTGCCCTAAGCCCGCCCTAGGTCCCGTTCGTCTAGAGGCCCAGGACACCGCCCTCTCACGGCGGTAACAGGGGTTCGAATCCCCTACGGGACGCCACGGCTATTCAATGGTTTAGTCCGGCAGGCTTACGCATTAAATCAGCCTGGCGTCGCTGTTACCAAGATAGCTACCAAGCATCCGCCGCGTGGGCCGGTCGGCCTTCATTCGAGCGTGTCCAGTGTTACACATGGCCGGGCTCGGTGGCGCCCCCCTAAGAGCGACATGGTCGCGCGAGGTTTTGTCGATGCTTCTCCACACCTTCGAGCATCTCGCACGGAGCGCGCTGCTGAGCTCGTGGAAGTCGCTTGGCGGTGCCTCCGAATCCCACCGCGCTTTCGCTTATCACAGCGCAGCGCCCTACGCCCCTCTTGAGGGGACCCGGCCCCAGGGGAATCGCATATGGATCTGGCGGTTGAGATTGGGGGTTGCGGCACCGTGTCGGGCTGGATTCCAACGATGGGATTCAGCGCTGAGGCCGCCCGGTGGAAGAGTTCGTCGCCTGCTTTGCCGAAATCGCCGATCCGCGTCAGGAGAACGCGCGGCACGACTTGCCTGAGCTGCTGATGATCGCGCTCTGCACGATGTTGTTCGGCGGCGAGGACTGCTCGGACATGGCGCTGTTCGGCCAGGCCAAGGAGCCGTTCTTGCGGCAGTTCATGCGCCTGCGCCACGGCATTCCCAGTCACGACACGTTCAGCCGGGTGTTCCGACTGCTCGATCCGGCGGCATTCGAGGCCTGCTTCACTCGCTTCATGCAGCGCTTTGCCCAAACCCTGTCGCGTGTGGTGGCGATCGATGGCAAGACGCTGCGGCGCTCGTTCGACCGGGCGGCGGGGAAGTCGCCGCTGCACATGCTGCATGCCTGGTCGACCGATCAGCGGCTGCTGCTGGGCCAGATGGCGGTGGACGGCAAGTCGAACGAGATCACGGCGGTGCCGAAATTGCTGGAGCTACTGTCGTTGAAGGGCTGCATCGTCACCGCCGACGCGCTCAACTGCCAGCGCACCATCGCCGCCAAGGTCGTCCAGCAGGGCGGCGACTATGTGCTGGCGCTGAAAGGCAACCAAGGCACCCTGCACGACGACGTCCGCAAATTTCTGAACGACCCCGCCCGGCGGGCCGAGATCGTCCACACCACGGTCGATGGCGACCACGGCCGTATCGAGACCCGCACCAGCTTGGTCTGCACCGACATCGCCTGGTTGCAAGAGCAGCACGCCTGGCCAGGGCTGGCCGCCATCGGGCGCGTGGTTCGCCTCCGAGAGATCGGCGGCAAGACCAGCTCCGAGACCGCTTACTATTTACTCAGCACCCCGTTCCCGGCCGAACGCTTTGGCGAGGTGGCGCGGGCGCATTGGGGGGTCGAGAATGGACTGCACTGGGTTCTCGACGTGACCATGAACGAAGACCAGGCGCGAAATCGAAAGGATCACGGACCGCAAAATATCGCCCTTCTCCGGCGCCTCGCGCTGACCCTTGCCACGCTTGAAGGCTCCAAGGGGTCGATGAAAGGCAAACTCAAGCGCGCCGGCTGGGACGATACATTCTTGGTCAGCCTCCTCGCACAATTCGGCGCCCTTCAAATGCGATAGCCCTGCCAGCGAGGGTTACTCGATCAAGGTCCAAGGGTTGCTTTTGCCGGCGCCTGCTCCACCAGTAGCAGAACTAATCGAGACCCCACCAGTAACCTTCCCGACTTCCGTCTCCGACAGCTCGCCGCTCTTAGCCTCGGGAGAGGGCTTTGTGGTCGCGCTGTCTGCTTTGTCAGTGGCGGCGGTCTGGTTTGTCTTCTGATCGGTCATGGCGTGTCTCCCACGGTGTGATGTTCTGTCGGGATGTCGTTCGGGCTTGCGCCATCGATCTGGTAAACACGACGTGGATGATGCGATGGCGCACTCCGGCGACGCTCCGATCGTGGCAGCCCGAAGCTTTGCCCGAGGGTATCACCCTCGGTCGTGGCGCTACACTGCAGGAAGAAGCTCTTCTTGTTCGCCACCCGCTTTCCTGCCGCCAGTAACCTCCGCGACGTCTTTCTCCGACAGCTCGTCGCTCTTTGCGTCTGGAGCAGGCTTCTTGGTCGCGTCTTCTTTCTTCTGGTCAGCCACGGTTTGTCTCCTCTGATGTGCCATTCGGTGACGCGGTGCGTGACCCCGCGCGGAAGCGAGCGTTACTCGATCAAGGTGATAGCGTTGGCTTTGCCGGCGCCGCCGCCGCCGCCGCCGCCAGCCGAGTGCGTCCCCGCCCCCGTCACATTCGCGATCTCCGTCTCCGACAGCTCGTCGCTCTTTACGTCGGGAGCAGGCGTTTTGGTCGCGTCTGCTGTCTTCTGGTCGGTCATAGTTGGTCTCCTGAGATGTGCCGCTCCGTACCGGAGCCGGGACGTTATCCAATTGATGCGGTAGCGTAAGGGCTGATAATCTTTAATCTTTGCCGCTCGTGTTGGGATCGTTGAGGTGCCGAGACGGCGGTGTTTTGAAAGCGTCGTATGCTCCGCCCGTTACCTTCGCAACGTCTGTCTCCGACAGTTCGTCGCCTTTGACGTCGGCAACGGGCTTTGTGGTCGCGCTGTCTGCTTTGTCGGTGGCGGCGGTCTGGTTCTTCTTCTGCTCGGTCGTAGTTGCCTCTCGCGACATGATGTCCTGTCAGGACGTGGTTCGGCTTTTGCGGTGCTTTTGCGGTGGCCGGGCGCAGATTGTGTCGTGCGGTGTATGACCCGGCGCCGAGCGAGGGTTACTCGATCAGGGTGATAGGGTTGGTCTTGCCGGTGCGGGTGCTCATGGTCCCCGTCTGGGCCTCGCCCCAGCTTCCGCCAGTCACCTTCGCAACGTCTGTCTCCGACAGCTCGTCGCTCTTTACGTCAGGAACCGGCTTTTTGGTGGCGTCGTCTACTTTCTGATCGATAGCGGTCTGGTCTGTCTTCTGATCGGTCATTGTGTTCCTCCCACGATGTGATGTTCTATCGGCACGTTGTCAGACTCATTCCTTTGGTCTATTGAAAGCGTCGTATGCGCCTCCCGTAACCTTCGAAACGTCCGCCTCCGACAGTTCGTCGCTGTTTACGTCGGGGACAGGCTTTTTGGTCGGGTCTGCCGTCTTCTGGTCCGTAGCAGCCTGGTTTGCTTTCGGATCGGTCATAGTGTGCCTCCTGCAGTGCGCGGTTTGGGTATTTGCGCGTGCGGACAAGCCCCGGTCCCATTTCCGGGGCCAACTTCAGGTGACTTTACCACCGCGTGCTGCTCGACCCCACGAAATACTTCCGCCACCAGTCACCTTTCCGATCTCCGTGCCCGACAGCTCGTCGCGCTTGACGTCGGCAACAGGTTTTTTGGCGGGTCAGCTGTCTTCTGGTCAGTGGCAGCCTGGTTCGCGTTCTGACCGGTCATAGCGCGCCTTTGACCGCGTGACGTCTTATCTGGACGCTGTCCAAACCTCACGATGACAATACGGTAGAGTCAACGTCGGCGATGTGACAGAGGGTTGCGAAGAGGCTTGGCCGAGACCTGCGCTTCCTCGCCGGTGCCAGGCGTCTCGCACCCTGCGGCAGGAGCCCTTCAGAGTTTGGCCGACTACCATTGGGACACCTGGGGTGGGCTGAAGTACAGCCCGCGGCTGGTGTTGCGGATACCAACGTAAGCACATGGTATCCATCTCGCGGTCGCAGCCGGTCGGTTCAGGTGGACCGCAGGGCGGCAAGCTGTCCGTCGGTCACTCGTCTTGCTGCACGGCAATATCGGCCTCCCTGGCGAAAAAGTGCTGCCCGACCTCATGCCTCCCCTCATTTCGGTTGAGAGATGCATAGTGAAAAAGAATCGGGAAACCTGTTCGGGGTTTCCGAAAAGACTCGAAATTGCGAGCCAGG
>Ga0209040_10000274_pt1 | contig 37715 bp, 37 predicted proteins | sample BogFormECP12_OM3_FD_188240 | JGI IMG/M metagenome (GOLD analysis project Ga0209040, IMG submission 188240) | Bog forest soil microbial communities from Calvert Island, British Columbia, Canada - ECP12_OM3 (SPAdes) (version 2) | ecosystem: Environmental > Aquatic > Freshwater > Wetlands > Bog ... | reverse complement strand
TCTCCCGCGGCGCCGGTCATCCTCGATGCGCCGGTCAGCGGTACCGCGGACGACATCAACGCAGGCACGCTCACCGTGCTGATCGGGGGACCGAGTGACGCCGTCGCCGCGGTGAGTCCGATCCTGGCCGCCTATGCCGACCCGGTGGTGGCGACCGGCGCGTTGGGCAGCGCGCTGGCGCTCAAGCTGATCAACAACCTGCTGTTCGCGGCCAACGCTCAACTCCTCGCCGCAGCAACGCAATTGGGAGAGCAGTTAGGCCTCGCACCGGACGTGTTGTTGTCCACGCTGCAGGTGTGCAGCGCCAGAAGTCACGCAGCCGACCAGGCTCACCGCATCGGCGGGATGGACCGGTTCGCCGAGTTGGCCGGCCCTTTCCTGAGCAAGGACATCGCGGCGTGCCGCGAGGCCGCGGCCGAGGCGGGTGTGGAACTTGGATTGCTAGGGACCGCCGTGCGGGAGGGCCCCCTGGCGTTGGACATCGATTGTGCAGCTGGAGGGTAAGGACATTGCTTTCGGGTCACCTCTTTATCGGTGAAGCGTCCCAGAAGTCCCGGTTGGCCGTAACTTTGCCGCTGCGCACGGTCCCGACCGATGCGCCGCGTAAGCCGGCGGGCTGCATCACCCATTCGGCGGCGAACTGTTCGCCGTCGGTGAGCACGCTGATTACCTCGTAGGAAGCTCCGGGGGCCATCTTCAGCGCACCACTGACGAACGCGCGGGTCTGCGCCGCGCCGCGCGCGACGTGGCCGGTCGGGACGTCCTCGAGGACGACGTCGTCGGCGAACCACGACGTAATGGCGTCGACGTCGCCGGAGTCCCAGTCCGCGTAGTACTGCCTGAGCCAGGCCGCGTCGTCATTCGTCATCTGATGTCTCCTTCTGCCGATGTCAACACGGGGCGGATCGCCGCGACGAGTGGTTGGTCGCCGTCGTTGGCCAGGGTGCCGGCACCCGCCGCAGCGAGCGCCGGGTGGATCCCGTTGCCCTCGGCAAGGTTTCGGGTGGCGAGCCAGCCAACGAAGATCAGGTATGTCGTCGTGAAGGTTTGCGCTCCCTCTGCTATAAGGCTGTACGGCGGGTGTAGATCTCGGCGAGGAACTGCTCGACGGCGACCGCGGCGTGTGCGGCGCGCGCGGAGCCGAAGATATCGAAAGCGTGTTGAGCGCAGGGCAATTCGGCGTAGACGACCGGCTGGGTGCTCACTTCGCGCAGGCGTGCGACAAAGCCGCGGGCCTGCGTCACGGGAATGAATGAGTCGTTACGGCCGTGCAGGACGAAAAACGGCGGGGCGTCTGGATTGACGTAGGTGATCGAGGAGGCAGAGGCGAAGGACTGCGGATGGTCCGCGCGGGTCTGCTTGATCACCAACTTCTCCAGAAACGGCACCATGGCTGGATTCAGCGCGTTGGCGTCAGTGCGGGTGAAGTCGTAGACGCCGTAGAACGGGATCGCGGCGTGTAGTCGGGTATCGGCGTCTTCGAATCCCGGCTGAAAGGCCGGGTCGTTGGCGGTCAATGCCGCCAGCGAAGACAGGTGGCCGCCGGCTGAGCCGCCGGTGATGGCAACGAAATCCGGGTTCCCGCCGTATTCGGCGATGTGCGCTTTGATCCAGGCGATCGCGCGCTTGACGTCGATGATGTGGTCGGGCCAGGTGGCCTTCGGGCTGAGCCGGTAGTTGATCGCCACGCACACCCAACCCAATTCGGCGAGGTGACTCATCAGGGGATGCGCCTGTCCACGTTTGTTGCCCGACGCCCACGCGCCGCCGGGGACTTGCAGCAGCACCGGGGCGCGCCCGGCCGGGTCAAGGTCGGGCCTGCGCCAGATGTCGAGCAGATTCTTGGTGCCGTGCTCGGCGTAGCTGATGTCGGCGTCGTGCGCGTAGTCACGGTAGATGCGCATCATGCGTAGCAGGCCTGGGGTTTTCGCCGTCGCACCCTCCAGCGGAGCGGCACGCCAGATGCCCTCAGATGTGGTTTGGCGAGCGGTGCCCAGGTCCGCGTCCAGCGCGGCCGTAAGTGGCACGTTGGCGTCACGTCCGGTCCGGTGCAGCCTCAGCAGTCCTATGCAGGACGCCGCGGTCACCAGCCACCCGAATGTGCGCTGCCGGGCCGAAAGTCCGCGGGAGGCAACGGCTATCGTTGCCGCCTGGCCGGCGACGGTTTGCAAAGAGAGCTCCGTGGCCAGCAGTCCGAAGAGCCAGGCAAAAACCGACGGGATAGCGCCCCGGAACAGCGGGCGGTAACCATTGACCGTGCACACCGCCCCGAGCGCGGTGACCAGCACGGTGGCAACTCTCTTCACACCGATCCCTCCCGCCGGCCTCACTGGGCTGCCTTCCCGAAATATGAGTACTTCGCGACGAGTTCCTGCTTGTACAGCTTGCCCGTGTCGGTGCGCGGCAGCTGGGGCTCGAAGGAAATTGTGCGCGGACATTTGAAGTGCGCCAGGCGTTCTCGCAACCAAACCAACAGCTCGTCGGCGAACTCGTCGGTGGCGTCAGCGGGATCGACGGTCTGTACGACTCCCTTGACGCTCTGCCCCATCGACTCGTCCGGGATGCCGAAGACCGCGGCGTCAAGCACTTTGGGATGGGTGATCAGCAGATCCTCGGCCTCCTGCGGATAGATGTTCACACCGCCGGAGATGATCATGTGATGCCGTCGGTCGGTGAGGAACAGATAGCCCTCGTCGTCCAGGTATCCGATATCGCCGACGGTGACCCAGCCGTGGGTGTCGCGGGCTTCTGCCGTCTTGGCCTCGTCTTTGAGGTATTGGAACGGGTAGCCGCCCTCGTAGTAGATGGTGCCGGGCCGTCCGGCGGGCAGTTCGGCACCGTCGTCGTCAACGATGTGCGGTGTGCCGACCAAAGGCTTGCCGACCGACCCGGGGTGTTGCAGCCAGTCCTCGGCGCGGATGAACGAGGCGCCGACCGCTTCCGATGACGCGTAGTACTCGTCGACGATCGGTCCCCACCAGTCGATTATCTGCTTCTTGATGTCCACCGGGCACGGAGCTGCGGCATGCACGACACGTTGCAGGCTGGACACGTCGTACGAATTACGCACGGCATCAGGAAGTTTCAGCATCCGAACGAACATCGCCGGGACGAACTGGCCGTGCGTCACTCCGTAGCGCTGAATCGCGTCCAGAGCGGACTCGGCGTCGAATTTCTCCATCACGACGGTGGTTCCGCCCAGAGACTGCACCGACATCGACCAGAACGACGGCGCGGTGTGATACAGCGGCGCGGGGCTCAGATACACCGCGTCGCCGGTGAGCCCCACCGCCGTCAGTAGCGGCATGAGCATGTTCGGGGCTTCCGCGGGCGAGAGATCCATCAGGTCGCGGCGGATGCCCTTCGGTCGGCCGGTGGTGCCCGACGAGTACTGCAGCAGGTCCCCTTCGCGCTCGCCGGCGATCGGGGTGTCCGGCTGATCGGCCACACACTCGGGATAGCGCTGCCAACCGTCGAGATCGTCGTCGGCGATCATCAGCAGATCGGGTAGGCCGCCCGGCAGGTGCTCGGCGATTCCCTCGCAGACCTTCCGCAACGCTCGCGACCCGATGATCGCCTTCGCCCCGCTGTTGTCGACGATGTACGCCGCCTCCGCAGGTGTCAGGTGGGTGTTGATCAACGCGTAGTACAGACCGCTGCGCCGGGCCGCCCACATCATCGCGTGGATATGCTGATTGTTCTCCATCAGCACGGCGATGGTGTCGCCCTCCCTAACGCCTGCACTCCGCAGATAGTGAGCCAAGCGATTCGCGCTGGCCTCCAACTCGGCGAAGCTCACCTCGATGCCCGACGGGTGCAAGACGATGGCGGGGTTGGTCGCGGAGACCCAGTCACGAATCTGCACGTGTCTCTCCTCTGGTAACGGCTTCTCGTTCGAAGAACTGTTCGTGCGCAATGCGTTCGACGTAGTCGATGTCGCGCAGGATAGCGCGGAGCTCGTGGTAGAACCGGGCGCGTGCTTCGGTCAGATCCCCTGTCGCGCCGAGTAGCTGCTGGTCGCCGAGGACTTGATAGGCGGTGGCGAACAGCAGCGCGGATACCGGCTCGCTGCTGCGGACCCGGCGTTGGGCGACGTGTTGTCGCCCGACTCCCATGGCCAGCTTCGTCAGGTGTTTTTCGGCGATCGCCGTTGGGGCAGTGCGCAATACGCCGGCGGCGATGGTGTAGGCCTCGAAGAAGGTCCGCAGCGTCGCGTACGCGACGACTGGTTTTTTGGCTTTGAGCAACGTGTGAATGGCCTCGCCGCCCGTCCTGATCTGTGATTCCCAGTCGGGATGCCGGGCCATCTCTGCTGCGATGTGCTCGCGGAATGCCGCGGTGTCGGCGAAGTAGAAGTCGAACTTGAGCAGGTCCCGCAGTCGCATCGCCTGCGACCAGAAGGCGGCCATCGGGTCGCCGTCGACGGTGGCGGCGTGGGCCAGCGCGAGTTCGACGATCGACGTTTCGAGGAAAGCGTGGACGAGGGTGTTGCGGTAGAACGCCGCGGCGTGCTCCTCGTGTGGGGCGATGCCCCATACGGGTTCGTGGCCGCCGTCGACTCGGGTGACGGGATGGCCGTTCGATACGGCGTCCACCGCCGCGCGCACTCCGTCGAGGGTCCGCAGCCGTAGGGCACTGCCGGTCATAGGCGTGTCCGTGCGGTCGAGATGGTCGAGGACATCTTGCAGGGTGTGGTGTAGTTGCCCCAGTGTCAGCGCCACGCCACGAGTGCTGAGAAGCACGGTTGTCACCAGTGCGGTGGCGTTGATCGGGGTAGCCCGCTGTATCCGCCAGGCCACCTCGAAGGCCATCTTCTGCAGGGTCAGCCGGGTGGCCGCCCGATCGTTGGCGATGTCTCCGTGCGGTGACCCCAGGTGGTTGCGCATCGACACGGCCTCGGGGAAGCGGACATAGATCGTGCCGTAGTCGCGTTCGCCTTGGGCTTTGACGAAGTTGTAGAGCCAGCGCACGCCTTCTGCCGCTTTCTGGCCGCCACGGGCGTAGTCGGCGTACTCCGCTACCTCATGGAGCTGATCGAAGCTGATCGAGACCGGTTGCAGGAGAATGTCATCGCTGCGTCCGGCGAGATAGGCGTCGGCGACATACGACATCAGCCCGAGCTTGGGAGGCAACATTTTTCCGGTTCGGGACCGGGTTCCCTCGATGGACCAACTCAAGTTGAACCGCTTCTCCACGACGTACCCGACATACTCCTTGAGCACGTACTTGTAGAGCGGGTCGTCACCGATGCGGCGGCGGATGAAAATGACGCCGGCGCGGCGGAAGATCGGACCGGCGAGCCCGAACGCCATGTTGATGCCGGCGAATATATGTGCTGGTGGCAGTTTGTTCTGTTGCGTTGCGACGTTGAGCACCAGGTTGTCAAGGTTGGACCGATGTGAGAACAGCATGACGGCGGGGTTGTTATCGAGTGCTTGACGCATGGCGTCGACCTGGGCCGCGTCGTAGTCGATGTGGGGGTTGAAGCCTCGGCCGATGATCCGCTTGCCCATGGCGGGGATCAGGTCCACCGACAGACGGCTCCATCCCGTGGCGAGTTCGTCGAGAATGTTGCCTGCCGCCTCAACGGTTGCACCGGGGATGGCGTCGAGGCCGGCCCGGAAGCGTGCGGAAGCCATCATCTCGGGCTTGACCAGTCGCGGGGACTTGTATTCTGGTCCCAGGAGCCGGTATTCGACGCGTTCGATAGCCAGGACGGCGCGGCGGATGATGAACCGGGCGAAATCGTAGGGGCTGTCGCCGACGGTGGTGTCGGTCCATTGGCGGCGCAGCTGCGCCACCGTGGCGGGTTCGCCGGCGACGACGCGGGCGCGAGTGGACTCCTTGCGCAGGATTCGACGCTGCCGCGCCTCGGTGGGCCGATAGGGGTCGCGGCCGGCAAGGAGCCCCAGGAGTTTCGAACGATTCCGCAGAGTGGCGCCGGGCATCCAGAACATCCGCACCGGCACCACGGACCGGTCTTCGTCGGCTTTGAGCGTCTCAGCGAGGTGAGCCAGCACATCGGCCGGCGGCGGGCCGGAGGGCAGTGTGAAGACATCGATGGCGGCGCCGTGCTGGCGGCGTTGGCGGGCCACCCAGTCATCCAGGAGGGCGCGTTCGGTCGGTGACGTCACGACGGCCAGCACGAGCGCGTCGCCGGTGGCGGTGAAGGGGGCGATGTCGTCGACCGGGATTGTCATGACGGCTCTTTCGGGCGGGCTGTGGGTGTGGCTTTCTTCCGGGCCCCGCGGCCGGCTTTGGCGCGGTGTACGCGGGGCACGCCGTCGGCAGGCCAGTCCGCCAGTGTGTCGACGTAGAGTTGGCGGATCTCGGCGATTCGTCGGGGCAGGGTGCGGATCGTCCAGCCGTCGGTCGGGATGGGTGGAAAGACCGCGATATCCACGGTGCCGGGATTGAGCGTGCTGGCGTTGCGAGCCGCAACGTGCTCCGCGTTGCGGATGACGATCGGCACTATCGGGATCCCGGCGGACATCGCGATCCGGAACGGCCCCTTCTTGAAGGGCCCGACCTCAGAGGTGTCGACGCGGGTTCCCTCCGGTGCGATGACGACCGACAGACCGTGCCTGGCGAGTTCCTCGATCCTGTGCAGGGACTCCACGGCCGAGTGCGGGTCCTCGCGGTCGATGAAGGCGGTGTCGAGCAGCTTGCCGAGCGTGCCGCTGATCGGGTCACTTTCGAGTTCCTTTTTCCCAACTCCGGTCCAGTTGTCGCGGACCAGAGCAGCGGTCATCACCGCGTCAAAGTTGTTGCGGTGGTTGAAGATGAACACCGCCGGTCGCTGCGCGGTCAGGTTTTCCCTGCCAAGGACTTTGAGGGAGACACCGTTGATGCCCGGCAGCAGCTGCGGCCAATGCGCGGTCAGGAAGTTCACTCCGGCTCGTTTGTTGCGGGTGAGTAGACCGATTCCGGCCGCGCAGACGGCAACGGGCAGCAGTGACCCAACGCCTGCCAGGTTGCGGACAACACCGAGCGGCCCCATGTCGCGTCCGTCGGCGCTCATGCCGACCGCCCCGACGGGTCTGAACCGGTCAGGTCGTCTGCGGACGCCGCGACCACCGGAGAAGCCGACCGGCCGGCCAACTTCAGTACCTCGTCGAAGCCCTCGCGCAGGCAATTGGCAAACAACGCCGGATCGGTCACCGAGGCGAGGTCATAGCGCGCGGTCACCGTGCACAGACCGGCACGCGATACCATCACCACCATCATCGCCACTCCGGGAAGGGGGCCTAACCCGTACTGGCGCAGCACTTTAGCGCCCGCGAGGTAAGTGTCGCCGGGGTAACCGGGAACGTTGCTGGCCTGCACGTCGGGCGCGCCGACCGCTTCGGTGACGGCCTCGAGCAGTGGCTGGGGCAGTAGGCTCAGCGCGGGGGCGATCGCGCCGAACAGCCCTAGTGCGGGCTCCTCGCGTCGGGAGAGCATCTGCGCGCGGACGGTGCGGATGCGCTCACCGGGATCTGTCTGCCCGATCGGTGCTGCGAGAGTGACCCCGGTGAACCGGTTCCCCCCGGCGGGGTCGTCGTCGCTGCGCACGCTGACCGGCACGGCCATCGGGAGCGTGCCGACGGGCACACCCAGCGTCTGGTGGTAGCGGCCCAGCGCCCCGCACAATCCGGCGAGGTAGGCGTCATTCAGCGAGCCGCCGGCGGCCTTGGCCGCGGCGCGCAGCGCGTCGAAGTCGATGTCGACTGCCTCGGTGCGGGTTGCCCGGCCACGCCGACGCAGCAGTGGTGATGTCTCCGCCGCCGGTGCCATCACCCGCTTCGCCGAGCGCAGGTATTTCAGCGCGCCACCAAGAGCCCCCACCGGGTCACGGATGATCTGCCCGACCGTCGCGGCGGCACCCGACGCGGCCCCGCGCGCGGTGCTCAGCACCCCTACGGGTAACTGATTCAGGCCGGTGATCGTCAACTCACCGGCGCTCAGATCCTGCGGGATCGGCACAGGGGCCAGCGCACGCGGCGGTGGGTCCCGCTCGTCGTCGTAGAGTTGGGCGACCATCTCCAGCCCGCCCACGCCGTCGGTGACGGCGTGACTCATTTGCGAGAGCACCGCGGCGCGGCCGTGCGTCAAACCCTCCACCAGGGTGACTGTCCATAGCGGCCGCGAGATGTCCATCGGTGCCTGCATCGCGGTGTCGGCGAAGTCCAGCAGGGCGCGCAGCGTGCCCGGCTCAGCGAGCGCGACGCGACGCACGTGGAAGTTCAGGTCGAAGTGCGGATCCACCACCCAGCGCGGCGCCGTGGTCGGCAGCATCGGCATGACCACCTTCTGCCGCAGTCGCAGCGCCGTCCGCGACACACGTTCGTAGCAGCCCATGAAGCGCTCCCAGTCCGGGGCGCGATCGAGGATCTCCACACTCATCACCCCCGAACGGGTCCGGGGATTGGCCTCGCCGCGGTGCAGCAACTGGTCGAAGGCGTCCATCCGCTCCGTACTCATGATGGCCTCTTTCGTGATCGTGGATGTGGTTGCGGCAGGGGCTTAATCGCTGGCTGGCAGCGGGGCGGCCACTTTGTGGTGCAGCGGGATCGCGCCGACCGCGAGCGTGCCGGTGCCGGCTTTGGTCACTAAGATTTCCGCGCCACCGTCGTCGACGTACCGTTTGCCCATCAGGTTTCCCTCGGCGAACGCGGGATCGATTTCCGCCGTTGCGCTTTCGGCGCCGAGGGCGACCATCGGTGCGCCCCCGCAGCGCAGATCGTCGAGGGAATCGGCGCTTTTCACGACGATGACCTGGGTGTCGCAGACCTGGCTTGTGAGCCGGGTTCCGTTCTTCAGCATGGCGGTTCCTCTGATGTGTTGGTGGTCGGGGAATCTGGGGAATTTTGTCGATCAGATCGCGGGCCGTTCGGCGCCATCGCCGCACTCGTTCGTGTCGCCACGATCGGTCCAGTATGTCCGCGCGTGCGCCGCGAAAGCTCGGGTGGCCGCTGACGTGCGCGCGGTGCGGGTGATCAGTCCGATCGGCCAGAGGCGTTCGGGTTTCAGGTCCCGCAGGGCAATGGATTCGGGGACCGCCCCGGGCAGGGAGCCGCGGGTGGTCAGGTAGGCGCCGACGCCGCCGGCGACGAGTTCAATGCTGGTTTAATAAATCATCTATACTTATAGCTATATAAGAGCACAGCGTGTGCGTTATCACTACCCCGCGCAAGGGTGATCTCCGTCACCGCGGCGATTGTCGGATCCGAGTAGCGGACACGTGGTGCGGGGCAGATAGCCAGAACGCGCGATCGGCTGAGAAGCGAACGGGCTGCGTGCCGTATCGACTTCATGGAATTCCACAGCGCGCCAACGTCAGTGCGTGGCGCTGTGGGTAGCGCTGTGAGGGCTCTACCCATTCTTGTGAGCCCTCAGTAGCCTCGATCTGATGCCTTTCGACCACCGCCACCTGCGCGACAAGTGGTATCGCGACGGTTGGTACTCCGACCGCACCTGTCTGGACGCCTTCGAAGCCGGGGTGGCCCAGCACGGGGATGTGCCGTTGACCTTCGTCGCCGGCGATTCGGTGTGCAGTCCGACGGTCCGCGAAATCCGCGACCGGGCCTTGGCGTTGGCGGCATCGTTGCAGCGGCTTGGGGTGCGCGGCGGCGATGCCGTCGCGGTTCAGCTGACGAATCGTGTCGAGTGCGCGATCGCGTATCAGGCAGTTTTGCTATGCGGCGCAGTGCTGGTGCCGATCGTGCACATCTACGGCGTGACCGAGGTGGCCTTCATCGTCCACCAGTCGGACGCGAAGGTGCTGGTGATGCCCAAGCAGCACGGCTCGATTGTGTACAGCGAACGGCTGCACGAGCTTTCGAGGACCGATTCGCTACGACATGTCGTCATGCTGGACGCCGAACCCGGCGAGGGCTACCGCGCGTGGTCGCAACTCAATGCGCCCGCGGTGGAATATCGGCGCCCCACAGTAGACGCTGACGACGTTTGTCTACTGCTGTACACATCGGGCACCACGTCGGCGCCTAAAGGTGTACAGCACACTCACAACACGGTTCTCGCCGAACAGAAGACCATGCCGGTGCTGCTGGCCGGTAGGCCCGACGACGTGTCGTTGGTGACCTTTCCGCCCGGACACATCGCGGGCGTCGCGTCGATGCTGAGGCCGCTGTTGAGCGGCGCCCGGACCGTCTTCACGGATGGTTGGGATCCGGCGATGGCGGTCGAGGTGGTGCACCGTTTCGGCGTGACTTGCACCGCGGGCACACCGTTTCACCTCGCCGGCATCCTGGATTTGGGTGACACGGGGACCAAGCTGGCAACTCTGCGGGAGTTTCTGGTTGGGGCCGCGCCGGTCCCCGAAGAGATCGGCCGCCGGGCCGCCCAAGCCGGAATCAGCACCTTCCGCAGTTACGGCGCTACCGAACATCCCACTGTCACCGGCGAACACGAAGGCGAGCCGGAGTGGGCGCGGCTGAACACCGACGGAAAGCCGCTGCCGGGTTCCGAAATTCGCATCGTCGGAACCGACGGCGCTAACTGCCCGACGGGAACGGATGGCGAGGTTCTCGTCCGCGGTCCCGAGCAGTTCATCGGCTATCAGGACCCCAAGCTGAACGCCGACGCGTTCACCACCGACGGCTGGTTACGCACCGGCGATCTCGGTCATCTCGACCCTCAAGGCAGGTTGACCATCACCGACCGGATCAAGGACGTCATCATCCGCGGCGGCGAGACCATCTCCTCGGGTCAGGTCGAAGAGGTCCTCAACGCGCATCCCGCAGTCGCGGACGGCGTCGCCGTGGCTGCCCCCAATCCGCGCTACGGCGACGTGGTGGCCGCGGTCGTGGTGCTCAAACCGGGCTGTGAGCTCGACCTGGACGGGTTGCGGGTGCATTTCGCCGCATCCGGACTGGCCCGGCAGAAGACCCCGGAACACCTCGCCATCGTCGACGAGTTGCCGCGCACATCGTTGGGCAAGGTGCGCAAAGCGCAATTGCGTGACGACCACTTCGGTGCCGGCGGCGCAACCGGCTCCGGTTGATCCGTGGCGGTCGGGCGCTCAGCCCCCTAACCGCAGGCCGGTATTCCGGGTGCCGAACACGTCGGTGGCCATGATGACGCCGAGTTTCTCAGCGTCCCAGCGTTGTTGGCCGTTCGAGACCGATGCGACGGGATGCCAGCCCTTGAGCAGCTGGAGATGTTCGCCCATCGCGCGGATGACCTGACCGCTAACGTGACCGGCCTCGGGGCTGGCCAGCCAGGCCACCACGGGTGAGCCCAGCGACGGGTCCTTGGGGTCGAACTCGTCCTCGGCGCGCTCGTCGGGCTCGATCGGAGCCTGCGCGCCGGGCATCGAGGCCGACATGCGGGTGCGTCCACCCGGGCTGATCGCATTCACGGTGGCGCCGATCGACGCCAACTCCAGGCTCAGGGTTTGGGTCAGGCCGACGATCGCGGCCTTGGCGGCGCTGTAATTGGTCTGCCCGAAGTGCCCGTGCAGACCGGCGCCGGACGTGGTGTTGATGATGCGCCCGTAGACCTTTCCGCCGGATTCCTTCGCCTCGGCGCGCCACTTGCGGGCGACGGCGCGGCTGGTGAGCCAACTGCCGCGGACGTGTACCCGCATTACCAGATCGAAGTCGTCGACGGTCATGTTCCAGATCGCTTTGTCTCGAACGATTCCCGCGTTGTTGACCACGATGTCCAGCCGCCCCAGCTGTGAGTAGGCGCGCTCCACGGCGAGGTCGACCTGCTGCTCGTCGCCGACGTCGCTGAAGTCGGAAACTGCTGTGCCACCGCGGCTTTCGATGATCGCCACCACTTCGTCGGCCACTTTGCCGGTGCCCTCGCCGGACAGGCTGGTGCCGAGATCGTTGACGATCACTGTCGCGCCGTGCTTGGCCAGTTCGAGCGCGTGGCCGCGGCCGATGCCGTGACCGGCCCCGGTCACCAGGGCGACTTTGCCGTCGAGTAGGCCGGTCATTAACTCTCCTCGGTTGGAGTGAAGACGGTGAGATAGGGGCTGTCGGGATCGGCGTCGTCAACTGGGCGAAACAGGGCGGTGACTGGCATTCCAACCCGAAGGTCATCGGGATCAGTGCCTTCGATCGTCGTCATAATCCGCGGGCCTTCGGCCAGTTCGACGATCGCGGCCACATACGGCACCCGCTCCTTGAAGGGCGCCAGATCGTTGACGTAAACCGTGGAATACGTGTACAGGGTTCCGGCTCCGCTGGCCTGAACCGGACGAACGTCCTCGCTCCAACAGAACGGGCAGAACGGCCGCGGATAGTGGTGCACCTTGGCGCACGCCGCGCATTCAGCGATCAGCAGTTGACCCTGTCGGGCGGCCTCCCAATAGGGAGCGCTTGCCGCGTCGATGGTGGGAAGGTCAGCGCGAGCCACCCTCACCACCCGGTGAACTCGGTCGGGCGCTTATCCACGAACGCCTGCACGCCCTCCGTGGAGTCGTGCGCATACGACTGGATCTCCTGCGCCATGGCCTCGGCGACGAATGCCCCGGATCGGTCGGTGTCGGGGGAGTCGTTGAGCAACCGTTTGGTGAACGCGATCGCCGAGGTCGGCGCGCCGGCCAGCCGCCCGGCGAAGTCGGCGACCGTGGCGTCGAAGTCGGCGGAGCCGACCACCCGGTTCACCAGGCCAAGCGCGAATGCCTCTGCAGCCGAGAGCTTTTCACCGAAGAACGCCATCTCCTTGGCCTTCTGCATGCCGATGCGGCGGGGCAGCAGATAGCAGCCGCCGCCGTCGACGACCAGCCCGCGCTTGACAAATGACTCTGCGAAGTAAGCATTTTCGGTGGCGATCACCAGGTCGGAGGCGTACACCACGTGGGCCCCGAGGCCCGTCGCCGCGCCGTGCACCGCGGCGATCACCGGTTTGTTGCAGTCCAGCACGCTGGCCACCAACTTCTGGGCGCCATTCATGATCCGCCGGGTCGGCTCCAGCACTCGTTTCTCGCCCTTGGCGCGCCGTTCGGCCAGCGAGCCCACGTCGGCGCCGGAGCAGAAGTGCTTGCCGTTGGCGCGTAGCACCACCACGCGTACCTTCTCGTCGGCGTCGGCGGCGGCCAACAACGCGATGAGCGCATCACGGTCGTCGGGACGCACCGCGTTGGCGGCCTCGGGCCGGTTCAGGGTGATCGTCATGACGCCGTCTGCGACGTCGGACAACACCGCTGCTTGGCTGTTCATGGTGTGTAGGTGGCCTTCAGGTGTTTGATGCCGTTGACGAAGTTCGACCTCAGCATGACCGGTTCGCCCGCGGCGGTGATGTCCGGGTAGCGCGTATAGAGCATCCCGAACGCCACGTTGAGCTCAAGCCGGGCCAGGTGGGCTCCTAGGCAGTAGTGCGGTCCCGGGCCGCCGAAGGCGATGTGGTTGTTGGGTTTTCGCGCGATGTCAAAGCGCTCCGGCTCGTCGAAAACCGCGGGATCGCGGTTGGCGGCGGGATACCAGACCACGACCTTGTCGCCGGCGTTGAAGGTGTGGGTGACCTCGCCCTGCGGGTCGGTCAGCGTAACGCCGTCGCGGGTCACAGTGCGGCGAAAGTGGATCACCGGGCTGGCGTACCGCAGGATCTCCTCGACCGCGGTGGGCGCCATGTCGTGGTAGTTCGCCAGCAGGCGGTCGCGCTGGTCGGGGTGCGCGCTCAGAATGAGCAGCCCGTGCGTCAACGCATTGCGGGTGGTCTCGTTGCCCGCGCCGATCAGCAGGATGAAGAACTTCGCCAGTTCCTGGGGGGTCAGGTTCTCCTCGTCGGACGTGACCAGCTTGCTGATCACGTCGTCGCGCGGATGGGCGATGCGGTCCTCGGCGATTCGCTTGAGCAATTCGATGAGCTGCTCGCTGATATCGGTAACCGCCGCTCCAATACCCGCGACGGTCTGGTCGGGTACGTACTCGGGGTCCGAGGCGCCGAGCACGATGTTGGTCGCCCGCAGGATGAACTGCTCGTGCTCGCGGGGAACGCCGAGCATGGTGTCGATGATGCGCAACGGGAGCAGGGTGGCGAACGACGAGACGAAGTCGCACTCACCCGAACGCGGCATCTCCTCGAGGATTTCGGCGGTTGTCTCTTCAGCCAGGCCACGCAGCTCGGAGAGAATACGAGGGGTGAAGCCGCGCGACACGATCTTGCGCAGCCGCATGTGCTCAGGATCGTCCATGTCGATGATGGAGCCGCGGTATTCGCGCATCTCGGCGGTCTGGTCGAAGATCTGCGTGCCCTGCCCGGAACTGAACTCGCCCGGGCGGCGGCTGATGTCGACGACGTCGCGGTGGGTGCCCACCGCCCAGAACCCGCGGGGATGCGGTGAGTCGGGTCGATTGGTGCGGACGAACACCGGGCCGCCGGCCTCGCGAAGGCGCCGGTAGAGCTCGCTCCGGTCAGCCGGACGCTCTTGCCACCACTGCAGATCGATCAGCGGTGCGAACTGCTGCTCGTCGGTATCGATCGCGCTCACAGCACCCGATTCTGGCACTCACGTCACTTCTAGGCAACGCCGGGGTGCAGGATGGTATCGAGCAATGGACCAATATTTGTTCGTTGACCGCGGGAGTTATCTAACATCGGTGTCACTGCCACTGGGCACACGAAGGAGAGCACATGACGTTGCGGGTCGGCATCATCGGCGTCGGATGGGGTGCGCACGTGCAGGTACCCGGTTTCCGGGCGGCTAAGGGCTTCGAGCCCGTCGCGCTCTGCGCGCGCACACCCGAGCGGCTGCAACGCGTGGCGGCCAAGCTGGGCATCGAACAGACCTCCACCGATTGGCAGTCGTTCGTCACCCGCGACGACCTCGACGTTATCTCGGTCGCGACGCCCACCGTGCTGCACCACGAGATGACGATCGCCGCGCTGGCGGCGGGTAAGCCAGTGTTGTGTGAGAAGCCGCTGGCGGGTGACCTCGACGCGGCCCGCCACATGGTGCGTGCCGCGGCCGACTCCCAACTGCCCACCGCCTGTTGCTTCGAGAACCGGTGGAACCCGGACTGGTTGGCGGTCGCCGACAAGGTGCGCTCGGGCTTTCTGGGTTCGCGGTACTTCGCGCGGGTCAGTCGCAGCGCCTCCTACTGGCATCCGAGCCATCCGCTTCAGGCCCAGTGGATGTACGACCGGGATCAGGGTGGTGGCTACCTGGCCGGCATGCTCGTGCACGATCTCGACTTCCTGTGCAGCCTGCTCGGCCGGCCGGTGTCGGTGTGCGCGGAGGTGCGCACCAGCGATCCTGTCCGCGAACTGCCCGACGGCGGCACCCTGCCCGTCACCGCCGACGACACCGCGGCGCTGCTGATGCGGATGGACTCCGGGGTGACCGTCGTTTTGAGTCTCTCGGTGATGGGTGCCCACGCCGATCACTACCGCCTCGAATTGTTCGGGTCCGATGGCACCATCATCGGCGACGGCGACTTACGTTCCGCGACATACAGTCTCGGCGCGGCCACAGATGCAGGATTGAGTCCGCTGATCGTGGATGATCGCGAACCGGCGCACCCCGAGCGGCTGCCCGGGGGCCTGGCGGGCCACGCCAGCCGGGCGATGGCACTGATGCTGCAGGACTGGCTGCCCGCGTTCGACGGCGGTCCTAGCGGCGCGGCAACTTTCGAGGACGGGCTGCTGTCGCTCGCGGTGATCGACGCCGCGCATCGCTCGTCCGAAGGCGGCGGCTGGGAGCCCGTGCAGGTTTGAGGCCGCACGCCGGCGTGCTGACTCCCGGCCTTAATGAGGAAATCGAGTTCGCCTGCGGCGTCAGCGGGAGCGGACGCCGAAATGGATGTCCCTGATTCCGCGGAACGGGATGAAGTCATCCTTGCCGAGCCACGATGGGCGGGCTCGATGACCCGGCTGTGGCCGCGCCGCAGTCGGCGCGGCTCAGCTTCTGCTCGAGCGTCTGCGGAAATGCTTGCTCCGCCGCACCGTAGCGGCGGGCAAAGTCCTTCATCTCGTCCTTGACCCAGATGTCCTCTTCCCGGCTCCACTTGCCGTGGCCGGCGTAGTCGACAATTTGAAAGGACGGGAAGTCGATCGGCGGGGCACCCGGCTCGGGGTTGTCCGCGCGGTTGAGGCATTCATAAACCACACGGTCGCCGTCGACGACGTACCACTTCAATACCGTGTACACCATCGGCGAGGCGCCCATCGTGCCCTCGAGGTAGGGCGCAATCTCGTCGGGACGGGTGAAGGTCCCGTAGTAGTGATCGAAATAGGCTGCGTCATCGGTGAATAGCTGGGCCCAGCCGACCCAGTCCTCCATCACCGGGCCGGTCATGTAGTAATGCCGGAACGCCCGTTCGACCTCATCGCGGTCTGTCATGTCGTATCCTTCCGGGGCGATGGCCACGTTCGGTTAGCCGAGTGCGTCCGCGGCGGACGGGTAGATCAGCACGCCGCGGATGTTGGCACCGGCGTGCATATCGGCGTAGCCGTCGTTGACTTTCTCCAGGGGGTAGGTGCGGGTCACCATGGATTCGAGGTCCACCTGTCCGGCGCTATACAGCTCGAGGATCTTTGGGATGTCGGCACGTGGGTTGCCCGAGCCGTAGAGCGTCCCGATGATCTGCTTCTCGGTGAGGGTGAGGTCCATCAGGTTGGCCCGGATCTCGCGTTCCAGCATCGGGTGGATGTTGGTGACGACCAGCCGGCCGCGCTTGGCCGTCATCGCCAACGCTTGGCCGATCAGTTGGCCGTCACCGACTCCCATGGCACAGATGAACTTGTCCACACCGCGATTCCAGGTAGCTTCGGCGACAACGCGTTTCGCCTCGTCCCAGTCCGCCGCGGTGTGAGTCGCTCCCATCTTCACCGCTTCGGCGCGTTTGTACTCCGAGGGGTCGATGACGGTGATCGTGCGGGCGCCCGCGAGCCGGGCACCCTGCACCGCGGCGGCGCCGATGCCACCGACGCCCGCGATCGCCACCGTGTCACCGGGCCGGACGTCGGCGGCGTAGACCGATGAGCCCCAACCGGTGATGAAGCCGCAGCCGAGAAGACAGGCCAGGTCGAGGCGATAGTGCTCCGGGATCTTCACGCAACTCGCCTCGTGCACCACGGTGTGGTGTGCGAACGAGCCGACGCCGCAGGCCAGCGCAAGGTCGGCGCCACCGAGATGGTGACGGGCGGTGCCGTCGTGAATCTGCATGCCCGAGTAGATCTTTGCGCCGAGGTCGCACAGGCTCTGATGGCCCGTCGAGCATGAGGGACACCGGCCGCACGACGGGATGAAGCTGAACACCACGTGGTCGCCCGGCGACAGCCATGACACGTGCTCGCCGACGGACTTGACCACGCCGGCGCCCTCGTGCCCGCCGATGCAGGGGAGTCGGATCGGCATGTCGCCGGTGACCAGGTGGTCATCGGAATGGCACATGCCCGACGCGTGCAGCTCGATCAGTACCTCGGTGGCCTTCGGCTCGTCGAGCTCGATGGTCTCGATCGACCACGGTGTGTTGCGTTCGAACAGGACCGCTGCCTGGGTGTGCACTGAAATCCCTTCCGGGTCAACGAATGATGGCTTGATGTTCGACGAAGCCGGCGATGCCCTCGGGCCCGCCCTCGCGGCCGATGCCGGACTGCTTGAAGCCGCCGAACGGGCTGCCGAAGTCGAGCACGGCGGTCGAGTTGATGGCCACCGAACCGACTAGCAGCTGGGCCGCCACCGCCGCAGCGCGTTCCTCGTCGGCAGACCACACCGCACCGACCAGCCCGTAGCGTGAGTCGTTGGCGATGGCCACCGCCTCGGCGGCGTCGTCGGGGCCGGTGTCGTCGTAGGCGATGACGACGGCGACCGGACCGAAGACCTCCTGGCGGGCGATCTCCATATGGTTTGTCGCCGCGACCAGCGCGGGGGAGACGAACCATCCTGGGCGGTCGGGACGCTCACCGCCGACCAGGACGGTGGCGCCCTCGCCCGGTGCGCGCCGCACGAACCCCTCGACCCTGTCGCGCGCGGCCTCGTTGATCACCGGACCGACGTCGGTGGCCCGGTCGGCGGGATCTCCGACGGTCAGCCCGGCGACCGCGGAGGTCAGTGCGGTCACAAACTCGTCATATCGACTGCGCGGCAACACAATCCGGGTCAGCGCGGCACACAGCTGGCCGTTGTTGCCCATCACGCCCGCGACCAAACCGGGCACGGTCGTCTCGACCGGCGCGTCGGGCAACACGATGGCCGCCGACTTGCCGCCCAGTTCGGTGCTGCAGCGGCGGATGCGCTTGCCGCACAATGCGGCGATCCGAGAGCCGACGGCCGTCGAGCCGGTGAAGCTGACCTTGTCGACACCCGGATGATCGGTCAACAGTTCACCGGTAGTGGCGCCGCCGTTGACCACGTTGACGACGCCGTCGGGCAGCCCTGCTTCCTCGATCGCCTCTGTCAGCACGCCGAATTCGAGCGGGGCATCGGGCGCGGGCTTGAGCACCACCGTGCAGCCCGCGGCCAGGGCCGGGCCGAGCTTCAGCGCGGTGACGAACAGCGGAGTGTTCCACGGCACGATCGCGCCGACCACGCCGACCGGAAGTTGACGTACCTCGACGGTGCCGGCCGTCATGGACGGCCGCCTCGACGAGAAGGGGTAGTCCGGGGTGATCGCCGCGTAGGCGCTCAGCACGCCGATCGCGGTGATGACCTGACCGAACGTGCTCCAGGATCGCGGCGAGCCGATCTCCGCGGTGGTCAGGTCGGCCAGTTCGCCCTTGCGGGCGGCCAGCGCGTCGGCGAGTCGCCCCAGCGCGGCGCCGCGATCGGCGGCGGATACCCGCCCCCAGGCCGGCAGCGCGCCACGGGCTGCCGCGACCGCGGAGTCCACTTCCTCGCGACCGGCAATACCAACCGCGCCTAGCAGCTTGCCGGTGGTCGGCGACGTCACGTCCAGTGTCGCGGTGTGCGTGTCCGACACCCATTTGCCTGCGACGTAGCGTGCCGCCAACTCGACCATGGCCACCGATTCTGGCAGCAATGTCATCTTTGGACAAGCTTCTTAGTGGCGATGAAGCGATCTTTTAGTTTCGGTTCTGGCCATTTTCTGACAGTATTGGTCACTATGATTGCATCGCCTCACAGCGACGCCGACGGTATGCCCGGACGGCCATGGGAACTGGTCGTGGAGCGCGGCAAGATCGCCGAGTTCGCCGAGGCCATGTTGTGCGACGATCCCGCCTACCGCGGTCCGGACGCGATCATCCCGCCGACGTTCCTGACCATCGCCGGCCGCTGGGCACCGGCCGGCGCCCGGGTCGACGTGGGTTTCGACCGCAAACGCCTGCTGCACGGCGAGCAGGAATACACCTTCCACGCCCGGCTGCCCGCGGCCGGCGACGTCCTCACCGCGCAGGAAAGGGTCGTCAACAGGTACTCGAAACCGGGCAAGCGCGGGGGCACAATGCGTTTCGCCACGGTGGTCACCGAGTATCGCGACACCGAGGGAGCGCTCGTCGCTGAGGCCAGGGCCACCTTCATCGAGACGGCTCCGCGATGAGCCCGGGCGAAGGCGCGGCGGCCCGGCTGACGGCGGCGACCGCGTTGAGCGTGGGCGTGCAGGCGCCGCCGCGTAGGATCGGACCACTGACCAGGCAGATGTTCGTCCGCTACGCCGGCGCGTCCGGTGACCTCAACCCCATGCATTACGACGACCAGCTCGCTCAATCCGCAGGCTACCCATCGGTATTCGCCCAGGGCATGTTCTCTGCGGCGCTGCTTGCCGGGTTTGCCACCGACTGGCTGGGGGCGGGCGGCATGCGGCGCTTCGGCGTCCGCTTCCGCGAGCAGGTCTGGCCGGGCGACGTGTTGACCTGTTCGGGCACCGTAGCCGCGGTGTCGGCGGAGTCCGACGCCGACCGGCTGAGCGTGGAGTTGACCGCGACCCGGCAGACGGGCGGGGTTGCGATCACCGGCACCGCGGAGTTCCTCGTCCCACGAAACGCTGCTGGGCGCGACGCGGGTAGCCCGGATCGGCCATAGGCTTACAACGCCATGTCCGAAGCATCGCTCGTCCGCAGGGCCAGCTACGGCCCCTCGAGTCCCGCCGTGGGCGCTCGCGGTGCCACCACCCGGGGCCGGATTGCCGAGGTCTCGCTGGAGTTGTTCGGCCGGGTCGGGTACTTCGACACGTCGGTCGACGCGATAGCCAAAGCAGCCGGCGTGTCTCGGGCCACCCTGTACCAGTACTTCAAGGGCAAGGACGAGATCTTCCTGGAGCTGCTCAACGAATGCGGCAGCGCGTTGTTTCGGGTGGCGCGGCGCATCGGTCCCCTCGGACCGGATGAGGTGGGCTTCGACAATCTGAACTGGTGGCTGGGCGAGTGGAGCTGGGTGTTCGACAAGTACTCCACGATGTTCGTGCAGTGGACGGCGATCGCGTCGTCGGACACCAAGGTGCGCCCCGAAATCACCCGGTTCGTGCGCAGTTATAACCACCGTCTGGCCGACCGGCTCGCCGCCTCGGGCCTCAAGGGCCTTGACCCGGAGGTCGCGGCGATGACGATGACCGCGCTGGTGCACCGCATCAATCTGTTCGTACACACCGACCGCGCCTATGGCCGAAGCGCCAAGGACGCCGTCGACACGCTGTCGGTATTCCTACAGCTGATGTTGTTTCCCGACACCCCGCCATCGGTGTTGACGTCGTTGCGTCTGCACGCCAGCACGGATCCGGCGGCTGACGTCGACGCCCTCGAGGTGCCCCCGGCACCGGACGTCGATGGGCTGTCCATCAGCGAGCGCACCGCGAGCCTCAGTAAGCGTGCCGTCAACACGGTGAATGCTTTGGCCGATGCCGGCGCCACCCAATTCCGTGCCCGCGGCTATCGCAGCACCAGCGTCGACGACATCGTCGAGACGGCCAACGTCGCGCGCGGGACGTTCTACAAGTACTTCACCGATAAGCAGGATCTGCTCGCCGCCGTGGCCGCCGAGATCTACGGGGCCGGAATGGCATTCGCCGAGCGGATCGCCCACGTCGATCCGGTGGCCAAGAAGTCGAAGCTGCGGCAGTGGCTGGGCACCTACGTCGAGTTTTACGACCGGTATTCGGGTTGCATCGAGGCGTGGGCCGAGGGCGCCACCGACGACCCCACCATCGTGAGCATCGGGGAGAACGGCCAGGTACAGATGGATATCGGCGCGGCCAGGATGCTGATCCGCGGTCCGGATCGGTATCCGTTCGATCCGGTGGTCTCGGCATTGATCCTGCGGGCATTGGTCACCCGGGTGCCGCAGGCCGCTCTCGACTTACCCGAGCCGATCGACGACGACGAACTCATCAACGTGTTGATGGCCTGCATCAACCGGGGATTCTTCGGGCGCGCGAAGTAATCGAAGACTGCGCTACGCCGTCGTGACACCCGCCGTGATGAGTTCGCCGGTCGCTTCTGCCGAATATCCCAACTCGCGCAGGATCTTTCGGCTGTGCTCGCCCAGCGCGGGTACGTCGCCAATCACCGGATCGACGCCGGCCAGGCCCGCGGGCGGTGGCAGTGCGGCGGCCGGACCGCCGGGCGTCTGAATTTCATGCCACCGATCCCGGCCGACGAGTACCGGATGCAGCCACAACTGGTCGACACCGTTCATGCGGGAGTGCGCGATGCCGGCGCTCTGCAAGCGCCCCTCGAGTTCTTCGGCGGTCAACCGTGTCGCCACCGACGCGATGATCGACTCCAGCTCGTCGCGGTGCGCTATCCGATCCGGGTTCGTGGCAAACCGCGGGTCGGCGGCGAGATCCGTTCTGTCTAAGACGATCTCGCAGGGCCGCTGCCATTCGGCTGGATTCTGCACGGCAAGCAACACGGTGCCACCGTCGCCGGCGGTGACCGGGCCCTACGGCGCGATCGTCGGATGCCGCGCACCCGTGCGTGGCGGCGGCGTCCCCCCGTAGCGGCCGTAGTAGAGCGGCTGGGACATCCATTCGACCAACGCGTCGAACAGTGACACCGACACCGGCCGCACCGCACCGGTGGTGGCGCGGGTGTAAAGCGCGGTGAGGATCCCGGAGAAGGCGAACATGCCGGCGGCGATATCGGCGATAGACACACCGGTGCGCGCCACCTCGGCCGGCGAGCCGGTCACCGACAACAGTCCGGCCTCGGCTTGCACCAGCAGGTCGTAAGCCTTGCGGTCGCACCATGGGCCGTCCGGACCGTACCCGCTGATCGTTGCCGTGATGGTCTTCGGGTACAAGCGGCCCACCGATTCGGCATCCAATCCCAGCCGAGCCGCAGCACCCGGCGCCAGGTTCTGTACCAGGACGTCGTCTGCCCTCGGGTTGCTTGAAGTCGACGGTCAAAGACTCCTTACCGCGGTTGAGCCAGACGAAGTAGCTCGACTCGCCGTGCACCGCGTGGTCATAGCCGCGGGCGAAGTCACCGCCCAGCGGCCGCTCAACCTTCACCACCCGCGCGCCGAGGTCGGCGAGCTGCCGGGTCGCGTATGGCGCCGCGACTGCTTGCTCGAGGCTTACGACGGTGATGCCAGCCAGGGGCGCATCGGTCAATGGGCCAACTCCTCGAATTAATGACGTCAATGTCAGATCAAACTTCACGGCTGATGTGGAATGACGTGATCATCCCGAGATGGCGACGGCCATCCCGGTGATCCATTCCGGCACCGGCTCATAGACCATTGGCCTCACCGGCCGCCCGCCGCCGGCGGCGCCCGCAGCGAGCCAGGTTCTGACCTCGTTGGCGCCCGCGCCCGCGCGGACGTGGGCGATGTCGACGAGTCGAATCAGCGCAGCGACATCCCAGTTCGACATCGCGTCCAACACTTCGGCGTCCCAATCGGGACGGATCTTGGTGCGCGCTTCTGCCATGCCCTCGGCAATGATCCGCGCCCGGTCTTCGTCGTTGAGGTCGTAGGTGTCCACCTCGAGGCTCGGCGGGGAATGTGACAAACCTCCGGTGCCGATCACCAGCACTCGCTCGACGATGCCGTCGAGGAACCGGCCAACTTCGGCACCGAATTCGGCCACTCGACGCCCGGTCGGAAGGGGCGCGGTAGCGCAGTTCACCGGCACCGGGATGACCGGCTTGACCGCCAGGTCGCCGAGAAGGTCCCGAACCGGTTGTGCGAAGGCGTGATCCAGTCCGATGTCACGACATGCAGCGACATCGAATCCGGCCGAGAGCAAGTGTTCGCACAGTCGCCGCGCCGCTTCGGCCGGGACGTCCAGGTTGCCCGCCGGGTGGCCGCCCTCGGCCAGGATCGACGCGGACAACGCAACCCCGAAGGCGGGTACCACGTGGCGAAACGCACGGCGGTGGTCACCGCCGAACACGACCACCATGTCGGGATCAAACTGTTGCGCTCGCTCGGCCGCTGACGTTAGTGCCGAGCGGAACTGGCGACCGAAGGCGTGCTCGACATCGCGTTCCTTGCCCGGGCTATGGCTCGCACAGACAACCAACCGCTCTGACGTCACGTCCACTACCTCCGCTAGAAGTGACACCAATGTTAGATGAACGTGAAGCCGGCAGGGTGCCTCCCCGGATCTGGCCTCGGCCGGCATCACACCTTTATGACGATGCCTTGCGTCAATGCCACGATGATGCCGAGGAGCACGATGAACGCAATGCATCCTGCGACGAGCCGGACGGTTTCTCGCCTCAGCGCCGCGTTGGTTTGCGGCGGAAGAAAGAACTCCGCGGGCAGCTCTTTCATGCAGGGCTCCTCTGTCTCACGGAATGTAGGGGCTTTCGGCGCCGGTCAAAGCGCGCAACACCACGAGCGGGATGATCAGGAAAACAAAGAAGGTGATCTGGAAGACGATGAACCAGGCGCCCAGGCGCGTGAGTTCGAATTGCCATCGCGGAATCGTGACGTGGTAGTTGAGGTAGTCGTCGAATTCCTGCTGCTTGGTCAACGGCAGCTGCTTGGTAGCAACGACTAGCCCGCCGAGACTTTCGGTGTCGCCGGGCGGATGCAACGAGGTCCTCGGAACGGTGAAACGATCCAATCGGCAGAATCGCTCGAAATGATTGAGGCCGCGAATCGGTGGCTTGCCGGCCCAATAGGCGATCAGGTTGGGCCACACGCACATGATGCCGATGGTCCAGAGCAATGTGATGCGACCGCCGTTGCCCCACTCGAGAACGGGCCCGATACCGGGATCGTAGGTCCACCATCCCATTGCCGTAGCGGTGCCCTCGACGACGAAGTCCCAGACGTAGTTGACTGGAATCGCAAGCACCAACATGGATTTGAGCATGCTCCAACCAAACCGCGCGGACACCCATTGACTCAGCCACAGCACCAGGATCGCGTGCACTCCCCAATACACCGCATAGGCGAATGGCATGAACAAAGGGTCGTTGGGAGTCTTGAGCGGCAGCCACTCGAGTAGGTGGTGTTCGGCGAACGCTGGACTGTAGAACAACATCTGACCCCAGTCGCCGATGGTCTCCATCCAGTACACCGCAAGGCTGTTGAACAAAAACAGGAATCCCCAGGTCAGGCGCCGCCGCCGAATTGCATCGGCTACTGCCAGAACGATGAAGATGCTGCCGGCGATCGGTATCACCCAGTTGAAGAACCAGACACCGGACGGGTTGAGGGTTGCTGGTGGTGCCAGTTGTGACGTGGCGAAAAGCATCGTTGCCTCTCAACGAGCAAGTGCTGGAGCGGACTCCAGCACGTTCTTTGTACATATGTAACCTAGTTCACTACATGTTGTTTGTCACATGATCGGCGATGGAGGCTGCCGCGCCGATGAGCCGGCTGTACCGATCGCCGTACCCAGCATCCGAGGCCGGACATTGACACTGTGACAGTAGACTGTCATCTTTGGTTAGGTCGTACCAAAGGAGCTGTGCAGTGACGGATCTGAAGTCCCCGAGGCAAGCAGAGCCGTCGGCTATAGAACCCGCGCGGATCAAGACCCTGCGGCCGGTAATGTTCTGGTCGAGCCTCGGCGCGGTGTGCGTCGTCATCGCCGCCTACATCTACATCTCATGGATCGTGTCGGGCAATGCGACTCCGGTGAGTCCGGGTCCCGACCCGATCCCCCGAGCCACTCGGTCGGCGATGACCGCCTTCCAGATCGCCTGCCCCCTACTGGCACTGGTCGCGATCTTCTACGCGATCCGCAAGAGCGTGCGCGAGCGGCAACTCTGCGTCGAAGCGGCCATCGTGATCGGATCGGCGATCGCCTGGTGGCACGACCCGTTGATCAACTGGTTTCAGCCCGCGCTGTTTTACAACGCCGGCTTGGTCAACTTCGGCAACTGGACGCAGAACATCCCCGGCTGGCTAAGCCCTGACGCTCGGTTGATGGCCGAGCCCGTGCTGATGATCGGAATGATCTACATCTGGATGCCGCTGGCCATGGGATCGATCGCCCGCTGGGCCATGGGTCGCGCCCGCCACCGGTGGCCGACGCTCGGACCCGTCCGCACCTTCTGCGCCGGTTGGCTCGCGGTGTACGTCATCGAGTTTCCGCTCGAGATCTTTGCGGTGCGCCACGGCCTGCTCGGCTATCCGGCGTCGATTCCCAGCGTCACCCTGTGGGCGGGGCGGACCGTCCAGATCCCGATCTATGGCCCCATCCTGTGGTCGCTGGTCCTCAGTTCGAGTGGTGCACTAATGTTTTTCCGTAACGGCGAAGGCCAGATCCGGGTCGAGGCGGGCGCGGAAACCCTGCGATGGGCCGGGCCACGGGTCAGAGGACTGCTGAGGGTGCTGGCGGTCACCGGCTTTCTACACGTGGTGGCGATCGGCGTCTACGACCTGCCTGTGAATCTCGCCGGCTTCTACGCCGGGCCGACCCAGACCTACCCCAGTTACTTGCGCACGCAGTACTGCGGACCGGGCACACCCCGGCACTGCCCCGATGGCACCCGCTTCGACGATCGCTAGATCGTGCTACTTCAGGACCGCGGGCAGGGCGGCGAACTCCTGGCGGATCAGGTCATCGAGCGAGCGGCCAGGCGTGGACAACCACTGATTCAGCGCGCGCTCGACGAGCAACATGCCGACTGCCGCCAAGAGTCGGCATTCGCTGTCGGGGGCCGGCAATCGGCGTCGTTCGGCGATCACTTTGGCGACGGTCTCGGCGTTGGCCTCGTGGTTTTTGCGCTCGCGGCCCAGCAGCACGAGCGACGACGCGACGGCGTCGTGGTATTGCGCGATCCTTTTGCGGATGCGCTTGAGACCGGGTGCAAGCAGTGCGAATGAGTTCGCCAACGCCTCGAAATCCGACACCTTCTCCGGTTGAGCGAGATAGACCCCGCTGACTGCGTCGATGAAGTCGTACTCGCCGAAGAAAAGCACCGACTCCTTGGTTGGGAAGTATCGGAAGAACGTCCTCGGCGAAACCCCCACGCTCTCGGCGATCTGGTCGGTGGTGGTCTCGTCGTACCCGTTGGTGCTGAACAGGTTCAGGGCCGCATTCAGCAAAGCATTGCGGATCCGGTCCGCATGCTCGTCCCGCGGTGATCGGTCGCCTCGGGCCATCGGCCAACCTCCTCGTCCGTCTGCGTGTCCCGACAGTACAACGACTGCGGGTGCCGGCACATCGTTGACACTCGTCGTGGTTCCGACGATACTTCTAATATATGACAGTACACTGTCAAAATGATACTTGAGCGCCGACCGGTGCGGGTAGAGAGGATGTCCGTTTCAATGACCGAGCTCGGCGTAACCGGAACGCTGAATATCAACGATCTGCCCTTCACGGAGGACCGTACGCGCGCGTGGCGGGAACTGCGGGAGGCCGGCGAGGCGGTGAGCTCTGGCGAGGAGGTCGTGCTGACCAGCGCCGAGGCCGTCGAGTTCGCGGCCAAACGACCTGAGATCTTCTCGTCGGCAAGAGCTTTCGACCGTCTGGGAAGCCCCGTCCCGCTGGTGCCGATCGCGATCGATCCGCCGGATCACACGCGGTTCCGCCGAATGCTTGACCCGTTCTTCAGCCCCAAGAAGATGGCCGAGCGTGAGCCGGAACTACGCAGGCAGGCCGGTGAATTGATCGACGCCATCGTCGCGCGCGGCGTGTGCGACGTGGTCACCGATCTCGCCACACCGTTTCCCTCCCAGGTGTTTTTGACCCTGTTCGGGCTGCCCATGGCGGACCGCGACCGGCTAGTGCAGTGGAAGGACGCGATTCTGCAATTCACCGATCCGAGTAGCACCGAGGCGACCCCGGAGGTGATGGCTCATGCGCTGGAGCTGTTCACGTATCTGACCGAGCACATCGCCGACCGGCGCGCCAATTCGACCGGCAGCGACATGCTCACCCAGCTGATGCAAGACACCGACGAGGGCGGCATGTCGGACAACGAGATCCTTGGCCTGTGCTTCATGTTCGTGCTGGCCGGCCTGGACACCGTCACCTCTGCGGTGGGGTTCTCCCTGGCCAGGCTGGCGGCCGACACCGAGATGCGGCGCCGCGTCGCGAACGATTTCACGCTCATCCCGGCATTCATCGAGGATATTTTGCGCGTCGACGGACCTGTCCCGTTTGCGCCACGTGTCACCACCGAGGAGGTCGAGGTGGCGGGCAGGGTCGTGCCCAAGGACACCACGGTCATGCTCAGTTATGGCAGCGCGGACCGTGATCCGCGGCGGTACCCGGACGCCGACGAAGTCCATCTCGACAGTAAGGTCGTGCACTTCGCATTCGGGCGTGGACCGCACCGGTGTCTGGGTTCGCACCTGGCGCGTCTCGAACTCCGACTAATCCTCGAGGAATGGCACACCCGCATACCCGAATACACTCTGGCTCAAGACAAGCCGCCGCAGATGCCCTGGCCGACCGGGACGATGTCTCTGCAATCGGTACCGCTGAACATCAAGCCGCCGTCGCGGAGTCAGTAATCTGACCGTCGCGCGAAGACTCATCCGACCTTCGGGATGATTTCCTCGGCCACCCATTGCATGTGGTCGAGGTAGGCATCGAACCCGTCCAGCGCCGGCGGGTTGACCCAGGTGTCGGTGACGCCGCGTTCGGCCAGCATGTTGCAGTTGTCTATGACCTGCTGGGCGCTCTGGCCGAATTGTGCGTTCGGGTCGTCGACGATCGCGTGCTCCTGACCGATCGACAGCACCGCCAGGCTGTAAAACAGGGAGAACGGCCGGTCGTCGAACCCGGGCTGCGAGCGCAGGTAGTCCATCTTGGCCCGCAGTTCCTCGGGCTTGGTCAGCCATGGCGCCCAGCCGTCGCCGAACCGGGCCGCGCGGCGCAGCACCGCGTCGGCGTCCCCGCCCATCCAGATCGTTGGGTGCGGTTTGGAGATCGGCTTGGGCCCGAATGCGATGTCGTCGAACTTGACGAAGTCGCCATCGAAGCGCGGCGAATCGCTGTGCCACAACTCGAACATCGCCTCGAGATACTCGTCAGCCATGCGGCCACGCTTGGTGAAGGGAACACCGATCGCGTCGTACTCTTCTTTGAGCCAGCCGACACCGACGGTGGTCTGGGCGCGACCGCCACTGAGCCAGTCGAACGTTGCGATCTGTTTTGCGGCCACAATCGGGTTGTGTAGGGGCAGGATGGTGACCATCGAGCCGATGGTGATCGTCGAGGTGGCGCCCGCGACGAAGGCCTGGGCGGTGGTCGCGTCGAAGTAGTGGTTCCCCGAGAACTCGAGATGACCAGTCGGGGTGAGGAAGTGCTCGGGCAGGAACACCATCGAATAGCCCAGCTGCTCGGCGCGTTGGGCGGTTCGGGCGATGTCGGCGCCGGTAAGCTGGTGTTCCCACGGCTGCGTGATCGCGGCAACGTGCATGCAGTTGGGCAGGACTACCGCGAATCTCATATGACGCCTTCCGATTTGATGGCCCGGCGGCGGAGAGCCGACTGAAGGATCCGGCGGCACTCCGACCGCGACCCGCTCATTATGGCAGTCTACTGTCACGCGTCAAGGGCGACGTCTAACGGTGGCGACATTGACTATGGCAGTCGACTGTCATAGTGTTACAGCAACCCCTGGCTGCTGCGAAAGGCGTATGGCGTGGCCCCGAACCTGTTCATAGCTCTGACCAACCCGATCGAGGGCCAAGACGACGCCTTCAACAGGTGGTACGACACTCAGCATGTTCCCGAGGTTCTCGACGTTCCCGGAGTCGTCGCCGCGCAGCGTTACGACATCACCGAACTGAAGGTCCCCGACGACCAGGACCTGCCGGCTCAGTTGCCGCCGCCGACGCACCGTTACATGGTGATCTACGAGCTGGACAACGAGCCCGACGTGGTGATGGCGGAGTTTCTCAAACGCGTCATGGCCGGCACGCTGTCGTTGGGGGAGTGGCTCGATCTGACCACGATTTCCCTCACCGGATGGGCGCCGCGCGGCGAACGCGTGCTGGCGCAGAGCTAGTGGGCGAGCTGCTCGCCGGCATCCAGGCCCAGCGCGCATGTCGGCGCTTCGATCCGGACGGCAAGGTACCCGACTCCGACGTCGAGCAGATGCTGGCGGCCGCGGTGCACGCGCCGAGCGCGGAGAACACCCAGCCTTGGACGTTCATCGTGGTCCGCGACGAGACCAACCGTGCGCTACTAGCGGATTGGTGGACGCAGACGTGGAACGCAGGCGGCGGCGATTTCGTCAGGCAGAGCGTCGAGGACAAGGTGTTGGTCGCCGATCTGGAATTCGGTTTCAGCGAAGGCGGATTCGCCGCAGCACCGGTCGTGGTGGTGGTGTGCGCCGACACCGATCGCGTGGCCGAGATCTACGCACCGTCGTCGATCTACCCGGCCGTGCAGAACATGCTGCTCGCGGCTGCCGACCTGGGTTATGGCTCATGTCTGACTACCGGCCTAACCACGTTCGGTGTCGACCGCGTCCGCGAACTGCTGGAGCTGCCGCAGAACCTGATCCCAATGGCCGCTGTCTACGTGGGCCTATCCGCACGCAAGCTCGCGCCGCCGCGCCGCCGCCCGGCGACATCGGTGACCTACCGCGAGCGGTTCGGCACCGCCTGGTGAACAGAACGGAGGGCTGGCAATGCCGTTGGCGATAACCGAGGATCACCGCGCTCTCGCCGAGGTGGCAGCCGCGATGGTCGCCGGGCGTGCGGGCACCGCGGGTGCCAGGCGGATCCTGCTTGACCGCGAAAAGAGCGGCCGGTGGTGGTCCACCGACGGACTCTGGAAAGAGATGGTGTCCACCGGGTGGCTCGGCTTGCACGTCGACGAACAGTTCAACGGTCAGGGTTATGGACTGCCTGAACTGACTATCGTGTTGGAGCAGCTCGGTCGCGCCGCGGTGGGTGGGCCGTTCCTGCCGACGGTCGCGGTGTCCGCGGTGATCGCCGAAGTAGGGACCGAGGAGCAGCGTGAGCGGTGGTTGCCACGGCTGGTATCCGGTGACGTGGTCGCGGGCATCGGCGCCAACGGCGATGCGGTAGTTGCTGATTCGACGGTCTCGGCCGCCAAGGTGTCCGCACTGTCCGAGGCGGCCGCCGACCTGTTCCTGCTTCCTGTCGGCGACGACCTTGTCCTGGTGCAGGCCGGTGACGGGCTCAGCACCAGAACCGTCGATTCCGTGGATCAGCTGCTTGCACCGGTGATCGTAGTCAGCTTGACCTCCGTGCAGGTCGCTGAGGTTTTCCCCGGTGCCGCTGCCGTTGCTGCGCGCATTCTTCGGCTGCTGGCCGCGGCCGAAGCGGTCGGTGGGCTGGGCGCGTGTACCGAGATGGCCACGGCGTACGCCGCCGGCCGCGAACAGTTCGGCAGGCCTATCGGATCGTTTCAGGCGGTCAAACATCACTGCGCGAACATGCTTGTCGACACCGAGCTGGCGGTCGCGGCCACCTGGGACGCCGCCCGCGCCGATGGTGCGGAGGCCGAGCTAGCCGCGACGATGGCCGCCGGACACGCGCTGACCGCTTATCAACGGGTGGCGCTGCAGAACGTGCAGGTGCATGGCGGCATCGGCTACACCTGGGAACACGACGCCCACCTCTACATCAGGCGGGCTACGGTGTTGCAGGCCTTCGCCGGTGGCCAGGATGGACTGCGGGACAAGGTCATCGCGCTGCAAAGCAACGGCGTGCGCCGGCGCCACTCGGTGGACCTGCCCGAGGGCGCCGAGCAGTATCGGCAGGCCGCACTCGACTTCCGCTCGCAACTCGAGGCGGCCGACGACGATGACCGCCAAAGGCTTTGGGCGCGCAGCGGTTACCTGCAACCGCATTGGCCCACCCCGTACGGCCGGGCTGCCGACAGCGTCGAGCAGTTGATCATCGAGGACGCCCTGCACGGTTTGGACAAACCCAGCCTCGGACTCGGCGAATGGGTGGTACCGACGCTGCTGCAGCACGGCAGCACCGAACAGATCGACCGATTGATCTGGCCCAGCCTCGAGGGTGAGCTGCGGTGGTGCCAGCTATTCAGCGAGCCCGGCGCCGGTTCGGACGCGGCAGCGGTAGCCACCAAGGCCAGGCGGGTCGACGACGGCTGGGTGGTCACCGGTCAGAAAGTGTGGACCAGTGACGCGGTGAACTGCCAGCGTGGCCTGGCCACAGTGCGCACCGATCCGAACGTGCGCAAGCACAAGGGCATTACGGCGATGATCATCGACCTCACCGATCCGGCGGTGAAAATTCGCCCGCTCACCGAGATCACCGGCGAGACGCTGTTCAACGAGGTGTTCTTCGACGACGTCTTCGTGCCTGATCGCGACGTGGTCGGCGCCGTGAACGACGGCTGGAGCGTGGCGATGGCGGCGTTCGGCAACGAGCGGGTGTCGATCGGCGGTGGCTCGGTCACCATGACCGCCGACGCTTTGATCGATCTGCTGGCCCGGCACCGGCCCGACGACACCGGGCTCGCGCGCGACGTCGGTGCGCTGCTGATCGAGGCCTACACGCTGGCGACCCTGAACCTGCGGCAGGCGGCGAGGGCTGTCTTCGACGCCGGGCCCGGGATCGAGGGCAACATCGCCAAGCTGTTCGGGGCCGAACACGCCCAGCGGGTGGCCGAGCTGGGACTGCGTATCGCCGACCGGGCCATCCTGCTCGGTGAGGAACCCGACGTTGTGCACGATTATTTGTTCAGCCGGTGCCTCACGATCGCGGGCGGCACTTCGGAGATCGTCAGAAACCTTATCGCCGAGCGCATCCTCGGCCTGCCGCGCGATCCGGCGCCCAAGTAGATCGGAGAGCCAGATGACCTGTGCCGTCGTGGGGATCGGCCGTACCGAGTATTCCCGCAACTCCGGCCGCACCACCCGCGGCATGGCCGTGGCCGCCTGCCGGGACGCGATCGCCGACGCAGGCCTGAGGCCAACCGACGTCGACGGAATCTGCACGTTTATGGTCAACGATTCCGAGCAGCCGATCTTCGTCGGGTGGGCGCTGGGTATCGACGAATTAGCTTGGGCCAATGCCATGTACGGCGGCGGCAACCTGGTGGCCGACCAAATCGCCACCGCCGCCGCGGTGATCGAGGCAGGCATGTGCAAGGCCGTGCTGGTATACCGGTCGCTCAACGGCCGCTCGGGCCACCGGTTCGGTCATGTCGACGGGCCGATGCAGGTTCAGCACCACGACCAGTTCGACACGGCGTCCGGGTTCATGGTGCCGCCGCAGTGGTTCGCGATGTGGGCCCGCCGCCATCAGCACGAATTCGGCTCAACCAGTGAGGATTTAGGGCATATCGCGATCACCCAGCGGAATCATGCAGGACCCAACGAGCACGCGCTGCGGCGTGAACCGCTCACCATGGACGACTATCTCGCCGCGCGCTGGATCAACGAGCCGTTCCGGGTACTGGACTGCACATCGGAAGTCGACGGCGCGGTAGCGGTGCTGATCGTCGGCGAGGAGCTCGCCCGCGATACCAAGCAGCCTCCGATGTGGCTCGTCGGATCGTCGAATTCGCAGGGCGGTGCGGGCTGGAGCGAGTGGGACGATCCCACCGAGATGTATTCGCGCACGGCAGGACCGAAGATTTGGGAGAAGACGGGCCTGAGTCCTGGGGACATGGACGTTGCCTGCATGTACGACTGCTTCACCTACACCGTGATGGCCACCATGGAGGGCTTCGGCTTCTGCGAGAAGGGTGAAGTCGGCAAGTTCTTCTCGACCGGACGCGCCACCTACGGCGGCGACGTGGTGGTCAACCCGCACGGTGGGCTGTTGTCCGAGGGCTACATCCACGGCCTCAACCACCACTACGAGGCTGCGCTGCAACTGCGGCACGCGGCGGGTGTGCGTCAGGTCGAGGACGCCCAACTGGCGCTGGTCACCGCGGGCGGCGGGCCCTTCGGCGGCGCGAACATCTACAGCAGGGAGCACCCATGACGAATCCGGCACTGGCGGCACCGATCCCGGTGCCCGACCCCGATTCGGCGCCGTACTGGGAGGGCCTTAAGAGCGGTAAGTTGATGCTGTGCCGTTGCGACGACACCGGGAAGTGGATTCATCCGCCCTTGGAACGCAGCCGGTACACGGGTGGCCCCGTGCACTTCGAGGAAGTCAGCGGCGATGGCACGATCTTCAGCTATATCGTCGTCCGCCAGGCTCTCGTTCCTGGCCGTGTGCCCCCTTACGTCGTCGGGCTCGTCGAACTGGCTGAGCAGCCGGGACTGCGGATCAATGCGGTCATCGATGCCGATCCAGCCGATGTCCGAATCGGTCAGCCGGTGCAGCTGCGCATCGCCGATCTCGGGGAAAGCGGTTACCGCATACCAGAATTCGTCATCAGATAGACGCAAGGAGTGACAGATGGGCAGAATGGACGGTCGCGTCGCCTTCATCACCGGAGCCGGCAAGGGCCAAGGGCGCTCCCACGCTGTCCGATTGGCCGAGGAGGGTGCTGACATTGTCGGTGTCGACATCTGCCGCCAACTCGACGGGGTGCTGTATGCGATGGCGACACCGGAAGACCTGGACGAAACCGTCAACCTGGTGGAGAAGACCGGTCGGCGGATGATCGCCCGTCAGGCTGACGTCCGCGACCGCAAAGCGCTTCAGGCCGCCTTCGACGACGGCGTAGCGGAATTCGGTTACATCGACACCGTGGTAGCCAACGCCGGAATCCTGTTGAACCGGGTCGACGAACCTGATCCCGAGGCGGCGTGGGAACTCGGCATCGGCGTGCTGCTCACCGGTGTGTGGAACACCCTGCAGATCGCCAGCGCCCACATGATGGAGTCCGACCGCGGCGGTGCCATTGTCGCCACCAGTTCGATGGCCGGTCTGAAGGCCCTGACCGACGGCAGCGGGGGCGCCGATGCCTACGCCGCGGCCAAGATCGGCGTCACCGGCCTGGTGCGGGCCTACGCGCAACGTTTGGCGGCCAAGAACATTCGTGTCATGGCGATCGCACCGACCGGTGTCAACACGTCCATGATCGTGGAGAACCCGGCGCTGTTCGAGGTCATCGCGCACCACGAACATCTGGCCAAGGCGATGGCCAATGCGCTACCAGTCGCGGTGATCGAACCGGCCGATGTCTCCGAAACGGTGCTGTTCCTGGTTTCCGACAGCGGCCGCTACTACACCGGCACAACGCTAATGCTTGACGCCGGCATGAACATGACCTGACTGGCTGCCGCCGGCCGATCAGCCCAACAACTTGCCGGTGCCCAGGTCGGAATAGGCCTCGGCGAAGCGGCCAAGCACCGCGCCGACGACCTCGACCGAATACATCTGGTCGGGTGCGATCGCCCACATGCAGAAGCCCCAGGCCGGGCTCTCGCGATACGCGGTCCACATCGCCTCGCGGGCGGGTACCGAGGTGACACCGGCGTCGAGCAGTCGGCCGCGATAGTTGTCCAGCAACTCGCGCTCGTGGGCGCGCCGAAGCTCCGGGGATAGCGCGGCGATCAACGCATATCCGACGTCGTGTGACCAGGAGCCGCGCCGAATTAGCTGCCAGTCAAGGACACCCATTCGGCCATTGGGTAGCACATACGTGTTGCGTGGATGCGGATCCCCGTGCAGCACCGTGATCGCGCCGCGGGCCACCCGCTCCTGGAGTCCCCAGAAAGCCGCCTCCATCCCGTCCATGTCAGTCCCCGCCGCATCGAGCAGCACCTTCTTGTATGGGGCGTCCATGAGGCCGCGGATTATCGCAAATCCATTGTCGCGCAGAAAGTCTGCAAACCCGCCCGTGATGGGATCCTGTAACCAGGACAAGTCGCCGCCGTCGGCTAGTCGCCGGCTGCCCCAGAACGGGGCGTGCACTTGGCTCAACGTTGACAGCAGCGCGTCGACCTGCTCGACGGTAAGCCCGGATATCGCGTCGGGGACCTGCGCGCCGCGTAAGGTGATGTCCTCTCCGAGGATCAGAAACTGCGACGGACCGTCCAGGTGATCGGCGAAATAGGTCGTCATGGTCTCGACGTTCAGGACCGGGCGTAGGTCGCGGTAGAACCTCGTCTCGTCGTCGTACAGCACGGTCCCGCCGCCCCCTTCGGACAGCGATTCGTCGAAGGCCTCCGGCAGGTCGTGCACCGTTCTCAATTGCGTTTTGATGAAGAGCCGCTGCGGAAGTCGGGTATGTGGATCGGCATACTTCACATCGAGGTGCAGGTGCGAAGTGGTGCCCTGCCAGGTGTGCCCAACCGTGACGCCTGTTACCTCCACGTCAGGATCGTGGCGGCGCAATAGCGACGTCAGAACGTCGGGCGTGACGTCGTCGGCGGACTGAAGCGTGACGTGCAGGGCTTGGCCGGTCATCACATTCCTCATCGGTGAGATAAAACTATGACAGTCGACTGTCACGTTAGCACCGAAGCCTTCGGACGGAGCCGGTTTGGCGCCCTAGGTAGAACTAAGTGGCCTTGACGGGACGAAACAGCGGCAACCACACCCGGCTGTCCTCCTCGCCCGACAGCGCTGTCCAGTCTTCGAAGAAGACCTCAACCGGCATACCGACGCTGATCTCGTCCGGGGCGACGTCGACCACGTTGGTGATCAGTCGGACGTCGGGTTCGTCGTTCAACTCCACCATCGCCACGATGTAGGGCGGTTCGAAACCCGGAATCCAGTTCTGGCGGTTGACTGTATAGGCCGCGACGACGGCCTGCCCGGAGACGGGTTCGGGTGCAACGTCGGTGCTGCGGCAACGCCAGCACGCCGGTCCCGGCGGGTGGAAGAAGTGGCCGCAGCCGTGGCAGCGGGCGATCAGCAACTCGCCGCTGCGCCCACCGGTCCAGAACGCATGCGACTCGGCGGTCGGGCTGGGCGCCAATCGCAACTGAGGACGTTGGTAGTCGCTAGTCATGGACGGCTGTCCTGCCAGTCGCAACCAGTCAGCTCGACAGAGATATCCCACAGCCGTCGCGCGCTGTCCACGTCGCGGGCCTTGTCTCTGAGTTTGGTGGGTTTCGGTGTGCCCCACTGGTGCATCAGGCCGCGCGGCGCGATGTAGGTTCCATTCGGCAGTGTCGTGGTGACCGCCTGAATGGTCGAGCGGGCGCCGTCGGCCGGGCTTTGTGCGATGCGTGGCGAGAGCACCCGGCCGGCCCACTGCAGTACGCCCGAACCGTCGCGGGTGATCGCGGTGGCGGTCATGCCGGGATCGGACGCGTAGGCGGTCTTGCCGCGGGCAACCAACTCGCGCACGAACAGCAGGTTCGCCAGTTTGGACTCCCCGTACGCCGACCACGGGTTGTAGCGGCGATGGTGGTAGTTGAGGTCGTCGAAGTGGATGCGGGCAGTGGTGTAGTTGGTGCTGGCCACTGCCACCACACGATCGCGGATCCGGTCGCCGAGCAGGCATGTCAGCGCGAAGTGGCCGAGGTGGTTGGTGCCCATGTGAGCCTCGAAGCCGTCGGCCGTTCGGGTCAGCGGCAAGCCCAACACACCAGCGTTATTCACCAGCACGTCGACGTAGTCGACGGTGTCGGCGAACTTGCGCACGCTGGTGAGGTCGGCCAGGTCCAGTTCACGCACCTCGACGTCGCCGGGCATGGACGCCGCGGCGTCGTACGCCTTTGTCAGGGTCCGGCAGGCGATCACCACTTCGTGGCCGGCAGCGGCCATTGCGTGTGCGGTCGCCTTACCGACGCCACTATTTCCGCCCGTGACGATGATGCGCACGTTGCCGTGCCCTCCTTCGTGGCTTTTCACCCAAACAGTAAACTATTTATCGCTTTGACGAAACGTTGAGGAGAGACGTTGGTAGATACTCACCTGACTAGTCAGGTGCAACCGCTCGGATGACGTGGCTTGAGCGGATTTGCGCAGTCCATGAACGCAGTGAACGTGCGGCGGTCATAGGCGATGTGGGCGCCGTCACGGGCCGCGACCTGATCGGCAAGGCCGTAGCGGCAGCGGACCTGCTCGCCGACCTCGACGTGCAGGCAGGTCAGCCGATCCCTGCGTTGCTCACCACCAACGCCGTCGCGCTTGCACTGTTGTTCGGCGGCGCCGCCGCCAATAGGCCGCTCGCTCCGCTCGGGCCGCGGCAGACTCCCACAGAGCTGGCCGAGACGGTGCGTCGGAACGGCTCGTCAGTCCTGCTCACCGAGGCCGCGCTCGCCGATACGGCTCGGCAGGTTGCCGACGCGGTTGGGATACGGGCGGTGACAATACCTTTCTTGCCGGTGTCGAGGCGTCCGTTGCATCCGGAACCAGGTCCCACCGTGATCTACCTGCACACCGCGGGAACGACCGGAGTCCCCAAACAAGTTTCGCTCACCGAGCGAGTGCTCGACGCCCGCGCCGAGCTTTTGCGTCCCGTGATCGGCATTGGCCCCGACGACCGTTACGCCACCGGCTCACCCCTGCATCACATCGGGGGACTGGGCAACATCCTGGTGGCCCTCACGGCCGGGGCGACCGTTATCTGTACCAA
>Ga0209040_10000273_pt1 | contig 37722 bp, 26 predicted proteins | sample BogFormECP12_OM3_FD_188240 | JGI IMG/M metagenome (GOLD analysis project Ga0209040, IMG submission 188240) | Bog forest soil microbial communities from Calvert Island, British Columbia, Canada - ECP12_OM3 (SPAdes) (version 2) | ecosystem: Environmental > Aquatic > Freshwater > Wetlands > Bog ... | reverse complement strand
GCAATAAGGGCCCGCAGATTGGAGCCCCGGCCCGAGATCAGCACGCCCACCCTCAGCCGCGCCATCGCGGTTTTCCGGCCCTGGGGCGCTGTTGCGGGTCGACCGCCCGGCGGGTCCGGCTGTTGATGGCGTCCTCGCAAAAACTGCTGTATGACCGCTGCGCGGCGGCCGGCAGCCGCGAAGATATCGGGTCGGAGGCGGTTTGCAATGGGTCTGCGGCTGATGAGCGCAATCGCCGGAGGCCTGGTGCTCCGAAACCTTGGGTGCGCGCTCATGCTGCTCGGGTCGGTCGCGATGCGGGCGGGACCGGCCCCGGCACAGGAGTCTGACGAGGCCTACTCGGCGACGGTGAAGGTGGACGCGACGGCCGACAGCGCGGCGGCGGCGCGGGAGATGGCGCGCATCGACGGGCAAAGGCGTGCTCTCGCGGCGGTGATAGAGCGTCTGTCCGGCTCGTCCGAAACCACCAAGCCACCTAAGCTCGACGACAAGGCGATCACGGACATGGTCGCCAGTTTCGAAGTCACAAACGAACGCATGTCCGCCGTGCATTATGTTGCCGACTATACCTTTCACTTCCGTCCGTCCAAGCTACGGCGGCTGGTCCGGGCTTCCGAAAGCGCGCCGGCGGAAAGCGGCAGCAAGACCCCCGCGGAAAGCGGCAGCAAGAGCCCCGCGGAGAGCGCCGGCAAAGCCTCTGTCGAGAGCGGCACTCGGCCCCTCGTCATTCTGCCGGTCTACCGGGACGGGTCGAATCTCGTTCTGTGGGACGACCCTAATGCGTGGCGCGCGGCCTGGTCGCAGCGGCCGGCCGGGTCCGGTCCCGGACGGCTGGTGTTGCCGCTGGCCGATGCCGGAGATCTGGCGGCGATCGATGCAGAGAAGGCCGGATCCGGCAAATCCGAGGCGTTGACGGCGATCGCGCAACGAAATCGGGGGTCCGAAGCCGTCGTCGCGCTGGCGACGGCGCGGCGTCAAGGCGACAAGCTTGCAGGGCTCGACGTCAGCGTGAAGCGATATCGCTTGGGGCGCCTCGTCGATACGCAAGGAAGCTCGTTCGACGCCGATCCCGGTGAGAGCGAGGCCGACTTTTTGAGGAGGGCGGCAGATTCCGTCGCCGCGGAGATCGAGAGCGGCGCCAAACGGAATGCCGGCGCGCGCTCCGACCAGCCGGCGAGCCTGGCGGTCTCGGTTCCCATCAGCAGTCTCGGCGAGTGGGTGCTGGTCCGCGACCGGCTCGCTTCGGTTAGCGCGATCCAGAAAATCGACCTGTTGTCGCTCAGTCGCCAGGAGGCAAAAATCGAGGTCAAGTATGTCGGCAGTCAGGATCAGCTGAAATCCAGCCTCGCCGAAGTAAACCTCGATCTCGGCGGCGGCGATCCGGTGTGGCGGATCCAGCTCTCGGGCGCGACGAGCGCGCGCTAGCCGCGCCCGAAACAGCCGTCTCGCAATGCTGATCTGCACCATGGGGGCCCGCGTCATGGGCGTTTTCCGACAATTGCGTTCATGCCGCGCAGGTTTGCGCGGCGGCTTCGCTGATCTCGCAGCCCGGCAATGATGATGAGCGGGCTCGGACTCAACCTCCCGAATTTGATCTCACTGGGGCGGCTGCTGCTGGTTCCGCTGGCGATCTCGCTCATTCTCGATGGGAATTACTGGGCCGCCTTCTGGGTTTTTGTTGTTGCGGGAGCTTCGGACGCGCTCGACGGTTTCATTGCGAAGCGCTTCGACCGTCGCACCCGGCTCGGCGCGCTGTTGGATCCTCTCGCCGACAAGGTGCTCCTGGTGAGCGTCTATGTCACCCTGGGCATCGCCGGCCAGATCTGGACCTGGCTGGTCGTCCTCGTCGTGTTTCGCGATGTCATGATCGTCGGCGGCTTTTTGTTGATCCAGGCGGTCGCCGCGATGCCGAAACCGACTCACCCGCTGTTCATCAGCAAAGTCAACACGGGCGTGCAAGTCGCGATGGTCGGCTACGTGTTGGCTCGACGCGGTTTCGGCGCCGAAGCCGGCCCGGTGGATGTGCTGCTGGGCATTGCGGTCGCCGTGACCACGGTCGTTTCGGGATTGACCTATCTCGTGCGGTGGGCCCGAATCCTCGCCCGCTCGGAGCAGGCGCTCTGAGCCCGCCCGGTCGGGCGCTGGTCCCGGTTGCCGGACCGGTTCGAGTCCCGGAGTAATGATGCAGCTCACCTTCGACCTGCCGCGCCGCATAGCCTTGAGCCGCTCAGATTTCCTGATCTCGGACAGCAACGCGGCAGCGGTTGGCTGGATAGACCGGTGGCCCGATTGGCCTTCCCGAGCCCTGGCGCTGCATGGCCCAGCCGGCTGCGGCAAGACGCATCTCGTCCATCTCTGGTGCGCCCAGGCATCGGGCGTCATCGTACCCGGCGATACGCTGAGCGAGGAGCTGGTGGCCCGCCTCGTCTTGGAGCATCGGCATCGGATCGCGATCGACGATGCCGACAGCGCCTCCGAGCGCGCCCTCCTCCACCTCTACAATTTCTGTTTGGAGAATCGGGGCGACGTTTTGCTCGCCGCTCGCCAGCCGCCCGCTTCCTGGGTGGTCGCGCTGCCGGATCTCGGCTCGCGCTTGCGCGCGGTCTTGGCCGTCGGAATTGGGCTGCCCGACGACGCGCTTCTCGGGTCGGTTCTGGTCAAGCACTTTGCCGACCGCCAGTTGCGCGTCGGCCCGGAGGTGGTCGCTTATTTGATTAGGCACATGGAGCGGTCTTTCGGAGCGGCCGCCGACACGGCGGCTCGGCTCGATTCGGTGTCGCTTAGCGACCGGCGCGCGATCACCGTTCGGCTGGCGCGCCGAGTTCTGACAGAAGCCGGGGCTCACCCTTGCTCGCTGGCCAGGGATCCAGGCGTGATATAGCCGGTCAATTCGTGCGGCGAGGAGCCCAGAACAGACCAATCGGTCGGAACAAGGAAGCTCGCACAGGCGGCAGTCGGAAACTTGCCGGAGGCAAGCACCCGGAAAGCCGGCGAACTCTTGTCGGCGAGCGCAACCGCCAGTTCGTGAAGCCCCGGATTATGACCGATCAGCAATACGTTGGCATCGTGCGCGCCGAGGCGGCGCAGGCACTTTGCCAATCTCTCCGCAGAGGCGAGATACAGCTCATCCTCGATCATGGTGCGCGGTCGGGGAGAGAACTCGGCGAGGACCAGATCGAGCGTCTCGCGCGTCCGCCGGGCGCTCGAGCAGAGAACGAGATCGATCGCGCCGAGCTTCGCGGGGAGATGTTTGCCGACGCGACGTGCCGCCTCACGGCCACGCCGGCTCAATGGTCGCTCGTGATCCTCGACATCCTCTTTGGCGCTCGATTTCGCGTGGCGCAGCAGGTGCAGCATGTTCATCTCAGGCCTCTTCGCCGAGCGCTGACCACCGTTGCACGAATTACTTGCATGCGCCATGTGTGCTTGATCGCATGCGCTTTCGACCCTGGCGCACAAGCGCAACGACAATGATACTCTGCCACCCGATAGATAGAATCCGCATCGACCAATTCCCCTCCAGCTCCATCGGGAGAGCGGTAGTGAGCACCAGCGCCCAGCCCGTCGAGATCGCGTCGGTCGATTCCCATTCCGAGGCTCGCTTTATCAATCGCGAGTTCTCTTGGCTCGCCTTTAACGAGCGGGTGCTTGCCGAAGCCGACAATTTGCGTCATCCGCTGCTCGAACGGCTGCGCTTCCTATCAATCTCGGCCAACAATCTCGATGAGTTCTATATGGTGCGGGTGGCTGGGCTCAAAGGCCAGTATCTCGCCGGGATCAAGACGCTGAGTCAGGATGGGCGCACCCCGGCGCAACAGCTCGAGGGGATCAGGCAGAGGGCCGGCAAGCTGATGGCCGACCAGCAGATCACTTGGCTCGCGTTGCGCCGGCAGCTCGACGAAGCCCGGATCAGTGTCATCGACCCGACCGATCTGGAACCGGGCGACCGCGAGTGGCTCGAAGATCGCTTTATGGCGGAGGTCTTCCCGGTTCTGACGCCGCTGGCGCTCGACCCCGCCCATCCGTTTCCGTTTGTCGCAAATCGCGGCTTCGGCTTGGCACTCGAGCTCGAGCGGGTCAGCGACAATATTCGTCTTCAAGCGCTGACCCTGATCCCGTCCTCTATCGATCGATTCGTCCGTCTGCCGGGCAGCAACATCCGGTTTCTGCCGATCGAGCAGATGATCGCACTGTTCCTCGATCATTTGTTCCCGGGTTTTGCCGTCGTAGCGCAAGGCGTTTTCCGGCTGCTGCGCGACAGCGAAGTCGAGGTCGAGGAGGAGGCCGAGGATCTGGTCCGTCTCTACGAGACGGCCCTGAAACGACGGCGCCGCGGTCATGCCATCCATCTCGGGGTCGATTCGACGATGCCGGCCGATTTGCGGCGCTTCCTGATGGAAAAGCTCGATGCGGCGCCGGCGGACGTCTTCGCGACCGATGGCATCCTCGGTCTCAATGACACCGAGCAGCTAATCGTCGACGAGCGCCCCGACCTCGTCTTTCGGCCCTATAACGCGCGTTTTCCCGAACGCATCCGGGATTTCGGCGGGGATTGCTTTGCGGCGATCCGGCAGAAGGAAATCATTGTTCATCATCCTTACGAGAGCTTCGACGTCGTCGTTCAGTTCATAAGACAGGCGACGCGCGACCCGGCGGTCGTGGCGATCAAACAGACCCTCTATCGCACGAGCGAGGACAGCCCGGTCGTGCGCGAACTCGCCGCAGCGGCCGAAGCCGGGAAGTCGGTGACGGCCTTGATCGAATTGAAGGCGCGTTTCGACGAGGAGGCCAACATCCGCTGGGCCCGCGATCTCGAGCGGGCTGGCGTCCAGGTCGTCTACGGCTTTTTGCAACTAAAAACGCACGCCAAAGTTTCCTTGGTCGTGCGCCGCGAGGGTGGTCAACTCTGCTCTTACGTTCATTTCGGAACCGGCAACTACCATCCCTACACGGCCAAGGTTTACACCGACTTGTCGTTCTTCACCTGTGATCCGGCATTGTGCCGCGATGCCGCGCGTCTGTTCAATTTTATGACGGGCTACGCCAGCCCAGCGAGTCTCGAGAAGATCGCGGTTGCTCCGCTCACTCTCAGGGCTCGGCTCGGCGAGTTGATTGAAGTCGAAATCGAGAACGCAAAGCAGGGCAAGCCGGCGCAGATCTGGGCGAAAATGAACGCGCTCGTCGACCCGGCTATCATCGACCTCCTCTATGAGGCCTCACAGGCGGGGGTGAGCGTCGATCTGGTGGTGCGCGGCATCTGCTGTTTGCGGCCGGGCGTTCCGGGGCTTTCCGAGAACATCCGCGTCAAAAGCATCATCGGGCGGTTTCTTGAGCATAGTCGCATCGTTTGCTTCGGCAACGGCAACAAGCTGCCCTCGGATCGGGCCAAGGTGTTCATCAGTTCGGCCGATTGGATGCCGCGCAATTTCGACGGGCGCGTCGAAGCACTGGTACCGATTGAAAACCCGACGGTGCACCGCCAAGTGCTGGACGAAATCATAGTGGCGAACCTCCGGGATACGCTGCAGAGCTGGAGCCTGTCTCTTACCGGGGACTACGCGCGCGTGCCGGCCGATGAAGAGGCCTTCTCTGCCCATACCTACTTCATGACAAATCCGAGCCTGTCCGGGCGCGGCAAGGCACTGAAGCGTGGTCACCCGAGGCTTGTCGTGCGCTGACCGGATGTCCGATCGGGATCCACTCGCGGCCGAGCGCATCGGCGTCATCGATCTCGGCTCGAACTCGCTGCGCCTCGTCGTCTTCGAGCGGCTCGGCGCCGCTGTGTTCCCGCTGTTCAACGAGAAGGTCATGTGCGGTCTGGGGCGCGGGATCGCTTCGACCGGCCGCTTGAATCCCGAAGGGGTCACCCTGGCGCTCGTCAATTTGCGCCGCTTCGTCGCCTTCACCCGTGCCATTGCCGTCGATCATCTCGCGGTGCTGGCGACCGCCGCCGTCCGCGATGCCAGCGACGGAGAAGCCTTTGCCGCCGAGGTCGAGCGCCAGTGCCGCGTGGAGGTAAAGATTATCGACGGGGTCGAGGAGGCTCGGCTCTCCGCCGCGGGGGTGCTCGCCGGGATTCCGGATGCGGACGGGATTGTCGCCGATCTCGGCGGCGGCAGTGTTGAGTTGGTTCGGGTAGGATCCGGCACACCGGCCGCGTTTCGCGACCACACCAGGCAGATTGGCGCGGGCATCAGCCTCCCGCTCGGCCCGCTTCGCTTGGCCGAGTTCGGCGACCGCTCGAAAGGTCTCTCCGAAACGGTCGAACGGACGCTCGCCGGCGCTTCACTATTGCGCGAGGCGGCCGGAAAGAAATTGTATCTGGTCGGCGGAGCAGCGCGCGCCATCGCCCGGCTGCACATGGAGCACACGCAATATCCGCTCCACATCATTCACCGGTACACGATTTCCCGAAGGGAGGCCGAGGTTTTCCTCGATATCATCGGCCGGCAGTCTCGCAAATCGCTCGAGAGAATAACCGCGATCTCGCGCAAGCGACTCGACGTCGTGCCGCTCGCGGCACTGGTCCTGCGCAAGCTGATCACCCTCGCGGGACCGCAAAACGTCGTCTTTTCTGCCCTCGGGCTGCGGGAAGGCTATGCCTATGGACTCATTCCTGCAGAGGACAGGATATCGGATCCACTGATCGCCGGGTATATAGCCGTCGGCCGGCGTCAGAGCCGGTTTCGGCTCGACGGCGATCGGCTGCAGCAATGGACGGCGCCGCTCTTTTCCGACCTCTTGGAAGCGGCTCGACGTCGTCATCGGGCCGCATCCTGGCTCAGCGATCTGGCTTGGAGCGAGCACCCCGACTACCGCGCCAAGCAGGCCTTTGTTCGAAGCTTGACGCTGCCGTTTGCCGGCAGCACCCACCCGGACCGGGTCTTCGTCGCAACCGCCTTGCACGCCCGATATGGCGGCTCGGCCGACGACCCGGTGAGGGAGCCCACTCGGCAACTGCTCGACGAGCGTGCGACCTACGAGGCCCGGACGCTCGGCCTCGCGCTGCGTCTCGCCTACACGTTGTGCGCCGGCACAATAGAGCTTCTCTCCGAACTTCGGCTGAGCCGCGCAGGCAACACTCTTGCGCTTGATGTGCCCTCGGAGAGCAGCTTGTTTGTCGGCGAAACGGTTCAGCGCCGCCTCGATGCTGTTGCCCGCTCGCTAAACGCGAACGGGGTGATCAGACATCGCGAGACGCGGCGGGCAGCCGAGGCATAGGGCGGCAGGCGACCGCGGATCGACATGACGGGCAATCGGACCGACCGCGCGGGCGCCATCCTCGAAGTCGATCTCGTGGGTATTGCGGCGAATTGGCGCCTCTTGGCGCGCCGGGTTGAACCGGCGGGATGTGCGGCCGTCGTCAAGGCCGATGCCTATGGCTTGGGCGCCGCGCACGTAGCAGCCGCCCTCGCGGCGGCCGGATGCCGGCGTTTCTTTGTCGCCACCATCGAGGAAGGAATCGCGCTTCGCAGCGTGCTTCCCGAATCAGCCGAGATCGCTGTCTTGAACGGTCTGCTGCCCGCCTGCGCAGAGGACTTTGCCGAATTCCGCCTCGTCCCGGTCCTCAACGATCCCGGGCAGGTCGCCGATTGGCGATTCGCCGTCGCGCGGCAGGGGTCAGGACCGGCGATGCTGCATCTCGATACCGGAATGGCCCGCCTCGGCCTGACCATCCGAGAGTTCGACGGGCTCGCCGACGATTTGTGCCAGCCTGATGCGATCCGATGGCGCGCCTTCATCAGCCATCTCGCCTGTTCGGACGAACCCCAGCACCCGCTGAATGAACTCCAATTCGGGCGCTTTGCTGCAGCGCGACGGCGCCTCCCCCACCTCCCCGCCAGCCTCGCCGCGTCCTCCGGCATATTTCTCAGACCAGCATTTCACTTTGACTTCGTACGCCCCGGTGCCGCGCTCTACGGCGTCAATCCGCAGCCCGGCTGCCCCAACCCGATGCACCAGATCGTGCGGCTGAAGGGCAGAATTCTGCAAATACGCGAAGTTGACCGGGGTCAGTCGGTTGGCTACGGTGCCGTGCATGTCATGGACGCGCCGGGACGCCTCGCAACCGTCGCGGTCGGCTATGCGGATGGCTGGCTCCGCTCGTTGAGCCGCCGTGCTTCGGGCCGCATCGGCGGCAGGCGGGTCCCCCTTCTCGGCCGAGTTTCGATGGATCTGGTCGTTTTCGACGTATCCGGCGTCGACCCCGCATTCTTGCGTCCCGGCGACTTGATCGACTTGTTGGACGAAGATTACGGGGTCGACGCGGTCGCCGCCGATGCCGGCACGATCGGCTACGAGATCCTGACCGCTCTCGGCCGACGCTACCACCGGGTCTATCGCGGCACGCCGAGCCGATGCTGAGGTTTCTCGCCGCCGTTGGCGCTGTCTTTCTCAGCTTTCTCGCGACCACCGGCCGGCTCGCCCTGTTCGCTGGCATATCCCTCGCAAGCGCGTTTACGCCGCCCTTCTATCCCCGCCTGATCCTGCGCGAGATGGTCAATATCGGATATTTCTCGCTGCCGGTCGTAGGGCTGACGGCGATCTTTACCGGTATGGTGCTGGCACTCCAATCCTACACCGGCTTCAGCCGATTCTCCGCGGAGGGGGCGGTGGCGACGGTGGTGGTGCTGTCGGTAACCCGGGAACTCGGGCCTGTCATCAGCGGACTGATGGTGGCTGGCCGCGTCGGGGCGGCAATAGCGGCGGAGATCGGCACGATGCGCGTCACCGATCAGATTGACGCACTTACCACGTTGTCCACTGACCCGCTGCGTTATCTGGTGCTCCCGCGTCTGCTCGCCGGGATCGTTACCCTTCCGATGCTGGTGCTCGTGGCCGACATCATCGGCGTTTTTGGCGGCTATCTCGTCGGCGTCTACAAGCTCGGCTTCAATCCTCAGGCTTATCTGAATGGCACGTGGCAACGCCTCGAGACGATCGATGTCGTTTCGGGTCTCGTCAAGGCGGCGGTATTCGGCTTTATCGTTGCCCTGATGGGCTGTTATCAGGGCTACCATTCGCGCGGCGGAGCCGAGGGCGTCGGGCGGGCTACCACCCATGCAGTCGTCTCCGCCTCGATTTTGATCCTCCTCGTCGACTACCTGATAACCGCAGCCTTTTTCAGCCGATGAGCACTACTCCCTCGGTGCCGAAGATCTCTGTCCGAGGCCTGCGCAAGTCGTTCGGCCGTCAGCGGGTACTCGATAGCGTCGACATAGACTGCGCCAGCGGCGAGAGCCTCGTCGTCATCGGCGGTTCGGGCACCGGCAAATCGGTTCTGGTCAAGTGCATCCTCGGCCTGCTGCATCCCGAAGCGGGATCGATCCGCATCGACGGCGTCGAGACGGTCGGGCTGCCGCGCGGCGCCCGTGAACAACTGATGCAGAAATTCGGCATGCTCTTCCAGGGCAGCGCCCTGTTCGATTCGCTCAGCGTATGGGAGAATGTCGCGTTCGGTCTGGTTCGAGGACGCGGCATGGAGCGGTCGGCGGCCAGAGAGATCGCGCTCGCAAAGCTCGCATCCGTCGGGCTCGGGCCGGAAGTCTCGCTGCTGCGCACTGCCGAACTTTCCGGCGGGATGCAAAAGCGGGTAGCGTTGGCGCGTGCGATCGCGGCCGACCCGCAAATTGTGTTTTTCGACGAGCCGACCACCGGCCTCGATCCGATCATGGCGGATGTGATCAATGATCTCATCGTCAAATGCGTGCGCGAGGTCGGCACGACCGCGGTGTCGATCACCCACGACATGGTCAGCGCCCGCAAGATCGCCGACCGCATCGCGATGCTGCACGGCGGGCGCATTGTCTGGCACGGGCCGACCGCCGAGATCGACCATTCCGGCAACCCTTATGTCGACCAGTTCATCCACGGACGCGCTGACGGGCCGATCAAGATGCAGGTCCGGGTGGCATGAGGCTCCCGATGCTCGGTCCAACCCAGGATAACTGTCATTCCGGGGCGGGGGCGCAGCCCGCGTGCCCGGAATCCAGGAATACAGACCTCAAAAAAAGGGGAGAGGACGGTGTTCATAGGTTCCGGGCCCGCCCCCATGGGGCATCCCGGAACGACACTCACGGTTGAGCGGATGCCGCGATCGCAGGCGCGTTTTGTTTGCCAGCAATGCGGTTCGGTCCATGCCAAGTGGACCGGTCGGTGCGAGGGTTGCGGCGCCTGGAACAGCATGATCGAGGAGCTGCCGCGGGAGGCGCCGCCCCAGGGACTCTCCCGGGGGCTATCCAAGGACCGCCGCGGCGGGCGCCCGCTCGGCTTTGTCGGCCTGACCGGGCCGAGCATGCTGCCGCCCCGCCGGCGAACCGGCATCGCCGAACTCGACCGCGTCTGCGGCGGCGGGTTTGTTCCGGGCTCGGCGATCCTGGTGGGCGGGGATCCGGGGATCGGCAAATCGACGCTGTTGCTCCAGGCCGCGGCCGCGATCGCCCCGCCTCCAGGTAAGCCCGATGCAGCGCCGGCAGGTGCCGCCTACATCACCGGTGAGGAGGCGATCGATCAGGTTCGGTTGCGCGCCGAGCGGCTCGGTGTCGCCGAGAGCCCGGTATTACTGGCCGCCGCCAGCAGCGTGCGCGACATCGTCGCCTCGCTCGACCGGGATGACGCCCCAGGTCTGGTGGTCGTCGATTCGATCCAGACCATGTATCTCGACACGCTGGACAGCGCCCCCGGCACGGTGAGCCAAGTGCGCGGGGCCGCGCAGGAGCTGATTCGCCTCGCGAAACGGCGCGGCTTCGTGCTGATCCTCGTGGGACATGTGACAAAGGAAGGCGTTATCGCCGGCCCGCGGGTCCTCGAGCACATGGTCGATACGGTTCTCTATTTTGAGGGCGAACGCGGCCATCAGTTCCGCATACTGCGTGCGGTGAAGAATCGCTTTGGCGCTACCGACGAGATCGGTGTGTTCGAGATGAGCGATCGCGGGCTCGTCGAAGTAGCGAACCCTTCGGCCTTGTTTCTTGCCGGGCGTGCGACGCCTGAAGCCGATGCGCAAGAAGACGATTCGGGCGCTAGGCACCTCAGCGGCTCGGCGGTGTTCGCGGGCGTCGAGGGGACTCGGCCCGTGCTCGTCGAGGTTCAGGCCCTGATCGCCCCGGCCGTGCTGGGCACGCCGCGCCGCGCCGTCGTCGGCTGGGACGGCACCCGCCTCGCAATGATCACCGCCGTTCTCGACGCCCGCTGCGGCCTGTCGGTCGGCGCCAACGACATCTACCTTAACGTCGCCGGCGGTCTTCGGATCGTCGAACCGGCCGCGGATCTCGCGGTCGCCGCTGCCCTCGTCTCGGCGCTGACTGAGACGCCGGTTCCTGCCGACACCGTGGTCTTTGGCGAAATCGCTCTATCGGGCGATGTGCGTCCGGTCGGGCACACCGAGGCGCGCCTCAAGGAAGCCGCCAAGCTCGGCTTCGGCACAGCCTGGATGCCGTTGCGCAGGAGCCATGGGCCCGGGCGCTCGCGTGCTGTCGAAGCAGGGCTGAAGACGATGGCGATCGGACATTTGAGTGAGCTGGTGACCCGACTGTCTGCCCGGCACAGGCCGCACCGCAGAAGCCTGAGCGAGATTGCACAATGAACGCCCTCGACCTCGCCATCGTCGCGATTATAGCGCTTTCGGCAATCTTCGCTTTCGCCCGCGGTTTCGTGCGCGAGGCGCTGTCGATCATCGCTTGGGTCGGCGCGGCGGCGATCACGCTTTACGGGTTTAACAGCGTCTACGCGACGACGATGCGGTTCGTGACCACACCGCTCCTCGCCGACCTGATCGCCGGTGCCGGACTGTTTGTGATCAGCTTGATTGTGCTGACGATCATTACCGGAAATCTCGCACGCTTTGCCGATTCGAGCACCCTGTCACCGATCAATCGGACCCTCGGATTGATTTTCGGGCTGGCCCGCGGGGTCTTACTCGTCTCGCTTGCCTATCTCGTCGTTGATGTCAGCCTGCCGCAGAATGATCGGCCCCCGTGGATCAAAGAGGCAAAGAGCGAGCGCTTCCTCGCGAAGGGAGCGGAGTTGCTGCGCAACGTCTTGCCCGAATCGCTCCAGGTCAAGAGCGCCGGTGTCGCCGACGACGCCCACCGGGCGCTCGAACGGGCGCAGGAAGCGCAAAAAGCCATGCGTGCCTATTCGAGCCCCGCTACGCCCCCCGCGGCAAGATCCGGCCAGGAGGGGGCGCCAAGTTACAAGCCCGGTGACCGGAGCGATATGGATCGGCTGATCAAGAACACGCGATAGCAGGTTTGCGCAAGGCCGACTCGCATTTCCTTTATGAAGGAATTATGTACTGGGTCCCGAGACGAGGATCAGCCGATGCCGCCGACCGATCCCTTGTTGACCGATCCCTTCGACGCGGATCAGCTACATGAGGAATGCGGCGTGTTCGGGGTTTTTGGGCATCCCGAGGCGGCGGCGCTGGCGGCGCTCGGCCTGCACGCGCTGCAGCACCGCGGGCAGGAGGCTGCGGGCATCGTCGCCTATGACGGTGAGCAGTTCAACGCGCACCGCGGCCTCGGTCATGTCAGCGACAATTTCAGCTCCAAAGAGGTGATCGGTCGCTTGCGCGGCAATGCTGCGATTGGCCATGTCCGCTATGCGACGACCGGCGAGGTCGCACTGCGCAATGTGCAGCCGCTGTTCGCCGATTTCGAATTCGGCGGCCTCGCCATTTGCCACAACGGCAATCTGACGAATTCTTATCAGCTGCGGCGCCAGCTGGTGCGGCGCGGCAGCCTGTTCCAGTCGACGAGCGACACTGAGGTCATCGTCCATCTGATCGCAACGAGCCTCAAGGACACGGTCGTCGACCGGCTGACCGATGCGTTGCGGCAGGTCCAGGGCGCCTATTCCCTGGTCGCGCTGTCGCAGAACGAGGTCATCGGGGTGCGCGACCCGCTCGGCGTTCGGCCGCTGGTTCTCGGCCGGCTCGGCGAGGCCTGGATCCTCGCCTCGGAGACTTGCGCGCTTGACATCATCGGCGCCGAATTCGAGCGCGATATCGAACCCGGAGAGATCGTCATCATCGGCGCCGGCGGAGTGCGAAGCGTGCTGCCGTTCGGCCACCACGACAGCCGGTTCTGCGTCTTCGAACATATTTATTTCGCCCGTCCCGACAGCATCGTCGAGGGAACGAGTGTTTACGAGGCGCGCAAACGCATCGGCAGGGAGCTCGCCCGCGAAAGCCATGTCGACGCCGACATTGTCGTCCCGGTACCGGATTCGGGTGTTCCGGCAGCCATTGGCTATGCCCGGGAATCGGGATTGCCTTTCGAACTTGGAATCATCCGCAACCATTATGTCGGGCGGACGTTCATCGAGCCGACCGATCAGATCCGCCACCTCGGCGTGCGCCTCAAGCACAATGCGAGCCGAGCAAATCTGAAGGGCAGGCGGGTCATTCTCGTCGATGACTCGATCGTGCGCGGCACGACCTCGATCAAAATCGTCGAGATGGTGCGGCGTGCCGGGGCAACCGCCGTCCATATGCGTATCTCGAGCCCCCCGACGACCCATCCCTGCTTTTATGGGATTGCCACGCCGGAGCGCGAGGAGCTGCTCGCGGCGCGCTTCGATGTCGCAGGGATGGCGAACCTTATAGGTGTCGACAGTCTCGCCTTCCTGTCGATCGACGGGCTCTACCGAGCGATGGGAGAACCCCGGCGCGATCGCCTCACGCCGCGTTTCTGCGACGCCTGCTTCACCGGCGATTATCCGATACCTCCGACCGACGCCGATAACGGGAAGGTCTCTGTGCAGCTGTCGCTGCTCGCCGAACCCGCGTGATAAAAGAGCCAGTGACGCAACGGGAATGTCGGGACACGGCGCCCCCCTCACCCACCCAGCCGTGCGGTCTGGGTCCCCGCTGTCCCGCGCTACGGGAGAGGGTGCCGAGCGCGGCGAGGCGGGTGAGGGCGAAGCGCCACCCGCAGGCCGGCTAGTCGGGAAGATAGCGCTGATCACCGGCGCGTCGCGGGGCATCGGCGCGGCGGTGGCCGAGCGCTTCGCGCGCGAGGGCGCGCATGTGGTGCTGGCGGCGCGTACCGTCGGTGGGCTCGAAGAGGTCGACGACGCGGTTCGCGCGGCCGGGGGCAGCGCCACCCTTGTGCCGGTCGACTTGCGCGATTTCGTCAAGATCGACGAACTCGCTGGGGCGCTGTTCGACCGCTATCGGCGGCTCGACATTCTCGTCGGCAATGCTGCCGAGTTCGGCACTTTCTCGCCGCTCGGTCATATCGATCCTGCAATCTGGGCCGAGGTGATAGACCTCAATCTGACCGCGAATTGGCGGTTGATCCGGGCAATGGACCCACTGTTGCGCGCCGCTCCGGCCGGGCGCGCCATCTTTGTCACCTCAGAGGTTGCCCGCGGTATTCACCCCTATTGGGGTCCCTACGCGGTCAGCAAAGTGGGGCTCGAAATGCTGGTGAAGATCTATGCCGGCGAAATCACCAAGACGCGCGTGCGTGCCAACCTGATCGAACCCGGCATTGTGCGCACGCGGCTACGCGCCCGCGCTTTCCCCGGCGAGGACCCGGCACGTCTGCCGCCGCCGGAGAGTATCACTCATGCCTTTCTGGGCCTCGCCTTGCCCGAATGCACCTGCAACGGCGAAGTGGTTGCAGTTAATTAACGATCGGCCCAAGTTACAGAGCGTTCATTTCGGTCAAAAACTGTTACAAAATTTTACTGTCAAACAAAAAGCGCAACCATTTTTGGTCTCTGCGACACGATAGTCTGTGATACTTTCGGGTCTGCGGGGAGAAGCGGAGGAAAGCGAAGATGGCACCCTGGTCGGGCCCGTATTCGGCGCATTGCTTTCCGTCCTGACGCGTGCAACGCGGTAACACGCCGATCCAGAACTCGATCAGCCTCAATTTTCCTGAATAGCAGAGCCTATGATGGCGCCCAGTGAATCTCTCGCCGAGGTCGGTCCCGACGGGCTGCCGACCGCCCCGCCGGTAATCGGGGATGCGGGCCATTCCGTGGAGCCGCACGAATACGGCAACGGGCACCTCAACGGCTCCTCCGATCAGCATCAGCTGCTGCACGCGCTCCAGGCGATGCGACTGGGAGATTTCTCTGTCCGCCTGCCCGGCGACCGGACGGGGCTTTCCGGGAAGATCGCCGACACCTTCAACGAGATCGTCGCTGCTAATGAACGAATGGCGCATCAACTCGAGCAGGTCGGTCATGTCGTCGGCCGCGAGGGCAAGACCCGGCAGCGCGTCAGGCTGGGCCTGTCGGATGGTGCCTGGGGCGAGATGGAGACTTCGGTCAACACTCTGATCGACGATCTGTTGTGGCCGACGACTGCGGTCACCCACGCGATCTCGGCGGTGGCGCAGGGCGACCTTTTGCAGACTGTCCGGCTCGACGTCGATGGCCGTCCGCTCAAGGGCGAGTTCCTCCGGTCGGCGAACATCGTCAATACGATGATCAAGCAACTCAGCGTCTTCAGCTCGGAGGTGACGCGCGTCGCGCGCGAAGTCGGCACGGACGGCAAGCTCGGCGGGCAGGCGCAGGTCCGCGAGGTCAGCGGCGTGTGGAAGGATCTGACCGAAAGCGTCAACTCGATGGCGAGCAACCTGACGGCGCAGGTGCGCAATATCGCCGAGGTCACGATCGCGGTCGCCAGCGGCGATTTGTCGAAGAAGATCACCGTGGACGTGCGCGGCGAGATCCTGCAGCTCAAAGAAGCCATCAACACGATGGTCGACCAGCTGCGCTCCTTTGCTTCGGAAGTGACGCGCGTCGCCCGAGAGGTCGGCACCGAAGGCAAACTCGGCGGCCAGGCTCTGGTTCCCGGCGTCGCGGGAACCTGGAAGGATCTGACCGACTCGGTCAACGCGATGTGCGGCAACCTGACAGACCAGGTGCGGAACATCGCCAATGTGACGACCGCCGTCGCGCGCGGCGACCTGTCGCGCAAGATCACCGTCGATGTCCGGGGCGAGATCCTCGAGCTGAAGGACACGATCAACACGATGGTCGATCAGCTCAACGCCTTCGCCTCGGAAGTGACGCGCGTCGCGCGCGAAGTCGGCACGGAAGGGCGTCTCGGGGGCCAGGCGCAGGTGCCGGGCGTGGCCGGAACCTGGAAGGATTTGACCGACTCGGTCAATTTCATGGCCGGCAATCTGACTGCGCAGGTCCGCAATATTGCGGAAGTATCGACTGCGATCGCCCGCGGCGATCTGTCGAAGAAGATCACGGTCAATGTCAGCGGCGAGATCCTGCAGCTGAAGGAGACCATCAATACGATGGTCGATCAGCTCAACGCCTTTGCCGGGGAAGTGACGCGCGTCGCCCGCGAGGTCGGCACCGACGGCCGGCTCGGCGGACAGGCCAATGTGCTCGGCGTTGCCGGAACGTGGAAAGACCTGACCGAAAGTGTCAACTCGATGGCGGGCAACCTGACCGCCCAGGTCCGCAACATTGCCGAGGTCGCGACGGCGATCGCCAACGGTGACCTTTCAAAGAAGATCACCGTCAATGTCAGCGGCGAAATCCTGCAGCTGAAGGACACCATCAACACGATGGTCGACCAACTCAACGCCTTTGCCGGCGAAGTGACGCGCGTTGCTCGCGAGGTCGGCACCGAAGGCAAGCTCGGCGGCCAGGCACAAGTGAAGGGTGTCGCCGGCACCTGGAAGGACTTGACCGATTCGGTCAACTACATGGCGGGCAACCTGACTGGCCAGGTGCGCAACATTGCCGAGGTCGCCACCGCGGTCGCGCGCGGCGATTTATCGAAGAAGATTACCGTCAATGTCAGCGGCGAGATCCTGCAGCTGAAGGAGACCATCAACACGATGGTCGACCAGCTGAACGCGTTCGCCGGCGAGGTCACACGTGTGGCACGCGAGGTCGGCACGGAAGGACGGCTCGGCGGGCAGGCGGCAGTTCCCGGTGTCGCCGGCACCTGGAAGGACCTGACCGACTCGGTCAACTCGATGGCCGGCAACCTGACCGGCCAGGTGCGCAACATCGCCGAGGTGGCCACCGCAATCGCCAATGGCGATTTGTCGCGCAAGATCACGGTCGACGTGCGCGGCGAGATCCTTCAGCTGAAGGAAACGCTGAACACGATGGTCGATCAGCTGAACCGCTTTGCGGGCGAGGTGACGCGCGTGGCGCGCGAAGTCGGTACCGAAGGCCGGCTCGGCGGTCAGGCTAACGTGCCTGGCGTCGCGGGCACCTGGAAGGACCTGACCGACTCGGTCAATTCGATGGCGGGGAACTTGACAGCCCAGGTTCGCAACATCGCCGAGGTGACAACCGCAGTCGCCCGCGGCGATTTGGGGCGCAAGATCACCGTCGATGTCAAAGGCGAAATCCTCGAGCTGAAGAACACGATCAACACGATGGTCGATCAGCTCAACGCCTTCGCCTCCGAGGTGACGCGTGTTGCACGCGAGGTCGGCACGGAAGGCAAGCTCGGCGGCCAGGCGGCGGTGCCCGGTGTCGCCGGCACCTGGAAGGACCTGACCGACAACGTCAACTTCATGGCCAGCAACCTGACCGGTCAGGTGCGCAACATCGCCGAAGTGGCGACCGCGATCGCCAATGGCGACTTGTCCAAAAAGATCACGGTCGACGTGCGCGGCGAGATCCTGCTGCTGAAGGAGACGCTGAACACGATGGTCGAGCAGCTCCGCTCGTTTGCGGCGGAGGTGACGCGCGTCGCCCGCGAGGTCGGCACCGAGGGCAAGCTTGGTGGTCAGGCGGTCGTCCCCGGCGTTGCCGGGACCTGGAAGGACCTCACCGATAACGTCAACCTGCTGGCCGCCAATCTGACGACGCAGGTCCGCAACATCGCCGAGGTGACGACCGCGGTGGCGCGCGGCGACCTCTCCCGTAAAATCACGGTGGACGTCAAGGGTGAAATTCTCGAGCTGAAGAACACGATTAACACGATGGTCGATCAGCTCAACGCCTTCGCTTCCGAGGTGACGCGCGTCGCACGCGAGGTCGGCACCGAAGGCAAGCTCGGCGGCCAAGCCATGGTCCCGGGAGTCGCCGGCACTTGGAAGGACCTGACCGATACGGTCAATGTCATGGCCGCCAACCTCACCGAGCAGGTGCGCGGCATCGTCAAAGTCGTCACGGCGGTCGCCAACGGCGACCTCAAACAGAACCTCACCGTCAAATCGATGGGCGAGGTGGCGGCGCTCGCCGAGACCATCAACAACATGACGGACACGCTCGCCACCTTCGCCGATCAGGTGACGACGGTGGCTCGCGAAGTCGGCGGCGAGGGCCGGCTCGGCGGACAGGCGAACGTGCCCGGCGCCGCCGGCACCTGGAAGGATCTGACCGGCAACGTCAACCTGCTCGCCGCCAATCTGACGACACAGGTCCGCGCCATCGCCGAGGTCGCAACCGCAGTGACCAAGGGCGACCTGACGCGCTCGATCCAGGTCGAGGCGCGCGGCGAAGTCGCCGAGCTCAAAGACAACATCAACACAATGATCGACAATTTGCGGCTCACTACGGACCGCAACACCGAGCAGGATTGGTTGAAGACGAACCTCGCGCGGTTCACCAACATGCTCCAGGGTCAGCGCGATCTGGCGACAGTCGGCCGGCTGCTGCTGTCGGAGCTGGCGCCGTTGGTCAACGCTCAGAACGGCGTAATTTATCTGTCCGAGGGCGAAGCCGGGTTGAAGCTCCTTTCGGCCTTCGCCGACGATGAGGCGCCGCTCGGCCATCCCGACCGGTTATACGGCGGGCGGGGCTTGGTGGGTCAGTGCGCGGCCGATGCCCGAAGAATGCTGATCACACAAATTCCGGACGAGGTCGTGCCGATCACCTCGGGCCTTTTCAAGGCGCTGCCGAAGAATGTGATCGTGCTCCCGGTGTCATTCGAAGGGCAGGTCAAGGCCGTAATCGAGCTGGCCTCGCTCGGCACCTTCACCGACCTGCAAACCTCGTTCCTCGATCAGTTGACCGCCAGCATCGGCATCGTGCTGAACAGCATCGAAGCGACGATGCAGACCGAGGGTCTCTTGACCCAGTCGCAACAACTGGCCACCGAATTGCAGACCCAGCAGCGCGAGTTGCAGCAGGCCAACGAGCAGCTCGAGCAAAAGGCGCAGCAGCTCGAAGAACGTAACGTCGAAGTCGAGCGGAAGAATCAGGAAATCGAGCAGGCGCGCCGGGCGCTCGAAGACAAGGCCACCGAGCTGGCTCAGGCATCCAAATACAAATCCGACTTCCTCGCCAACATGTCGCATGAGTTGCGGACGCCGCTCAACAGTATCCTGATTCTGGGGCAGCAACTCGGCGACAACCTCGACGGCAATCTGACATCGCGGCAGGTCGAGTTCGCCCGCACGATCCACGGCGCGGGCACGGACCTGATGAACCTGATCAGCGACATCCTCGACCTGTCGAAGATCGAGTCCGGCACCGTCTCCGTGGATGCGGAGGAGGTCTTCTTCGTCACCTTACAGGACATGGTCGCCCGGCCGTTCCGGCACGAGGCCGAGAATCGGCGCTTGTCGTTCGACGTACAAATCGATCCGAAACTCGATCGCAGCATGATCACCGACTCGAAGCGCCTGCAGCAGGTGCTCAAAAACCTGCTGTCGAACGCCTTCAAGTTCACCGAGCAGGGCGGGGTGAAGCTCAGCATCCACCCGGCGATCAGCGGCTGGAGCCCCGATCACCCCGTCCTGAAGAATGCGCCGGCAGTCGTCGCGCTAGAGGTTTCGGATACCGGCATCGGCATACCGCCCGAGAAGCAAAGGATCATCTTCGAAGCGTTCCAGCAGGCGGATGCAAGCACCAATCGCCGGTTCGGCGGCACGGGCCTTGGCCTGGCGATCAGCCGGGAGCTGTCGAATCTGCTCGGCGGCGAGATCCAGTTGCGCAGCACACCCGGGGTCGGGAGCACCTTCACGCTTTATCTGCCGATCAAATACGTCGGCCCGTCGGCGACGATCGCGCCAGCTCCCGGCGCAGTCGCGCCGCCCGCCGCCGCGGCACTCGCTGCCGTGAGGCTCGCCGAGCTGCCGGTCGAGCAATTGCCGGATGACCGCGCGATCCTGGGCCCCGCCGACACGACACTGTTGATCGTCGAGGACGATCCGCATTACGCCCGCATCCTGGCTGATCTGGCTCATGATGCGGGGTTCAAGGTGCTGGTGGCGATGCGCGGCGCCGATGCCTTGGCGCTCGCCCGCGAGTACCAGCCGACCGCGGTCTCGCTCGACGTGTTCCTGCCTGACATGCTCGGCTGGACGGTGCTGAGCCAGCTGAAGCAGGACCCGGCGACACGACACATTCCGGTGCAAATCGTCACTTTGGACGAGGACCGGCAGCATGGGCTTGCCCGCGGCGCCTTCTCCTTTGTGACGAAGCCGTCAACGACGAACGGTCTCGAGTCGGCCCTAGGGCGGATCAAGGCTTATGTGAAAGCTCGCCGCCGGCGCCTCCTCGTCATCGAAGATAACCCTGCCGAGCAGCTAAGCATTTCCGAATTGCTCGGGCATGGCGATATTGACATCGTCACCGTCGGCACGGGTGCCGAAGCTCTCGAAGCCCTTCGCCAGCAGCAAATCGACTGCGCCGTGCTGGATTTGCGGCTGCCCGACATGTCCGGGTTCGACCTTCTCGAGGTTATCCGCGACGATGCGGCTCTCTCGGATGTCCCGGTGGTTGTCTTCACCGGCACGGAGCTGTCTTCGGACGAGGATACCCAGTTGCACACAATCGCTCGCAGCGTCGTGGTCAAAGGTGTCGAATCGCCGGAGCGTCTGCTCGACGAAACGGCGTTGTTCTTGCACCGCGTGGTCGCCGACCTTCCCGTCGAAAAACAGAAAATGCTGGAGCGTCTGCACAGCTCCGACGAGGATCTCGTAGGGAAAACGGTTCTTCTGGTAGACGACGATGCACGCAACATCTTCGCCCTGAGCAGCGCGTTGGAGCGCCGCGGCATGAATGTCCTCACGGCGACGACAGGCAACGAAGCGATAGCCCTCGTCGAATCGACCCCGGGGTTGGCTCTTGTGCTGATGGACATCATGATGCCCGAAATGGACGGGTACCAGACCATGCGGGTGATTCGGACCAACCCCGTCTTTCGCCGCCTGCCGATCATCGCATTGACGGCCAAGGCGATGAAGGGCGACCGAAAAAAGTGCCTAGAGGCTGGCGCTTCCGATTATCTCGCTAAGCCCGTCGACACCGAACAGCTGCTCTCCGCGTTGCGCATGTGGCTGCATCGTTAGCTTCGGCTGTCAGTCGTGCGGCGAGCCCCTCACCCTTCCATCGTTTGCGCGATGGGTCCCTCCCTCTCCCTCGCCGCGCGGGGTGAGCGGCGGCCTCGGAATGGCGAAGTACCGTGACCGACCAGGATAAAGTCGACATCCTCCTGGTCGATGACCAGCCGGCCAAGCTGCTGACCTATGAAGCCATACTCGACCGGCTGAGCGAAAACCTGATCAAGGCCGGTTCGGCCACGGAAGCCCTCGAGCAGCTGCTGAAGCGCAACGTCGCAATCGTCCTGATCGACGTCTGCATGCCGGATCTCGACGGCTTCCAGCTGGCTACGATGATCCGCGAGCACCCGCGCTTTCAGAAAACGGCGATCATTTTCGTATCCGCCATTCAGGTGACCGATCTCGATCTCTTGCGCGGCTATCAGCTTGGCGCGGTGGACTACGTTCCCGTGCCGGTCATTCCTGAGCTGCTGCGAGCCAAGGTCAAAGTGTTTGCCGAGCTCTATCGCAAGACCCGCCAGCTCGAGCGGCTCAATGCGGAACTCGAAATCCGGGTCGCTGAGCGGACGACCGAGCTCGCTCAGACCAACGCCGAACTCGAACGGCGCGTCGAAGAACGCACCCGGGAGCGCGAGGAGGCGCTCGCTCAGGTCCACGAGATGCAAAAACTCGAAAGCCTCGGCCAACTGACCGGGGGGGTAGCACATGATTTCAACAACTTATTGATGGCGGTACTCGGCAACCTCGAATTGGCGAAGAAGTATCTCCAGGATAACCCGCGGGTCCTGCGCCTGATCAACGGCGCGATTCAAGGCGCCGAGCGCGGGGCGACGCTGACCAAACGCATGCTCGCCTTCGCTCGCCGCCAGAAGCTCAGACCCGAGGCGGTGGGGATCGAAAAACTCGTCGACAGTATGATCGAGATGTTACGCCGCTCACTCGGACCGACCATCCAGATCGCGACCGAGTTTGAAGCAGGTCTCGCGCCCATACGCGTCGACCCCAACCAGCTCGAACTGGCATTGCTGAATCTTGCCGTGAATGCGCGCGATGCGATGCCGTTCGGCGGGGAGCTGACGATCACCGGGCGTGGCGAGCAAGTCGGGGAGGGAGAGGTCGCGGGGCTCGGGCCTGGCGAGTATGTCTGCATCGGGGTAACGGATACGGGTTCCGGCATGGACGAGGCGACACTCCGCCGGGCGACCGAGCCGTTCTTCACCACCAAGGGTCCGGGCCGCGGCACCGGTCTCGGGTTGTCGATGGTCGACGGTCTCGTTGCTCAGTCAGGAGGCGTGATGCGGATCGACAGCCGTCCGACTGTCGGCACCACAGTCGAGCTTTGGCTGCCGGTGTCAGTCGCTCTCGACTGGTACGCGCCGAAACCCTCAGGAGCGCTGCTTCGTGTCGGCGAGACCCGCTCTTTTCGGGTGCTTGTCGTCGATGACGATGCAATGGTCGCCGCTGGGACCGTGGCCATGATCGAGGATCTCGGTCATTCGGTGATTGAGGCGGAATCCGCCGCTCATGCACTCGAGGTGCTGAGCGCCGAACCGGATATCGACATCGTCATTACCGACTACGCGATGCCGGGGCTGACAGGCAGCGAGCTTGCGGCAGAAATACACCGGCTGCGGCCCGGATTGCCGGTCGTCATCGCAACCGGCTATTCCGAAGCGCCTCAGGAGACAACTCTACCTCGCCTCAATAAGCCATACCGGCAGCAGGACCTGGCCACCTTGTTCACAAGGCTCCCCGGTCCGCTGTCGGCTCAACCTCCGGCAGCCCTTCTCCCTACCCCTGAGCCGAGCTGTTCCCTCACCCCGCCTGCCCCCACCCTTCCCACCCCCGCTCGCGGGGAAGGGTATGGGAGGGGCAGAGGTTTGGGGTGACGGGCTCGTCACAGCCCCCAAGGTCAGCGCGCATCGTAGGGGTTTTTTCCCTTTCGCAACATCATCCGGATCGGCGTCCCGGGCAGATCGAATTCCCGGCGCAATGCATTGATGAGGTAGCGTCGATAGGAATCCGGGAGTTCGCTCGGCTTTGAGGTGAATAGGGCGAAAGTCGGCGGCCGCGTATTCACCTGGGTCATATAGCGCAGCCGCAGCCGTCGGCCCGCGACAAGCGGCGGCGGGTGACGCTGTTGGACGACCCCCAGCCAGCGATTGAGATCAGCGGTCGCGACGCGCCGGTTCCACACCTCGTCCGCAGCCGAGACCGCCACCATCAACGCATCGAGGCCAAAACCAGTCAGCCCCGCGACCGGAACAAGAGCGACGCCGTGAAGCTGCGGCAGTGATATGGATACCCGCTCGCGCAGCTGCTTCAGCGCTGCCGCGGGTTCATCGACGGCGTCCCATTTGTTGGCCGCCAGCACCAGCGCGCGCCCCTCGCTCTCGACGAGCCGGGCGATCGTCAGGTCCTGCCGCTCCAGCGGCTGCAATGCGTCGATGACCAGGATCACGGTCTCGGCGAAACGAATCGAGCGCAGCGCGTCACCCACCGAAAGCTGCTCGAGCTTGCCCTCGACTCGCGGCTTGCGGCGCAATCCCGCAGTATCGATGAGCCGCAGAGGATGGCCTTGCCAAGTCCAATCGACGGCGATCGCATCGCGGGTGATCCCGGCCTCGGGACCGGTCAGCATCCGCTCCTCACCGATCACGCGGTTGACCAATGTGGATTTTCCGACATTCGGTCGGCCGACGATCGCGAGGTGCAAAGGTCGTTCGGACCGGCCCAGCTCAGATTCGCCGGATTGGGAGAACGGCGCCAGGCGGTCATAGAGCTCGGCCAAGCCCTCGCCATGCTCCGCCGAGACCGCCACCGGATCACCGAGACCGAGACGGTAGGCCTCACCGATTGCGGGCGCCGCCGCGCGGCCTTCTGCCTTGTTGGCCAACAGCACCACGGGTTTACCCGATCGCCGCAGCCAGTCGGCGAAATGACGATCGGCCTCGGTGACGCCCTCGCGCGCATCGATGACGAGGAGCGCCACATCGGCGCCGGCGAGCGCGCGCTCTGTCTGGACCTGCATCCGCCCGGCAAGAGAGGCCGGCGCAGCGTCCTCGAGACCGGCCGTATCCACCACCCGGAAGCTCAGATCGGCGATCCGCCCCTCGCCCTCGCGGCGGTCGCGCGTTACCCCCGGGGTATCGTCGACGAGAGCCAGGCGCCTGCCAACGAGCCGGTTGAACAAGGTGGACTTGCCGACATTGGGGCGGCCAAGTATCGCGACCGCAAAGCTCATCAGCCGCGATCTCGCACCGGCGTGGCGCGTCAGCGGTAGGCAGACAGGCTGGCGTCGTCGGTCAGCACATAGAGAGAATTGTCGGCGATCACCGGCCCCAGATAGCCGCCGGCCGACATCTCCTCGCGACCGAGCGGCTCGCCGGTATAGGGGGAAACGGATATCGCGTCGCCGGCCGAAGACAGCACGATCAACCGATCGCCGCCCAAAACCGGACCGGCCCAAGTCATCGGGTCCTTCCTTTTCTTCTCGTCCTGATAGCTCGGAAACCGGCGTACCCAGCGAATCTTGCCCTCGTTGCGCGTGAGGCATACCAGCTCGTTGTCGTTCGACAGCACGTACACATAGTCGCCAGCGACCCACGGACTATGGGTGCTGCCGAAGTCTTTCTCCCAAGTGCGCTCTCCGGATCGCAGATCGATAGCCGCGACGCGGCCGCTGTGGCTCGCAGCAAACACCCGGCCCCGATCGAGAACCGGGCGGCCGCGGATGTCCGCCAGGCTGGCAACTGCGTTCACGCTGCGGGTATTGGAAAAATTGTCCGACCACAGCGGCCGGCCATTTTCTACCGTCAACGCATAGAGCTCGCCCGAAGAATAGGCCGCCACGACGACCTCGCCTTCGACGGCGGGGCTCGCGGAACCCAGCAGGCTCGCCGTTTCCGGGATTGCGTTGTGGTTCCATAGCCGCCGCCCATCATCCGCGGCCAGTACAACCAGTTCGTTGTCAACCGTCACCACAAACACGCGTCCATCCGAAACCGTCGGCCCGCTGCGCACCGGGCCGGCAACGTTGGTTTTCCAGATGACCCGACCGTCCGCCGGATCGAGTGCGAGGACCTGCGCATAACCGGTCGAGACGTAGACGCGGTCGTTCCAGTAGGCAGCACCGCCACCAAACGAATTGCCGCGCTCGTCCTCGGGCTTGAGATCGAGCTGCCAGACCCGGTTGCCGGTCGCGGCATCGACCGCGCTGATCTGCACGCCGCCGTCCATCGCGTAAACCCGGCCCTTGGCGACAACCGGTTGGGACAACACTCGGGTGTACCGGGAAGCGCCCTCGCCGATCTTGGTGCGCCACGCCTGGGTGAGCCGGTCCGGCAGCGCGAGGTGCTGCATTGCATGGTTCGGGTAGCCGCCGGGTTCCGGCCATTCGGAGTTGACCACGGGCGGCGGCAGGGTGATCGGAATCTTTTCCAGCTCGGGGTCCGGTTCGAGCTGCCGGTCGAGGCTGAGCACGGAAATGCGCTCGCCGGGCAAGGGCTGCTTCTTATCTGCGAACCAGCCGCACCCGCTGAGCCCGGCTGAGACGAACAGCAACAACGCGGTGGCGTATTTAATCATTGGCTATCGAAAAGCATTGCGGCGCTACCTGTCACACCTAAAGCAATCCGGGATGCAAAAAACCAGTTTAGGAGGCGAGAGCCACGACCATTTCGGCGGCTCGGGCGCGCATCCCTTGCGGTGCCGCGAGATCATCGGCAAGGGTCTTGTAGACCTCGAGAGCGCCGCTTTTGTCTCCGGCTTCGAGCCGGGCCGTCGCCGTCAGCTCGAGGGCGGTGGAGCGCCACGGATTGCCGGATGACGTCATCGGCGCCAAGCGATCGATCACCGTATGGGGATCGGTATCGGGCAATCCCTGCATGACCGAGAGCAGTGTGGCAAGTTCGCGAAAAACCGAATCGAGCCCGCTTGCCGCAGCAATACGATCATAAGCCGCGGCGGCACCCTTGCGATCGCCCGATTTCGCCAGCAGCTCGGCCTCCTCGAACGAGGCGAGCGTAGCGTATCCCCCACCGTCCTGCGCAATGACCGCAAACACCTTGGCTGCTTCGGCGTCTTTCCCTTCGCGGAACAGGGACAGCGCCGAGGAATAGCGCATCGACTGCGCGCGACGCTCGGAAAGCTGGTGGTCGCGCCAAGCCACGATGCCGCCGGCAACCAACAGCACGAGCACCGCCAAAGTCACGATATGGCGTCCGTAACGCGACCAAAGTTTTAGTAGATTGTCTCGACGGAGTTCTTCGTCGATCTCGCGGAAGATGTCGCTCACAACGACCCCTTCTTGAACCAAACCAGCATAGTCGCTCATCGGACCGGAAGCAAACCGGCCGGTAATGGCCGAGAGATCAGCCCGTTCGCGATACCGGTATCAGATAGCTGGACGCCACCGGGGAAATCGTGAACACTGCGTGACAGTGGATAACGGCGATGGGTAGCGATGAGCCGGAAAAGTGCGACGGTGCTGGCGCTCGCGGATTTTCGGACGAAGCACCGAACGCTGTATTTCACCCGCCACGAACTCAACCAACTCCTCAGCCTCTACAGCCGGCATGTCGCGCGCGGCGTGTGGCGGGATTATGCGATCGACCATCAAGACGGCATGGCGCTGTTCTCGGTTTTTCGTCACACTCATGAGGCACCCGCCTACAGCATCATAAAAACCGCTGTTGGACAGGCCCGTCCCGCCGAGTTCATCGTGCAGAGCGGGCGACAGAGGCTGCGCGTTTCCCACAGCCTCTCGGAAGCCCTGGAGTTCTTCCAGGCGCGGCTCAGCCTCGTCCTCGCCGAGCCCGGCTGATGATGGCGACGGTTGAATAAGATTTCGCGGGCCTGGGGCGTTTAGGCGGCGCGACGCGGCGGCAGCAGGCGTCCAGGACCCCGTCGCGTTTGACGATGCCGTACCGCAGCGCGCCGGCGGCGTGCGCAGCGCCACAAAGAGGTAAACGAAATATCGCCCGACGACGAGATGGACAGCGATCGAGGCCTGCGACAGGCGGTCGTCCTATCGGCGACGGTGCGGCAGGATCCGGCGTTACTAAACCGGCAACCGGCATCACGATAAACAGCATATAAAGGACGGCGGGGTGGATCGGGCCAACGCGCGCTCGACCGGCGCGACGCTCGACGGCAGCGGCCGCGCGGGGTAGACCCAGCGCCACCCGGCGCGGAACAGCATCGCCGCCAGGATGATCAGGCAGCAACAACACGAGATCGCGCGACGGGGTGTTTCGCGGGGCGCCGCCTATCGCCCGCCCAGGGAACTCACGATGACGGCCAGAGTCGCGATCAGCCGATGCACCGCACGGGAGACCCGGTCGTAACTCGGTGCCGTTCCAGAAGCGCCGGGCCTGGTCACTCGTCGGCGGGGAATCCGACCTCGACGCGGCCGAGTGGCCCGAAATCGGCGACGATCCGCGCGCCGCGCTTGGTGAACACCATGCCGGTCCACGACCCGGTGGTGACGAAGGTGCCGGCCGGCGTCCCGCCCCGCCCGCTCATCAGATTGGCAAAATCGACGAGCGCCGCGACCGGATCGCGGGCGGCGCCGCCGGCGCTGTCGGCAAACGGCTCGCCGTCCTCGGTTACCGTGATCGCGGTATGACCGAGGTCCAGCTTTTCCCAATCCGGCACCGCCGTCCCGTAAACCAGCCCGCCATTCGAAAAATTGTCGGCCAGGATCCAGAGCCGGTCGAGCGAGCGGGGGTCTGCATAGCGGGAATCGACAACTTCGATGACCGGGTGCAGCGCCGCTCCCGCGGTGACTTCGGCGCGATCGTAAGCCGCGGCGCGTGTCGGAAGATCGCGGCCGAGCCGAAAGGCAATCTCGGCCTCGATGCCGATGAGCCTCAGCTCCCCGGCGGCGTAGGACGCCGGGCTCGGACGCACCATCTTCAGCCGGATCGGGGCGCAGAACGCGGCGCTGTTCGCCGACGCCGCACCGACCTTCCAGCCGCCGATCGTCTCGCCCAGCTGGCGGATCACCGCATCCTGGATCTGGTAGGCTTCGGCGTCGGATTGCGGCCGGCAGCTTTGCGGCAATTCGTGGAGGGGTGGCCCGTGTCGCGCCGCGCAAAGCAGGCGGGCGGCTTCCTCGACGTGATCACTCAACATTGGGAGTCCTCCGACTCGGGGAGTGCTGCCTCCATGTTACGCCGTCGGGGCCAAGTCGGACAGCACCGAGCCGAGGAATGCGACGGCAGCTGCGACGCCGCCGGCGCGGTGGGGGATGCCGGCGCGGTGCAGCCCCATCTCGACACCGGCCAGGGTGCCGCACAGCATCAGGTCGTTGAAATGGCCGAGATGGCCGATGCGAAACACCTTGCCCCGCAATTTGCCGAGACCGGTGCCGAGCGACATGTCGAACGCCTCGAGGATGATCTCGCGCAGCCGGTCGGCGTCGAACCCGTTAGGGACGATGATTGCGGTCAGCGAGTTGGAATGCTCCTGCGGATCGGAGCACAAGACTTCGAGACCCCAGCCGGCGACCGCCCGCCTTGTCGCCTCGGCGTGGCGGGCGTGGCGGTGAAACACCGCCGTGAGCCCCTCCTCGTCGAGCAGCATCTTCAGCGCCTCGCGCAATCCGAACAACAGGTTGGTCGCCGGCGTGTAGGGGAAAAAGCCGGTGCGGCCGGTCTCGAGCATCGCCGCCCAGTCCCAGTATGAGCGCGGCAATCGCGCCGTCTTGTGTGCCGCCAACGCCTTTTTCGAGACCGCATTGAAGCCGAGCCCCGGCGGCAGCATCAGCCCCTTCTGCGATCCGGCAACCGTGACGTCGACTTTCCAGGCGTCGTGGCGATAGTCGATCGAGGCGAGCGACGAAATCGTGTCGACCATGAACAATGCCGGATGATGAGCGCGGTCGATCGCCTCGCGGATCTCGGCGATGCGGCTCGCCACTCCCGTCGAGGTCTCGTTGTGAACGACGCAGACCGCCTTCAGCCGGTGCGCGCGATCGGCGCTCAGCTTCTCTTCGACCGATGCCGGATCGACCCCGTGCCGCCAGTCGCCGGGTACGAATTCGACTTCGAGGCCGAGCCGCCTCGCCATCTGCTCCCACAAGGTCGCGAAATGGCCGGTCTCGAACATGATCACATTGTCGCCCGGCGACAATGTGTTCGACAGCGCCGCCTCCCAAGCTCCGGTCCCGGAGGACGGGTAGACGACGACGGTATCGTCGGTCTGGAACACCCGCTTCATGCCCGCGACGACCTCCTGCCCGAGCACGGCAAACTCCGGCCCGCGATGGTCGATCGTCGGCATCGCAATTGCCTGCAGCACCCGGTCCGGAACATTGGTCGGACCCGGGATCTGCAGGAAATGGCGGCCGGTATGGATGGCAGCGGCGTTCTTCATCTAAAAGGACCTTCAAGACTGGGTAGCTTCCCAAGCCCCCCGGACGCCATAAGCCTCGCCCTCCCCCGGCCATGGAGGCATCGTCGCGCCGATCACGTCAAGTAGTTCACCGCCGTTGCAGAGGAATTGGAAATGCGTTCCGGTCGGTATCGTGAGCGACACGCCGGGGCCAAGCTCGACGACCTCTTCGTGCCCGCCGAGCTTGCGCCACATGCGCCCATGCCCCGAGATGAGGTACCAGACCTCCTCGACGGTATGATGGGCGACGGCGGCAACGAAAAGACCGCTAGGCCGCCGCGCGGGAGCTGGCACAGTACCCGCACTTCCGAGCCGTCCGGCGCAATCGCAGCCGGCACGCCGGCGATGCGTTTCGTTTCGAATTTCACGCGAGCCCGTAGAGCTTCGCTGCGTTGTCCCGGGTCAGCTTCTGGCGCATCTCGGGGGACAGGTGCATCATCTGGCGTTCGATCGCGGCATGCGAGTTCGGCCAGACGCTATCGGGGTGCGGGTAGTCCGAGGCCCATAAGAGGTGCCCGTCGCCGAAGAACGGGATCAGCGACATCGCCGCCTCATCCTCCTGGAAGGTCGCGTAGATCTGCCGCTTGAACAATTCGCTGGGCTTGGTTTCGAGCGCGATGCCGCCCTTGTCGGCCCAGAACTCCTTCGCCTCCCACAGCCGCCAATGGCGGTAGTCGAGCTCCTGGACGAGCCAGGGCAGCCAGCCGGTGCCGGCCTCGGCCATGACCATGCGCAGCTTCGGGTGGCGCTCGAGGATGCCCCAGGCGAACAGATCGACAAACGGCTCGAGAAAATTGCCCATGAAGAATTTGGTGTTCTCGAACACGCTCGCCGGCTTGCCGGCGACGCGGTCGCCGGGTTTCCCGACAAATACGGTGATGTGCCAGGAGAGGATGATGCCGGTCTCCTCGAGCAGCGACCAGAACGGCTCCCAGGCCGGATCGTCGAGCTTTGGCTTGACGTTGGCGATCTGCAAATTGACCTGGCGCACCCCGCCTTTGGCGGCGAGCCGCCGCAATTCCGCCACCGCCATATCCGGAGTTTCCGGCAGCATCGGCACGCCGATCAGCCGGTCGGGCGCCGCCGCGCAAAATTCGAGCAGCCAGTCGTTGTAGACGCGGTAGCATGCCTCGCGCAGCACCGGATCCTCGGTCGAAATTTGGAAGATCGGTCCGAAGATGACCTGCGTCTCGACCCCGTCGCGGTCCATGTCGGCCAGCCGCAATTCGGCGACCGCCGGGCGCCGGGCGCTCTGATCGTAGATCTGGGCGCGATCGAAAGCATTGTAGAGCGGCTTCACCGGCCTCGCCGCACCGTTCGCCGGCGGCTTCCCGCCCCAGCTGCCCCACACCTTGCCGTCGCAGATCCACACCGCCTGGCCGTCGCGCTCCTCAATGCGCGGCGCGCGGTCACGCAACGCGGCGGGCAGCCGCGTCAGCCACAAATCCGCAGGCAATTGTCCCAGATCCATATGGTCGTCGCACGAGATCAGCCGATCCGCCATTTGCTCCTCCTCACCTCAACCGCACCGCCGAGGTTTATCACATCCTGCTGCGCCGCGGGCGGACCAAAACAACGAGCTTTGGTCTCACCCCGCGCCACGTGACGGCGTTTTGCAAGCCCTTACCGCCGCCATAACCCACAATCATAAATTGTACAGCTGATGGCTGATCGGCTGTATTCTGCAGCAAATTTGCAGCGAATCTCTCCTCATGATTGCAGTACGCGTCCGACGCGGCATCGGAGGTCTATTTCGACACCCATCAGATATACGATGCGAAATTGGCGATTTCACGACGTTGATCATCGCGGCAAAAGCAATCATGGCGGGTTATGGCGCGTTTGCGCGTCCTCGGGGTATCCCCAGCGCAACCAACTTACCGAGGCGAATGCGCCGAGCCACGAGCCCGTTGCCGCAAACACGACATAGACCGCATTCTCGGTGTAGCTGATCACCGCGAATGCGGACAATAAATACCAGATAGCGCTCCAGTTCGCCGCCCGGAAACGGCGCCTGCCGCTCACCGCCGCATTGAAGAATACATAGGCCGCATCGGTGGCGGCCGTCGAGGCAAGCACGCCCAACGCGATGAGGGGGTGGATGCCAAAAATCATGCCAGGATCTCCGTATGTTAAGCCTCGACGGACTGCGTCGGGCGGTAGGCATTGACGCATGTCTGCACACCCGTGTCTGATTGGAAGGCCAAACCGTTCCGAGAAAGCGTATGCCGTTCCACAGTCCCGCCGGATCGCGCCTCGAAGACCGGCTCCGCCGCGAGATCCGGGGCGAGGTGCTGTTCGATGCGTTCAGCCGGGGGCGGTACAGCACCGATGCCTCGATCTACCAGATCGAGCCGTTGGGGGTCGTCGTGCCGAAGAGCCGCGAGGATGCGGCGGCGGCGATCGCGATTGCGCGCGAGGAGGGGGTGCCGGTGTTGCCGCGCGGCGGCGGCACGTCGCAATGCGGGCAGACCGTGGCCCGCGCGCTCGTCATCGATTGCAGCAAATACCTCGACCGGGTGATTTCCGTCGATGTCGAGGGGCGGCGCACGCGGGTCGAGCCGGGGGTCGTGCTCGACCGGCTCAACCGGCTGTTGCGCAAGGACAAGCTGTTCTTTCCGGTCGACCCGTCGACGGCGAGCCGGGCGACGATCGGCGGCATGACCGCCAACAACAGCTGCGGCTCGCGGTCCTTGCGCTACGGCAACATGGTGCACAACGTCCGCGGCGTCGATGCGCTGCTCGCCGACGGCAGTGTGGCATGGTTCGGCGAGGTTCCCGGCAACTTTGACGACAGCGCGATGTTGGAGCGGTATCGCGAGCTCGTGACCGTGATGCGCGCTTTGCACCGGCGCGAGGCCGACGAGATCGAGCGGCGGTTTCCGAAAGTGCTGCGGCGGGTTGGCGGCTACAACATCGACAGCATCGACGAGGCCGGCCACAACATGGCGCGGCTGCTCGTCGGGTCGGAAGGCACCCTTGCCTTCTTCAACGAGATCGAGCTCGACTTGCAGCCGATCCCGGCGCACCGGGTGCTCGGCATTTGCCACTTCCCGAGCTTTTACGCCGCGATGGCCGCGACCCGGCGGATCGTCGAGCTCGGGCCGAGTGCGGTCGAATTGGTCGATCGGACGATGATCGACTTGTCGCGCGACATCCCGATGTTCCGCGCCGTCGTCGACCGCTTCGTGCAGGGCGAGCCTGCCGCGCTGCTGCTGACCGAGTTCGCCGGCGACGACGCGCCGGAAAACCTGCAGCGCCTGAAGGGACTCGTCGAATTGATGGGCGATCTCGGCTTGCCCGGCAGTGTCGTCGAGGCGATCGATCCCGCCTTCCAGCAGGCGGTGTGGGAGATCCGCGCGCAGGGCCTCAACATCATGATGTCGATGAAGGGCGACGGCAAACCGGTCTCGTTTCTCGAGGATTGTGCGGTCAAGCTCGAAGACCTGGCCGACTACACCGAGCGTCTCACCCGCATCTTCGAGAAGCACGGGACCTACGGCACTTGGTACGCCCACGCCTCGGTCGGCTGCCTGCATGTGCGGCCGGTGCTGAATTTGAAGCAGGAGCTCGAGGTCAAGAAGATGCGGGCGATCGCCGAGGAGGCCTTCGCGATGGTCCGTGAGTACAAGGGCTCGCATTCGGGCGAGCACGGCGACGGCCTCGTGCGCTCGGAGTTTCACGAGGCGATGTTCGGCTCGCGGATGGTCCGCGCTTTCGAGGAGGTCAAGGACGCCTTCGACCCCGAGGGGCTGTTCAATCCGGGCAAGATCGTCCGGGCGCCAAAGATGGACGACCGCAGCCTCTTCCGCTTCAAGCCGGACTACCGCCCGTTGCCGGTCGAGACCGCGCTCGACTGGTCTGAGTGGGGCGGCTTCGCCTCTGCCGCCGAGATGTGCAACAATAACGGCGCCTGCCGCGCCCGCGACGCCGGCGTCATGTGTCCCTCGTTCCGCGCGACCGGCGACGAGCAGCATCTGACCCGCGGCCGCGCCAACACGTTGCGGCTGGCGTTGTCGGGGCAGCTCGGGCCCGACGCGCTTGTTTCCGAAGACATGCGAGAGACGATGGCGCTGTGCATCTCGTGCAAGGGCTGCAAGCGCGAATGCCCGACCGGCGTCGACATGGCGCGCATGAAGATAGAGTTTCTGTACCATTACCGGAAACGCCACGGCCTCACGCCGCGCGACCGGCTAATCGCCTATTTGCCGCGCTATGCCCCCTACGCCGCGCGCATCGCGCCGCTGGCCAATCTGAGAAACCGGATGCCGTTGCTGGCGGCCCTCGGGGAACGGCGGTTCGGGCTCAGCGCGCGTCGCAAATTGCCACGCTGGTCCTCCCGCCCCTATCGCGTGGTTTCCTCCGGAACCGGGCGCGAGGTCGTGCTGCTGGTCGATACCTTCAACCGCTATTTCGAGCCGAAAAACGCCCGCGCGGCCGAGCGGGTATTGATCCGCGCCGGTTATCGCGTCGTCTCCCCTGACCCGGCGAGCGGCCGCCCTCTTTGTTGCGGAAGAACCTTTCTCTCCGCCGGTCTCGTCGATGAGGCGCGGCATGAGGCAAGGCGGATGCTGCTTGCGCTCGCACCGCACCTCGCGGCGGGCACGCCGATCGTCGGGCTGGAACCCTCGTGCCTGTTGACCCTGCGAGACGAATTCCCGGCGATGTTACCGGGCGCTGCCACGAAGGCGCTCGCCGGGCGCGCCCAGCTGTTCGAGGAATTTATCGACAACGAGCGCGCGGCGGATCGCTTCCTGCTGCCGCTGAGCCCGATGGAAGGGCGGACGGCACTGCTGCACGGGCATTGCCACCAGAAGGCGTTCGGAACCGTCGGTGCCGCTGTTAAGGCGCTGCGGCTAATCCCCGGCCTCAGCGTCGAGACCTTTGACTCGACCTGTTGCGGCATGGCCGGATCCTTCGGTTACGAGGCCGAGCACTATGAAACCTCGTTCAAGATCGGCGAACTCGGCGTCTTGCCGAAGATGCGTTCGGCATCCCCTGATACGCTCCTCGCGGCCAACGGCACGAGCTGCCGGCATCAGATTGCCGACGGCGCCGGCCGCGAGGCCCGCCACCTCGTCTGCATTCTCGATGACGCCTCGGCCGGAGCGTAAAATGGAGGAGCCCGAGATCGTCTTCGATCCACTGCCGCCGGATGCATTGAGCCGCTTCGTGACCGAAAATCTCGCCTCCTACAACATCGCAGCGACGGGCCTCTCGGCCTGGTATCCGGTAGGCTTTTTCCTAAAGAGTGCGAACGGCGAATGGTTGGGAGGGCTGCTCGGCAACATCTGGGGCGGGTGGCTGCATGTGACGCATCTTTGGGTGGCCTCGGTCGCACGCCGACAACGCAACGGCAGTCGGCTGCTGGAGGCGGCCGAGGATTACGCTGTAGAGCGCGGTTGCATTGGCGCCACCTTGGAGACGCACAGCTTTGAGGCGCGCCCATTCTATGAGAAGTGCGGCTACCAGGTTTTCGCGACGCTCGAAGATTACCCGCCCGGCCATTCGAAATTCTTTCTGCGGAAGCAGTTGACGCCCGATCCGCCGGACCGGGCGCGGAAGGTGCTCGACTTCTGGTTCGGGGCGCCGGGCGATGCCGATCGCGAGCGGCACCGCGAGATCTGGTTCAAGAGCACGGATCAATTCGATGCGGCCCTGCGCCGGGAGTTTCTCGCGGATTACGAGGCCGCCGCCGCCGGGGCGTTGCAGTCGTGGGAAGCTTCGGCGGCGGGCGCGCTCGCCCTTGTGCTGCTTCTCGACCAGATGCCGCGCAACATCTTCCGCCGGACGCCGCGCGCCTATGCGACCGACGCCGCGGCGCGTGCCGCCGCCAACCGGGCGCTCGAATGCGGTCTCGACCAGCTGGTCCCGCCGGTGTGGCGCCGGTTTTTCTATATGCCGTTCCACCACAGCGAGGACCTCGCCGACCAGCGCCGCTCGGTCGGGCTGTTCGCCGCCCTGCCGGCCGACCCCGATCGCGCCGACGATTTGCGTTACACGCGCCGCTACAACGACATCATCGCTCGCTTCGGCCGTTTCCCGCACCGCAACGAAATCCTCGGCCGGGAATCGACCCCCATCGAGATAGCCTTTTTGGCCGAGTTAAACCAAGAGGCCTCCGATTAATCCTCCCTCTCCACCCCCGGGGGCGGAGAGGGTCGGGGTTCCGCCTCGTTGGCCGGTCGCCGGCCGAGCGCGCGCTCGGCCATCCGGTGGGCGATCTCGTTTTCGCCCATGATGACGAGGTCGGCGCCGTAGCGCTGCAGGTGCGCGACCTCTTCGTCGGAATGAGCCCGGGCGATGATCTCGATGCAGGGGTTCGCCGCCCGCCCCTGCTCGACGATCTGCCCCGCCTCATAGCCGTCGGGGATGGCGATCAACAGAAACCGCGCCTCGCCCAGATTGGCCGCGCCGATGATCTCGGGTGCGGCGGCGTTGCCTTGAATGGCTTCGATCCCGCGGGCCCGCAATCTCTCGACCAGCTCGTTCCGATCCTCGATGACGAGAAAGGGCAGCTTTTCGCGCTCCAGCTCTTCGCCCACCCGGCTGCCGACGCGCCCGAAGCCCACGAGAATCATATGATCCTTCAATGTCGTCGTCGGCAGATCGGTCGGCGCCGGCTGAGGCGCCTGTATTTCCGCAGCAGTTACCACGCGCCGCTCGAGCCACGGACCCAGCCGGTCGAGGGCGGCAAAGAACAAGGGGTTGAGCAGAATCGAGAGAATCGCGACGGCAAGGATCAGGTCCCGGCCCTCTTGCGGCAGGAGACCCAGGCTCATCCCGAGCCCGGCCAGGATGAACGAGAACTCCCCGATCTGCGCCAGGCTCGCAGAGATCGTCAGCGCCGTCCGCAACGGGTGCCGGAAGGCGAGCACGATCAACAGAGCGGCCGCCGATTTGCCCAGCATCACGATCAGCAGCGCGCCGACAAGCGGTCCGGCTGCGCGCAAGAGGATCGTCGGGTTGAACAGCATGCCGACCGAGACAAAGAATAGAACTGCGAACGCGTCGCGCAGCGGCAACGACTCCTCGGCAGCGCGGTGGCTGAGCTCGGATTCGGCGAGCACCATGCCAGCGAAAAAGGCGCCGAGCGCAAAGGACACCCCGAACAGCTCGGCCGCGCCATAGGCGACACCCAGCGCCAATGACAGGACGGCGAGCCGGAACAGCTCGCGAGAGCCGGTGTGGGCGACATAGTGAAGGATCCGCGGGATTATCTGGCGCCCGATGACCAGCATCAGCACGACAAAGGCGCCGACCTTCGCGAAGGTGATGCCGAGGGTGCGCGCGATCTGCCCGGGATCCGCCGCGCTTCCCGCCGCCGCTCCGCCGCCGAGAAGCCCCGCGACCGGCGGCAGCAGCACCAGGGTCAGCACCATCGCAAGGTCCTCCACGATCAGCCAGCCGACCGCGATGCGCCCCTGCTCGGTCTCGACCAGGCGCCGCTCCTGCAAGGCACGCAGCAGCACCACGGTGCTGGCGACCGACAGCGCGAGGCCAAACACCAAATCGGCACCGAGGCCCCAACCGAGGCTCCACGCCAATCCCATGCCGAGCGCAGTGGCGAAGGCGATCTGCACGAGGGCGCCCGGCACGGCGATGAACCGGACCGAAAGCAGGTCGGCCAGCGAGAAGTGGAGGCCGACGCCGAACATCAGCAGGATGACGCCGATCTCGGCGAGGTCGCCGGCCAGCGCCGGATCGGCGACAAAGCCCGGGGTGGAGGGGCCGACCAGGACCCCCGCGAGCAGATAGCCGACGAGCGGGGAGATCCGCAGCCGGTGGGCGAGCGCGCCGAGGATGAAGGCGAGTACGAGGCCCCCGACGAGCGTAGCAATCAGCGGCGTGTGATGCGGCATCGAGGTTTCCGTCACCTCCGGTCCGCGAACCCGAGCAGCCGCGCGGCCGAACCGACGGTCCAACCCTGCACCCACCAGCGAGGCAATCACCAGGATGAAGATCGGCACCGCCCCGCGCAGCCCGACCCAGGAGGCGAAGGCGGTCTCGCGCAGGGTGAACCCGAACGGCAGCAGGCAGGCGAAGACGGCGGCTGGGCGCGCGAGCACCATCAGTACCGCGGCCCCGACGA
>Ga0209040_10000270_pt1 | contig 37813 bp, 33 predicted proteins | sample BogFormECP12_OM3_FD_188240 | JGI IMG/M metagenome (GOLD analysis project Ga0209040, IMG submission 188240) | Bog forest soil microbial communities from Calvert Island, British Columbia, Canada - ECP12_OM3 (SPAdes) (version 2) | ecosystem: Environmental > Aquatic > Freshwater > Wetlands > Bog ... | reverse complement strand
ATGATCGATCGCTTCGGTGCGGCGGAAGTGCAGCGCCTGGTCGACGATCTCCGACGCGCTCAGGTTGCGGCCGAAGCGCATCGAGCCGGTTGCGCAGAAGCGGCACGTGAGCGGGCAGCCCGACTGCGAGGACAGGCACACCGAGCGCCGGCCGGCGCCACCACCCGGAGGGTCTCGGTAGCGCATCAGAACGGCCTCCACGGGGCGCCCGTCCGAGGTCTCGAAGAGCGCCTTCACGGTGCCATCGCGCGAGCGCTGCTCGCGCCGCAGCGCAAGGCTCGAGAACGGCAGCTCGTCGGCGAGCGCTTCGCGCAGGGCGGCCGGCAGGTCGGTCATCTCGGCAAAGCCCTGTGCGCCGCCGGCGGCCCACCGCCACACCTGGCGGGCCCGGAAGGGGGGCTCCCCGCGAGCGGCGAGCGTGTCGTTGAGCAGTTGCAGGTCCATGGTGCGCGGCGGGCCTATGGTTGCATCCCATGCGCCATCTCCACCGGCCGCGGCCATGCGCCTCGTGAAGTACCTCGCCCACGCGGGCGTCGCCTCGCGCCGCGCCGCCGAGACGCTGATCGCCGCGGGACGCGTATCCGTCGACGGTCGGGCCGCGAGCGACCCCGCACTCGATGTGGGCCCCGGCGCGGAGGTCGCGCTGGACGGCCGTCCCCTCGCCGGACCCGAGCCGCGCGTGCTCTACGCGGTCAACAAGCCGGTCGGGGTGCTCTCGACCGCCCGCGACACGCACGGCCGCGCGACCGTGCTCGAGCTCGTGCCCGACACCGGCCTGCGTCTCTACCCGGTCGGGCGCCTGGACGCCGACAGCAGCGGCCTGATCCTGCTCACGAACGACGGCGAGCTCGCCAACCGGCTCACCCACCCCCGCTACGAGGTACCGAAGACCTACCGCGCCAAGCTCGCGCGGCCGCCGATCGGCGGCGGCGTCCTGCGCCGCCTGCGCCGCGGCGTCGAGCTCGAGGACGGCCCCACGGCGCCGGCGAGGGTGCGCCGCGTCGGGCCGCAGGAGATCGAGGTGACGATCCACGAGGGGCGAAACCGCCAGGTGCGCCGGATGTGCGCGGCCGTCGGCCACCCGGTGCTCGAGCTCGAGCGCGTCGGCTTCGGCGCGCTGCGCCTCGGCGACCTGCTGCCAGGGGCCCACCGCCGCCTGAGCGCGCGCGAGGTCGAGCGTCTGCGCTCGGCGCTCTGAGAGAATCGAACGATGCGACTGTTCGCGCTGCGCGGCGCGGTGAGCGTCGAGCGCAACGACGCAGCCGAGATCCTCGAGGCCACGAGGAGACTGCTGCAGGAGATCATGGCCCGCAACGAGCTCGCCCCCGAGCGGGTCGTCTCCTGCATCTTCACCGCCACCGAGGACCTCGACGCCGAGTTCCCCGCCGTAGCCGCGCGCACGCTCGGCTACGACGCCGTGCCGCTGCTGTGCGCGCGCGAGATACCGGTGCCCGGCTCGATGCGCGCGGTGATCCGGGTCCTGATCCACTACCACGCCCCCGAGGACCACGTTCCGGCCCACGTCTACCTCGGCGAGGCGCGCGCCCTGCGCGCTGACCTCAACGCAGCGCAGTAGCCGCGCGGCCACCGGCGGCGGTGCGCGGCAGAATAGACACATGGCGATCGAGTTCTCCGAGCGCATCCGGCGGATCCCCGTCTACCCCGCGGCAGGCGGCTACGCCCAGGAGTCGCTCGTGCGACTTGCCAGCAACGAGTCGCCGTTCCCGCCGCTGCCCGCGGTGCGGGAGGCGATCGAGCACGCGCTCGGGGGCCTCAACCGCTATCCCGACCCGACCAACGCGCTCCTGCGCCAGCGCCTCTCCAAGCGCTACGAGCTGCCGGCCGAGCGGATCGCGATCGGCAACGGGTCCTGCGACATCCTGCTCGCCGCCGGGGAGGCGCTGCTCGAGCCGGGCGCCGAGCTGCTCTATGCGTGGCCCTCGTTCTCGGTCTACCCGCACCTCGCGGCGGCATCGGGAGCGCGCGCGGTCACCGTGGCACTCGACGATCGGCATCGCCACGACCTCCCGGCGATGCTCAGGGAGGTGACGGTCGCCACGCGCCTGGTGATCGTGTGCAACCCCAACAACCCCAGCAGCACCGCCGTGGCGCTCGCGGACATCGCCGCCTTCCTCGCGGAGATCCCGCGCCATGTCTGCGTGATCGTCGATGAGGCCTACTGCGAGTTCAACCTGATCGAGGACCCCGACGCTTCGCTCGCGCTCCTGGACACGCATCCCAACCTCGTGCTGCTGCGCACCTTCTCGAAGGTCCATGGCCTCTGCGGGCTGCGGGTCGGCTTCGCGCTCTGCGGCTCGGAGGAGCTCCCGCGCGCGCTCGACCAGGTCCGCCAGCCGTTCTTCTGCAACGCCCTCGCCCAGGCCGCCGCGACGGAGGCGCTCGCGCACGGTGACGCGGTCCTCGACCGCGTCACCCGCACGGTCGCCGAGCGGATCTCGGTCGGGGAGCGCCTGCAGGCGCTCGGCCTCGAGGTCGCCGACTCGCAGGCGAACTTCTGCTGGGTGCTGCTCGGGCAAGAACGCGACGAGCAGGCGATCCTCGACGGACTCACCGAGCGCGGAGTGCTCGTGCGCAGCGGCATGGCGCTCGGCAGCGAGGTTCCCGCAATGCGCGTCACCTACGGCCTGCCCGAGGAGAACGCACGTTTCCTCGACGCGCTCGCGCAGCTGCTCTGAACTGGATCGGGCGCAAGCCCGCCGATCACACTGGACCGCGTGTCGATTGTCTGCTACAAACATCAAGAGCGACCATGAGCAGACCGGCTGCCACAGTTCACACGCCTTATACGCCAGTCACCTGGTCGCTGCGCTACGCCTGGCGATTTAGCTAGGCGCTCCGGCCGGCATCCGTTCGTGAGTGGATGCCAGCGGCCGCACCGGGTCCCCGCGGCGGGGACCAAGCGCCATCCCAGCGGGCGCGCACGCGCCCCTCACGGCCCACACAGGTGGGCACGCAGCACCTCTAACATGCCCAGGCGTATCGAAAGGATGAGTAGATGATGATCGTCATGAAGGAGACCGCGACCGAGGACCAGGTCGGCGCGGTCATCAACAAGATCGAGCGTGCCGGCGCGCGCGCCCACCGCAGCTCCGGGGCGCGCGTGACGGTGATCGGAGCGATCGGCGACGTCGAGCAGGACGCGAGCGTTGCGAGCCTCGGCCTCGAGGGCCAGCCTGGCGTCGATCGCGTCGTCGCGATCCTCAAGCCCTACAAGCTCGCCTCCGCGCAGATGACGCACGGCGAGCGCACGGTGCTCGACATCGACGGGCGCCCGGTTGGGGGCGAGCACTTCGCGCTGATCGCCGGGCCGTGCACGGTCGAGTCTCGCGAGCAGACGCTCGAGACCGCGCGCGCGGTGCGCGACGGCGGCGCGACGCTGCTCCGCGGGGGCGCGTACAAGCCGCGCACCTCCCCCTACGCCTTCCAGGGGCTCGGGCAGGAGGGGCTGCGGTTGCTCGCGGAGGCCAAGGCCGAGACCGGCCTGCCGATCGTCACCGAGCTGATGGACATGCGTGACCTCGACGCGGTCCTCGAGGTCGCCGACGTCGTGCAGATCGGCGCCCGCAACATGCAGAACTACCCGCTGCTGGCCGAGATCGGCCGCTCGGGCCGGCCCGCGCTGCTCAAGCGGGGGCTCTCCTCGACGCTGGATGAGCTGCTGATGGCGGCCGAGTACATCCTCAAGGAAGGCAACCCCAACGTGATCCTCTGCGAGCGGGGCATCCGCACGTTCGAGACGGCCTACCGCTTCACGCTCGATCTGATGGCCGTGCCGGTGCTCAAGGAGCTCACGCACCTGCCCGTGATCGTCGACCCGAGCCACGCCGCCGGGCGGCGCGATCTCGTCGGCCCGCTGTCGCTCGCCGCCGCCGCCGTCGGTGCCGACGGGATCATCGTCGAGGTGCATCCGAACCCCGACGAGGCGATCTGCGACGGACCGCAGGCGCTGCGCGCGGACGATTTTGCCAACTACGCCGCCGAAGTCGAACGCGCCGCTGCGCTCGCGGGAAAGGCGCTGAGCGCGGTCTGATGGCAGCGCAGGCCGCGGCCGCGCGTCCTTCTGCGGGGAGGGCGAGCGAGCAACCCCGCAGCCGCGGCCCGCGGGAGCCGGCTCTTTGAGGGTCGCGATCCTCGGCCTCGGGCTGATCGGCGGGTCGATCGGCCTGGCGGCCCGTGCCCGCAGCGGTGCGCAGGTGCGCGGCTACGACCCCGACCCCGACGTGGGCGCGCGAGCGCTCGCGCTCGGAGCGATCGACGAGCGCGCCGCGAGCGTGTCCGAGGCCGTCCGCGACGCGGAGGTCGTGTTCGCCGCGGCCCCTGTCGGCGCGCTGCCCGGCGCCGTCGCCGAGGCCCTCGCGGCGGCGGGCGCCGATTGCGTGGTCAGCGACGTCGGCTCGACCAAGCGCGTCGTCGCGGACGCCTGCGCGGACGAGCGCTTCATCGGCGGGCATCCCCTCGCCGGGGCCGAGAGCGCTGGCGTCGAGCACGCGCGCGAGGATCTCTTCGACGGCGCGACCTGGTATCTGACGCCGGCGACGGGGAAAACCGCGGGCGTCCTCTACGAGCGCCTGCACCGTCTGCTCAGCAGCCTCGGCGCGCGCCCGACCGCGATCGACGCCGAGACCCACGATCGCGTGATGGCCTGCGTCTCGCAGCTGCCGCACGTGCTCGCCAACTTGCTCGCCGCGCAGGCCGTTGCGGTGCTCGGCGGCGACGGCCCCGAGCGCCTGCCGGCCGTCGGGCCGAGCTTCCGCGACGCGACGCGCGTGGCGGGCTCCAACAGCGCGATCTGGACCGACATATACCTGTCCAATCGCGATGCCCTGATCGCAGCGCTGGACGAGCTCGTCGGGCGCCTTGTCGGGGTGCGGGCGATGCTCGACAGCGCCGACGCGGATGCGGTCGTGGGCTGGAACGATGCCGCCCGCGCAGATCGTGACGCGCTGCTCGGAGCAGGTCTCGTCGGCGGCGTGGGAGGGGATTCGATCACCGAGCTGCGCGCCTCGGTGCCCAACCGCCCCGGCGTGATCGCCGAGATCGCGCTCGCGCTCGGGCGCGCCGGCGTGAACATCGCCGACATGGCGCTGTCGCCCTCCGAGGACAACCGCCAGGGCGTCGTGGCGCTGTGGGTCGGCGGGGCAGAGCAGGCCGAGCGCGCGCGTGAGCTGATCGCCGATCTCGGCTTCCCCGTGGTGGCGGCGTGAGTGCGCGCGAGGGCGGCGCCCGCCCGAACGCTCCCAGGTGTCGGGCGTGAGCGCGCGAAACATCCGTTTCGAGCCGGCCCGCGCCCTCAGCGGACAGGTGCGCCCGCCGGCAGACAAGTCGATCTCCCATCGCGCCGCGCTGCTCGGCGCGATGTCCTCCGAACCGGTGCGTATCGAGCGCTACCTGCAGGCCGCCGACACGACCTCCACGCTCGACGCCGTCCAGGCGCTGGGAGCGCTCGTGGAGCAGCGCGACGGCGAGGTGGTCGTGCGCGGCACCGGCCTGCGCGAGGCGCGCGAGCCCGGGCTCCCGATCGACGTCGGCAACGCGGGCACCCTGCTGCGCCTGCTTCCCGGCTGGCTCGCGGCGCAGGAGGGTCGCACCTTCACGCTCGACGGCGACGAGTCGATCCGCAGGCGTCCCGTGGATCGAATCGCCGAGCCGCTGCGGCGGATGGGCGCTCACCTGGAGGCCGCCGAGGGGCGCCTGCCGCCGCTGGTCGTACACGGCGCCCGCTTGCGGTCGATCGACTACGAGATGGCGCTCGCCAGCGCCCAGGTAAAGTCTTGCGTGCTCTTGGCGGCGCTCGCCGCGGAGGGCACGACGACAGTCAACGAGCCCGCGCGCAGCCGCGACCACACCGAGCGCATGCTCCTGCGCGCCGGCGTGAGCATCACGCGCTCGGGCACGCGCGTCTCGGTCGGGAACACCGACGAGCTCGCGCTGGGGAGCGTCACCGTTCCCGGAGACCCGAGCTCGGCGGCCTTCCTGATCGCTGCCGGGGTGCTCGTGCCCGGCTCTCGACTGCTGATCAGCGACGTGGGCGTCAACTGGACGCGCACCGGATTCATGCGCATCGTGCGGCGCATGAAGGGCATCGTGCTCGGCGACCTCGAGGAGCCCCAGCAAGCGATCTCAGCGACCGAGCCGACGAGCGATCTCGACGTCGCGCACGGCTCGCTGGAGGGCACGGTCGTCGAGCGTGAGGAGGTGCCGCTGGCGATCGACGAGCTACCGCTGGTGGCGCTGCTCGGCTGCTTTGCAGAGGGGGAGACGATCGTGCGCGGCGCCGGCGAGCTGCGGATGAAGGAGTCCGACCGCATCGCCGGCGTGGTCGAGGGCCTGCGCGGGCTTGGCGCCGACATCGAGGCGAGCGACGACGGCTTCAGCGTGCGCGGAGACGGCGGCCTGAGAGGCGGCACGATCGACGCCCACGGCGACCACCGCATGGCGATGATGGGCGCCGTCGCCGGCCTCGCCTCGCGCGAGGGGGTGGAGGTGCGGGGGATGGACGCAGCCGCGGTTTCCTACCCGGGGTTCGTGGAGGATCTCCAATCTCTGGAATGAGCGACGACCCGCGATGGTCATAGCGATCGACGGTCCGGCCGGTGCGGGGAAGTCCACGGTCGCGCGCGGGCTGGCCCGCCGGATTGGCTTCACCTACCTGGACAGCGGTGCGATGTACAGGGCCGTGGCGCTGATGTCGCTCGCGAGCCCCGAGGAGGACCCCGGAGCGCTCGCGGAGCGGGCCGACATCCGGCTGCTCGCTCCCTCGCCGGGGGAGGATCCGCGCGTGCTGCTCGACGGCCGCGACGTAACGGCGGCGATCCGCACGCCCGAGGTGAGCGAGGCGGCCTCCCGCGTCGCGGTCCGGCAGCGCGTGCGGGCGGCGCTCGTCGTCCGCCAGAGGGCGCTGCTGTCGGAGGGCGACTGGGTGGCCGAGGGCCGCGACATCGGCACTATCGTCGCGCCCGACGCGCAGCTGAAGGTGTTCCTCACGGCCGAGCCGCTCGCCCGCGCGCGCCGTCGCGCGGCGCAGCTGGGCGCAGACGTGCAGGGGGTGCTCGCCGAGCAGTCCCTCCGCGACGCGCGCGACCGCGAGCGCGCGCACAGCCCGCTGCGCGCGGCAGATGGCGCGCTTACGCTTGACACGAGCCAAATGACGGTAGAGCAGGCCGTGGAGCGGATCGCCGGGCTGGCGCGCCCGCCCTGAGCCGGGCCGGCGGGCCCTCCCGTCGGGAGTACACGCGGTGCGCTCGCCGGAGAGCGGCGCCCGCGCGGGCATACTGGCCTGATGAAGGTCGCCGTTGTCGGCTATCCCAACGTGGGCAAGTCCTCGCTGATCAACCGCCTCGCGGGCACGCGCGAGGCGGTCGTGCACGAGCGGCCGGGCATCACGCGCGACCGCAACGAGCTCGACTGCGAGTGGAACGGGCGCCAGTTCAAGCTGATCGACACCGGCGGCGTGGACTTCGAGGACGAGGACCCGCTCGCCGGCTCGATCCGCGACCAGGCGCGTGCGGGGCTCGCCGACGCGCAGGTGGCGGTGCTCGTCGTGGATGCCCGGGCCGGGCTGCGTCCGGGCGACGAGGAGATGGCCGACCTGCTGCGCCGCTCGCCGCTGCCCACGATCGTGGCCGCCAACAAGTGCGACGGAGTCGCGGACCTTCCGTTGGCGGCCGACTTTCACCGGCTCGGTCTCGGTGAGCCGATCGCGGTCTCCGCGTCCCAGGGCCTCGGCTCCGGCGACCTGCTCGACCGCATCGTGGAGCTGCTGCCGCCAGGCGAGGAGGAGCCCGAGCAGGACACCGTGCGCCTCGCCGTGATCGGCAGGCCGAACGTGGGCAAGTCCTCGCTCGTCAACCGCTTCCTCGGCGAGGAGCGCGTGATCGTCTCCGAGCTCGCCGGCACCACGCGTGACGCGATCGACATGCCGCTGATGGTCGGGGACCGCCGGCTGGTCCTGATCGACACGGCCGGGATGCGGCGCCAGTCGAAGGTCGCCGACTCGGTCGAGTACTACACGGCGCTGCGCTCCCAGCGGGCTGCAGAGCGCGCCGACGTCGCGCTCGTGGTCTGCGACGCCACCGACGGCGTCACCTCGCAGGATCTGCGCATCGCCGAGCTGGCGATGAAGGCCGGTTGCGCCACCACGATCATACTCAACAAGTGGGACCTGCAGGAGCAGATCGAGGCCGACGGCGGGCGCCGCCTGGACCTCGAGCATGAGCGCGGGCGGGTGGCCGAGAAGCTGCGACTGCGCCCGCGCGTGCTCACGGCTAGCGCCAAGACAGGCCGCCACGTCGCGCGCCTGCTGAGCGAGGCGATCGCGCTCGGCGACCGCATGTCCGGAAGGATCCCCACCCCGGAGCTCAACCGCTTCCTGGCCGAGGCCGTGCAGGCGCGCCAGCCGCCGGTGGGCACCCGCAGCGGCTCCAGCCAGCACCGCCTGAAACTGCTCTACATGACCCAGATCGGGCAGCGCCCGCCGCGCTTCGCGATCCAGGTCAACTCGCGGGCGCGCGTGACGCGCGACTACGCCTACTTCCTCGAGAACCGCCTGCGCGCCCGCTACGCGCTCGACGGCGTGCCGCTGATTATCGACTTCGTGGAGCGCGGACAGCGCGGACGCGCTCGCGCCGCGTAGACTTCTGCGACTTTCGAGCCCGCCATGCGCCGCCAGGCGCCCCGGGCGGGCATCCCAAACCCTGGAGCTGACACCGCCACCCATGAACGATCTTCCCGATAACGAGTTCCTGTTCACCTCCGAGTCGGTCACCGAGGGGCATCCAGACAAGATCGCCGACCAGATCTCCGACGGAGTTCTCGACGCGGTGCTGAGCGATGACCCCTACGGCCGAGTCGCCTGCGAGACGCTCGTCAACACCGGCCTCGTCGTCGTCTCCGGCGAGATCTCCACGGACACGTATGTCGATATCCAGGAGATCGCTCGCGAGACGATCCGCCGGATCGGCTACGACGACGCCGCCTATGGCTTCGACTGCGACACCTGCGCGGTCCTGAACGCGATCGACAAGCAGTCTCCGGACATCGCCCAGGGGGTCGACGCGGCCTACGAGACGCGCCACGATCCCGCCGACGAGGACGAGCTCGACGTCGCCGGTGCGGGGGACCAGGGGATGATGTTCGGCTACGCCACGAACGAGACCGAGGAGCTGATGCCGCTGCCGATCTCGCTCGCGCACAAGCTCGCCAAGCGCCTCTCGGAGGTGCGCAAGGGGGAGGTGATCCCCTACCTGCGCCCCGACGGCAAGACGCAGGTGACCGTTCGCTACGCCGGGGGCCGCCCGGTCGAGATCGAGAAGATCCTGATCTCCACGCAGCACGCCGACGGCATCGACAGCGAGGCGCTGATCAAGCCCGACCTGATCGAGCACGTGCTTCGGCCGGTCCTGCCCGCCGACCTCTACGAGGAGAAGAAGCTCGTGCGCAACTTCCTCGTGAACCCGACCGGACGCTTCGTGATCGGCGGCCCGATGGGCGACTGCGGCCTGACCGGGCGCAAGATCATCGTCGACACCTACGGCGGCATGGCGCGCCACGGCGGCGGAGCGTTCTCCGGCAAGGACCCCTCGAAGGTCGACCGCTCCGCCGCCTACGCCGCGCGCTGGGTGGCCAAGAACATCGTCGCCGCGGGGCTCGCGGATCGCGCCGAGGTCCAGGTCGCGTACGCGATCGGCGTCGCGCACCCGGTCTCGGTGATGGTGGAGACGTTCGGCACCGAGGCCGACGGGATCACGCGCGGCACGATCGCGCGTGCGGTGGACGAGGTCTTCGACCTGCGCCCGGGCGCGTTCCGCGAGGAGCTCAAGCTACACCGGCCGATCTACCAGAAGACCGCCGCCTACGGCCACTTCGGACGCGAAGACCACGACTTCACGTGGGAGCGCACCGACAAGGCGCAGGCGCTTCGCAGCGCCGCCGGTCTCTGACCGGGAGGCGCTCTAGGGTCAGGGCGGTGAGCACGATCGCCCAGGTGCAGCCGATGACAACGGCCCGCGCGTTGCGCGGGCCGTTCGACTACCGGCTGCCGCAGGAGCTGCGCGAGCACGGCGTGGAGGTCGGCTCGATGCTCGTCGTGCCCTTCGGTCGCCGCGAGGTCCTGGGGGTCGTGGTGGGGCTCGCCGACAGCAGCGAGGTCGCCGAGGAGAAGCTGCTCGCGCCGCTGCGCGCTCTCGAGCTGGGCGTTCCCGTCGAGCTGGTCGCGCTCGCGGAATGGATCGCGCTCGAATACTGCTCGACGATCTCGCGCGCGCTGGCGCTCGTGCTGCCCCCGGGCGCTGCGCGCAGGCTGAGCGGCCGCCGCGTCGGGTCAAAGCGGGCGCTGCGCCACGTCGCCGTCGGAGCTCGCGGAGCAGGGGTTCCCGAGCTCACGAGCGACCAGCGCGAGGCGCTCGCGCCGCTGCTCGACGCGCTGTCGGCAGAGCGCCACGAGCGCCACCTGCTGCATGGCGTGACGGGCTCGGGAAAGACGGAGATCTACCTGCGCGCGGCCGCCGCGGCCCTGCAGCGCGACCGCGGCGCGATCGTGCTCGTGCCCGAGATCGCCCTCACGCCCCAGATCGTGGCGCGCTTCATCGAGCGCTTCGGCGAGACCGTCGCCGTGCTGCATTCGCAGATGACCGCCGCCCAGCGCTACGGAGAGTGGCGGCGGCTGCGCGAAGGCGCCGCGCGCGTATGCGTCGGGCCGCGCTCGGCGGTGTTCGCGCCCGTTGCACGTCTCGGCCTCGTCGTCGTCGACGAGGAGCATGACCCCTCCTACAAGCACGAGGGCGACCCCCGCTACGACGCGCGCGACGTCGCCGCCGAGCGCGCCCGGGCGTGCGGTGCCCTGCTGCTGCTCGGCACCGCCACGCCGCGCCCGGAGACGGTGCTGAGCACGCCGGCCGCCGTGCTCGCCCGGCGGGTAGACGGGCGGCGCCTTCCTCCGGTCCGCATCCTCGACATGCGCGGCCAGGCGCAGGGCCTGCACCCGCACACGGCAACCGCCCTCGCCGCCGTGCGCGCCGGCGGGGGCAAGGCGATCGTGCTGCTCAACCGCCGCGGGTGGTCGAACTTCCTCTCCTGCCGCTTGTGCGGGCAGGTGTGGAGCTGCCCCGACTGCGACGTCGCGCTCGTCCTGCACCGTGATGGCGGCTACCTGGCCTGCCACCACTGCGGCCACCGCGAGCCCGCGCCGGAGCGCTGCAGCAGCTGCGCCTCGACGTCGGTGGCGCGCCACGGCGCCGGCACCGAACGCCTCCAGCACGACCTCGCGGCCGTCTTCGACGACGGCGCCTTCCCGGTCTTCAGGCTCGACGCCGACGTCGTCGCCCGCCCGCCCGGCACCGGCGGCGAGGAGCTCGACGCCGCCAACGCCGGCGTTGGGGAGGGCGTGGCGGAGCTGCTCAGCCGCTTCGAGGCAACCGAGCGCGGCGTGCTCATAGGCACCCAGATGGTCGCCAAGGGCCACGACTTCCCCGACGTGCGCCTGGGCGTCGTGCTGGACGCCGACGCGACGCTGAGGTTCCCCGACTTCCGCGCCGACGAGCGCACGTTCGCCCTCATCGCACAGCTCGCAGGCCGCGTTGGGCGCGGCGGCGAGGGCGGCGTTCTCGTGCAGACGATCGCCCCCCGCGCGCGGGCGATCGTGCACGCCGCCGCGCACGACAGCGCCGGTTTCCTCGCGGGCGAGCTGGCGCGCCGTCGCGCGCTCCGCTACCCGCCCTTCTCTCACCTGGTGCGCGTCGTCTTCGCCGCGCAGCGCGGCGCGCCGGCGCACGCTGCCGCTCGCGCCGTCCGCGAGGCGCTCGCGGGATCGCTGCCGGGCGCCGAGGTGCTCGGGCCGGCGGCGCTGTTTCGCCTGCGTGGACGCGAGCGCCAGGTGCTCGTCGTCAAGACCGACGAGCGCCGCCCGGCCGTGAGGGCGGTGGGCGAGGCGGTCCACGCGGCGGCGCTGCAGCGCGCGCACGCCGGTGTGAGCTTCAGCGTCGACGTTGATCCGCAGTAGCGCGCGCGATCGCCCAGCGCTGGAGTCGGGGTTCCGGCATCTGGTACTTTCTCGCTTCCGCGATTTGGGGGCTGATCACATGGAGGTGAGCTGGGGATGAGGTCGACGGCGCTTGCTGTGCTGCTCGTTGTCTGCCTGATCGCTTCGCCGGCGGCGGCTGCGAGCTCACCTGCACCCCGGCGCACCCGCTACGCGACGATCCGCCCGGCGTGCGCGCCCGCGCCGCCCGGCAGCGCGACCTGCTTCGCGCTCGTGCGCACGCCCGTGAGAGCCGCCGATGCTGCGAGCCGTGGCGTGGTGCCCTACACGATCGGTGGCGGCGCCTACACCAAGGGTCCCGCGGAAGGCTTCACGCCGGCAGACCTCGCGAGCGCCTACGGCTTCTCGCCGGCCGGCGGCGCGGGCCAGACGGTGGCGCTGATAGACGCCTACGACGACCCCAAGATCGAAGAAGGCCTCGCCAAATTCGACACCGAATACAAACTCGGCGAATGCACGAAAGCCGACAGCTGCTTCAGGAAGGTCAACGAGGAAGGCAGCGAAGAAGTCGAAAACCTCCCTCCGAAGGACGAAGAAGGCTGGTCGGAGGAGATCTCGCTGGATGTGGAGACGGTGCGCGCGGTGTGCAACGGCTGCAAGATCCTGCTCGTCGAGGCCACCAGTTCCGCCTACCACGACCTCGCCAAGGCCGCCAACGAGGCCGCGGCGCTCGGCGCGACAGAGATCTCCAACTCCTACGGAGGGCCCGAGATCGGCCTGGTGTATGAAGAAGCCGCTTACAACGAAGCCGCCTACAGGCACCCCGGCATCGTCGTCACCGCCGCCACCGGCGATTACGGCTATGACGACTGGAACTACCTGCTGTTCCCCTTCGAACTCGAACCGTTCGAACTTCCCGACATGCCCAACGCGCCGGCCTCGCTGCCGTCGGTCGTGTCGGTCGGCGGCACCTCGCTGCACCTGAACGGAAGCGGAACGCGCGAAGAAGAGACGGTGTGGAACGACGACGGCCCCTACCCACCAAAAGAATTCCCGGCCGGCTATGTCGACGGCAGCGGCTGCAGCACGCTCTTCCCTGCCCAGCCATGGCAGAGCTCGGCGGCCGGTTGGGCTTCCACGGGCTGCGGAGGGAAACGGCTGTCGGCCGACGTCTCCGCCGACGCCGACCCGGCCACCGGCTTCGACGTGTACGACAACTACAACTTCTGCACCAAAGAACCCGAATGCAAAAAAATCAGAGAAAGCTTCGAAAAACACCCCTGGGAGACGTTCGGCGGCACCTCGCTTAGCGCGCCGATCATCGCCGGCCTGTACGCGCTGGCGGGCGGCGCGAACGGGCTTCCGTATCCGGCGCTCGCGCTCTACGGCCGCCTCGGCGACGCGGCCGCGCTCTACGACGTCACGCAGGGCGGCGACGGGATCTGCGCCGCCCAACCCAAGCTCGCCTGCGGTGAACCTAACGTTGCATCCGGGGCCACGCTCGACTGCGAAGGCACAAGCTCGTGCGACGCGCGTGTGGGCCTCGACGGGCCCACGGGCGTGGGCACGCCCAACGGGATCTCGGCCTTCCAGCCCGTGTTCCCGACTGCGGTGGCAACGCCGCCCGCGACGATCCTCGCCGGCGTGCCGGCGGCGTTCAGCTCGGCCTCCTCGAGCGATCCCTATCCCGGCGGCACGATCGCGGGATGGTCCTGGGCGTGGGGCGACGGTAGCGCCGGCGCCGCCACCGCCACCGCCAATCCCACGCACACCTACGCCGCGCCCGGCAGCTACACGCTCAGCCTGAAGGTGACTGACAGCTACGGGCTCGCGAGCGCCGTCAGCGAACAGACCGTGCACGTGGTTGCGCCCCCGTCCGTGAGCCCGCCCGTCGGGGGCTCGCACGGCGCCGCGGCCTTCAGCGGCTCTGGCACGCCGCCCGTGCCCGACGCGCAGCTCGCGAGCACCTCGCTTCAGGTCAGCGCGAGCGGCTGGGTGACCGTGCAGGTGACCTGTCCCGCCGGGGAGAGCGTTTGTGACGGGAGCGTCACCTTGCGCACGCTGGGCGCCGTGAACGCGAGCGCACGCTCTACTGCGAGGAAGAAAGTCCTGACGCTCGCCTCGGCTTCGTTCAGCGCCGCCGGCGGCCATGCAGGGACGGTGAAGCTCCGCCTCTCGGTGAAGGCGCGCAGATTGCTCGGGAGCTCACATAGCCACTCGCTGCGCGCGCTCGCGATCGTGTTGGCGCACGATTCGCAGGGCGACAGCCACACCTCCCAGGCGACCGTCACGCTTCACGCGCCGAAGGCGCACCACCACAAAGGCTGAGCGCGGTGCGCGTCCGCCCACGCCGCCTTCTCGCCGCCAGCGCGGCCGCGGCCGCGGTGCTCCTCGGTGCGGCTGCTCCCGCGCTCGCCGCCGAAGCACCCGGTTCGATCGCGGGAGTCCTCACCGAAGTCACCACGCATACGCCTCTGGCCGGCATACAGGTCTGCGCGGAGATGCCGCCGCCCCCCGTCGCGAACGAAGAAGAAGAACCTCCCGAAGCGCCGCCGACGTGCGCGACCACGAGCAGCAGTGGCGCATACACGATCGCCGGCCTGGCTCCGGCGAGCTACTGGGTCATCTTCAACCCTCCCGCGAGCTTCCTCCAGGGCGCCATCAGCGCCTCGCACCCCAACTACGTGGCAGAGGCCTATGAAGACGCGCAGACGGAAGCGGCTGCGAAGAAGGTCGCGGTCGCCTCCGGGGGGGCGGTGACCGGCATCGACGCGACGCTGGAACGAGGGGGCGAGATCTCCGGCAGGGTCAGCGCAGGCGCGGGCGGCGCTCCGATCCCCGCCGCGACTGTCTGCGCGCTGGGCGTCGGCAGCGAAGCCCTGATCGGCCATATCGGCTGCACCACCAGCGGCGCAGCGGGCGAATACGCGATCGACGCCCTCGGCGCCGGCTCCTACGACCTCTTCTTCGCCGCGGCCGGCTACACGCTCCAGGTCTACGACGGGCACAACCTGTTCTCCGAAGCCAACCCGGTCTCGCTGGCGGCCGGCCAGGTCGTCGGAGGCGTTGATGCAGCCCTCGCGACACGACCCCCGCGACCGACGCCGAGCGAAGCGACGCCGCGCTCGACCTCCACCGGCCCCGGCCTCGTTCCCGCCGGCTCCCTCGTCTCGGAACGTTCGCCGCTGACGCTGCGCTCGCGCATGCTCGCGGTCCGCGCCGGTCGCACCGCGGAGCTGGAGCTCGCCTGCCGGGGAAGCGCTCGCTGCAGGGGACGGGTCGTGCTCACGGCCCTCGCCCGCGTCGGCGTAGGTCACCGCCGCCATGTGACGCTCGGCTCGGCGACGTTCGACATCGCCGGAGGTGCCCATGCGACGATCGCGATCCATCTGGATCGCGAGGGGCGCTCGCTGCTGGCGCTCGCGCACGGACACCTGGCAGGGCGATTGACGGTGACGCTGGAGGGCGCGGTGGGCGCCGCCCCGCAGCTGCTCGCGGTGCGTCTCGGGCGCGCCCGGCGCGTCGCCGGCCGGCCCTAAACTGGGCCTCGATGAGTGCCGAGAAGCCAAGCCTGCAGGACGCGCCGCCCGTCCTTCCTTCCGAAAGGGGGGAGCCTCAGGACGCGGCGGCGCCCGCAGCCGCCGAGCAGCCGCACGGCGTCGCCGAGCAGCCGCACGGCCTCGGCGAGCCCCAGGACCCCGTAGAGGTCGAGGGCGCCGAGGATGCGCCAACGGTCGCCGAGCTAGATCCCGAGACGCGCGCCCGGCGTGACGCGGCGCTGGCGCTCGTGCGCAAGTTCGGCGACCCGGTGCTGCGCGCCACCGCCCTGCCCGTGGAGCGCTTCGACGAGCGCCTGCAGGAGGAGGCGCGGCGCATGGGCGAGCTGATGCAGGATGCTTTCGGGATCGGCCTCGCCGCCACGCAGCTCGGTGTGCTGCACCGGATGCTCGTCTACAAGGCGTTCGAGGAGGACCCGCTGACCGCGCTCGTGAATCCGATCGTGCGGTGGACGAGCGACGAGCTCGAGGTCGCGGAAGAGGGATGCCTGAGCCTGCCCGGCGTGCATGTCGAGGTCGAGCGCCCGATGAGCGTGCGCGTGAGCGCGCACGATGCCGCCGGCGAGCCGCTGGAGATCGAGGCCGAGGGGCTCCGTGCGCGGGTGATCCAGCACGAGATCGACCATCTCGACGGCGTTCTCATCCTCGACCGGATATCCCGCCAGGCGCGCAAGGAGGCGATGCGCGCGATGCGCGAGGCACGGGAGGGGGCCAACGGCGCCTAGCGGTCGCGGCCGCACCCTGAAGGCATACCCTCACGGGCACAAGCACGCTCACGGGTACAGGCACCCTCACGGGCACAGGCAAGCGGGCAGGCTCATGGCGATCGTCTTCCTCGGCACCTCGGACTTCGCGGCAGCGGTGCTGACGCGCCTGTCCGAGAGCCTCGAGTTCCGCCCGGCGCTCGTGGTCACCCGTCCCGACCGCCCCAGCGGTCGCGGACGCCGCCTGACGGCGCCACCCGTGGCTGTGCGCGCGCGGGAGCTCGGGCTGGCGCTGGCCCAGCCCGAGAGCGTCAACGACGCCGCGGCGCGGCGGCTGATCGCGGGCGCCGCCGCGCACAGCGAGGGCGGCGCACCAGCGGAGCAGCCCGTCGGCGCGGGGCCCGCTTGTGCCGCGGCTTCGCGCCAGACGGTGGTCGTATGCGCGTTCGGCGCGCTCATCAAGGAGCCGCTGCTGAGCGACCACGAGATCCTCAACGTGCACCCCTCGCTGCTCCCGCGCTGGCGGGGCGCGGCGCCGATCGAGCGCGCGATCATGGCTGGCGACGCCCAGAGCGGCGTCTCGATCATGCGCCTCACCGCGGGTCTGGACAGCGGACCCGTGTGCCTGGCCGAGGCTGAGCCGGTTGCTGCGCAGGACACCTACGGATCGCTTGCCGAGCGATTGGCCCTACTCGGGGGGACACTGTTGTTGCGTGCTCTGACGGAGTCGCCGCCGTGCGTCGAGCAGCCCGAGGACGGGGTCACCTATGCCGAGAAGATCGCCGCCGCCGACCGACTTCTCGATCCGCTGCGCCCGGCGCTCGAGCTCGAGCGCCTCGTCCGCGCGCTCCAACCCCACATCGGCGCGCGCGTCGCGCTCGGCGACGGATCGATGCTCGGGGTCGAGCGCGCGACGCTCGTGGATCCGGAGCCCGGGTCCGAGCACGGCCTGCACGTGCGCGACGGTCGCCTGCTGCTGGCCTGCCGTCCCGGGACGCTCGAGCTCCTCACCGTGCAGCCGCCGGGTGGCCGTCCGATGGAGGCGAGCGCCTACCTGCGCGGTCGGCCGGGCGGGCGCCCATAGGCGCTCGCATAGGCCGGCACCGGGATCGGCCCCGCGAGGCAATCGTCGGGCTCGGGCTTGCCGGCGCTCGTGCGCAGCGGGATCACGCCCGCCCATGCGTGCAGCGCGTAGTCCTCCTCGTCGTCGATCGGTCCTCCCAGGCGAACCTTTACGGAGGCCTCCTCGATCGGCATCGCCAGGATCGCGGTGGCCTTCAGCTCGTTCTCGGTCGGCGGTCGCACCTCGCTCCAGCGGCCGGGAACGATGTGTTCGACGATCGCCTCCGCCGCCGCGAGCTTGTCCGCTTCACTCGTGAGCGGGCGGGCACGCCCGAGCAGCATCGCCGAGCGGTAGTTGACGGAGTGGTGCATAGCCGAGCGCGCCAACACGAGGCCGTCGATCAGTGACACCGTCAGGCACGCCGGTGCGCCCGCGGCGAGCGCCTTGACGGTGCGGCTGGCGACCGAGCCGTGGCAGTAGACGACGTCGCCGTCGCGCGCGTGCAGGGTCGGGATCACGAACGGCTGGCCCTGCTCGTCGGCGATCCCCAGATGCGCTACCAGCGCCTCGTCGAGGATCGCGTCGATGCTCTCGCGATCGTAGCTGCCGCGTTCGCGCTTGCGCCTCAGGCGCACGCGCTCGGAGGCTGGCTCTGCTGCTGCCGACACGTCTCCCTCCTCTCTGCCATAGTACAGATCCATGTCTGAGCTGGAACAGTATCGGATCGAGGCCGCCAGCGCGTCGGAGCTGGTCCGCAACGTCGAGACCGCGGTCGCCGAGGGCGTGCTCGCGCCGGGCGAGCGCCTGCCGTCGGTGAGGCGACTGGCCGCCGACGTCGGTCTCAGCCCGGTTACGATCGCGGCCGCACTCGCCGAGCTGCGCAGGCGCGGCGTCGTCGTGACCGAGCCGCGTCGGGGCACGCACATCGGCTCGGGGCCTCCGATCGGCTCGCTGCGCGCGCCGCTGCCGGTGCCGCGCGGCGCACGCGACCTCTCCCGCGGCAACCCCGATCCCGAGCTGCTGCCGGACCTCGCGGACGCGCTCGCCAGGCTCGCGGCACCCGCGCGACTCTACGGCGAGAGGCCCGTGATGGGAGAGCTCGAGCGCCTCGCCACAGAGCAGCTGCGTGCGGACGGGATACCCGTGCGATCGCTGTGCGTCGTAAGCGGTGCCCTCGACGGGATCGAGCGGGTGCTTCAGGCGCACCTCCGTCCGGGCGACCGCGTGGCCGTCGAGAGCCCGGGCTATGCCGCCCTCTATGACCTGCTGAGGGCGCTCGGGCTCGCGCTCGAGCCGGTCGCGATCGACGATCGCGGGATGCTCCCGGACGCGCTCGCGGGAGCGCTGCAGCGCGGCGCCTGCGCGGCGATCACGACGCCGCGGGGACAGAACCCCACGGGGGCTGCGCACGACGCCGATCGGGCGCGCGAGCTGTGCCGCGTGCTGGACGCGGCGCCGCAGACGCTGCTGATCGAGGACGATCACCTCGGATCGGTCGCCGGGAGCGAGCTCCATACCGCGGTGACCGGGCGAGAGCGCTGGGCGGCGACGCGCTCGGTGGCCAAGGCGCTAGGCCCCGATCTGCGGCTCGCGGTGTTGGCCGGCGACGAGCAGACCGTCGCGCGCGTACAGGGCCGCCAGCAGTGCGGGCCCGGCTGGGTCAGCCACCTGCTACAGGCGCTCGTGCTCGAGCTGTGGAGCGATCCGGGGCTCGAAGACCAGGTGGCGCTGGCGCGAGACACCTACACCGCGCGGCGGGCGTGCCTGCTCGCCTGTCTGCGTGCGCACGGCGTTCGCGCGCACGGCGCCTCGGGGCTGAACGTGTGGATTCCGGTCGATGACGAGGCCGGCGTGCTCGGGGCGCTGCTCCAGCGCGGCTGGGTCGTGGCGCCCGGCGCGCCCTACCGGCTCGGGGCGGGCCCCTCGGCGATACGCGTCACAATCGCCACGCTCACCGAGCCCGAGGCCGAGCGTCTGGCAGCTGACCTGGCGCGGGCGATCGCCCCCGAGGCGTGGGTCAGAAGCGGTTAGCCGATGCCCGACGGTAGGAGCCAGGCAGCCCCGAGCCGCGTCGCGCCCGCCCGCGTATGCGCCTACGCGGTCCTGCGTCGCGTCTTCGAGCAGGGCGCCTATTGCGATGAGGCGCTGCGGGCGGCGGCCCGGAGCCTGGACTCGCGCGACCGCGCACTGGCGATGCGCCTCTCCTACGGCGCGGTGCAGCGGCGGGCGACGCTCGACCACGTGATCGAAGGGCTCGCCGAGCGTCCGGTGCAGCGGCTGGATCCGCCGGTTCTGCAGGCGCTGCGGCTGGGCCTGTACGAGCTCCTCTACACGAGCGGTGCCCCTGGCTATGCCGTCGTGGCGGACGCCGTGCAGCTCGCCAAGGAGAACGCGCGCGCGGGTCACGCACTGGTCAACGCGGTGCTGCGACGCGCCGTACGCGACGGGGCGCCGAAGCTGCTCGGCGGCCTCGGCGAGGCAACCGCAGAGCAGGCGGCGCTTAGGCACTCCCATCCGCGCTGGCTCGCGGAGCTGTGGTGGGAGGAGCTCGGAGCCGAGCAGGCGCGCGCGCTGATGGCCGTCGACAACGAGCCGAGCGAGACGGCGCTGCGCGCGAACACGCTCGTGGGTGAGGCCGTCGCCGTCGCCGCCGCGCTTCCGGTCGCCAGCCACGGAGACCCGCGCCTGCCCGAGGCGATCGTGCTCGATGAGCCCTTCGACGTGCACGGCTCGCCGCTGTGGCAATCGGGAGCGTTGATCGCGCAGTCGCGCGCGGCGATGCTCGTCGGGCGTGCGCTCGCGCCCGAACCGGGCGAGCGCGTGCTCGATCTGTGCGCTGCGCCGGGCGGGAAGACCACGCACCTCGCGGCGCTGATGGCGGGCGAGGGCGAGGTCGTCGCCGTGGAGCGCAACCGCACGCGCGCGGGCACGCTGGCGCGCACCGCGCAGCGGCTCGGCGCCGGCAACGTCCGCGTCGAGGTGGCCGACGCGCGGCGGCCCCTCCCTTCGGAAGGGGATGCGGGCCGCCGCGCGTTTGACCGTGTGCTCGTCGATCCGCCCTGCTCGGGGCTCGGCACGCTGCAGGCGCACCCCGACCTGCGCTGGCGCATGACACCGCAGTCAATCCCCCAGATGGCCGCCGCGGGCGCCGAAATCCTGGCCGCCGCGGCGGAGGTACTACGTCCGGGTGGCGTGCTTGTCTACTCTACCTGCACGATCTCAACGACCGAGAATGAGCGCCTGATCGCCGCCTTCCTGGACTCGAACCCCGAATTTCGCGTCGACGATCTCGCCACACGGCTTCGCGCGGAGGGCCCGCTCGGCATGGGCTCCGGGGAGAGCTGCGGCTTCGTGCAGACGTTGCCGCACCGCGACGATACCGCCGGCTTCTTCATCGCCAGACTGCATAGGGAGTGAGACGTGGAGGGTGAGCCACAGCAGGATTCGCAGGCCAAGCCCGCCGTCGACCTCGGCCCGCAGTGCCCGAACTGCGGCGAGCCTTGGCTGCGGCCGACGAACCTTCCCGGCCGCTACCGCTGCGTGTACTGCCTGCGTCGGTTCGAGCTGACGTCGGTCTGCCCCAACTGCGGCGAGCACTCGACGATCGTGCGCATGTCCTCCACCGCGATCATGAAGTGCAACAACTGCGGCGACTCGATGCTGCAGGCCGTATGAGCGCCCGCGCAGGAGCGCGCGCCGGTCCTTCCGAAGGGAGCGCCGGTCCTTCCGAGGGGAGGGAGGCCGCGCCGCTCGCGCTCCTGCGCGAGGTGAACGTGGCGCCCTCGATCCTCTCGGCGGACTTCGGGCGCCTGCGCGAGCAGGTCGGCGAGGTGCTCGCGGCGGGCGCGCGGATGATCCACGTGGACGTGATGGATGGGCACTTCGTACCGCCGATCACCGTCGGCTCGCTGATCGTGGCGGCCCTCGCCGAGCAGGTCGGCGCGGTGGGTGGGCTGCTCGACGTGCATCTGATGATCGAGCGTCCCGAGCGGCACGTAGAGGATTTCGTGCGTGCCGGCGCGGGCTCGGTGACGATCCACGCCGAGTCAACACCGCACGTCGCCTACGCGGCCAACCTGATTCGCGAGGGCGGGGCCGGCGTCGGCGTTGCGATCAACCCGGGAACGCCGGCCGAGGCGCTGCGGGACCTCGACGACGCGATCGATCTCGCGCTCTGCATGACCGTGAATCCGGGCTGGGGCGGTCAGCCCTTCATCGAGCATTCCCTTAGCAAGCTCCCGCGTGTGCGCCAACTCCTCTCCGAGCGCGTCGCCGTCGAGGTCGACGGCGGCATCGACCCCCACACGGCGCCCGCCTGCAGGCGGGTCGGCGCGAACCTGTTCGTCGCCGGGTCGGCGATCTTCACGGCCGACGATCCCGGCGAGGCCTACGGCGCGATCGCGCAAGCGCTCGCACGCGGCGAGTAGGCGGCGCTCGCGTACGTTAGCGCCCACCGGGTGAGCGCTAGCCCGCCGGTGCCCGCGTCGGGGTTGCGCGTGCGGGCGCTTGCGAGCCGCGCCGGTAGAGGACGATCAGCGTGACGGCCAACAGCGCGGTGGCGCCTGCGTAGCCCACCTCGGCGCGCAGCAGCTGGTCGCTGATCGCGGGGAGGAACATCCAGGCCACGAACAGCGCCGCTGTGAGCAGCCAGCACCCGGCGGCGGCGCCCGCGCGGTCCCGCGCCAGAGCCGCCTGGTTGAGCGCGCCGGAGGTGAGGTGCAGGCCCATGCCCACGCCGATCAGGACCAGGCCCAGGCGGTGGTAGACGTAGTCCTGCCCGAAGAGGATGTGGCGCAGGAAGTAGGGCCCGACGAGGAACAGCCCGATCACGACGACGGCCGTGAAGGCCGCGATCGCGAGCACCGTCACGCGGATGGCGCGCGCGAAGGCCTCGTGGCCCGCGGTCGCCTCGAGCCCAGACAGGTGAGGGAGGAGCGAGGTCTGGATCGCCTGGAAGAGCTGCAGCGGCGCGCGCGCTATGAGCAGCACGTTGAACACGATCCCGGCGAGGGCCCTGTTGAGCGCCGTCGCGTCCACGGTCAGCACGGCTGCGTTCAGCAGCGTCTGCTCCGAGAGCATGATGCCCGAGACCCAGATCGCGAAGCCCCCGCCGCGACGCAGCGAGAGCTGATCGTGGGCGGCCGCCTCCTGCACGCCCTCGGTCCCCGGCCCCGCGAGCGCCGCGTCGGCCTCGTCGACCGTCAGCGGCGCCTCCGCGATTTCCGCGTCCCGCCGGATCGCCGCGCCGCCGCGGCGCGCGAACGCCGCGGGCACGACCACCAGCGAGACGAACGGCGCCGCCGCGATGCCAAGGGCCACGGCCGTCTCCCCGCTGGCCAGCCCGATCGCGACCGCCACCGCGAAGCACAGGCGCGAGATCGACTCCATCAGCACGAGCCCGCCGAACAGCCCGAAGCGCTGGTGACCGGCGAGCCAGCCGCGGGCGAAGTAGCTGGCGGCGTAGGCGAGGGTGCCGACGACGAGCACCGCGTAGAGCGCCGTTTCGCCTTCGAAGACGTTGTTGATGAGCCGTTCGTGGAATGCGAGCGCCGCGACCAGGAAGATCAGCGCGAACGTCGCCTGGATCGCCATCGGCACGCGCAGCGAGTGCGCCGCCTGGCCGCGCGCCCGGCGTTCGGCGATCGTGCGCGAGAGCAGCTGTTCGATCGGCCGATAGATCACCGAGATGATCACGAACATCACCGACCAGAGCACGTCGATGCGCTTGGCGGCGGCGCTTTCCAGGACGTGGCTGGCGATCGAGAAGTAGGCGAACGTCAGTAGCCCCGTCGAGGCGATCCCGATCGAGAGGATGCGCGCGCCGCGACCGTATGATCCCGTGGAGCGGCCGGACGAGACGCTAGAGGCGGACAAGCAACATCGTCCAGGGGAACGGCGATCGCACGGCGACTATCTCGCCGTGACGTGAGAGCAGCTCCGCGAAGGACCTCCTCGACCAGTGGTTGAGGTGGCCAGGCGTGTTGCCCAGCGAGGACCAGTACGCGCCGCGGGCCATGTTGAGCATTCGCCACAGTGGCTCGCGCGGCACCGAGACCAGGAGGTGCCGCTCGGCGCAGCGCGCCATCTCGGCGAGCGTGTGCTCGGGGTCGGGGAGGTGCTCGAGCACCTCGATCGCGGTTGCGAGGTCGAACTCGTTCTCGGCGAACGGGAGGTCGGCGGACGCCACCACGCGATACTCGAGGTTGGGCGCCCGGCGCTCGGCCCAGCCCGCCTGGATGGACTCCTCCTCGAGGTCCACGCCCACGACGCGTCCGTCTCCCAGGCGCCCAGCCCAGTCGTGTACGAGCACGCCCTCGCCACAGCCGACGTCGAGCAGCGAGCGCGGCGCCGCGGCGGCGAAGAGCTCGTCGAGCGAGCTCTGAAAGCCCGCCATCAGGCGCCGCACTACCGGGTTGTGCGAGCCGTACTTGTCGTACGTGTTGCCCGTGACGACGCCGTCCTTGGACACGGTGACGCCGCTCACAGTCGCACCGCCTCACCGCCGCTGCGCTCGCGGGGCTCGCCCCGCGGCCCGCCCGACACCAGCGGGGCGCCCTCGGGAGGGTCGTGCAGGCTCTTGGCGGGCGTTCCCGGCTCGTAGTGGGAGGGCGCCACGCCGAGCTCCAGCTCGATCCGCCTCACGCGCTCGAACGTGCGCTGGGTCATCACGCGCTGGGCCGCGAGCAGGTCGCCGATCACGCCGAGCGCCCACAGCACGACGGCGGCGATGAACAGCACCGCGCCGAGGATCAGCGATTGCACGTGGCCCTTGCCGTTGCCTTCCGCGTAGGCGACCGCGAAGCGGATCCAGACGGCGACGGCGGCCAGGCCGATCACGAGCGCGAGGCTCCAGAACACGCGCAGCGGCTCGTACTGCGAGTAGATGCGGAAGATCGAGATCGCGTTGCGGCGGACGTAGGCGCCCATCGAGGGGAACAGCCGCGACTCGCGCGTGGAGGCGTTCGTGCGCACGGGCACGTGATCCACCGCGACGAGCAGCTTGCCCGCCTGGATGATCGTCTCGAGCGTGTAGGTGAACTTCGAGACAACCATCATCTGGATCGCAGCCTCGCGGTTGTAGGCGCGAAAGCCCGACGTGGTGTCCGGCACCGACGTCGAGGAGGCCTGGCGCACGACCCACGAGCCGAGTCGCTGTAGCGCCTTCTTCAGCGTCGAGAAGTGCTCGATGCCTCCGACCTCGCGGTCGCCGATGACCATGTCCGCGCGTCCCTGCAGGATCGGCTCGACGAGTCGCGCGACGTCGGGGCCGTAGTACTGGTTGTCGGCGTCGGTGTTGACGATCACGTCGGCGCCGAGCTTCAGGGCCGTGTCGATCCCGGCCTGGAAGCCAGCGGCCAGGCCCTTGTTGTTCGTCAGGCGCACGAGGTGATCGACGCCCAGCTCGCGCGCGACCGCGATCGTACGGTCCGTGGAGCCGTCGTCGATGACGAGCAACTCGACGCTGTCGAAGCCGGCGACCTCGCGCGGAAGGTCCGAAAGCGTCTGCGGGAGCTGCTCTGCCTCGTTGAAGCAGGGGATCTGGATGATGAGCTTCATCGGCTGCGATTGCCTAGACTTGGCATCCGGCAGTATCCCAAAGCGCAGGTCACGGTCTTGGCGCCATGTGTCGAGCCCGCCTCACCCCGGCGCCGGTGCCGGCCACGACGCCAAGGCTTGATGGAAAGCGCGATGTCCACCCGGCGGCGCCCGGGCACGATCCGGCTGGCGCGGCTGCGTGCCGTGCCGGCGGCCACGTGGGCCCGTATCGGCTTCGCCGCGATGTGCGTGGGCGCGCTGGTCGGCTACTTCGCGTTTCCGACCTATCCCACCTACGACTCGTTCTACGCGCTGTTGTGGGGGCGCGACCTGCTCCATCTGCACCTCCCGGACTTCAGCGTCTATCGCGCCCCCACCGAGCACCCGCTGGCGATCCTCTTCGGGGTGTTCTGCTCGCTGTTCGGGCAGGGCGGGGCGCGTCTGGTCGTGCTTGGCTCGATCGTGTCGTTTGTCGCGCTCGTGGCAGGCTCCTATCGGCTCGGGCGCCTGTGCTTCGGGCCCGTGGTCGGCTTCGCCGCGGCGCTGCTCGTCCTCAGCCGCTTCTACGTCGAGAACCTCGCCGCCCAGGGCTATCTCGACATCACCTACGTCGCGCTGATCGTGTGGGCGGTCGCGCTTGAGGTGGAGCGCCCGCGACGCGGCGCGGCCGTGTTCGCGCTGCTGGCGGCCGCGGGGCTACTGCGCCCCGACGCGTGGGTGCTGAGCGGCGCCTACTGGCTGTGGTGCTCCTGGCGGGCGGATAACCGCACGCGGCTCGTCTACCTCGCGCTCGCCCTCAGCGCGCCGCTCCTGTGGGCCGCGATGGACGCGATCGTCACCGGCAATCCCCTCTACTCGCTCACCGCGACGGCCGGCCTGGCGCAGGAACTCGAACGCACGCAGGGGTTCACGAGCGTCGTCGCGTCGGTCTGGACCTACAGCGTGCGCATCGACAAGCTGCCGGTCGTCCTCGGCGGCCTGGTCGGGATCCCGCTGGCGCTGTGGATGGCTCCACGACGGGCGCTCGTGCCGCTGGCGGCGCTGGCGCTGATGCTCTTGGTCTACCTCGCAGAGGGTGCAGTGGGCGCGTCGGTCGTCGACCGCTACCTGCTCGGCGCGGCGACGATGCTGCTTCCCTTCTGCGCCGTCGCGATCGGCGGCTGGTCGATGTTGCGTCCCGGCACGGCCGTGCGGCGGGTCTGGCTTGCGGGCGCTAGCGCGCTCGTCGTCTTCGGCGCCTTGCAGGCCGCGAGCACCCTCAGCCTCTCGAATCTCCGCACGACGCTCGAATACCACGAGGACTTCCACAAGGGCCTCGCGGCGGCGCTCGCCTCGCGCCAGGTCCGCGCCCAGCTGCGTCGCTGCCCGCTGCTGTCGCTGCCGAACAATAAGCTGATTCCGGATGCGCGCTGGATCCTCGACAGCGTTGGGCAGCACAACATCGTCGCGCGCAGCGAGGCTCGTTCCGACGTGGCAAAGGGCGCCCACCGCCTCGAGGACCGCATCCGCGCGGGAAGCGTGGCGGTCTACCCGCTGGGGAGCGCGGTCTTCATCGAGGCGATCGTCGACGTCGGCGACGACCCGCGCGACCAGGTCCCGCTGAGCGGCTTTAAACGCGTCTACACGAGCCGCTACTACGCGGTGTATGCGAACTGCTGAGACGCCCGAGCGCGCACGCGTCGAGTCCCCGCGGCTGCGGGTCGGGCGCGCCAGGGCGCTGGCCTGGGCGGGGCTGGCGACGGTGCTCGGGGTCGGGCTGGCGCTGCGGCTGTGGGGTGTGCGTCAGGGGCTGCCGTTCGCCTACAACGCCGACGAGGCGGACCACTTCGTCCCGCACGCCGTGCGCATGTTCCAGGAAGGCACGCTCAACCCCCACTACTTCGCCAACCCCCCGGCCTTCACGTACCTGCTGCACTTCCTCTACGTGATCTGGTTCGGGAGCGGCGCCGCGGTCGTGCGCGCCTACCGGCTTTACCCGCAGGAGCTCTACACGCTCGCCCGCGTCGCGGCGGCCTTGCTCGGCACGGCTGCGCTGTGGCTGCTCTACGCGACGGGCGAGCGGCTGTTCGGGCGCGCAACGGCGCTGCTGGCGACCGCGATCGAGGCGGTCGCGTTCCTGCCGGTCTTCTACGCCCATCTCGCACTCAACGACGTCCCCACGCTCGCGCCGCTGACGCTCTCGCTGCTCGGCAGTTCCGGCGTGCTGCGCCGCGGACGCATGCGCGACCACGCGCTCGCCGGCATCGGCCTTGGGCTCGCCTGCGCGACCAAGTACACCGCGGGGATCGTGCTCCTGCCGTACCTCGCCGCGGCGGTCTCGCGCTACCTGGAGGATGACCCGGCGCTGGCCCGTCGCGCCCTGCTCGGCGTGCCCCTGGCCGGCGCGTGTGCGATAGCGGCGTTCCTGATCGCCAATCCCTATGCCGTCCTCGACTACAGCAGCTTTCACGCCGAACTCGTGCGCCAATCCACGCTCTCCGCCGAACCGCAGGGCAAGCTCGGCGCTCCGCGCCAGGGCGGGCTCCTCTACTACCTGTGGTCGCTGACCTGGGGCCTCGGCTGGGTGCCGGCGCTTGCCGCGCTCGGGGGCGCGCTAACGATCTGGCGCTCCGAGCGCCGGCTCGGCTGGCTGCTCGTGCCGGCGCCGGTCCTGTTCATCATCTTCATGGGCACGCAGGGACGCTACTTCGGGCGCTGGCTGCTGCCGATCTTCCCGATCCTGTGCCTGCTCGCCGCCTTCTTCGCGATGCGCGTGCTCGCCGCTCTGGCTCGGGGGCGCGGCATGGGCGTGCGTGTGTCGCTGGCCGCCGCCGCGCTCGTCGTCGTCGCGCTGCTGGCGCAGGGGCTCATCTACAGCGTGCACAGCGGACTGGTGCTCTCGCGCTCGGACACGCGCGCGATCGCGCGGCGCTGGATGCTAGCCCACGTGCCGGCCGGCTCGCCGATCGTCGCCGAGCCCGTCTCGCCCGACGAATGGGCCAACGAAACCCGCCCCGGCACGTCGACGGCCTCCAACCGGCCGCGCTGGGTCAAGTACCCGTCGCTGGTTCCTCGTATCGGTGTGGGGGGAGCGCTCGAGTCGGTGCCCGGTCACGAGCTCACGATCGAGGACTACGTGCGCACGCTCGCGCCGGCGCTGATCAGCTACTACGAGCGCAACAGATACTGCTGGGTGCTGAGCGGATCGACTCAGGCCGGGCGCGCGTTCGCCGACCCGCAGGCGGTCCCGCTCGCCGTCGCCTACTACCGCGCCCTCGCCCGGCAGGGCCAGGTCGTCTTCCGGGCCTCGCCCTACCGGCGCGGACACGGCCCCGTCGCGTTCAACTTCGACTGGAGCTTCGACTACTACCCGCTTGCCTACGAGCGGCCCGGCCCAGAGATCACGATCTACCGCCTGCACGGCGGCAGGTGCTCCTAGCGCGCGGGACGGCGCGATCGGCCGCGGATATCCTGGAAGCGCGATGCCGGACCTGAATGACGTTGACAGCGAGCACCTTGCGCGTGCCATCGAGCTCGCCGCCAACGGCGCGGGCGCGGTTAAGCCGAACCCTGTCGTCGGCGCGGTGATCGCACGCGACGGAACGGTCCTCGGCGAGGGCTGGCACGAACGCTACGGCGGCGCCCACGCGGAGGTCAACGCGATCGAGGCGTGCGGGCTGGCCGAGCTCGGCGGCGCGACCCTGTATGTGTCGCTGGAGCCGTGCTGCCACGAGGGCAAGACGCCGCCCTGCACCGACGCGATCCTGCAGGCGGGCATCAGGCGTGTGGTGATCGCCTCCGACGACCCCACGGAGAAGGCCTCCGGTCGCAGCCTCGGCATCCTCCGCGACGAGGGCGTGGAGGTCGTGCTGGCCAACGACGCGCTCGCGGCGAGCGCGCGCCTGCTCAACCAGGCGTTTCGCAAGCACGCGCACGTTGGGCGCCCGTGGGTGCTGTTCAAGTCGGCGATGACGCTCGACGGCAAGGTCGCCACGCGCAGCGGCGACTCGAAGTGGATCAGCGGCGAGGCCAGCCGCGACCTCGCGCACCGCTGGCGCGCCTCGGTCGATGCGGTCGTCGTCGGGATCGGCACGGCGCTCGCGGACGATCCGCAGCTGACCGCGCGCCCCGCCGGCTTGCCGGCCGAGCCCGAATCGCAGCCGCGGCGGGTGGTCTTCGACTCGCTTGCACGGCTTGCGCCGAGCTCGCAGCTGGCGCTCGCCGCGAGCGAGATCCCGCTCACGGTGATCATCTCGCGCGCAGCCGCCCGCGCAGACATCGACGCGCTCGAAGCGGCCGGTGCCCAGGTGCTGGTGGCGACCGGCGAACACGAGCCCGCGCGCGTGCGTTCGGGTCTCGATCAGCTCGGCGCGCTCGGCGTCTCCTCCGTGCTGCTCGAGGGCGGGCCGCACCTGGCAGGGGCGTTCCTCGACGCCGGCGAGATCGACGAACTGCGGCTGTTCCTCGCGCCGCTGCTGCTCGGTGGCAGCGCCGCCCGCGACCCGCTAGAGGGCGAAGGCGTCGAGCGCATCTCAGAGGCGCTGCACGCGATCAGCTTCGGCTGCGAGTCGATCGGCGAAGACCTGCTGATCTCGGCGCGACTGCGCGAGTGGTGAGGCTGGGCGCGTGATGGGCATTATGCGGCCGAGGGCGGTGCCGTGTTCACCGGCTTGATCGGCGGCGTCGGGCGCGTGCGCGCGCTGGCTCGCGATCGGGACGGCGCCGTGCTGACGATCGAGAGCCCGCTCGCGGCCGAGCTGCGGCAGGGAGACTCGGTCGCCGTCAACGGCGTGTGCCTGACCGCCACGGCGGTCGCGCCGTCCGCATTCGACGCACAGGCGATGCACGAGACGCTCGCGCGCTCCTCGCTCGGCGCCCTGGAGGAGGGCTCGACGGTCAACCTCGAGCTGCCGCTGCGCCCCGCGGATCGCCTCGGAGGGCACTTCGTGCAGGGGCACGTCGACGGCACGGGCGTCGTCCGTGCGGTGCGCGAGGAAGGCTTCGCGCGCGTGCTCGAGGTCGCCGTCGAGGAGCCGCTCGAGCGCTACCTGGTCGAGAAGGGGTCTGTTGCGCTCGACGGCGTGAGCCTCACGGTCAGCTCGCTGTTGCCAGGCGCGTTCGCGGTGTCGCTGATCCCGGAGACGCTCGAACGCACGAACCTCGGAGGGGTCGGAGCGGGCGCTGTAGTCAATGTCGAGGTCGACGTGCTCGCAAAGCACATCGAGCGACTGCTGGAGGTCCGCACATGAGCCGAACAGGCACCGCCACGCCGTTCGCCACGATCGAGCGCGCGATCGAGGAGATCCGCGAGGGTCGCATGGTCGTCGTCTGCGACGACGAGGATCGGGAGAACGAGGGGGATCTGACGCTCGCCGCGCAGTTCGCGACGCCGGATGCGATCAACTTCATGGCCAAAGAGGGTCGCGGGCTGATCTGCCTGTCGCTAACCCCCGAGCGCTGCGACGAACTCGGGCTCGATCTGATGGCGGCCAAGAACGAGTCCAAGTTCGAGACGCCGTTTACGGTCTCGATCGAGGCGCGCGAGGGCGTCACGACCGGCATCTCGGCCCACGATCGAGCGCACACGATCCAGGTCGCGATCGATCCTGAGAGCCGGCCGCGGGACCTCGTTCAGCCAGGGCACGTGTTTCCGCTCAAGAGCCGCTCCGGAGGCGTGCTCGAGCGGGCCGGCCAGACGGAGGCCGCCGTTGACCTGACGCGCCTGGCCGGCCTGAATCCTGCGGGCGTGATCTGTGAGGTGATGAACGACGACGGGACGATGGCGCGTGTCCCCGAACTCCTCGAGTACTGCGCTCGGCATGGCCTCTGCCTGGTGACCGTCGCCGATCTGATCGCCTATCGGCGACGTCACGACAAGCTGGTGGAGCGGGTCGTCTCGACGCGGCTGCCGACGACGTTCGGCGACTTCGAGGCCGTCGGCTATCGCTCGCTCGTCGACGACAAGCACCATGTGGCTCTCGTCAAGGGCGATATCGCGGGCGAGCAGGACGTGCTCGTGCGGGTGCACTCGGAGTGCCTCACCGGAGACGTCTTCCACTCGCTGCGCTGCGACTGCGGCGAGCAGCTGGAATCGGCGCTCTCGATGATCGAGCGCGAGGGGCGGGGCGTGCTGCTCTACCTCTCCCAGGAGGGTCGCGGGATCGGACTGCTGAACAAGCTGCGCGCGTATCGCCTGCAGGAGGACGGCCTCGACACCGTCGAGGCGAACGAGCGCCTCGGGCTGCCCGCCGATCTGCGCGACTACGGGATCGGGGCCCAGATCCTCGTCGACCTGGGCCTCTCCTCGATCAGGATTCTCACCAACAACCCGAAGAAGATCCGCGGCCTGGAGGGCTACGGCCTGTCCGTCAGCGGACAGATCCCGATCGAGCACGCACCCAACGAGCACAACGCCAGCTATCTGCGAACGAAGGCCGAGCGGATGGGCCACACGCTCCACCACCAGGGCCTGAATCTCGACGAGGAGCTGCTGCGCTCTCGGCGCGCGCGCCGCTACGAGCAGCCGCCCGCAGCCGATGCTCGCGCCGATCTCCCCGCCGACCAGGGGGCCGCCGTTCCGTCGGAAGGAGATCCTGACGGGCGCAATCAGGCCCCCCCTGCGGAAGGACACCCTGGCCCTCCCTCCCGGAGGACACGCGGGCGCACGCAGGCGCGCGAAGGGGAGGGGAGGAGCGGCGGAGCATGACCAACGGCTTCGCGGTCGCGGTGGCGCGCTTCTACGCCGATCTCGCTGAGAGGCTCCTCGCGGGCGCGCTGGCATGCTTCGCCGAGCACGGCCACGAGCAGGTGGCGGTGCTGGACGTGCCGGGGGCGTTCGAGCTGCCGCTGGCGGCTAGCTACGCCGCCCGCTCGGGTCGCTTCGCCGGCGTGGCGTGCCTGGGAGCGGTGATCAGAGGCGAGACCGATCACTACGACTACGTCTGCGCCGAGACCGCCAGCGGCGTGATGCGGGTGCAGCTGGAGACCGGCGTGCCGTGCGCGTTCGGTGTGCTGACGTGTGCGACGATGGAGCAGGCGCTCGCCCGCTCGGGTGGCGGCAAGCGCGATCAGGGACGCCACGCCGCGGAGGCGGTCGTGTCGATGGCTGCGCTTCGCGCTCAGCTCGCCCTCCCTTCGGAACCCGAACGGCAAGCGAGCGGCTAGACTGCGCCGATGGCCAAGGTGTGTCACTGCTGCGGAAAGGGTCCCTCGTTCGGCCAGAGCCGCAGCCATTCGATGGTCGCCACCAAGCGACGCTTCGATCCGAACCTGCAGAAGGTTCGGATCATGGTTGGCAAGGCGCCGCGGCGCGTGTACGTGTGCACACGCTGCCTAAAAGCGGGCAAGGTTACGAAGGCTCTCTGAGCCGGCGCGTCCGCATGTCCTTCCCATGGGAAGGCGCAGGCGCCTGGCTTCGCGCCCGCCGAGCCCGCGTCAATGCGGCAGGCCGGCGGCGCGCACAGGGGTGGGTCGAGTTGATAGAGGTGTGCCAGTGAGCGATACGAACCTGGTCCGCTTTCGCGCCGCGGTCGCGGGCTCGCTGGCGCATCTGGAATCGCGCCGTCAGGAGGTCAACGACCTCAACGTGTTCCCGGTCGCCGACGGCGACACCGGCGACAACATGGCCCTGACGCTGCGCGCGGTGCTGGCCGAGCTCGACCGCCTGCTCGACGGGGGACAGCGCACGATCGACGAGATCGGCCGCGAGGAGATCGTGCATCTCGTCGCGCGCGCGGCGCTGCTCGGCGCGCGCGGAAACTCGGGCGTGATCCTCTCGCAGCTGATCCGCGGCGCGGCCGAGGAGCTCGTCAGCCGTCCGGGCCAGCTGATCGACGCGCCGCTGATCGGCGCCGCGCTCTCGCACGCCGCCGACCGTGCCTACTCCTCCGTGCGCGAACCGGCCGAGGGCACGATTCTCACGGTCGCCCGCGAGATGGCTCATCAGATCGTCACCGACGTCGCGCACAGCACCGAGAACCCGCGCCTGGAACCGACGACCGCGCCCCGCGAGCAGGACCAGGCGATCGCGCTCGCGCTCGAGCGCGCGGTCCAGGCCGGCCAGGAGTCGGTGAGGCGCGGACCGGAGCTGCTCGCCGCGCTGCGCGAGGCGGGGGTTGTGGATGCCGGCGGATACGGGCTGACGATCATCTTCGCGGGGGTGGTGGCCGCGCTGCGCGGCGAAGAGCCGCCGCCGCTCGATCATCACGCGCCCGCCCGGATCACGCACCCCGAGCATACGTCCGGCACCTACCGCTTCTGCACCAACTTCGCGGTCACCGGAATGGGCCTGCAGCCACACAGCTTCATCGCGCCGCTGGAGGAGCTCGGCGACTCGGTGCTCGTAGTGGGTGACGAGGAGACGTTGAAGGTCCACCTCCACACCGATGACCCCGCGCTCGCGACGGCGGTCTTCGCCGACGTGGGCGAGGTCTCGCGCCTGGACGTCGCCGACATGAAGATGCAGATTGCCGAGCGCGATGCGCGGATGAGCGAGAACGGCGCCTCTGCCGCGCTGCTGACTCCTGCGGCGTTTGTTGCCCCTGTCGAGGCCGCTCGCTCCTCGGCGGAGGTCGAGGCGCCGAATGCCTCGCGCTGCGGCGCGGTCGCCGTGGTCAGCGGGGCGGGGCTGGCCGCGATGTTCATCGAGCTCGGCGTGCACACGATCGACGGAGGCCCCACGCTGAACCCCTCCACCTATGACCTGCTGGCAGGGATCCACGAGGTGCCAACCGAGGAGGTCGTGCTGCTGACCAACAGCGCGAACGTGATCATGGCGGCCGAACACGCGGCGCGGCTGTCTGACAAGCAGGTCCTCGTCGTCGCGACGACCAGCCAGCAGGCCGGTCTCGCGGCGGCGCTCGCGCTGGCGTTCGATCGCTCGATCGAGGAGAACAGCCAGGCCGTCTCGGAGGTCGTCGAGCACGTGCGCACCGGCGCCGTGGCGGAGGCGGCGCGCGATGACCCGCAGGGGCGCTTCCGCAGCGGCGAGGCCGTGGGCTTCATCGAGGACTGCGTGCACGCCTGGGGCAACCCGCGCGAGACGCTGCGCGCGGTTCTGGACGAGCTCGCCCGCGGCGAGGGCGAGGCACCTGAGCTGATCAGCGTGCTCGAGGGCGATCAGGCGCCGTTGGCGCTGGAGGAGGTGCGGGGGATGCTCAACGGCGAGATCGAGCTCGAGCTGCGCCACGGCGGCCAGGGCGCGTACTGGTGGCTGCTCTCGGCCGAGTGACGCGACCGGGGTTTAGCCCCGCGGCGCGGCGGGTCGGGACCCAGTTACGACCGGCTCGCGCACGATGATTGCCGCGAGGATGCCCGCGAGCACGCACCAAAGACGCGAGCCCCTCCCGCCGCCGGCGCGCCCGATCCCACGCGAAGGTGCGAGCGCCTTTGCGTCCTCGCGGCCGCTCGGCGTCTCGGAGCTGAGCGGCGCCCCGCTTCGCTGGCCCGCGCCATCGCGCCTTCACATGCCGCTGGCGCCGCCCAGTCGCAGGATGGCCGACGGTCTGCAGGCACTGCGCCTGCAGACCGTCGGCGACCTGCTTGAGCACCTTCCGAGCGAGAGCCGACCGGCGCGCACGGTCGCCGGGCTGGCGGCCGGCGAGGTGGCGACCGTAAACGTGCAGGTGCGGGCGATCGCCGCGCGGCCGGTGCGCAGGCGCGGCATGCGCCCGCTCGTGCACGCGACCGTGTTCGACCACACCGCGACGATGCGCGCGACGTTCTTCAACCAGCCGTGGCTCGTGGAGCGCTATGCGCCCGGCTCGCGTCTGCTGCTCGCCGGCAAGGCCGACGGGCGCGGCGGATTTCGCGTCTCCCATCACGCGCTCGCGGCCGAGTCCGAGGCCGAGCTGCCGGTGCAGGAGGGCGAGCGCGCCGAGATCGCGCACTACCCGGCGGCCGATGGCATCTCCTCGACGCAGATCGTCTCCCTCGTGGCGGGGCTGCGAGAGGCGCTGCACGACGTCCCCGAGCGGCTGCCGGCACTGCTGCGCGCCCAAGAGCGCCTGTCCGACCGCGCCTCGGCCCTGGCCGCCATGCACTTCCCAGGCGAGCCGGGGCAGCGGGGCACGGCTCGCCGGCGACTGGCCTTCGAGGAGCTGCTGCTCTCCCAGCTCGTGTTTCTCGGTCGCCGCGCGCGGCGCAGCGCGGTAACGGGAGCGCCCGTGCTCGACCGACCCGGCACGCTGAGCGAGCGCTGGCTGACACGCTGCCTGCCGTTCGCGCCCACCGGCGACCAGCGCCGGGCGATCGCCGTTCTCGAGCGCGATCTCGCGCGGCCCCGGCCGATGCAGCGCCTGCTGATGGGCGAGGTGGGCAGCGGCAAGACCGTGGTGGCGCTGTACGCGATGCTGCGCGCGGTCGAGCACGGCCACCAGGCGGCCTTGATGGCGCCGACCGAGACGCTCGCCGAACAGCACTTCGCGACGATCCAGCGCCTGCTCGCGGACGAGCCGCTCGCGCTGGCCCTGCTGTCCGGCTCCACCCCTGCGAGCAGGCGCGGCGACACGCTCGGCAAGCTCGCCAGCGGCGAGCTCGCGATCGTCGTCGGCACGCACGCCCTGATCGAGCCGGATGTCCGCTTCGCGAGCCTCGCGGTGGCCGTCATCGACGAGCAGCACCGCTTCGGCGTGCGCCAGCGCGCGGCGCTCGAGGGCCGCACTCCGGGACGCCCGCCGCACGCCCTACACATGACCGCGACGCCGATACCCAGGACGCTGGCGCTCGCGCGCTACGGCGACCTGGACACGATCACGCTGCGTGAGTTGCCCCACGGGCGCAAGCCGATCGATACGCGCCTCGTCGCCGGCGAGCAGGCGCGTGCCGCTGCCTATGAGCATCTGCGCGCCGAGCTGGCGCAGGGCCGCCAGGCGTACGTGGTCTGCCCGCTGATCGACGAGGAGGAGCAGCAGACGAACGAACGGGGACTGGAGACGGCGCTCCTCCCTTCGGAAGAGCACCCTGAAGGGCACAAGCACCCTGAAGGGCACAAGCACCCTGAAGGGCACAAGCAGGCGGGCGAGCCGCCGCTGCGTGCCGCGACCGCCGAGCTCGTCCGCCTGCAGCGCGGGGAGCTCGCCGGCTACGAGCTCGCGCTCCTGCACGGCGCGATGCCCACGCGGGAGAAGCAGGAGGCGATGGCGGCGTTCGCAGCCGGGCGCGCGCAGGTGCTCGTCGCGACTACCGTGATCGAGGTCGGCATCGACGTGACGAACGCGACCGTGATGCTGATCGAGAACCCCGAGCGTTTCGGGATCTCGCAGCTGCACCAGCTGCGCGGCCGCGTGGGACGCGGCGAGCACCCCGCGGTCTGCTTCCTTGCCGGTCCCGCCGACGCCGGCGGCTCGGCGCGACTGCGAGCGCTGGCCGAGCACGGCGACGGATTCGAGCTCGCGGAGATCGATCTTCGGCTGCGCAAAGAGGGCGAGCTGCTCGGCACGCGCCAGTCCGGTCTCGCCGGCGAGATGAGGGTCGCGCGCCTGCCGCAGGACGCCGAGCTGCTCGAGAGCGCGCGCGCCCACGCCGAGGCGATCATCGCCGCCGATCCCGAGCTCTGCGCCCCGGAGCACGCGCTGCTGGGCGACGCCCTGCGCGCGCACGCCGGCGAGCAGGCGCTCGCCCCGATCCCGGCCTAGGGCGTGTGGGGGCCGATAGCGTGGCCCCCATGCGCGTGATCGCAGGAAGCCTCGGTGGCAGGCGCCTGAAGGCTCCCGCCGGGCGAGCGACCCGGCCGACCTCCGACCGCGTCCGCGAGGCCCTCTTCAGCATCCTCGACGGCGTCGCCGAGGCACGCGTGCTCGACCTCTTCGCGGGGACCGGAGCGCTCGGCATCGAGGCGCTCTCGCGGGGGGCCGCGCGCGCTGTCTTCGTCGAGCGTCACACGCCCGCCGCGCGCGTGCTGCAGGCCAATCTCGACGCGCTCGGGCTGGGTCCAGAGCTCGCCGAGGTGCGCCGCGCCGAGGCCCTCGCGGCCCTGCAGAGCGCGCGCAAGCGCCGAGAGACATACGATCTCATCTTCATCGACCCCCCCTACAGCCAGGCGGGCGCCTGGGGCGCGGAGCTCTCGACGGCGCTGCCGCCGCTGCTCACACTCGGAGCCCGCATCGTCGTCGAGAGCGATCGACGCGCCGCGCTCGAGCTCGACGCGGACATCGAACGCCACCGGCTCTACGGCGACACCACGATCACGATCTACCGCCAGCCATGACCCCAGCCGCCCACTCGATCGCCGTCTGTCCGGGCACTTATGACCCGGTCACCAACGGCCACCTCGACGTCATCCGCCGCGCGGCAGGTCTCTACGACGAGGTCGTGGTCGCGGTCGTCAACCGCTCCGTGCGAAAGAGCAGCGCGCTGTTCGGGATCGAGGACCGAGTCGGCTTCATTGAGCGCGCCGTCGCCGACCTCGAGGGAGTGCGCGTGGAGCCCTTCTCGACGCTCGTGGTCGACTTCGCGCGCAGCGTCGGCGCGCGTGCGATCGTCAAGGGGCTGCGCGCGATCTCGGACTTCGAGTACGAGCTCGAGATGAACCAGCTCAACCGCCGTCAGGATCCCGAGATCGAGTCCGTCTACCTGATGGCCAGCCCGCAGTACAGTTTCCTGTCATCAAGCGGCGTCAAGGAGCTCGCCACGTTTGGCGGCAAGATCGATGATCTCGTGCCCGACGAGGTGGCCCGGCGCTTGCAGGAAGAGCTCAAACGCTGACGAAATGGAAGTCGCTTACGAAATGCACGAGCACCGCCCGAGGCCCGACCACAGCGTACACAGCAACCACCGGCCGCGCGGGGGTCGATGCTAGATGGACGTCCTCGTACTCATAGACAAGCTCGACGACCTGGTGCACAACGCCAAGACGATCCCGCTGAGCGATTCGGTGCGCGTGGACAAGGAGGAGATCTACGACATCCTCGACCAGATGCGCGCGACGATCCCCGAGGAGATCAAGCAGGCGCGCTGGATCGTCAAGGAGCGCCAGGAGATG
>Ga0209040_10000269_pt1 | contig 37919 bp, 22 predicted proteins | sample BogFormECP12_OM3_FD_188240 | JGI IMG/M metagenome (GOLD analysis project Ga0209040, IMG submission 188240) | Bog forest soil microbial communities from Calvert Island, British Columbia, Canada - ECP12_OM3 (SPAdes) (version 2) | ecosystem: Environmental > Aquatic > Freshwater > Wetlands > Bog ... | reverse complement strand
CTCGATTGGGGCTTGTCTCAGTTGAACCTGAATGACAGTTTCACTGCCAGCGTGCTGTATGATTTGCCGTTCGGACAGGGCAAGCGTTACGGCAGCAGCTGGAATGGAGCTACCAATGCCATCCTGGGCCATTGGCAGTTGGACTTGATCGAAAGGGCTACCTCCGGTTTCCCGTTGTTTGTGGTCGATAGCGGCGACGAGTCGGGCGTGTTCTTCTCTTACAACGGCAATACCTTTCAGCGCCCGAACCTAGTGGGCGACCCTAATACGGCGGGCAACGAAGGTGGATCTACGGGCTGCCCAACGCAGATCCATACCCTGCAGCACTGGTTCAATCCCTGCGCTTTCGCGAAGGCTCAAGCGGGAGAGCTTGGTACCGCTCCACGAGCGCCTGTTTACGGCCCGCGTTTTGTGAACACGGACTTCTCGGTGATCAAGGATTTCCCATTGACCTTCCGCGAGGGTATGAATCTGCAATTCAGGGCTGAGTTTTTCAATCTGTTCAACCACCCGCAGTTTTTCCTCGAAGGTTTCGGCGGCACGGGAGAACAGGACATAAGCACTCAGTCCAGTTTTGGCGTGATCAACCAAACGGTGAACAATGCACGGTTGGTGCAGTTTGCCTTGAAGCTTAACTTCTAACCAGGAAACAGTACCGCTACCAAGGGCAGGCTGGATTAACGGCCTGCCCTTAAGTTTGAAGCTTGCAAAATCCTGCGGGAGGAACAATGGGGTGTTGTAAATGGAGAACGGCACTGCTCGTCCTCTGGATCGGTCTCCTCGGAGGTGCTTCGGGATATGCTCAGCCGCGGCACAAGGTAATCATCAACGAGGATTGCTCAGGCCCTGGCGGCAGCAACATGCAGACGCTGCTAGTGATGATTCAATCGCCACAGGTAGATGTCTTAGGGATCACTGTGGTGAGCGGGGATCAATGGCGAGACGAAGAAGTTGCACACACGCTCCGCTTGCTGGAGATCATCGGCCGCACCGATATTCCGGTAATTCCCGGAGCCGCATTCCCCCTGGTGCGCAGCCGCCACGAGAGTCAAATCTGGCAGGAGCGTTACGGGAAAGTGGCGTACGCGGGCGCGTGGGATGACCGCTGGTGGCATGAGCCGTTCGTCGTGCCGACGCTTCCCGAAGGCTCGCCTACGGCGAAGCCCAGCGAGGAAGACGCCGCACATTTCTTGATCCGCATGGTACACAAGTATCCGCACGAAGTAACGATCTATGAGGGCGGACCGATGACCAATCTAGCGGTCGCGACCTCGATCGATCCGCAGTTCCCTGAACTGGCGCAGGAACTGGTCTTTATGGGTGGAAGCCTCAACCCGAATACGGACAATCCGGAGTTCGCGAACAATCCGCGTCACGAATTTAATTTCTGGTTCGACCCCGAAGCTGCAGAGATCGTATTACGCGCCCCGTGGAAGAAGGTCGTTTGCACACCGACTGACATCTCCATTAAGACTCACCTAACGCCGGCCATCGTAAAGCAGATCGAGGCAAGCGGGACCCCGCTGGCTCACTATCTCTCGCGGTTTGCCATGTATTCTCCAGGGGCCGACATTATGTGGGATGAACTGGCTGCCGCGGCGTGGATCGATCCGACTCTAATCACCAAGAGCGAGATTCGCTATATGGAGGTGGATCTGGATAATGGAGCCGGGTACGGCAACACCCTGACCTGGACGGAGCAGGACAAACCGCCGCCCGCCGCGCATCCTGTCGAGATTCAGGTAGACCTGGATTTGGAAAAGTTCTATCGAATGTTCGTGAACCTGATGAGCGCCAAGACTCCTGCTGCACATTGATTCAAACGAGGCCTCATTGCGGCTCCAAGCCAGGCGGCCGGTGACGCATCTCATATACGAATTGTTGCAGCTCATGTCGCTGGCGTTCCGTCTCTTTTGTTTTTTCATCCGATATCTGCTCGTATAGCTGCAGCTCCGTCTTGGCTTTGGCCGTCTCGCCAATTTGACGGTAGAGTTGCGCCAGGCGGTAGTGTGCCTGTTCCAGTTGCGGCGTGGCTTCGATCGCCGATTGCAGGGCGGGGATGGCTTTCGGAACATTCTTTTCCTGCGAATAAACAATCCCTAGTTCGAGATATGCGAGGCCGAGCTTCGGATCGAGTTGGACAGCTTTCTCCAGCAGCGACTTTATTTTCTCGGCATTCTCCGTGTCGTCCGGCGACTTCCGTCGCTTCCGCAAACTGACGGCGTAATAGTAATTGGCCAGAGCATTTTGCGGCTCGAGCTGGGAAAACCGCGCGAGCCGCTCGACAATCGCCTCGGACTGCGCGGTCTCGACAGCTTGCATTTTTCCCATAAACAAGTAAGGGGCCGGATCGTCGGGATTCAGGTCAGACGCCTCGCACAACCGCCGTGCGGCTTGATCGTAGGAGCCGAAAGAGTACCAAGCGGCACCCAGGCCGGTCAGCATCCGGACAGACTTCGGGAACAACCGAGTGCCTTTTATGAAAACTTGAATCGCAGGGTCAGCGGCCCGATGGATGAGGAGCTCTGATCCCCAATCAAAGAGATTCGTTTCGCTAGGATCGAGTTCCGCCGCACTCTCATACTCGCGAACGGCTTCCAGGGCGTCGCCCAGTCTCTCGTCGGCATCGCCGAGCAAGTGATGCAGCTCAGCTTTTTCTTCACGAGTTCGGTCCCTGGCGGCCAGCAGGGCGCGCGTGTCGCTGCGGGCTTGAGCGTAGTTTCCGGCCTCGGCATAAGCAAGCGCCAATTCGTGGGCGTTGTCAAAATTGCCAGGATTCAACCGGGATGCCCGCTCGAGGTATGGGATCCCTTCCTGCGCTTTGGCTTCATCGATCAACAGCTTTCCCAAATGATAATTTGCTTCGAAGTTTTCAGGCTGACGAGCAGCGGCCTCACGCAGAGATTTTTCCGTTGTGGCCCCGGAAGAAACAGGGACAGAATCAGTGTCCGGTCTTTTGCTGAGAGCTGCCGTAGCCTGAGCTAATGCTTCTCGGTTTCGCGTAACCACATCGGACCCATGGCCGCCGAGATTCGTTGTGTCGGTAACGCCCGCCACTGTGAAATGGGGTTCGTCGAAGAAGTCAGGTTTCACCTGCAACGATTTCTCGCCCGCGGGCAGATCTGAAAGCCGTAGAATGAAATCTATGGTTTTTGCTTCGCTCGGAGCGAGAACGATCGAATTGGAAGGAGCACTTTCGTAGCCAGGCATCCCTGCCTGCAACAGATAACTGCCTTGAGGAAGGGCAGAAAAAGAATAGGCTCCTGCCGCATCGGTATGCGAACTGAGAATTTGTGCATTCTTGGCCTGCAGCCATATGGTGGCTCCGCCAATAGGGTGCCGGGCCGAATCCCTCACGACTCCTTGCAGTGTGGCCATTGCAGCTCGTTCCGGAAGCTTAGGCGTTTGTCCTGGTGTGGATTGCCCGAGAACCGACGCAGAAGCCGCGCCCAGTAAGACGATGAGGACAGCTTGGATGTAGCGGCGGACCATAAGCAAACGCGTGTAGTGCGAAATTCTAGTCGCTCGATCTGGGATCCGCAATCGACGGGGAAGAGTGTTGTTGATTTTTGGTCAGTCCCTCCTGGCGCGCCAGAAGATCAATGTAGGCTGCCGTAATTATATGCTCGTGGCCGATTCCGAACTCCGACAGCAGAGCGGCTGCGATGCTCCTTCCCTCAGCCTCGCTTTGCCCGGGTCGAAGCACGACTTCGAGCTCAAGAAACTCTCCGAGCCCCTGCACTTCATCGAGATGTACGCGCGTTTGGCCGATAAGATAAACAGTCCGCGTCTTCTTAACCACGCCGATTCTGCCCAGCGTCTTCGTCAGAATGTCGAGCAGAGTTTGAGGGTCAGGGGTGCGGGCGATCAGATAATGCGACTCGCGCAACTCGGCAACATTGGCTCTTTCGTATCGAATAAGCTCGCCGCGGTCCGGGGCGAAAACGCGGAGCTTTAGTCGCGCCCCCTCGCAGCGGAAGAAAACATCTTCCTGAAGAATCTTCTCGGGGCCAACGTCGCTTAGACGGGCAGCGGCGGCTTCGACGGCACGCCGGTCTTTCAAGATCGCTTTAATCTCAATATTTGTCGGCATGGCAGGCTCAAGGATAGCGTACACATTTTCGTCCTCTGTCAACGGACTTGCGGCGTTTGCGATTTCTACGTTAACTTCATAGCGCGGTCGCTCGCGAGGAATGAATTTGTTACCTTCGAAATGCAAAGAGCCATGGATGCAGTCTTACCGAATACCGCATCTGACAACCGTGTTGCTGGTGATGACATGCCTTACTTGTTGGGCCCAGGAGAGACGGAAGATCATCATTGATCAGGACGCGGCCGGCCCTGCCGGAACGGATCAGCAGTCCATGTTGCTTCTCATCCAGTCGCCGCAGACAGAGGTTTTGGGCATTACGGTTGTGACAGGCGACCAGTGGCTCAACGACGAATTGGCGCACACTTTGCGCATGCTTGAACTTATCGGGCGAACAGACATCCCGGTTGTGCCGGGAGCGGAGTTCCCGCTGGTAAGGACAAAACAGGACACGGAGCGGTGGGAGCAACAATTTGGTAGCGTAGCGTGGCTTGGAGCCTGGACTCCGAAGTTTTATCACCCACCCGATCAGTCGGGTGACATGCCCGAAGGTAAACCCACTACAAAGCCCACCGACGAGGACGCCGCTCATTTTCTCATCCGCATGGTTCATAAATTTCCGAACCAGGTCACCATCTACGAGGGCGGCCCGATGACCAACCTCGCACTCGCTATTTCCATCGACCCCACATTTGCGGGTTTGGCAAAGGAATTGGTGTTTATGGGCGCAAGCCTCAATCCGCGGACCGATGACCCTGAGTTCGTGAATTCTCCGACTCACGAATTTAATCTCTGGTTCGATCCCGAAGCGGCGCATATGGTACTCACGGCACCATGGAAGAAACTTGTTTGCACGCCGGTGGATATTTCCGTGAAGACGAGACTTAGCACCGACCTGATCAGCCGCGTCAAGGCCAGCGACTCTCCGGCGGCGAGATACATCGGCAAGTATGGACGTTTGAGGGGCAACTACAATTATCTGTGGGACGAACTGGCTGCGATGGCCTGGCTCGATCCAACGCTGATCACAAAAAAAGAAACTCTATTCATGGACGTCGATCTGGATCGCGGCGCTAATTACGGCAACACGCTGAGCTGGACGGATCGCGAGCGACCTAAAAGCGAACTTCAACCGATCGAGGTGGAGGATGATCTGGATCTCGACAGGTTTTACAAAATGTTTGTGGATCTCCTGACCGCGCCAACACCCAAGCATTAGCGGGTGCGGTCTTGTTGCGCTCTATTGTGGAAGTTGCGCAAGCATGCTTTGCGCCTGTGCGTGGTTGGGATGTTGCTTCAGAAGTTCGAGCAGGACGGACCGAGCCTCATCGGTTGTGCCTTCGACAATATAGACTTTTGCCAAGTTCAGATAGGACTGATCAAAAGTTGGCGCTACCCGGATGCATTCTCTAAGAATTGCGACTGCCTCATCCCTTCGCTGTGTGCGCAAATAAAGTATCCCAAGGTTATTCAGAGCTTCGGGGTAAACGGGCCGGAACTTCAGGGCGCGCCGCAAGTATTCGTAAGCACGTTCAGGATCGTCCGCCTGCGCAAACACCATCCCCAAACCATAGTTCGCGTCGGGATCTTCGGGACTGACTGCGAGAGAGCGCTGAAAGGTTTCGCGAGCCTTATCCCATTCCTTCTGCAAACGATACGCGTTGCCCAGATTGTTGAGGGCAATGAGATGATCGGGACTTGAACGCAACGCCTCCTGAAAGCACCGTATCGCTTCCTCCGTCCGACCTTCCCCTGTGTCGAGAAGGCCGAGGTTGTTCCAGGCGTTGGCCAGAGTATCTGGATAGGTTGCGCGCAGTTTTACGGCACGTTCAAAGCTCTGCCGAGCCTCGACAGGCTTTTGTTGGTTCAGTTGAGCGCTTCCCATGCCGTAGCAGGCCTCGGCGCTTGATGGATCGTCGCGTAGAGCAAGTTGAAACGAGGTTGCGGCTTGGTCGAAATATCCCCGCTGAAACAAAACGGACCCGTAGGAAAGATTGTTTCTCCCAAACTCGTACGTTTCTGCGGCGCCTGGAAAAGGCAGTGCGAGCGCTAACCTGTCCGCGTCGGTTTGAGGGATTCTCCGTGAGTCGTGTTCTACATGCTCGGGGTTCACCGGACCCTGATAGACCTTTACGATGTCGCCGTCCTTATCGATGAGGAACGATGTTGGAAGAGCGAGATCGCGATGGCGGTCAAAGATGTATCGATAAAGAATGTTGTACACTCCGGCCACGTCGTTCGATCCGTGAAGGATGGTAAATGAGAGACTCCGCTGGCGCGCAAGCACTCTCAGTTTTTCGGGGTCGGCAGGATCATCAAGATTTATTGTCAGCAGTTGAAGGCCCTGAGTCGTCCACCGTGCATGGATCCGGTTGAGCAGCTTCAGGCTCTCCTGACAGTCTGCGGATTGCGTGACCCAGAAATTGAGCAACACGGGCTTTCCGCGTAGTGCGGCCAGCGGCTGTACCGTTCCCGACAAGTCGGGAAGAGAAAAATCCGGCGCCGGCACGGGAGTGAGCAGCCAAGTTTCGACTGCGTTGGGAGATGGTTCGGGTTCTTGCGGCGGAGTAGCCTTGAGTTGGCTGCGCAACGGCGCTGCCGCCTTGAACGGTTCGACTCGGAACTCTTTCGACCCCTCTTCCACCCGGATTCTGCAGTTCAGCGGAATGTCATGAAACTCCTGAATGGCCCCGCTCGGCCAGCGGATCGAAGCGTGCACCAGGCCCTTGGCCGTGCCTAAGCCGAAAAACACTTCCTTGCTGTGTTGCGACAAAAATCCGGATCCAGCTTGCAGCGGGCGAGTCTGGCGACCAGATTCGGTCTCGACCGTAACGACTGCGCCGATCGCGTCACGATTGCTCTTTGTGCCGCGAAGACGAAACGCGATTGCTGCGGGGAGATTCTCAATTACATTCTTCAAGAGGCGCAGTTGAGGGCCGTTGCGGTTTTTCAGAAACAATTCCTGCCGGCCATCTTGATCAAAATCCGCGAGGGCAAATGCACGTCCGTCCTCGGGAAAGTCCAATCCCACCGCGGCTGAGACGTCCGAAAACGTTCCATCCCGGTTGTTTGCATAAAAGATGTTGCGTTCAAATCCGCTCCAGGTTCCATCGGCTCGAATCAGTTCGTTGATGGCGCTCCATCCTTGCTCGTAATCATGCGAAGGCTTCGCTTGATCTGGTGATTTCGCAACCACCTGGCGCCAGAAGAAACTATTCAAGTCTTCGCGCGAGACACCGGACACCATTCCATTCGCGATGTAGAGATCAGGATAGCCGTCATGGTCAAAATCAAATGCGTCGCTCGACCAAGCCCAGCGGCCTACTCCGACTCCGGCCGGGATGGTTCTATCCTCAAAGGCAACGTTGCCAGTGGGAAATGCGCCGTGGCCACTTCGTGTATTTCGAAAGAGCGAATTCCCCATCGCATGCTTCTGGTATAGAGCGCGGACGTCTTCGGGGGCATCTTTCTTGAAAATTTCTTGCGTGGAAACGCGTTCCCCGGCGGTGGTCCACATATCGCCGACGTAAACGTCCTCGGCTCCGTCATCGTCGTAGTCGAACCAGCAAACGCTCATGCCGGCACCGATATCCTCCACTCCAGCTTGGGGAGCTACATCGGTAAAGGTTCCATCGCCGTTGTTGCGGTAAAGATTCTTGCGGCCAAAATCATTGACCACATAAAGGTCGGGCCAGCCGTCCTGGTTGTAGTCATTCCACCCGCAGCAAAAGCTGTAGCGCGTGTTGTTCTGGTTGAGGCCTGATTCCGCGGTCACATCGCGGAAGGTACCATCGCGATTGTTCCGCATCATGAAGTTGGGCGGGCCGTTCTCAGCATCGTGATAGGGAACGGGATACTTATACTGGTCGGTGCCCTGGTAATAGATGTAAACGCAAAAATAAATGTCTAGCCAACCGTCGCGGTCGTAATCAGCAACGGCTGCGCCGGTAAAAGTTCCCTGCGGCGGATTCGCAAATTGGAAGGCACCGGGTTTTTGCCGAAATTTTCCGTTGCCTCCATTCACGAACAGAAGTGGCCCGTTCGCGCGCACGACAACTACATCCTGGCGACCGTTGTTATTGAAGTCGGCAAAGAGAGCGCAAGCAGTGTTTTCCAGGATTCCCAAGCCAGATGCTTCCGTGATGTCTTCGAACGTGCCATCTCCGCAGTTTCGATACAGGCGGTTCGGTAGACCTGCGGGCTGACAAATATAGAGATCGTCGTAGCCATCGTTATCGACATCGGCAACCGAAACTCCATTGTGGCCGTAAATATCGATACCGCAGGCTCCGTCAAGGACGGTCCGCCAGTAATCGGTCCCGCGAAGCAACTGGGCAGCATAGGAAGGATTTCGGCTCAGCGCCGCAGCGGTGGTGTCGACAAAAACGGGAGCGAGGGAGCGGCTTCGCGTCTCGTCGAGGACATGCCATTTACGAATGCGAAATACCGGCGCGTTGGGTGAGGAAGGCGAGGCTTCCCATTCCAAGTCCCAGTACCCTACGCGTTGCTCGCGGTAATAACCGTCGCCGGTTCCCACCAGTTCGTAACGCACGTGAGTGTGAACCGTCTCAAGAGGTTGGGAAGTAGATGTCGTACCCGCTTCGATTCGTGTCACCTGGAATTCTGCGGTCACGATCTTCGAAAAGCCACTCAAGGAGGATTTCAATTCGTGAAGAAAAGAATCTCGTCCGAAAATTGTCTGAGTCGCGAATTTGTTCTGGTGAACTTCCAAGGCCGCACCAGAACGCACCGGGCGCGATTCAACTGGCTGCAGAGATGGACCTGAGAAATCTGCTGCAAACCTTTTCGCGATGGCCTGCGCTTCCTGCGGAGAGCGAAGTAGATTCGAACTCCATTCGGCGAGAATTGCGGCAATCCGGTCATGATATTTTTCGGTGAGGAAATCGTCGAAGTCAGCCTGCACCTTAAGCAGCGTCTCGTCGAGCGGTCTCTGGGCGGGATAGTGCGGGTGTAAACGGAAACCGCCGTCGGAGGGAAGCGAGCCTGGAGAGTCAAAAGCGCAGGGGGAGGAGAAGGCAAAATCCCGCAGGCTGGCGGGAATGATTGCTGCCGAAGCTCCCTGGCAGCAGCGAACGATAAACTTGCGGCGACTCTGATTTATCAGATGAGGATCGATTGGCTGATACGTCTTCCCTGCCCGGCTCAGAGCGAAGCCCCCTGGTTACTGCCTTTAGCGTGAGCCGGCGCTGAACTCATACACCGTTACGCTATGAAATTTCTGCCCCGGTTTCAACTCGGTCGAGGGAAAGCTGGGGTGGTTCGGCGAGTCTGGATAATGGTCCGTCTCCAGGCAAAATGCGAAGCGCGGCTTGTAGACGCGGCCATACTTGCCGGTAATCGACCCATCAAGATGGTTCCCAGTATAAAACTGTATAGCAGGCTCCGTGGTAAGAACTTTCAGAATCCGTCCCGTGGTCGGCTCGTACACTTCGGCAGCCTCGGCCAGCTGGCCCTCCGGATGATCCAGCACAAAGTTTTCGTCGTAACCTAAACCGAAGTGCAGTTGCTCGTCGTTCGCGTCGATGCGCTCGCCGATGGCGTGAGGGGTGCGAAAGTCAAAGGGCGTTCCTTCCACGGATTTCAACTCTCCCGTAGGAATGAGAGCCACGTCGACGGGGGTAATCCTGGATGCATTAATCTTCACCACGTGCCCCAGCACTTCTCCCTTCGCCTGACCCAACAAGTTGAAATACGAATGGTTCGTCAGGTTAAGGACCGTGTCTTTATCGGTGGTCGCGGAATACTCGATCCGCAGGGCATTTCCATCTAACGTGTAACGCACCGTCGTGGTTAGTGTGCCGGGGAAACCCTGATCTCCGTCCTTGCTGACGTAGGTGAGTTCGATTCCATTCTTTATCTCGTGCGCTGTCCAGACGACCTTGTCGAACCCAACAATTCCGCCGTGAAGCGTGTTGTCGCCATCGTTCTTGGGGAGGGAATAGGTCTTGCCATCCAGCTGAAAGCTGCCATGCGCGATTCGGTTCGCGTAGCGGCCGATGATGGCTCCGAAATAAGCAGTCTTGGCGATGTACTTATCGAGCGAGTCGTAGCCGAGCACGATGTCGTCCGATTTTCCGTTGCGATCAGGAGCGCGCAGTGAAACGATAATCCCGCCGTAATTTGTGATGCGCAACTCGACCTTGTCATCGGCCAGCGTGTAGAGATCGACGGCCGTTCCGTCTGCAGTATGTCCGAACGGTTGCTTGGTGATGTTGGTCTTTGCCTGCGACATTGTCGTTAGAATAATCAGACTAGCGAAAATTGCAACCCAATTGCTTCTATTGGCGCGCATAGTTTCTGTCATTCTCCGCGAGACCTCGCGCTTTTGAACCGCGGGTCGCGCTCACAGCCTATCAGGCTCAGCGGTCCAGCAACAAGAAATCAGCCATGGCGCAAACCGTTTCGCTGTTTTGGCGGAGGATCATGTGAATATCGAGCACGACTATGCAGCCACGCGGCTGAGCTGATAGAGAGAACCTAATATTGCGCCAAACACAGCGTGCGCCAGGAAAACTGAAATCGGAGTTTGCACCCCGTAATTGAGTGCCATGAAACCGGGCGGTTCTAGTTGACGGTTTGCGTTAAGACCATGTTGTTCGCTGGCCATTCTCGGGTGGATCCCAGGCATCAGCGACATTCCAACAGTCAAGAGGAACAGCGCGTGCGCCAGTCCCAAGAGTGCTCCGAACCACCAATTCGCCAAGTGCCGCGCCTCAAACACGAGCACGTACAGGATAGAAAAAATCCAGCCGTTCGCCAGATGGATCATGAAGCCGTAAACTTTGGCTTTTTCCCTCTGCGGAGTGACGAACGTTCCTATCAGATACGGCAGATTCATTCGCGTGAAGCCAAAACCTTGGCTGGCCGATAACAAAGTGGAGAGCGCCAAGGTCGCAAGGAATCCGGAGAGCAGCCAGCTTGTCCAGTTCACGAGCGCACCTCGGAAGATGGATGTTCGGCTGCAGCCGGCGGACGATGCGCCAGTTGCCGTTCCCCTTTCTCTCGTTGGTCGATCGATAAGGCTGCGCCGATTAAGCCAACGTGAGTGAAGGCCTGAGGAAAGTTTCCTAGTGCCGAGCCGGTGTTCGCATCGATTTCTTCGCCGTATAAACCTAAATCGTTTTTGTATTTCATCAATTGCGCAAACAGTTGCTGGGCCTCTTCCAGGGTGCCTCCTCCCATCGCCAGATACTCCGCCTCCCAGAAACTGCAAATCGCAAATGTACCCTCTGGCTTTTGCCTCTGATAGCGGAAAAGAAGCCCTTCCGGCGTGGCTAGATGTTGCCGGATCGCGCGATAGGTCGTACGCATCCGGGCGGACTTGGCGTCTTCGAAGCCATACCAGGAAAGCAGAAGCAGACTGGAATCGAGTTGATCACTATCGAGCACACTCACATAGCTCTGCATTTGTTCGTTCCATGCGCGTTCCTCGATCTGGCGCCGGATCAAGTTGCTAATTCGCTTGTAGTTCTCGACCGGCGCGCCTCGGAGGACGTCGCGCTCACAAAGACGGATCAGCCGGTCCATAGCCGTCCAACACAAAAGTCGCGAGTGTGTGTGATTCTGGCGCCCACACCTTGGCTCCCAGATGCCCTCGTCAGGCTGATCCCAGTTCTGGGCTACATAGTCTCCGAAGCCGATCAATGCTCTCTGCATATCACGGTCGAGATGCCCTCCATGAAATGCAAACTGAGCCGCGGCATCAACGACCTCCCCGTAGACATCAAGTTGAAGCTGATCTCTCGCCGCATTTCCAATGCGGACCGGCCGCGAGTCCCGATATCCGCTCAAGTGTTCCAATTCACGCTCCACGGGCGCCTTATCACCGTAAAGCGAATAGAGAATTCTCAGCTTGGGTTGTGTCTGCGAGGTTGCACGCAGCAGCCAATCGAGGAAGTCTTCGGCTTCATCCCAATAATCTAACTCCAGCAGTGCGCGAATGGTGAACGAAGCGTCCCGCAACCAGCAGTAGCGATAGTCCCAATTCAAATCTCCCCCGGGAAGTTCCGGAAGGGACGTAGTCGCGGCGGCGATGATTGCTCCGGAGGGCGCATAGCTGAGGAGTTTGAGCGCTAGCGCACTGCGTACCACCGTATCTCGATATTCCCCGCCATACGCTGCGTGGCGGCCCCAATTTTGCCAAGCCTTCACGGATTGATCGATCCGGTCATCCAGCGAGGCATCGAGCGGCGGAAGCACCGATGGGGCTTGATCCGAGTAGCTGAACGAGAAACGCAGGCTCTCTCCCGCATGCATTGAAACGCGAGCGTAGGCGGTTCCGTCAGTAATCGTCAGAGCCACGCTACTCCGCAGCCAATAGACGGCGTTGCCCACGACGAATCTCAGCCCCAGTTTTCCGTAATCACGAATCTTCACTTTGCTCTTGCCATAGTCCGCCATGGGCTTGAATTCAACTTCAAGCTCCAACTCACCGGTATCGCAGCTTATTTTCCGCAAGATCTCCTGATCCGGCAGCAGGATTCTTTTCCGAGAAGCACGCGACGAACTTGGCATCAGGTCCGTCAGAATTGCGAATCCCGATTGATTGGTAAAGCGAGTTTCAAGGACATTCGAGTCCGGAATGTAGTGTCGTTCGACGGTCGCGGAACCAACAGGACAAATGCGCCAATGCCCGCCGCAGTCGCGATCCAGAAGGGCGGCGAAGATGGCAGGTTTATCGAATCTTGGCCAGCAGAGCCAGTCGATCGAACCCTGTCGCGAGACCAAGGCCGCGGAGCGGCAGTTGCCGATGATGCCGTAATCCTCTATCTGAGGCCAAGGTACGCAGACGCTTTCAGCCGCGTTGTGCGGGGCCTGGTTCGGGAGGAGTCTTGAAGTCTGGCCGTCTTTCGGCATTCCTAATGGATGCATTTTCCGGCATTACGTTGCTATGACGGCCGCAGACCGGGGAAACATCATCGTTTGCGAGCGGTTAAGATATTGAGATGTCCACCACCGCCGCTCAGGCGCAGGAAGCGCGGCAAAACATTGCATCGCTTGCCGTGCGCACGCCGTTAGTCCGGTGCAACGCGGACGGGCCTGCGAACTTGTATCTGAAATTGGAAAATCTGCAGCCGATCGGCTCGTTCAAAATCCGCGGAGCAGCTAACGTCATGGCACGGACCGCGCGCGAGCGCTTGGCGCGTGGAGTTTTGACTGCTTCTGCCGGGAACATGGCACAAGGCGTGGCGTTCTGCGCGCGGCGAATCGGGGTTAGTGCAACGATTATCGCTCCTGACACCGCTCCCGCCACCAAGATTCGCGCCGTCGAACGCATGGGTGGGCACGTAATCCAAGTTCCTTTCGCCGAGTGGTGGCGAACTTTCGAGACTCGGTCCTACCCGGGTATCGAGGCCACGTTCATCCACGCGTTCGATGATCCGGACGTCATGGCGGGGAATGGCACAATCGCGCTGGAACTGTTGGAAGACCTGCCCGATTTAGATGCTGTCGTGATTCCCTGGGGCGGGGGAGGATTGTCATGCGGCATCGCCGCGGTATTGCGAGAGCTTGCTCCTCGCGTGCGCATCTACGCCGCCGAGATTGAAACGGCAGCTCCGCTGGCTGCATCGCTGGCCGCTGGCGAGCCGCGACAAGTGGAATATCAGCCCTCCTTCGTCGATGGCATCGGGAGCAAGATGGTATTCCCTGGCATGTTCGACGCCGCGCGCAAGCTGCTGGATGGATCGTTGGTGGTCACTCTGACGGGAGCGGCGGACGCCATGAAGCTGGTGGCGGAGCGGAACCGGATTATTATCGAAGGCGCTGCGGCTTGCGCAGTTGCGGCTGGTCTTTCGGGCCGTGCAGGCTCTGGCAAGGTCGTGGCCATCGTGTCCGGCGGCAACATCGACCTGGACAAGTTCGCTCAACTTGTCAGCTAGGCTCTTATGAGGTCCGACGAGTCCTCGGCTAGAGCGGCGTGGACCTAGTCTGCGCGAAGCGCTGGGGATTGCATAACGATGCACCGGACGATTGGGATATCCTGCGCATCATCTACAATCGATGTCCAGGTCGACCTTCGAGGTTAGAGCGCTTGGAGAAAAGACGCGACCCGCAAACCCGCACAGAATCCAAAACGCAGCTGGTCGAGCAGATCAACATCTGTCTGCATTCGGGCGACTACACTCGCGCCCTGGATTTGTTGCGAGGCGCAGTCGCCGAATTCTCCAACGATGCGGAGCTATCCGAATTGGAAAAGCGCGCCCAGGATGGCGCCCAGCGCAATGCCGAAGCCAACCGTCTTATCACCGAGAGTCAGGAATTTTTCGCGCAGCAGAAGTCCGCCGAAGCGATTCAGTTGTTGCGCAAAGCCTACGACCTGGACAAAAACAATTCTCTCGCCCGCGCCATTCTTGCCAATGCCTTGGTTGAGCACGCGCAGTCCGTAGTAGAAACCGATTGGCTGGAAGCCGAGACACTGACCAATCAGGCGCTCGCCTTGAATCCTGCACATCCCACGGCCAGGACGATCCTCAGCTTGATCGTTACCAAGAAAGAAACAAGCTCTGTGGAGGATTGGGTGGCGGGAGCGCGCAAGCTACAGTCCTCCAGCGATCCGTTTGCGGCCCTGGCTTGGGTTGCTGAGGGATTGGCCGTTCATCCCCACGATCCCAAGTTGCTGCTGATCCAGGATGAAATCCAGCGCGACCAGGATGCTCGGCGGCGACAGGCCCGCCGCGGCGACCTGGAAGACCTGCGGCGCCTGCAGCGCGAAATCGATGGGGCCACCGACGTTGCGGCAAAACAAGCTTTAGCCGTGCGCATACAAACCTTGGCCGCCAAGTATTGGACGGATGGAGAAATCTTGTCCATCGCCAATGCCCTGCTACTCCGCTTGGGATTAGTCCCCCAGGAGAGGTCCGGCACCTCGCCGCGCGGCAAGAGCGCGACCGTAATTCTTCACGTCCCGCGCCCCAGCGCTCCGGGGACTTCGCGCGACGCTACGGGCCAGATTCCGCCAAACCTGGTTGCGCCCAGCCCGGTTGCGCCCAGCCCGGCTGCGCAGAAGCTGCTCCCACCTCAGAACGTTCCGACCGCCGCTGTTCCGTCCAGCACTGTCCCGTCCAGCAAAGTTCAGCCGAGCGAGGTTCGTCCACGCGAGGTTCCGCCTAGGATTGAGCCGGTGCACCTAGTTCCCACCACTCCGCCACAAGCCGCCAGCGTTCCCCCTGCAGAGCCTTCCGCACCGGCAGCCAAAGTCACATCTCCACTATCCCGGCCTATACCACCTGCAAGTTCGAACTCCACAACGCTGATTTTCGTCTCCGCCGCCGCGATAGTCCTGGTCGCAGCGACCTTTTTTTTCACGCGAAAGCATTACGCTCCGCCTGTCACAACAGCCCCATCTGCCGCCTCTGCCCCTGTCGCTCCCGCCCCGGCCGTCTCTGCCCCCGCCGCCTCTGCCCCGGCCTCAGTTCCCAGCGCCTCCGCTCCGGCCGTCTCCGCGCCCGCACAAACAACTCCCGAACCATCTTTGCCTACCTTGGGTGTTTCCTCCGGGGCCGGAAAAGTTACGCTCAAAGTTTCGCCCAAAGACCAGCCGCCTGCCGAGTCCGGTCGCATCCTGGGCACGCTCATTGTCGTTGCCGGTCAAGATGATGCAAGAGTTTTTCTCAACGGAGAACTTCAACGGCAACTCACTCAGGCTGGCCAGCTGCGCCTGCCGAATCTCGAGCTGAAGGACTACGTTGTGCAAGTCTCTAAGAGCGGCTTTCAGGATCCTCCCCAGCAGAAGATCCGCATCCGCAAGGGCGAAGAGTCCAGGCTTATCTTCAACCTCCAACCGCAGCCTCGCCTGGCCTCGCTGACCATCCAGGGCGGCGCTCCCGGAACCACGGTTCTTGTCGATCAGACTCTCGTCGGTACTATTCAGCGCGATGGCACGCTCTCCGTCACCACCGTCGATCCCGGAGATCATACGGTCGAACTGCGCAATGACGGATTCAAACCCCGGCAGTTCAAGAAACACTTCGTCGTGGGCGGAACCTTATTTGTTGCTGGTGCGGATGCGGCGTTGGAAGCCGCTCCCGGTGAATTGAAAATTACCTTCGCGCCCGCCGACGCCAAAGTTGCAATCGTGAAAGGTCAGCTTTTGAAAATGGTAAGCAGTGGCGTCCCGCTCAGTCTTGACCCCGGTACCTACACTCTTACCGCGCGAACCGCCGAAAAGTTCACGCGCTCGTCCACTCTCGAAGTCAAAGCTGGTCAATCCAAGACTTTGGATTTATCTCTCGCCCCGAGCGGTATGTCGAAGTGGGATGATCCAGACGCCTGGAAGCATGAGAAAGATTCTTTCACTCGCAAAGGCGGAGACTTTGTCCTGTACGGAGTAGTTCCTGCGTCGGGCACATTCGTTTTTTCCGCGATGCTTATCAAGGGTCAAGTCTTGCAATGGGTGCTAAACTACAGTGACCCGAAGAACTACGTCCTCTTCCAGATGGACGACAACAACTTCTACCGCACGTTAATTCGCAACGGCGAGAAAACGAACGAGATCAAAGTTCCCGATAAAGGCGACAGGAAAAGCTTCCGCACACTCCAAATCCGCGTTAGCCCAACGGAACTCGTCCACCAGATCAAGCACGGTGACAGTTGGACCGTCCTGGATCGCTGGATGCAGCCCGGCGCTAATCTCAGCCTGGGCAAGTTTGGCTTCTACATACCCGGCAACGACCAAGTAGCGCTCTCCAGCCTCGCCCACTACGCCGACCTGAATATCCGCTAGCAACCTACGGCTAACCGTTTTATAAGCGTCGCATTACTGTCGATGCAAAATGGTCTCTCAGGATAGCGACAACGAAGGCAATCGGCCCAACAAAGGAAAAATTGGTCGGGGAGAGAGGGTTTGAACCTTTGCCCCCTTTCTGGTTTTTGTCGCGGAACCAGCGTAAGTCTCTGACCTCAAACGGCTCCCGAAATCTGCTGCGTTGGGGCCTTTTTATTCTCGGACACATCCGGACACAAAACTTGTCCGAACATTTCCCCGAACATGGCCTTCATCCGGTTCTTGACCAGGTTCGTCCACACGAACTTGATCACCCGAGCGTCGTTATAGCAGCACCCCCAGTATGATGTGCGTGTGGACACTTTCAACGAGCGATATTCCCGTCTCTCGAGCAAGCGACGTTACGAAGTCTGGTTTGTTCGTGTGGGATTGGCAGATGGCAGCGGGGCATGGTGGTTCCGATATTTGCTAATGAATCCCGGGCGCAGCGGCTGCCCGAACGCTCCGCGCGGGATGCCGGTTCAGGTGTGGGCCATGTGGTTTCCTCGGGAGAATAAACCGCAGAGTTTCATTCGGGGATTTCCTTTGGCGGATGTCGATCTGAGCGGTAGAGGACAGGACCCATTCCACCTCCGAATCGGCGGCAACGAAATTGGCGAAACATCTTGCCGTGGAGGCTTGGAACTTGAGGGACATAAGCTCTCCTGGAACCTGGAGTATCATTCGAGATTTCGCGTCACACTGAGCAGCAAGGGCTGGATTGGATTCTCTCGAACGCCGCATTCCGACGCATCTTTTTCCGGACAAATCACGTTGGACGAGCGGACGTTTGAAGGAGATCCGCTGGGATTCGGAGTACAGGGACACAACTGCGGATACCGGCATCGTAACTTCTGGACTTGGGCCCATGCCTATTTTCCTCGTCCGGGGTCACCTGCGAGCACGCTGGAAGCATTGGTCTACGAGATGCCATTCGGATTAATCTTCCACAAAACTGTACTTTGGCACGATGGAAAGAAACATGAATTTCGAAATCTACAGGAAGTCGAAAGGGATCGAAATCAGCTTCGTTGGAGATTCAGTTGTCGCCTGAAGGACGGGTACAGCTTGCGAGCCACGTTTGACGGCACGGGGCTGAGCTGTCACCGACTTCCCTATTTGAAAACTGATTGTATGGAGAGTTTCGAGGTCGCGAACAACAGCCTGACAAGGGCGACGCTGCTGCTTGAGTTGGACGGACGACCGGTCGAGACTCTGGAAACAAATGTCGGCGCTGTACTAGAGATGGTGGGCTAGAGTCATTCGGAACGCTGCGCCTTCGCCAAACGCTGGGCGACTATGGCGTAGGCCGAAGGATTAAATGCCATTCCAATGTGAGTACCCGGGACTTCGAAGTCGATTTCAGGATCTCTAGTCCGACAATAGCGCCAATCTACAATGCCATCATCACGGGTGTAGATGGCAGTCTGAAGCATGGACTCGGGAACGTCGCGGCGCAAAGAGTCGATAAAATTACAGGTGCAGCGTCCGGTGTAGCAGTCAGGGAGAACGCCTTTGCCATGTTCCTGCAGAATTCGCAGGCGAATCGCATCCGCGGCATGGACAACATTGCGGTTTGGGAATGTGCCGCGAATCGGCGAAGCCAAAGTGATAACGGATGCGACGTCTCTAGGCCGCTGCCCGGCGATCGATCGCGCGATCACTCCTCCCAGACTGTGCCCGATCAAGTGAATCCGCCGTCCAGTCTCGGAGAGCGCCCGCTGGACGGTCTCGCTCACGTGGCGTTGAATCAGTAGGTTTGGGCAATCAGCGTTGATACCGATGCCAGAGAAATATGGACGATAGCCGATGCGGCCGAGCCAGGCGTGCAATTCCATCAAGTAAAGATCAGTGCCCAGGAAACCCGGGATAATGATGACGGCAGAGTCATCCCCGCGGGGCACTCCGAAGCCGTAATAGATAGGAGTAGCGTGCAGAATGAGAAGCTCAGCCGCGAAGAGGGCTTCTGTCCATGGCGCGATATCAACCTCAGAATGTGCCCCTCGACTGTAATGGCCCCGTGTTTTCGATGAGCCCGCAGTCTTCGTGCCTTTAGTTCGCGACTTCATCCCGATCGATCCACCAATACGAACTCCGCGGGAGCTATACGGCGGCACCACGCGCATTATACCTTCCCTTTGCGCTTCCGGCGTGAGAGCTGTTTACCTCGCGGAGTCTTCTTCAGCCGAGCCTCAAGCTCCGCCACCCGACTGCGCAATGCATCAAGCTCGGGTTCGGCGCGTGGTTCGGATGCCGGGGCTCCGCGCAAGAGTTGCCTCATCATGTCTACCGGAGACAGGACGGCGGATTGAACTTCGCCCAGTCGACTTTGCACCGCATCCTGCACCCTCTGGTAGGTATCAAATGCGGACTTCAAATACCACATGATGAATTCCTGGCGCACCTCGTCGGACGCGACGATGAGTTGGCGCAACAGCTCGAGCGGAAGGCCGGTTGGCTTGTCTTTAGCATCTTCCGTAATGATTTGTGTCAGCGTGACGCGAGTCAGATCCTGACCCGTCTTTGCATCCACCACCTGTACATCCTTGCCCGCGCGAACGAACTCCGCAATGTCGTCGAGATTGATGTACTTGCTGCTGGAGGAATCGTACAAGCGGCGATTCCCGTATTTCTTGATGACAACGGTTACGGGCTTCATAGTCGGCTCTATAGTACAGCATTTGCTGCGATGCACACTACGCAAATATATATTGACATGGATAGCTGTGAATCGTATATTTATGTCGATGCTGCATTGCAGCAATCGTTAGGAAACAGCAATCAGGGAGGTATGAAATGCCAACCGCGGCAAAATCCGAATCTTTCCGGAATCATTCCGGTGAATCGTCTTTTGTATCTCTTCTATCCGGCTGGGCGCAACAGGGGGTGCAGAGCTTCTTTGCCACACAGAGAATCCTCCTGGATCTCGCGATGCGGCAGAATGCGAGCTTGATGCACTCGTTACGGCAACAGCTGTCGGATCCTCATCATTCCCCCACCGCTATTGTGAGGGAAGTAACGGCTGAGGCGATCACAAACTTCATTGAGGGACAAAAGATCCTTCTCGAACTGGGGCAAGAACAGAACGAACTCCTGATGACCGGGATGAAGGAGCGCGCAGGAGACTGGCCAGCGGCAGAAGCGATCACCGATCTGCTGCGGCGGAGCCTGGAGACCTTCATCAGCATGCAGCAGGAACTGCTGAAGACTGCCGGCAAACAAACTCATTCATGGGTAGACGCCGCCAAGAACGGGAAGCCGTACCACGTCGATCACATGGTGGAGCTGGCGCAGGAGTCGATGGAAACCTTTGTCAAAGCGCAGAAACAGTTCATGGACGTGATCGCTGAAGAAACGGCAAAAGCAACCAGCGGGAAGCATGCCAGCAGCGCTCATAAAAACAAGAAGACTGAACTTTCGCAATTGGCGCGCAAGGCCACGGAGTCCTTCATCGAAGCGCAAAAGAAGATGGTGGATGTGGCTGGACGTCAGATGAATGCCGGCGTCAAAACCGCGGGCAAAACTCTGGAACTCTTCCGGCCATTTCCTTTCCTCCCGCTTGCAGAATTGACACGAGAGGGAGTAAAGAGCTACGTCGATGCACAGAAAGAATTGATGGCGGTCATGGCAAAGCCGGCTGGTGAGCGCAAGGCTACGCACAAAGTTGAACACCGCGCGAAAAGACCAGCGAAGAAAGCAGCGATGGCGAGTGCCTGAGGGTACGTAAGGGATGTAATGCAGAACGCATCCCGACTTATGCTTGCAATGCGGACGCAGTAGCGAGAGGAGCCAACGTGTCCTTTTTCTCCGAAGGGCACGTTGGCCTGATTGTCTCCATTCGAAGGTACCGCTGGTTGAAGCCTGAATTCTCCGTCGGCTGCTAACAACCTCGCCCTCCTGGGCAGATCCAGCTCACTTTCCCGTGTAATTACGCTCACAGTAAAGTGTGATAGCGGGTACGGACACAGCCCCACATCTGGTGCTGTAGTTGCGTTGGCGTTCCGTTCTGGGACGGTGAGGAAGTCCAATGGCTTTACGTGAATGGTCGAAATCGAATGCAACTTACGGCCGAAGGCTCGTCAATTCTGGAATAGAGGGCGTACGTACTGGTCGAACAGCATTTCTTAAGGGCGAGCCTCTAACACCGTTTATCAGCAAGTCAGTTCGAAGAGCATGGAAGCCCGCGGCTGTTGGCGTGTGCCTTGGTATGTTAGGCGGTTATCCGGGAAACAGGCACAGATCCATCGGCGGGGCAATAGCACGGGGCTTGCTAGGCGGTGCACTCGGCTTGGGTGCAGGAGTCGCTTGGGAAAGTCGCCATCTGACGGCAAGCGCGGCCGGCGGTGCTTTAAAAAACATTGGCCGTGTGCGCGACGAGCGCTGGCTGACCAGGCATCCGATCGATTACGCGTAGAACCGGGATAAACGTTTGAGATAGAGATCACGTCCTCTTTCGGCGGTCCGCGCTCCTCGCTGTGCAAGACGAGAACACAAGATTCAGGGTCCTCCCCATACTCCGACGTATGGCTAAAGGGGGCAATAATGGCCACGCGCGAAGTGGTGCCTCAGCGGGTTCAGCTCCCGCTTTCCACTGAAAGCCTGAGTGAAGAACGCATTGCCTATCTGGAAAGATTAGTCCTTCAAGCCAAAACAGCAGCAGCCGTCTTTACTCAATTCGGCCAGGAAGAGGTTGATGGCATCGTTAAGGCGATGGTACTTGCCGGACTGGATCAAGCTCAACCTCTCGCTCGCCTCGCGGTAGAAGAAACGAAGCTCGGAGTCATGGAAGACAAGGTCATCAAGAACATGGTGGCCACCGAATTCGCCTACAACTACATCAAGGATAAGCGGACGGTAGGAGTCATTCGCGAGTTTCCAGATCGTAATCTGGTGGAGATCGCCGAACCCATCGGCGTGATTTTCTCGATCACGCCAATTACAAACCCCACTTCCACGGTGCTCTTCAAATGCATCATGGCCATCAAGACGCGGAACGCGGTGATTTTCAGTCCGCATCCGAACGCCTGGCGTTGTTGCTCCGCGGCCGTGAAGGTGATGTATGAGGCCGCGCGGATACATGGAGCTCCCGAAGGAGTTTTCAGCTGCTTGGAAGAACACACGCTGCAGGACAACGCTTACTTGATGCGACACAAGGACGTGGGTCTGATTGACGCTACTGGCGGCCCGGGAGCGGTCAGGGCGGCGTACAGCTCCGGCAAACCGGCGCTGGGTGTGGGGCCGGGCAATACGCCGGTTTACCTGGAAAAAACCGCTGACCTGAAAACAGCTGTAACTGACATCATCCTGTCGAAGACTTTTGACAACGGAACCATCTGCGCCTCCGAGCAAACTGCGGTGATCGACGACGAAATCTACGATTCGGCGCTGAAGAAATTTGCGGAGCTGGGTGCGCACATCTGCAATGAGCACGAAGCGAAACTGTTGGCTTGTGCCGTTATCGACCCTGAGACGGGGTTCATGCAGGCGGCAGCAGTCGGACACAAGGCCACCGATATTGCCCGCCTTGCGGGTTTTGCTGTGAAACCGAACACCAAACTCCTCATCACGCCAATCCAAGGCGTGGGTCGTGAATATCCTCTGTCAGTGGAGAAACTATTCCCCGTCCTCGCGGCCTACCGAGCAAAATCCGTTGATGAGGCGCTGAAGGTTTGCATTGATGTGAATCATGCCGGCGGTCTGGGACATACGGCAGTCATTTTTTCGCGCGACGAAGAGATCATCCACAAGTTCGGGCAAGTGATGAATGCGGGACGCATCCTGGTGAACTCGCCGGGCTCCGTGGGAGCAGTGGGAGGAGTCTACAACGACCTCCCGCCAACGTTCTCCTTCGGCTGCGGCACCGGCGGCGGCAACAGCACGACCGACAACGTCAATATCTATCACTACCTCAACATCAAGCGTGTGGCTCGGAGGACCCAAGCCCATATGTGGTTTCGAGTTCCCAACCAGATCTATTTCAACTGGAACGCGGTGGAGAATGTGCGCGAGTTCGTATCGCGCTCGACGATCATCGTTACGAGTCCAGCTTTGGAGCAAATCGGCCACGTCGACCTGGTGCGGCGCTGCATACCAGCAGCAACCCATATCCACGTTTCGATCATTCCGGATGCGGAGCCCGAGGTGAAGGTGGTGATGCAAGGCGTGGAAGCACTCAATTTCTACAAGGCGGACCAGATCATTGCGGTGGGCGGCGGGTCGGTGATCGATGCGGCCAAGATCATGAAGCTCAAGTACGAATCTCCGGAGGCTGACTTGGAAGAGCTGGCCGCGCCTTTCCTGGATCTGCGCAAACGGGTGGTCGAGTATCCCACCGAGAAGAGCCACCGAATCCGCCTGATTGCTATTTCCACCACCAGCGGAACCGGCAGTGAAGTCACTCCGTTTGCAGTTCTCACTGATAAAGAGCGTGCGCGCAAGGTGACGCTCGCGGATTACTCGCTGACTCCGGATGTGGCCATCGTTGATCCCCAATTTGTGATGTCGATGCCCAAGGGCCTTACCGCGGATACAGGCATCGATTGTCTTACGCATGCCCTAGAAGCGGCCGTCTCCAGCTACGCTTCGCCATACACAGACTGTAATGCCATGCAGGCAATTCGGATGGTGTTCAAGTATCTGCCGGTCGCGTATGAGCATCCCGGCGACGAAGAGGCGCGCAGCATGATGCACAACGCTGCCTGCATTGCGGCCATGGCTTTCTCGAACGCCTCGGTGGGCGTGAATCACGCCCTAGCGCATTCTTTCGGGGCGCGCTTCTCCGTGGCGCATGGGCGGGCGAACGCGCTGATGTTGCCACATGTGATCGCTTACAACGCGTCTGTGCCGACCAAGTTTCTGCCTTCGCCCTACCAGATGGGATATGTCGCGCACAAGAAATACGCGACGGTTGCCGACTTGCTGGGTCTCGGCGGTCACACAATTGACGAGAAGGTGAAGAGCCTCGTGACGGCGACGGAACAATTGCTCGACCAGCTAGGGTTTCCGCGTTCGATCGCCGATCTGGGAATCTCGCACGAAGAATTCGAACGGGCGATGCCAGATCTTACCAAGCGAGCCTTCGACGATCCCTCCTGGCGATCGAACCCGCGCATGCCGCTGATCAGCGAGCTGGCTGAGTTGTTTTGGAAGGCTTATGAGGGGCGAGGCTCGGCGAAAGCAACGGTGGCAGCTCAGGAAAAGATCTCGTAGCGGACGGTTCTTATGGCGACGATCGCAGTGTGGATCAGAGTTGATGAAGAGCGCGTTGTGCAGAGTTTGCAAGACACTGCCCAACGCCTGGACGGTGTCGATGGTGAAGTGACACTGGATTTCTCTGCCGTGCATCGGATCGATGCAAGCGCGCTTGGCGCGATGGGGGAGCTGGCAAGCATTGCTGACGACAAGGGCATCAAAGTCGTGCTCCGCGGCGTTAACGTCGAAATCTACCGAGTACTCAAACTGTTGAAACTGGCATCGCGATTTTCTTTCGGGAACTAAGAGACGAGACGATCGTTTGGCGATTGAAGTGTGAAGACAGGAGGGTTGACATGCAGAACCCGCAGCACAGTGACCGCCTTTCCTGGGGCGATGCAGTCTTCCTCCATCTCGAACGCGATGGCATGCCCCTCAACCTAGCGTGTCTATGCGTGTTCGAGGGCGAGATCCAGTTCGAAGAATGCGTGAAGTTTGTCGAATCGAAGCTGCCACTGATTCCCCGCTACTTGAAGCGCGTAGTACCGCCGCCGCTTAATATCGGCCTCCCGAGCTGGGAATACGACGCTGACTTCGATATCCGACGTCATTTGCACGAGGCGACCCTAAAGCACGGTTCCGACGCAGAGTTGAAGACGCTTGCCGGGAAGCTTCTAAGCACGGTGATGGACCGGCAACATCCTCTGTGGGACATGACTCTGGTGCACGGACTGCGAGGGAATCGGAGCGGGCTTATTTTCCGCTTACATCATTGCCTGGCGGACGGCATCGCTGGAGTGGGAATCATGAACGTGCTCCTGGACGCGAATCCAGCGGCACCTCGGCTGGCCAGGAAAAAACTACGGGTACCGGTTGCAAAACCTCCTGATCCTTGGGCTTCCATCACGAACGGCTGTGTCGACTCCTATTCTGAATTGGTTAAACGGATTCTTGCTGGGCTGGCTGATCTCTCAAGTATGGCTGAGCGCGTTACCGCCAATGGTGGGAGCTTCGATGCGGCAGAGTTCACCCACCTCTTCCCGGAATTGACCGCGAACACCGAGCGACTGCGCTTCAACGTTCTCTACCGCGGACCGCAGAAGTTTGCTTGCACGGAAGTTCCGTTGACGGAAATTAGGGCCGTAAAGCAGGCCTGCGGAACCAGCGTAAATGACGTAATTCTCTCGCTGGTAACGGCTGCGATCCGGCGTTACCTCGAATTACACGGCGACAAGGTCAAAGGACGGCTTTTCCGCATGATGGTGCCGGTGAATCTGCGTGGCAGTGATAATCCCGGAGAATTAGGAAACCGCATTTCGCTAGTCCCAGTTACGGTTCCCCTGGGTATTGCTGATCCGCGCAAGCTCCTGGCTGCCGTCCATCGAAGAACCGAATTTCTGAAACGCGCACATACTGCCGAACTGGTCAGCCTGGCGGGAGGCTTGATTGGAATGCTGCCCAACTCCACCCAGGCAGTAGCCGGCCACATCATCAGCCGACTGCCGTTCACACCATTCAACATGGTGTGCACCAATGTGCCAGGACCGCAATATCCGCTCTACTTGCTCGGCCACAAGATGCTGCATTGCTATCCCTATGTGCCGATCGGCGGAGAGATGGCGCTGAATTGCGCCATCCTGACCTACAACGGCACGGCGTATTTCGGATTCAGCGGAGAAGTTCATGCCGCACCGGACTTGCAGCGTCTGGAAAAGCTGCTGCAACTGAGTTTCCTGGAACTCCGGGAAGCGGTCGGCAGAAACAAAGAACAAGCGAAGTCGAAGAAGATGCACGCGAAGGTAGGGGTAAAAGCAAAGGCACGAGTGAAGACTCGATCGACACCCGTATCCAAGCCGGCCCCTGTTGCACCCATGACTCCTTCGCCTGCCGCTACCGTCGAATCAGCAGCAACGGTTAGGCCCCCAGTTAAGGAGGAAGAAGTTCTTACGCAATTGATCGCGTAGCAATCATCGGCAGGAGAGTAGCGACGTGGTAGGTACCCAGTCAGCTGCGCAATTAACCCCTTGGTTGGTCTCCGGCAGAACCCTATTCCTGACCATTCATCTTCTCGGCCTTGCAGGTTTTTCATACATTGTGACGAAGCGCTTGATGCCGCTGTTTCGGGCAGAGCGTGACTTTCGTTTTGACCAGCCTTGGGCGCGACTGGGGAAAGTCTTTAAGTATTGGCTGGGGCAGTGGAAACATCCACGTTATCGGGTTGCAGGGACCCTTCATATCTTCATCTTTGCCGGATTCATCATTCTCGCGCTGCGCGCCTTCACAGTCTTGATTGTCGGCGTTTCGCAAAACTTCGTCATGCCGGGACTTTCCGGAAGAGCCGGCGCATTTTACAACCTCATCACGGATTACGCTGCGACCATTGTCTTCCTCTGCATGGTGATCGCGATCGTTCGCCGCCTGGTTTTCAAACCAGCACAATATGCTGTGCCGGCAAAATTCGGCAAAGCTCACACTGCCGATGCCATCTTCCTTTTGGCGCTGATTGCGATCTTGATGGTCGCCGACAGTCTTTTCGCAGGCGCCAGTGCAGCCGCTCAGTCACAGGCAGGGCAACCCGTGGAAGCGTTGGCCGTCGGTTCGCTTCCATGGATGTTGCAAAGGGCGCTCCTCTCAACTCCTCTGCTCATTGTCGGTAGGGTCTATTTCGGGGCTTACCTTTTGCATGAGATGACTTTTTACGTTCTGCTCGGCTACCGCCCCTTTGGCATTCAATTCCATGTGGAGACTTCCCTCTTCAATATCTATTTCGCGAAGCTGGACCGGGAGATTCTGAAGCCGGTGCGATGGGGCGTCAGCGATGAGCATCTCGACCAAGTGAAATCGTTTGGAGTGAAGACTTTCGAAGACTTCACCTGGAAGCACATGCTCGACTTCTATTCCTGCGCGGACTGCGGGCGATGCTCTGACAATTGTCCTGCCAATTCCGTCGGACGGCCGCTGTCTCCACGATTCATCGGCATTAAGGCACGAGACTACGCTTTCCAGCACTATCCGGTTTTTGGACGCGCCCACAACGGCGCAGCGCTCGTTGGCAGCAAAGATTCCGGAGGAATTTATTCCGAGGATGAAATCTGGTCCTGTACAACCTGCGGAGCCTGCGAAGAAGAATGTCCGCTGTTAGTGGAGCACGTCGACAAGATTGTCGACCTGCGGCGTGGGTTGGTCGATCAAGGAAATGTGCCTCAGTCGCTGCAAAAAGCTCTGAAGGCTCTGGAGAGTCGCGGCAATCCCTACGGCAAGTTAGAGAAGAAGAAAGGTGAATGGGCAAACGCCAAGGAATTCCAGGATGTTTGCCCAGTCAAAACTCTCGGAAACAACGGCCACGCCGACACCTTGTATTTCGTCGACAGCATCACTTCCTACGATGACCGCATGCAGGCGATTGGTCGCGCCACTGCAAGGATTCTCAACGACGTTGGGGAGAATTTTGGAATCCTGGGCGCTGCGGAAAAAGATAGCGGCCATGAGGTCCGGCGCTTCGGCGAAGAAATGTTGTTCATCACCCTGCGCGATCACAACGCGGATGCCATTAAAGCGTCGGGAGTTCGAAGGATCGTCACGGCCGATCCGCACGCCTACAACGCGCTGAAGCGCGACTATCAAGGGAACGATATGCCGCCGGTCGAGCACATCAGCCAAGTGATTGCCCGCGCGGTGAAGGCCGGCAAAATCAAATTCCATGCGGTGGAAGACTCAAACAGCGTGTTCACTTATCACGATCCTTGTTATCTGGGACGCCACAACCAGATCTACGACGAGCCCCGAGAAGTGCTAGATGCGATTCCAGGCATGCGGCGGGTGGAAATGTTCCGGAGCCGCGACCGCTCGTTCTGCTGCGGTGGCGGTGGACTGATGCTGTTCTACGAGCCGAAGGAAGAACAGCGGATGGGAGTAAAAAGAGTGCAAATGGCAGCGGAAGCCGGAGCCAATGTGATCGTGACCGCTTGTCCGTTTTGCATGACGAATATTGAGGACGCGATCAAAGTCGCCGGCATGGAAGGAAAGATGACTGCCATCGATCTGGCGGAGCTGGTCGACCAACAGATCGCTCGTGAGGGAAAAGCAGCGTGAAGAGAGTTTTATGGAGGTGCGTATGGAGATTCTAGTTTGTGTGAGAAGAGTTCCCGACACTTCAGAAAACGAAATTCAGCTCAACAGCGCAGGAAGTGACATCGAGCGCGATGATCTGATCTATTCCATCAACGAAGCAGACAACTACGCCGTCGAAGAAGCCCTCCAGATCGTCGCTCGCGTAGGAGGAGACGCCACGGTCGCGACCGTCGGTGGCGAAGACGACGAAGAGGTGCTGCGCCGGGAGATGGCTATGGGCGCGCAGAGTGGCGTGTTGATCTCAGACGAGGCTTTCTCCGGATCGGATGGTAGCGGAATCGCCACTATTCTGGAATCCTTCGTGCGGAAGGGCAACTACGATCTGATTCTGACGGGCGTGCAGGCGGAGGATGGTGCGGCTCAGGTCGGCGGAATGCTGGCTGCTCTGCTCGATTATCCATTTGCCTCTCTGGTCAATTCCATTGAAGTGGTCGATGGCAAGACGCTGAAGATCAGCCGGGAAATTGCTGGCGGCAACAAGGAAATGAATGAGATTGATCTCCCTTGCGTGCTTTCGATTCAGACTGGGATCAGTGAACCTCGTTATGTCGGCATGCGAGGCATCCGGCAAGTCGCTTCGGTGCCTATTCCAACTTACGGCTTGGTGGAGCTGGGGCTGGACGCCGGGTCTGTTGGAGAATCGGCCGCGAAGGTGAGACGGGTGGATTACTTCTTGCCCGAACTCGGTAAGGGAGCCGAAATCTTGCATGGCACCCGCGAGGAGAACGTCGACCGGGTTCTCGAACTCGTGGCGGCTAAAGGAGGCCTGAAATGACGGCTCGCATGTTCGCTTACATCCCACATAAGGATGGCATCGTAGACGATTGTGCATTTGAATTGGCGGCGGCGGCGCGAAAGATTGATCCCTCGGCTTCGGCCACTGCCATCATCACAGGTTGGGGGGCGGAACTCGATGACGCTTGCAGCGCGCTTGGGGCTGCCTATCCCGAGATTTGGAAAATCGCGAATGAAGCCTTGGCTTACCCCAACGCTGAGTTAGTACGAAAAGCGCTGCTGCAGGTTCTGCCGGAGAAAAGTATTGTGCTGGCTTCACACGATCATTTCGGAATCGATTTGGCTCCCGGCCTTTCGATCAAGATGAATGCGGCCTTTGTGTCCGACGTTGTTGACCTCGCCGCGATAGAAAGTACTGGACTGAATCTAGTCCGCCAGGAGTTTGGCGGGCAGGTGAGCGCTCACGTTCGATGTGACATTGCTGCAGGCGCAGTGATCACGACACGACCCGGAGGATTCAAGGCGGTCGAGATTGGCTCGGGGAGCGTTTTCGTCGTCGACAAATCGGTGGGAGCCGGCGTCTTGACAGCCCGAAGACGCTATCTCGAAACCGTCGTCGCCGAAGCCGGCGATGTGGATATCACCAAGCACAGCGTTTTAGTTTCCGTTGGCCGCGGACTCCAGGAGAAGGAGAACGTGGCCATCGCTCAGGATCTCGCCGATGCGATTGGCGGGGCGGTGAGTTGCTCGCGTCCCGTTGTCGACGCTAAATGGCTGGAGAAATCACGCCAGGTGGGCTCGTCCGGAAAAACCGTCAAACCCAAGGTGTATCTGGCATGTGGTATCAGCGGTGCTTCGCAGCATCTGGCTGGTATTAAAGGTAGCCCATTGCTTATTGCCATTAACAAGAACCCGAAAGCTCCCATCTTTCAAGTAGCGGATGTTGGCATTGTCGATGACGTGCTGGAATTCATGCCGGCCCTGACCAACAAAGTGCGCGAGATGCGAACCGTCGCAGCAAAGTGAGGCACCGCCCATGATCACGAATAAAACATTGAAATTGAGTTTGAAGTCGCTCCGGGATTTTGCCAAAAAACGTCTGCCGGACGAAAAGCTCTTGGAACTGGATGCCGCGGACGAATGCCCCCTCGATATCGTGCGGGATATGTGCAGTCCAGACCAGTTGGGGATTCAACTGTTGTTCATTCCCGAAGAGTTCGGTGGCATGGGCGGCGGCGCCTTCGATGTGTATTGCGTGTGCGAAGAGATGGCGCGGATCGATCTTGGGGTCGCCACCGCCGTGCTGGCGACGTTCCTTGGCAGCGATCCGATCACCGTCGGTGCAACTCCGGAGCAGAAGAAAACCTGGTTGACGCGGATTGCCGAAGAGGGACTGTTGTTCGCCTACGGAGCCACGGAACCGGAAGCCGGTAGTGACTTAGGTGCTCTCAAGACTACTGCGGACCCGGTCGTCCAGGATGGGCACGTCGTTGGTTACAAAATCAACGGGAACAAACAGTGGATCAGCAACGGGGGTGTGGCCGGCGCATATACCGTCTTGGCAAATACTCCCAGCGGCCCGAGCTGGTTCATCGTGGAGAAGGACGCGAAGGGTTTCACCCACGACGAACCGGAAGATAAGCATGGCATCCGCCTCAGCAATACCGCTGCGCTAGCCTTCAATGACGTCTATGTCGATGCCGATCGGTTGATCGGAGGAATCGAAGGTCAGGGATTGAATCAGGCTCAGGCAGTCTTCGGGTACACGCGCCTGATGGTCGCGGCGTTCGGGCTTGGAGGAGGGTGGGCTGCACTTGACCGGGCAATTCCCTATTCCACCAAACGCATTCAGGCCGGCGCGCCGCTCTCGCAAAAACAGGGATACACCCACAAGCTGATCGTGCCCCACGTGGCGCGGCTGGAGGCGGCTCGCGCATATATCGAGGACACTGCGCAGCGCATCGACGCGGGAGCGGAAGGCAGCCTGAACACCGAGGGCGCCATCGCGAAGTACATGGCGACAGAAGCCGGCAATCTGGCAGCCGACGCCAGTATCCAGGCACTTGGCGGTTACGGGTACACGCGGGAATACATGGTGGAAAAAATCCGACGCGATGTTCGCATCACCACGATTTACGAAGGCACATCCGAAATCATGGAGATGACCATCAGCCGCGACCGCTGGCAGTCTCACCTCAAGACACGCGGACAGCATTACCACGAACGAGCGCGAGAACTTGAGGCGTTGCATGGCCAGCAATCGAATGCGGGTGCTGACACGGCCGCGCTGGCCTTTCACGCGTTGGCCGAAGTTATGGAAAAAGCGCGTGTGGCGCGGCTGACGCGCTATCAGCACATTCTTTTACGTCTAGGCGAGTTGATTGCGTACGCCGAGTGCGCGGGCAGTTTGTCCCGGCGGGCAGCACTTCTTTCTGAGAGCAAGCTCAATGAAAAAGCGAACCGTCGCTTCGACTCGACTGCGCTGGCGGCGATCAGCCGAGTCTTTGCCCGCGAGGCCGCACTCAAGGTTGGCGAAGAAGGGCTGCGCTGGGTGATCGGGGCCGGTGGCGTCAGCGATTCCGAGATGGCCAACTTTGAAGCAACTCTTGGATTGTCCGCCATCCGGCGCGCACAGGCAGGCCTCATTTCAGATATGGATTACATCGCAGACGTCCTTTACAGCCGTGTGGCCAAGCCCACGGTCCTGGCTGCGTAGCTCTCGACGATGAGTTTTGAGGAGTCTCGTCATGGAAAACACTTCTTATCGCGCCATTGCAATCGTAGGAGTAGGAGCCGTCCTTCCCGATGCCACAAACGTGCAGGCGTTCTGGGAAAACGTGAAGAATGGCCGTTACAGCATCTCCGAGGTTCAGCCCGACCGTTGGGATCCCGCTCTTTACTATGATGCCGATCCGAATGCGCCAGATAAGACTTATTCCACAATCGGCGGCTGGGTGCGCGAGTTCGCTTGGGATCCGATCAAGTGGCATTTGCCGGTCCCGCCGCGCGTGGTCGATGCCATGGATGAGTCGCAAAAGTGGGCCATCGCGTGCTCCCGCGAAGCATTAGAGGACTACGGCTACCCCAAGCGGCCGCTGAATAATGATCGCACTGCAGTGATTCTCGGGAATGCGATGGCAGGCGAGAAGCATTATTTCACGGCGTTGCGCTTGTATTTCCCGGAGTACGCTCATGAACTCGCGGAATGTGCGAGCTTTGCGGATCTGCCAGAAAAGCTGCGTCGCAATCTCACCCGCGAATTGCACGACCAGATGGCGAAGCGGATTGCGGACGTGACCGAAGACACCATGCCCGGGGAATTAGCCAACTGCATTGCCGGCCGGGTTGCGAACATCTTCAACTTCCACGGCCCGAACTATGTTGTGGACGCGGCTTGCGCCTCGGCAATGGCGGCCATCAGCGCGTCGGTTGAGGGATTGGTGGAGAACGATTTCGATCTCGCCGTTACGGGCGGAATTGACCGGAACATGGGCGCCTCAACCTACATCAAGTTCTGCAAAATTGGAGCGCTGTCGGCCACTGGTACTCGTCCCTATGCGGAAGGGGCGGATGGCTTCGTCATGGGCGAAGGCACAGCCATCTTCCTGCTCAAACGGTTGGCCGATGCGGAGCGCGATGGAGACAAGATCTACGCGGTGCTGCGGGGCATGGGCGGCTCGAGTGACGGGAAGGGCAAGGGCATCACGGCGCCCAATCCTATTGGTCAGAAACTGGCCATCGAGCGCGCCTGGCAGAACGCCGGATTATCGCCGGCCACGGTGACTTTGATTGAGGGCCATGGCACATCCACTCGAGTGGGTGATGTTGTGGAAGTACAAAGCTTGATTGATGCGCTGGGTGGCTTTCATCTTCCAGCGCACTCGGTCGCCCTGGGCTCGGTCAAGTCGAACCTGGGACATCTCAAAGCAGCGGCGGGCGCTGCCGGATTTCTGAAAACGGTTCTGGCGCTGCGGGACAAAGTTCTGCCGCCTAGCGTTCATTGCGAGCAATCCAATCCAGACATCGATTTTGCGCATTCTCCGCTTTACGTGAATACCGAACTGAAACCGTGGACGATTCCGGCGGACGGAGTGAGGCGCGCTGGACTGAGCGCATTTGGTTTTGGCGGCACGAATTTTCACGCGGTGCTCGAAGAGTACATTCCCCACAGGCTGAACGGAAACGGCAAGCGGACAGTTGCAGTCCAGAAGGTTTCCCAGAACTTGCCAGAGCCACTGATGACTGTCACAGGCGTTTCCCGCACATCCGAGTCTTCTACCCTAAAAGCTCCGTTGCGGGGAGCCCTTGTAGTCGGCGGAGCTTCAGAAGCCTCGCTGGCAGAACGTCTGCGCGCGGTGGAGACGAAAGCCAAGGCAGGCCAGGCACCGAAACCTGCACCACCGTCTGAATCCGACCTTCGAGCACCCGAGCGTCTGGTTATCGACTACGCGAACTCCAACGAATTAGCCGATAAAGCCGGAAGTGCACTCAAGGCTCTGGCGGCCAATCAGGCGGCAACCTGGAAAGCGCTGCGAGCGCAAGGTATCTTCCGCGGTCATGGTCCTGCAGCGAAGGTGGCGTTCCTCTATACAGGCCAAGGCTCGCAGTATGTGAATATGCTCCGGCAGCTGCGCGCGGCAGAGCCAATCGTTGCCGAAACCTTTGCCGAGGCCGATCGTGTGATGACGCCGTTGCTCGGCAGTCCGCTCAGCGATTTCATCTTTGTCAACGACTCTGATGCCGAGGCTGTGGCTAAGGCGGAAGACGCTCTTCGACAAACGGCAATTACTCAGCCCGCGGTGCTCGCAACCGACCTCGCTCTGACGCGGTTGATGGCCGCCTACGGTGTTGAACCCGACTTCACGATGGGACACAGCCTGGGGGAATACGGCGCCCTTGTCGCTTCTGGAGCTCTGCCGTTCACAGATTCCCTGGAAGCAGTTAGCGCTCGCGGCCGCGGTATGACGCAGGTCGCGATGAAGGACAACGGCCGTATGGCTGCGGTCTTCGCTCCGTTGGAGGAAATCGAACACATTCTGAAGACGATCAAGGGGTACGTCGTGATCGCCAACGTCAACAGCAACCGTCAAGCGGTGATCGGTGGGGAGAGCGAGGCCGTTCAGGGCGCCTTGGAAGCGTTCCTGGCAGCTGGATTTGACGTAGCCTCCTTGTCGGTTAGCCACGCGTTTCACACTTCCATCGTGGCAGGAGCGAGTGAACCGCTGCGCCGGGTTCTGGAGCGCTTGCACTTGGAGTCGCCGCGTTTGCCCATCGTCGCCAACACGAATGGGGAGTTCTATCCCATGGGTCCCGACGTTGTGCCGCAAATGCTGGATACTCTCACGCAACAAGTCGCCTCTCCGGTGCAATTTGTTAAGGGCCTGCGCACGCTGTATAACGCGGGCGCTCGTGTTTTTGTTGAAGTTGGGCCGAAGAAAGCACTGCAAGGATTTGCTGAAGATGTGCTCGGCAGCTACAGCGATGTGGTTTCGTTGTTCACCAATCATCCAAAGCTCGCCGATGCGATTGCGTTCAATCAGGCATTGTGCGGACTTTACGCTGCGGGACTGGGACGCGGAACGGCGGAAGTCACGAGCGGGACCACCGTTACGGCGGCCAATGAGATAAGCGCATCTGCCGAAACACATAGAGAAATCATCGCCGCGGATCGGGTGAGCAGCGCGTCTGCATCGTCAGCCATCCGATCGAAGGGCAATCATTACGACGAGCTAGGACGTTTGTTCGCCGATGTCCTCGATCGCGGCTATGAGATTTATCACGGACGCGAGAACCTATCCAAACACGCTCCCGTGGTTATTACCGGCGCGGCACTGGGACTGCCCGGAACCGACCACATCTTCGACGACGCGAACATCGCACGCATCCTGGGCGGCAATCAATTTATCGATTCGATCCCGGCACGCTTTCGACGCGCCATGCTCGACAAACACATTACCCGGCTCGTGAAGAGAGAAAACGGCGAGCCCACATTTGAGAGCCTGGACAGCGTCGCAGATGTAATCAAGCTGGCGGGCCGTGGAGGCGCTTTCGATCTAGAAAATGAATTCGGCGTTCCGGGGGAGCGCGTGGCTGCTCTCGATCGGGCCACGCAACTTGCGATCGCGGCAGGTATCGATGCATTGCGCGATGCTGGCATTCCATTGGTCATGCGCTATAAAACCACGAGCAAAGGGACACAACTGCCCGATCGATGGGGATTACCTGAGACTCTGCGAGACGATACTGGCGTCATCTTTGCTTCCGCCTTCCCGGGCTGCGACTCGTTCGCCGATGAGATGACACGCTATTACGCGGATCACGAACGGCGCGATCAGTTGGCCGTGCTCGAAGGTTTGCTCATGCGTGCCGTTGAAGCAAACGGTCACTCCGTCCTCGTGCAGGAAATCAAGCGACGCGTTGATGAACTTCAGGCGGCCATTCAAAAAGAGCCGTATGTTTTCAACCGGCGGTTCCTGCTGCGAGTTTTATCCATGGGGCATTCGCAATTCGCCGAATACATCGGCGCATGCGGTCCCAACACGCAAATCAACTCTGCCTGTGCGAGCACTACGACAGCCGTAACGCTGGCGGAGGATTGGATCCACGCCGGGCGATGCAGCCGGGTCGTGATCATCTCGGCCGATGACGTCACTTCGGACAACCTCCTCGAATGGATGGGCGCGGGCTTCCTCGCAAGCGGAGCAGCCGCCACCGACGAGGCGGTGGAGGATGCGGCGGTCCCATTCGACCGGCGACGACACGGCATGATCATCGGTATGGGTGCGGCGGCGCTAGTGGTCGAGAGTGCGGCAGCCGCACACGAAAGAGGAATTCACCCAATTTGCGAAGTGCTGGCCAGTGTGACCGGCAACAGCGCCTTCCACGGCACGCGCCTCGACGTTCAACACATTGGCCGGGTCATGGAAACATTGCTCACCAAAGCCGAAACGAGCGGCGGCATTTCGCGTCGTGAAATCGCACCGCGGACGGTCTTCGTCTCACATGAAACCTACACCCCGGCCCGAGGCGGCAGCGCCTCGGCAGAGATTCACGCGCTGCGTAGCACCTTCGGCGATGTGGCCGATCGCATCGTGATCGCGAACACCAAAGGATTCACCGGTCACGCCATGGCCACTGGCGTCGAAGAAGTTGTCGCGGTAAAGGCACTGGAAACTGGTTGCGTGCCTCCAGTCGCCAACTTCAAGGAAGTTGATCCGGAGTTGGGAACGTTGAATCTATCGAAAGGCGGGATCTATCCCGTCGAATACGCGATCCACTTGGGCGCAGGATTCGGTTCGCAAATCAGTATGATGCTGCTGCACTGGGTGAAAACGAAAGACGGCGTCCGTCGCAGCCCGACCGCGATGGGCTATGCCTACCGCATCGCCGACGTCAACACTTGGAATACATGGCTGACCGGCATCGCTGGTCATGACGTTGCCGATCTCGAAGTTACCCATCGCACTCTTCGCGTACCCGATCACGGCACGGTAGCGTATGCCTCACAAGCCGCTGGACAGTCGCAAGCAGCTTCGATGGGAGAGCCTGTGCCGCAAAGACCGACGCCAGCGCCGGTGGCGGTTCCCGATGCGAAGCCCACTCCGGCGCAAAGCAAGGATTTGGTGAAAGAGAAAGTGCTGGCTCTGGTAGCCGAAAAAACGGGTTATCCGGTTGACATGCTCGATCTGAATCTGGACCTCGAAGCCGATCTGGGCATCGACACCGTGAAGCAGGCCGAGGTTTTTGCTTCGATACGCGAAGCCTACAACATCCCGCGCGACGAGAACCGCAAGCTTCGGGATTATCCCACGCTGGCGCACGTGATCCGCTTCGTATATGACAAGCGTCCGGACCTCGCCGCTCGAAGCCCTGCAACATCACAGGAAGAAATCCGACCGGCGGCCGCACGGATCGCTGCTCTGGAAAATTCGTCTCCCATTGCCACGTTGGTGCCGACCGTTTCCAACGACCCTGTGAAGGATCGCATCCTGGCTTTGGTCGTGGAGAAGACAGGCTATCCCGTTGAGATGCTGGATCTGGATTTGGACCTAGAAGCGGATCTTGGTGTTGACACCGTGAAACAGGCGGAGATGTTTGCCGCAATCCGGGCCGCGTACGACATTCCTCGCGATGAGAATCGCAAGCTGCGGGATTATCCCACGCTGGCACACGTGATCCGCTTCGTATATGACAAACGTCCAGACCTTGTTGCCCCGCAATCAGTGGATTCAGTGGCGCAGGTTTCGCCTGCGCCCACTACAGCAGCCAGGCCGTCTCCCGCGGCCACAGCCGTAGCGACCGCCGACGATCCGATAAAAGAAAAGGTGCTCGATATCGTGGCGGAGAAATCGGGTTATCCGAAAGACATGCTGGACCTTGACCTGGACCTCGAAGCCGATCTCGGTATTGACACCGTGAAGCAGGCGGAGATGTTCGCGGCCGTGCGAGCCGTGTACAACATCCCGCGCGATGAGAATCTGAAGCTACGCGACTTCCCGACGTTAGCGCATGTGATCAAGTTTGCTCACGACAGGCAGCCGGGTTCGGTGAAAGAAGCGACTACTAGCACTTCTGCCAAACCAGAACCTGCACAGAAAAAACCGGCGGCTCTTGCGCCGTCGGAGTCGACGCCCGCTACGCCCACTCGTCCCGTCCCAGCCAGTTTTGAGGCTGCCGATCGCATTCCTCGCCGTGTGCCCATTCCCATTCTTCGGCCGCAGCTTGAGATTTGTAAGCCAACAGGTGTCACACTCGGCGCTGGCCGCCGAGTGCTGGTGATGCCGGACAAATCTGGTGTAGGAGACGCTCTGGCGGAACGGCTGAAAGGGATGGGTGTAGACGTACTTCGACTTGACCAGACTCTCGATTCGGAGACATTACAGAATCGCCTCAAGGATTGGATGGCGGCGGGTGCGGTGCACGGCATTTTTTGGCTGCCGGCCCTGGACAACGAGGGAGACCTCAGGCAGATGGACCACGCTGGCTGGC
>Ga0209040_10000268_pt1 | contig 38061 bp, 36 predicted proteins | sample BogFormECP12_OM3_FD_188240 | JGI IMG/M metagenome (GOLD analysis project Ga0209040, IMG submission 188240) | Bog forest soil microbial communities from Calvert Island, British Columbia, Canada - ECP12_OM3 (SPAdes) (version 2) | ecosystem: Environmental > Aquatic > Freshwater > Wetlands > Bog ... | reverse complement strand
GGACGGCAATGCTTCGCGACCTCGGCCTCGACCAGGACGACGTCGGCGAGTTCGAGCTGGCCCTCGCTCACCTCAGGGTGCCCAGGCTGGCCTAGCTGGATCGTCGTACCCGATGAATGACCTAGTCCGCGCGCCCCGCGCAACGTTTTGAGCAGATCATGGGGTCTATTCAGAGCCAGCGTTGACCAGAATCGGTGTTTGGTTAGATCGGAGTCCATACTCCGTTGTTCCAGAATCCCCACCCATTGACGGTAGGGTTCCACATCAGGTTGGCCCCGGGTGCCCACGGCGGTGGAGGTGGCTGCGGCGGCGCCCACGGCGGCGGGGGGCCCCATGGTCCCCAGCCCGCCGGACCATACGGGCCGCCCGGACGTTGCCAGTCGTGGCAGTGATTCCAGTCCCAGTCGGAGACGTTGCCCCAGCCCGGATCCCATTGATCACCCGGGCACCAGTGATAGCTCGGCGCAGGCGCCGGCGCCGCCTGGGCGATGGCGCCGGCCATTCCGAAAGCGGACGAGGCCAGCCCGCCACCCGCCAGCACGCTGGCGCAGAGCCGAACCCACGGTCTCGTTTGCCTCACGATCATGACTCTTGATTATTCGCCTGGGCCCCGCGCCGATACCGGGACTGCCGGCGCCAAAATTCCCTGCCAACTCCGTTCGGCGTTGAACGTCCGCACCCGGCCGTTTCACCGACTTGCGGAAAACATTTCTCACCACCCATTTCGGCGGCCCCGCCGCAAGAATCTCGTGTGACCTGCGGGGGCGAGCGATTATCCTTCCCCCATGGCATCGAGCGTGTCAGGGAAGATTGCGTTCATTACCGGCGGCGCGTCCGGCATCGGCGCCGCGTTGGCGACCAAGTTGGTCGACGGGGGCGCCGAGGTCTGGATCGCCGATCGTCAGATCGGCGCGGCGCAGGAGCTGGCGCAACGCCTCAACAGCGGTCGCGCAAAGGCGCATGCGATCGAGCTCGATGTGCGCAGCTACCCGTCGTTTGAGAGCGCCGTCGCCGAGGCGGTGCGCCAATCCGGGCGGATTGACTACCTGTTCAACAATGCCGGCATCGGGGTCGGCGGTGAGATCGATTCATACACGCTCGATGACTGGAACGACGTCTTCGACGTGAACCTGCGCGGCGTGGTACACGGCATCCAGGCGGTCTATCCGATCATGATCCGGCAGCACTCCGGCCACATCGTGAACACAGCCTCAATGGCCGGTCTTGTCACCACTGTGGGCCAGGCGAGCTACACCGCCACCAAACACGCCGTCGTCGCGATCTCGAAGACGTTGCGGCTGGAGGCCGAGCGCCACGGCGTCCAGGTGTCGGTGTTTTGTCCGGGCGCGATCCGGACCCCGGCCCTCACCGGCGGCAAGTTCGGACGGATTCCCGGCATCAGCGATGAGGAACTCCTCAAATCTTGGGAGCAGTTGCGGCCGATGGCGCCCGAGGAGTTCGCCGAGCGCGCCCTTCGTGCCGTGTTGCGTGGAGACGCAATCATTGTGGTGCCGGCATCGTGGAAGGCATGGTGGTACCTGGAGCGGCTGTCGCCGGCGTTGTCGATGCGATTTGCAAAGGTAATGCTCAAGCGGATACGTGAATTGAAGTCCACCACAGCCTGATCGCTGCGTGCCCTACGGATGGGCGCGCCGGTTCACACGTCGCGTGGGCCCGAATTAGCCGCATCCTTCAGCGTGCGGATAACCGCAATCGCAGAGCGCTCGAGACCGCTGGGGCATACGCTGCGTTTTGGGCGCGTAACGTGCAGAGAGAAGGAAGAATGCCCCTAGCGCTGGTGCCTCGCGCAACGGCCGGGTTCGTTGCGTGTGTGGTTGCGGTCGGGTCGGCGCCGCCGGCCATTGCCGATCCGATGGACCCGATCCCAGGGAACGGTGTCTTCCAAGTGGGAGCCGACATAGCGCCCGGCCTCTACCACACTGGCGGGTCCGCGTCGACCTTTGGGGTTTGGATAAACAATGTGCCGACCCAGGGCTCGATGTGCTCGTGGTTTACATACAGCACGCCTGATGCGAACAAGGAGCACGTAGTCCAGGCGAATACCTCTGTCGGTCCGATGTTCGCGAGTATTCCCTCAACGGTTAAGGCCTTCGAGTCGCAGAACTGTCAACCCTGGACGCGGGTCCCCTGAGGGTCAGCCGGCAGGCGGCTCCGCCCAGCCGGCTTCGAGCGGGTTGGTCAGATAGCCGACTCCGCTGACCCCGACGGTCACGGTGTCGCCGGGGTGCATGAATTCCTGAGGCGTGCGGCCCATCCCGGTCCCGCCGCAGGTGCCGCTGCTCATCAGGTCGCCCGGTTGCAGTGTGACCGTGCGGGTCAGAAACTCCAGAAGCGTTGGGATGGAATAGATCATGGTGTCGGTGGTGGTGCGCTGCTTGTACACGCCGTTGACGCGGGTAGATATCTCCAGCGGATTGGCGTTGGGGTCTGGCACCTCGTCGGCGGTGACGATGTGCGGGCCCAGCGGGCAAAACGTGTCGGGACACTTGCACAGGGTGATCTGCAGCGGCTCGCGATCCATCACGTCGCGCGCGCTCACGTCGTTGATCATCGTGTAGCCGAAGATGTATTCGTGGGCGCGCTCGGCGGGCACCCGGTAGGCCGGTTCGCCGATGATGATGCACAATTCGGCTTCCCAGTCGGTGTGCGTGTCGGCGGTGGGTATCCGGATCGGCTCGTCGGGACCGATGACCGCCGAGCGAAGCTTGGAGAAGAACACCGGCTCTTTCGGTTGCAGCCCGGCTTCGGCAAGGTGATCGGCATAGTTGCCGCCGGCCAGCAGCAGCGTCGCGCTTGGCCCGATCGGCGCGCGGAACTACTTCGGATGCACCAATTGGCTGGTGCTCTCACTGGCCCGGCGCAGCCGGTCCAGCTCCTGGGGCCCAGCCTTGATCAGCGCCGTGAGGTCGGGGTGGCCGCTGGGCAGTACCCCGTCCTCCAGCTTGATTCCGATTGCGGTGCGCCCGCTTTCGTCTTCGTAGGCAACGATCTTCATTGCTTCTCCCGGTTGTCTGCGGATTATTGGGCGCAATACAGGGTTGCGATGTTGTCGTGCAAGCGTTGAGCCAGCGGCGACGCAGCGTAGGTGTCGGTGACGACCTCGATATAGGCGGCGCCGTCATGATTTCTGGCGCGCACCATCGCTTCGTCCAGTTCCTTGCAGGTGGTTACTCGCGCGGTGTACCAGCCGGTGCAGCCCAGGGCCTCGGGTAGTGCGGCGTAATCCCAGGACGCGACGTCGTTGTAGGCGATGTCGGGATTCGCGCATAACAGTCGCTCAATCAGGCAGCCATTGTTGTTGAGCACGAAGATGATTGGCTTCAAGCCGCGCCGGCCGAACTGGGTGACCTCCTGGGCGGTGAGTTGATGTGATCCTTCGCCGGTCACCAGCACCACACGCCCCTCAGGGCCCGCGGCCGCCGCGCCGAACGCGGCGGGGGTGGCCCACCCGATCGACCCCCACAGCGTCTGATTGTGAAAGCTCGCCCCGGCCGGTAACCGAGCGAACGCGAGACCCATTGATGCCGTGCCGGTTTCAGCGACGATCGTATCGCCGGGTGCAAAGAACATCTCCCAGCGCGGGTAGAGCGCCTCCGCGCTGATCGGGTCGTCACCACCGCCGACGACATCGCCCGAACCTGCTGCGCGTGGCGCCGCAGCGGACGTACGGGTGGTAACCCGCCGGGTCAATTCGGGCAGAATGTCGCGCATCTCGACGCTGGTGAACGACTTCGCGCCCACACGCGTGCTATGGCGGCCGATCTCGATGGTCCGGGCCGGGTCTAGGTTGGCGGTGAAGGCGCCCGAGTTGAAGTCGCTCATCATCGTGCCCACGCACACAACCTGATCGCAGGATTCGACGAAGGCCCGGATGTCTTCGTCCATCAGCCTGCCGTCATACATGCCGAGGTAGGCGGGGTGCTGTTCGTCGAGGATGGACTTGTCGGCGAACATCGTGGCAAACGGCAGCCCGCTGGCGTCGACGAACTCCTTTAGTGCATCACGTAATTGCATGCGCGCGGCCAGCATGCCCGGCAGGATGCAGGCGGTATCGGCGGCCGCCAGCGCGCTGGTGATCGCATCGACGGCAGCCGCCAAGCTGGTTGGCTCGCTGGAGGGCGGGTCCAGTGCAGCGGCGTGCCCGACGACCGGCTGGGTGGCCAGGTCCGACGGAAACGCCATGTACACGGGCTTGCGGCGGTAGAGGGCAGTGGCGATGAGCCGTTCGGTTTCATACGCGACGTTCTGCGGGGTCATGATGGCACGGCCGCAGACCACCGGTTCCGCCATCTTGTAGAACAGATCGAACTCGCCGTTGCCCAGGGTGTGGTGCACCAGCGAGCGCGCCGTTTGCACAGGCATCGCCGGCATTCCCGTCAGGTGGAACACCGGCAGGTTCTCGGCGTAGCTCCCCGCGATCGCGTTGATTGCGCTGAGCTCACCCACTCCGTAGGTGCTGCTCAGCGCCCCGGCGCCGCGAATCCGCGCAAAACCGTCAGCGGCGTAGCCGGCGTTGAGCTCGTTGCAGCACCCGATCCATTCGATGCCGGCGTGGTTGACGATCGCGTCCTGCACCGGAAAAGCGAAATCTCCTGGCACGCCGAAGATCGCGTCAATCCCGATGTCTTTGAGACGGCGCAGCACGTACTCGATCACGGTTTCGGACATGGGTTCTCCTTCGCTGTTCTTCGGGTCGCGCGTGTGTTCCACACCGGTCAGCTCGACTCCATCAGCGGGTTTCTGACACTGGGGTTGTCGAGGTCGGCCAGGTCGGGACGGAATTCGGCATTGGCGATCCCGCCGGCGGGAACGATATACAGCCGGATCGCCAAGCCGTCAGGGCTGGTGACTTCGACCATCTTGCCGACAAAGCTGCTGATGACGTCGGTGTGCTCGGCACCCACCGCGTCGAAATGCTCGATCCACTCCTGCAACGCCCGTTCATCCGCTACGCCGAATGCGACGGGGTCATAGCCGGCCACCGCTTTGGCCGCTTTTGGCGCGAGCCGCAGTTCGCACGGGACGTCGACGCCCGGCCAGAATGTAATGACCGCGAAGCGTTTGCCGTCGGCGTCCAGGTGGTCAAACCGGGGCTCCCGCTTGGCTTTTAGCGCCGTCTCGTACCACTGCAGCGACGCGTCAAGGTCGGTGACCGGGAACTTGACGTGATGCAGGCCCGCATAGCTGAGACCGCTCATCGTTGATCTCCCCCGTTTCGCCGTGGCGGACGGTGACATGGCGTTTGTGTGGATTCATTTCACCTGACGTGATCTGCTCGGCGCTACTGCTGAATGACCACAGCTGGCGGGCGCATTAACCGGTCGTCAATGCAGCAAGCCTCGCCGCCGTTGCCGACGGCCGCGGAGTCTGGACAGCTGGCCGACCTGGCGGTTGCTCGGGCCCCTGGTAGCGAAGTAGACGACTGCTCCTGGGGTCAGGTCGAGTTGGCTTCGACCAACATTTCGCGCAGCCGACGGGTGTCGAGTTTGCCCGTGCCGCCGCGCGGGACGTCGTCGTCCGATTCCAGCAGGAGCCACACGGTCGGCACTTTGAACGCGCTCAACAGTTTGCGGGCAGATCCACTCAGCTGCGCAGCGCTGAGCGCGCGGCTGCACACTACCGCCGCGCCGACCCGTTCGCCCGCTGCGCCGGACACGTTGGTGACGAACGCGTTGTCGACGCCGTCGATGCTGCGCAGCGCCCGCTCGACCTCGTTGGGGTAGACGGTTGCGCCGCTGACTTTGAACATGTCGTCGGACCGGCCGTGGTAGAAGAGGAACCCATCGTCGTCGAGGTGGCCGAGATCGCCGGTGCGGTAGAAGCCGTCGGCGGTAAACAGTTCTTCGCGCCGACGGCGGCAAATGCCGCGCAGCGTGTGCGGTCCCCGGATCTGGATCATCCCAACGGCTCCCGCCCGAACCGGCTCGCCACTGTCGGGATCGACGATGCGAACCTCCATGCCGGGGAACGGCTTTCCGCAACTACCCCACGCTGCCGTCGGCATGTCGGTGTCGGCGGGATAGCCGCAGTACGGTCCGAACGCCTCGGTCATGCCGAACAAGATGGCCCGTGCTCCGCGTTGAGCGCGTTGCTCGGGCGGTAGCAGGGCGTCCAGACTGCCCGGCCGCAATGCCGAGAGATCAACATCGACCGGATCCACGTGCCGTGCCAGTGCTTCGGCCTGATCCGGCCAGCCGCGAAACAGCGTGACCCGTTCGCTTTCCAGCAGCCGCAGAGTGGTTTCGGGCCGTGGAACCTCCTCGGTCACCAGCGTGGCACCGGCCAGCAGCACCGACAGAATCCCGCTGCCGAAGCCGCCCACCCAGAAGAACGGCATCGGCAGATACATCCGGGTATCGGACCTGATACAGCGAGCCGCCAGTCCAGATCGCGCGGCGCCCAATGCGCTGCCGTGAGAGTGCACCACTCCCTTGGGGGCTCCGCTGCTCCCCGAGGTGAAGATGATGGTCAACGGGTCAGCGGCGGTTACCGTCGCGGTCATGGCGTCGACGATCCCGTGGGCCTGCTCGCTCGCAGTGGCAGTGGCGAGCCGGTCGGCCGTCCAGACCCGACGTAGGGCGGGAAGTTCGGATTGGCCCACAGACTGCAGGTCGTCCAGATAGCGGTGCCCGCGGAATTCCTCGACGCTCACCAGGAATTGCACCGCGGCGACGCGCAGTTGCGCGACCAGTTCGCCGGCCTGCAGCAGGGTGCTCAACGGAACCAGCACGGCGCCGATGCGCGTCAGCGCGACGGCGGCCTGCACCCAGCGAGTGCCGTTGGGCATGATCAGGCCGACCCGGGTGCCCTTGCCCACGCCGGCGCCAACGAATGCCGCGGCCAAATCTCTTGTGGTGGTTTCCAGTTCGTGGTAGCTGATTCGGGACGCCGGATCGATCACCATCGGCTTGGTGCCGTCGTGGGCGGCGCGAAACCGCACGACTTGGTCGATGGTGGACGCCGCCGCTGGGTCAGGCATCGAACAACTTCTTCAGGTGCTGCGTGTCGACCTTGCCGCTGGACAGCAGTGGTATTTCGGTGCGGGGCAGGGCGAGGAACCGCTTGGGGATTTTGTATGCCGACAATTCCACCATGAGCCGCACACGCAACGCCGCTTCGTCGAGACCGGGACCGACGACAACCGCGGCAACCAGCTCTCCCCGCTCGGGGTCTGGGATGCCCACTACGTGGGCCTCCATGCCAGTGACCTTGGCGATGGCCTTTTCAACCTCGGCGGCCGAAACGTTGGCGCCCGCCGTCTTGATCATCGCGCTGCGCCGGCCGACGAAATAGATGAATCCGTCGGCATCGGCACGTACCAAATCGCCGGTGTGGAACCAGCCTTCGGCGTCGAAGCATTCTTCGCGACTGCGCTTGTAATACCCCTGCATCAGGTATGGCCCCCGGATGCACAGTTCGCCGACTCCGGCCGTGTCAGGCTCGATGATCATTGCCTCGAAGCCGGGCGCCGGCTTGCCAAACGATCCACGCCGCTGTTCGGGTTGGTCGGATTCGTCGTCGCTGATCAGCACGACGCTGCCGGCCTCGGTCATCCCCAGCATGTTGTGGCGCAGTTCCAGTTCCGCCGGCCGGGCGCTTGGCGCCATGATCGGATACAAATTGCCGCGACGCATCGACGACAGGTCGCGTCCAGCAAAGCTGGGGTGTTCGGCAAGGTGAGCGATCCCGGCAGCGAAGCCATTTGTCATGGTCGGCTTTTCGGCTTCGAGCAAGTCCAGTGTGTTACCCGCATCGCCGGCGTTGGAGCACACCAGTGTCGACCCGGCGACCAAAGTGGCAAGCAGGCCGAACGCGAAGCCACCGATCCAGAAGAACGGCGAAATGCAGAACAGCTTGTCACCAGGCGCCAAACCGCGGACCGCGTTGAGGTTCCGCTGGTGTTCGAGCAAGGCGGCATGCGTGTGCATCACTCCCTTCGGGGCACTGGTGGAGCCCGACGTGTAGACGATCGCCAGCAGGTCAGAGCCGTCGACATCGTCTTCCATCGCCGCGAGGAGCGCGGGGTCGACGGTCTCGGCAAGCCGATAGAAACCCTCGATATCTCGGCTCCGCCGGGCCGCGCCGGGACGGTAGCTGATGCCGATCCGCCGTAATTGCGGTGCGGTTCCGACGAGCAACCGTTCGCCACCATCCAATTCAGCGTCCGACAGCACCTGAGCCAATCGTTGCACGTAATCGTGCGAGCGGAAAGACGCTGCGCTCAACAGGATCTCGACATCGCTGTGGACCAGCTGCTCGCGCATCTCGCACACAGTGACGAAGGTGGAGAACGGGACAACCACCGCGCCCATTCGTGCTGCCGCAAGCATCCCAACGACGAAGTCGGCGCCGTTCGGATAGAGCAGTCCCACATGGGTTCCCTTGCCGGCACCTTGGGCAATCAGTCCGCGGGCAAGCTCTGCCGAGCGGCGATCGGCCTCGGCGTAGCTGATGCGGTCACTGTCGCAAACAAGCAGCGGGTGGTCTGCTCGCGCGCGGGCTTGGTGTCGCAGGATCGCGGCGACCGTGGGGGAATCACCGGGCATGGTCGCTGTGCGCCGCACTGAAGAAGCGCCGGATCGCGCTCAGATCGGCCTTGCCCGACGGTGTTCGCGGGATCGTGTCGACGATGGCGATGTCGGTGGGGATCTCGTAGCCCGCCAGTCGTTTACGCAGATAATCGGCCAGCTCGGCGGCGTCGGCGGATGCGGATTCACGTAGTTCCACCATGGCGACGGGCGTCTCACCTAGGCGTGCGTCGGGACGTCCGACCACAGCCGCACCGGCAACCGCGGGGTGGCCCTCCAGCGCCGTGCGCACGTCGTCGGGCATCACCTTGAACCCGCCGCGGATGATCGCCTGATCGGCCCGCCCGACAATCCAGACAAAGCCGTCGACGTCGATGCGCGCCATATCCGTGGTCCGCATCCATTCCGCCGACGGTCCTAGCTGTCCCGGCTTGACCTCCAGCAGGCCGACCTGCTCAGGTCCGAGCGCTGCGCCGGCGTCATCGACCACCCGCAGTTGCGCGCCGGGGTTGGCCCGGCCGACGCTGCCGCGTTTGGCTCGCCAGTACTGCTGGTACTCAGCGAGCGTCCAGCCGGCGACTCCACCACCGAATTCGGTTGCGGCATAATAGGTCAAAACGGGAATGCCGTACTTCTCGGTGAAGGCGTCGGCATCCTCGGCCGACAGTGGCGCGGTGCCACAGGTGACAGCGCGGATGCTTTCCAAGTCCGCTCGTGGCAGATCGGAGTGCAAGACCGTGCGCAATGCGGCCGGCACCAGCGATACAGTGCGGGGCCGGTACTTGCGCACCGCATCGGCCCAAGCGTCCAGCTCGAATCGCTCCAGCAGCACAAACGATCTCGCCTCGGCGACGCACTGCAGCACCCGAAACGCACCACCGATATGCACCAGCGGTGAGTTGACGATCGCGACGCCGCGGCGCAGCTCTGTCGGCGCCGGTGCGCGGTCAGGTTCGGGGCCCATCACGCTGCGCGCCAGCATGTCGTAGCTGAGGTCGACTCGTTTGGCGGGCCCGGTCGTACCACTGGTCAACATCCGCACCGCGACCCCGGGCCGGGGAGCGGAGCCGGCGCTGTATCGCACTGGCCCAGCGACGTCGTCGAGCAGACCCGAAATCGACACCGTCGGGGTCCCGGTGGCAACCAGCGTCGTCAGGTCATCGGGCTCGCCGATGATGAGCGGCAGTCGCAGCGCGGCGATATCGGCCCCGGTGCGGTCGTCGCCGCGCAACGGATTTATGGTGACCACCGTCCCGCCGGCCAGCAGCACACCGAGGAACGCCGCCACCTGACCGGGACGGTTGCGCAGCAACATCCCGACCTGAGGGTCGCGTTGCTCGGCCGCATGTGCCGCGATGCGCCGTGCCGTCTCGCCGACTTGCCCCCACGAAAACCATTGACCGTCATATTCGATCGCATTCGCGTCGGGCTGCAGAGCCAGTACGTCGGCGATGCGTCGCGTGAGCGGGTGATCCGTCATCACCGGATCTTCGGCTGGCGCGGGGCACCCTCGCCTTGGGCCGCCAGTTCAGCCTTGCCGAGCGGGTTGCCCAGCCGGGTATAGATCAGCCCCTGCTCCAAGGCGGCGCGATAGGGCTTGTCCAATGACTCCCAGATCGCTTTCACGGTGCCCTGGGTCGCCGACGGCGGCTTGGCGGCAATAGCCGCAGCGATCTCATGAGCACGGGTCCATAGCTGGTCCGGGGCAACCACCTCCGACACCAGTCCGATCCGTAGCGCGGTGTCGGCGCTGACCCGTTCGTCGTTGCCCATCAGGGCCATTCGCAGCGTCTCGCCCAGACCGATGCGGCGCATCAATCCGATCGGCTCCAATGCGCAGACCAGACCCGCCGATACGTGCGAGTCGAAAAACGTTGCGTCGGTTGTGCAGATGACCACGTCGGATTCGTTGATGAAGTAGAACGCGCCGGCGGTGCACATGCCCTGGACCGCGCACACCACGGGTTTCCACATCTTCTGCCACTTGGGGCTGAGCGCTTCGCCGGGATCTTCATGGTTCCAAACATTTTCGGGTTGACCGTATGGCGTCTTGATGTCCAGCCCGGCGCTGAACGCGCGGGTGCCCGCGGCGCGCAACACAACCGCGTGCACCGACTCGTCGAGCTTGACCGTGCGCCAGGCCTCCGCCATCTCGGTGCACATGGTGCGGTTGAACGTGTTGAGCTGCTCGGTCCGATTCAGCGTGATGGTGGCGACGTGGTCGGCGGCGTCCACGTCGAGCAGGATGGTTTCGAACTTCATCGACACTGCCAATCCGGTGCCCGCTTTTCCGCGAAGGCTTTGGGGCCTTCCAAAGCGTCCTCTGTCCGCAGCACCCGCTCGCGGAATGCCTCGGCGAGCATCTCGGCTTCGTGCAGCGGCAGATCCAGGCCCTTGAGAATGGCCAGCCGCGTTCCGCGAACCGCCAGCGGCGCGTTGGAGTTTACGATGCCGGCGATCTCACGGGCCCGTTCGAGAAGCCGGTCGTGCTCAACGATTTCGCTGATCAATCCCAGGTCGAAGGCGCGCTGTGCGTTCATCCGCTCGTGCTTGCCCATCAACGCCATCCGCAGGGCGACCGATCGGGGAAGCACCCGGGCCAGTCGCACCAGCTCACGCCCGGCGACCAGCCCGATGCTGACGTGCGGATCGAAGAACGTCGCGCGGTCGGATGCGATGACGATGTCTGACGTGGTGACCCAATCGAGGCCGGCGCCGCAGCACAAACCGTTGACCGCGGCCAACACCGGCTTGGCCATGCGGCGAAACGGTGGTGTGCCCTCCTGAGGAGCCTCCCACTGTTCATAAGTCGATAGGTAGGGCCGTTCGTAGATCACCTTGCCGTCGGCGGGTATGGCTTTGACGTCCGCTCCCGTGCAGAAGGCTCGACCGGTGCCGGTGACGATCAGCAGCCAGACCTTGTCGTCGTTCTCGGCCTCTTCGTAGGCGGCCCGGAGTTCGGTGATCATATGCGGGCTCAGCGCGTTCAGGGCATCCGGTCGGTTCAGCGTGAGGGTCGCGGTATGCCCGTCAACGTCGTAATTGATGGTGTCGAACGAGTCAGCAGGCATTCGTGTTCCCTCATCTGCCATGGAAATTGGGCGGGCGTCGTTGTCGAAAGGCTTCCAGGCCTTCTTTGAAATCGCTCGTCCGACACGATAGTTCCAGGTTGAAAAGCTCCTGCGTCAGGGATTGGCCCAGCGACGCGTGCTGGCCGAAGCTCAATGCCTGCTTGGCCAGTCCGATCGCCACGGTTGGTCCGCAGGCCAGTCGGTCCAGTAGCTCCTCGGCCGCGTCATCGAGTGCGCCCGGGCTTACGGCCTGGTGAATCAATCCCCAGTCGGCCGCATCCGGCCCGGTCACCTTCTCGCCGAGCAGCAGCATTCGCCGCGCCCGCGCCAGGCCGACCAGTCGGGGCAATAGCCAGGTCGATCCCGAATCCGGGCTGAAGCCACGTTCCACGAACGGCTCCCAGAACACGGCATCTGTGCTTGCTATGGCGAAGTCGGCGGCCAGCGCCAGGTTGCAGCCCATGCCCACTGCCCAGCCCTGCACGCTGCAAACGACCGGCAGCTGAATGCTGTGTACGAGCTCGATGACGCGGTGGGCGGTGTGCGGAATGCGTCGCACCAGATCACCGGTGCGGGGACGTTGCCCACCGGCGCTGTTGGCGGCCACCCAGTCGGCGCCGGCGCAGAAATCGTCTCCTGCGCCCCGGATGTGAATCGCGCGCAACGAGTCGTCGGCGGCGGCATCGGTCAGTGCGCCGACCAATGCCTCGATCATCAATTGAGTCAACGAGTTACGACCCGATGGGCGATCGAGCGTGACTCGCAAAACCGCGCCGTCCCGGCGCGCTGTCACCGAACCTTCGGCATTGGCCGCATCGGCCTCGTGACTCACCGTCGGATCCGGCCTTTCTCCACCGATACGGTTACCCATACAGTAGGCAATACGATTGCTACGCTGTATAAGTTAGCAAGTAAACGCTGCCTACGGAACAACCGGGTGAAAGAGGGTCGTATGGTCGACGGGGCATCGACGCGCGCCGATGACGCCAGATTCGGCGAGGCGCCGCTTGCCCAGACCGTGATCGCCGCCGGTGCGATCCGGCGCCTCAGCTCACTGCTGCTTTCGCTGGAACACGCCCACCCCACCGTGGACACCATGATCGCGAAGTTCGCCGAGTGGGAGAACGAGCTGGCCGCCGCGGCTCCGACGGACAACGCGCCCCGAATCGGTGTGGTCGCCGACGACACAAGGCGGGTCTACCTCAACCACGCAACCGACATCGGTGCGTACAACCCATGCTTTCCCGAGTACCGATTCGATCATCTCGACGCCGGGAAGGCCGCCGGCCGGGTGTACTTCCCGCTGGTCTACGAAGGGCCGCCCGGCCTGGTGCATGGCGGATTTCTCGGCGTTTTCTTTGACTGCGTCATACAGCATCACAATTGCGTCACGGGCCTATCCGGTAAGACGCGTTCGCTCGTGGTCACCTACCGCCGGCCGACGCCGGTATTGACCGAGCTGCGGTTCGACATCGTGCGGTCGCAGATCGAACGGGGCATCACGTCGACAGGGCGACTATTGCTTGACGACGAGGTGCTGTGTACGGGCGAGGTCAATACGTTGGCATCGCCGCCGGACAGGCTTTCCACGTTTCAATTCGGCAGGCGGCGAAAGGAGTCCGATACATGACCCCCTCGGACGCATCTGACGATCGCGTGCTTTTCGACGTGGATCGCGACCGGCGAATCGCCACGATCACCCTGAACAACCCTAAGCAACGCAACTCCTATGACGCCGCCATGCGCGAAGCCGTCGCCCGCTTCCTGGATCGGGTTGCCGAGGACGACGATCTCACCGTGGTGCTGCTGCGCGGAGCGGGCGGAGTCTTCAGCACCGGGGCCGACATGAACAACGCGTACGGCTGGTACGGCGAGTCCGGTGCGCAGGGCGAAGCCTCCGCCGATCCGGCGACCAAGCGCCGGCCTAGTCAGCGTCGTCGGCTTACGGTAGACCGCAAGTCATTTGGCTTCTATCACAACTTGATGGGCTTCCCGAAGGTGACGGTGGGGGAGATCGCCGGCTACGCTCTCGGTGGCGGCTTCGAGATCGCGCTGATGACCGACATCTCTGTCATCGCCCGCGACACGAAAATCGGCATGCCGGCGACACGTTTCCTTGGGCCCGCGTTGGGCAGCCTGCACATGTTCTTCCATCGGTTGGGGCCGGTTCTCGCCCGGCGCCTGCTGCTGACCGGTGACATCATCGAAGCGGGCGAGATCGAGCAATTCGGAATCTTCACCGACACATGCGATCCCGGCTCGGTCACGGCGCGCGCCCGGTACTGGGCCGAGAAGGCGGCGAAGATGCCCGCCGACGGAGTCGTCATCGCCAAGGAAGCGTTCCGGCTCGTCGAGCAGACCCAGGCATACCACGGTGAGGAAGTCGCGAGCTATCTGTTCCACGCCTTCGGCACCAATCTGCAGTTCGCGCCAGGCGAGTTCAACTTCGTCAAGACGCGCGCGCAGCACGGAGCCAAGGAAGCTTTCCGGCTGCGCGATGAACACTTCCACGTGCCGGAGCCCCCCGAACCTCAAGGGTAACAACGCGATCCGCGCCGTGTCTTAACGGGCTGCCGTCGCCTTGGTTCGCCCTCGCTGAACAGCGGACTTGGCCGCCTTGCGTTGCCGGGACGGCGCCGACATGGCGGCTTTCGAGCCCTCCTCGATCAACCGACCAGCATGGTCGAGGATGCAGTCGAGGCCGTACTCGAAGTTCGTTTCATCGGGTGCCCCGATCCGGTGACCTTTCCCAGTCACTTGAGCGATCAAGGGAGTGGTTTGCGGATCGATGGCCACAGCGTCCTCGATGGCGCGTGGCCCGCTGTTGTCCGCCGACTGGTTCTTTTCGTAGAGCCGCTGCAGTACCACCGATCCACGGACGTGAAGCGACACCGCCGAGTAGGTGTCGAAGGCGTCCTCGGGCGATAAGCCTGCCTCCACCAGATTGGCGATCGCCCTCTCCATCTCCTGAGCACCCACTCGCGCCGCTTTGGGACTCAGAGCGGCGCGTATCAATATCAGATCGCACAGTATTGGGTTGCCCATGAACGTCTTACGCATCAGGCGGGCATGGTTGCGCAACGTCTCGCGCCAGTCGCTGGCTTCGACGTAAGGGGTGGCGAACACGTACTTGCTCAAGGCCCGGTCGGTCATCGCGTTGAGCAGATCGTCCTTCTTGCGGAAGTACCAGTAGATGCTGGTCACACCGACGCCGAGGTGTTTGCCGAGCAGCGGCATGCTCAGGTTGTCTATTGATACCTGTTCTGCGAGTTCGAATGCGCCGCTGATGATGTCATCGGGATTGATGGATCCGCGCTCGCGTCGTTGGCGCTTGTCGGCGGTTGCTTGCTTTGCCACTACGGGCACCTCCATCAAGGTCTATCCCGCGCATTCTTCGTGCGGTTGTCCGTCTGATACTGTAATACCTATCGTAGGCTTTTTGGTAAATACGGCTGGACGGCGATGGACCTGGGGCTGGCGAATGCCACGGCGGCGGTGGTCGGCGGTAGCCGTGGTATGGGTTTGGCCACCGCGCGCTGCCTCGCCGACGAGGGTGCCCGGGTGGCGGTGATCGGCCGCACCTCTGCCGCTGTCGACAGCGCGGTGACGGACTTGACCGATCGCGGTAGCCCGGATGTCCTCGGGCTGGTCGCCGACATCGGTGACGCCGGTCAGGTCGACAGCGTGTTCGCGGATCTCGCTCAGCGATGGAACGGCGAACTCAACGTGCTCATCAATACCGTCGGGCCGGGGGCGGCGGGCAGCTTCGATGATTTGACCGACGAGCAGTGGCGGCAATCCGTCGAAGACGGCGTGCTGGGGATGGTGCGCTGCGTCCGTTCGGCACTTCCGTTGCTGCGCAAGGCGCAATGGGCGCGGATAGTCAACTTTTCGGCACACTCGACGCAACGACAAAGCGTCATGCTACCCGCCTACACGGCAGCCAAGTCGATGCTGACGAGCGTCTCGAAAAACCTGTCCTTGTTGTTGGCCAAGGACGAGATCCTGGTCAACGTGGTGTCACCGGGCAGCATCGCGTCCGAGTCGCTGGTCGGCTGGGCCAAGTCGATCGGCGTCGACGGCAACGATCCGTATCGCCTGATGGAGGCCATCGCCAAGCACTTCGGACATCCGGCGCACATGCCCCGAGCCGGCTTACCCGAGGAGATCGGGCCTGTCGTCGCGTTTCTTGCGTCGCGGCGCAACTCCTACATGACCGGAGCCAACATCAACGTCGACGGTGGCTCGGACTTCACCTGACCGTGGTCCGAAAACGATTGGCCGACAGAAGGACCGAAAAAAGGAGTGGACTATGGCGACGGCGGACGAGGCACGCGCCTGGGCACGCGGCGCTTTGCGGGGAATCGGCGACTCCCTGTACACGCCATTCTGTGGCGAGGACGGCGACGACATCGACTGGGACGCTTACCGGACGCTGGTGCGCTATTGCGTCAGCGATCTCGGGCACCCGATGTTGTGGTGCACCAGCGGCATCGCCGAGTTCTGGGCGCTGACCCTGGATGAGCGAAAACGCTTGCTGGAAGTGGCGATTGAGGAGGCACGTAGCCTGAATCCCCACGTCGTCGTGCAGGCCTGTACCGCGGCCACGTCGGCGAAGGACTGTGTGGACTTGACGCTGCACGCCCAGCAGGCGGGCGCCGACATCGCCTACATCCAAACGCCGATGATGAAGGCCCACGGCGGCGAAGGCGTGCTGCGGTTCTTCAAATACATCGCCTCGCGCACGGACATCGGCCTGGGCATGTTCAATTCCCCGTCCTCGGGTTATGTGCTGACCCCGGTCGAAGGCGCGCGGATCTATGACGAGGTGCCCGCGGTGTGCGCCACCAAGGAGGGCTCCTTCCGGCCCGAGGCCAGCCGAATGCTGCACCAACTGGCGCCCGGTCTGGCGGTCTGGGAATGCGACAGGACGGTGTACCGCGCCGGATGGCTGCGCGCCGGAATCGTCTGCCCGGCACAGCTGGGCACCGCCGGCTATCTGTTCGAAACTCCCCAACGGCGGCTGTTTTCCGAATATTGGGATCTGGTGCTGGGCGACAAGCTCCTCGAAGCCATGGACTACGGACGCGATTCCGGTCTGGACCAGTTTGATCTCGACATCGGATCGTGGTGGACCTGCTACCCGGGGCGATCGGACTACTTCACCCACTGGGGTGGCGCGTTCAAGTACGCCGCCTCAGTGCTGGGCTTGCCGATCGGTGACTATCCGCATTCCCGGCCTCCGCAAGCGCAGTTGCCGCCCGAGGCCAAGGCTCAGATCGAGAATGCCTACCGCCGCCTCGGGCTCATCGACGCATAACCGGCCGATCATCAGGTGGTGAGAATTGCGGTTCGGCGAGCCGAAATTCGCTGTTCACTCCGGGTCCGCGCGGGCCTCGGCGGCGGTTGTGGAATGCGGTACCGATAGGTATACAGTATGCGTACAAAGTACGCTGGACCGAAGCGGTAGTAGTGCGTGAGGAGACATCGATGAGCAGCGCCGATGCCGACGACGCAGTGCTCTACGAGGGCACGTCCACCGGCGTAGCAATCCTCACGTTCAATCGCCCCGATCGCCTCAACGCCTGGGGCCCCGACATCGCCGCCGGGTTCTATGCCGCCATCGACCGTGCCGAACAGGACCCGGCCATCCGGGTGATCGTGCTGACCGGTCGGGGCAGGGGATTTTGCGCCGGCGCCTACCTGGGCGCGCCGAGTTCGGCGGACAGGATGGGCGAGACGATGGAGAAGGCCGGCCGGACGAATCTGGCCGACTTGGTCGGCGAACGCCCACCGCATTTTGTGACCACGCTGCGCAAGCCCGTCATCGCGGCCGTCAACGGTTCCTGTGTCGGCATCGGTCTGACCCAGGCGCTGATGTGCGATGTCCGGTTCGCCGCCGCCGGGGCGAAGTTCGCTGCCGTGTTCGCTCGCCGCGGGCTGATCGCAGAGTTCGGCATCTCCTGGATACTTCCGCGCTTGACCACGTGGGGCGTCGCCCTCGATCTGTTGTTGAGCGGCCGCACCTTCCTCGCCGAGGAGGCGGCCGAACTGGGCCTGGTCAAGGAAGTCGTCGCACCCGCAGATCTGATGAAGCGGGCACTGGACTACGCGGAGGACATCGCCCAGAACTGCTCGCCGGCTTCGATGGCGGTGATCAAACGCCAGGTATACGGCGACGCCACTCGCGATGTCGTGGAGGCGACCTCGCGCGCCGAGGTCCTGCTGCACGAAGCGATGCCGCGGCCAGACGTCATCGAGGGGATCACCAGCTTCCTGCAGAAGCGACCGCCGCAGTTTCCGTCGCTCACTTCAACCGACGCCTAGGGGTACCGAAAGGACGATCATGGGAAACCTGGCTTACAAGGCGATCGACGTCGACAACCACTACTACGAAACGCTGGACGCCTTTACCCGGCACCTGGACAAGAAGTTCCGCAGGCGCGGCGTCCAGATGTACAGCGACGGCAGGCACACCCAAGCGATCATCGGCGACCGGGTTAATCGGTTCATTCCCAACCCGACGTTTGATCCGATCATCGTGGCGGGTTGTCTGGACTTGCTGTTTCGTGGCGAGATTCCCGAGGGCGTCGATCCGGCGTCCTTGATGCAAGTCGAGAAACTAGAACTGCGACCGGAATACCAGGACCGGGAGGCCCGGGTCGCGGTGATCGACGGTCAGGCCATCGAGACGGTGATCATGTTCCCGACCTTCGGTTGCGGGGTCGAGGAAGCGCTCAAGGACGACGTGGACGCCACCATGGCGTCGCTGCACGCCTTCAACCTGTGGCTCGACGAAGACTGGGGCTTCGACCGGGACGATCACCGCATCCTGACGGCGCCGATGGTTTCCCTCGCCGACCCCGAAAAGGCGGTTGCCGAAATCGATTTCGTTCTGGACCGCGGCGCACGGCTGGTCCACGTGCGGCCCGCCCCGGTGCCCGGGGTGCGGAAGAACCGCTCACTCGGGCACCCGTCGCACGATCCGGTCTGGGCCCGGCTCGCCGAGGCGAACGTCCCGGTGGCATTCCACCTGGGTGACAGCGGGTATCTGAAGATCGCCGGCATGTGGGGCGGCAAGGACACCTTCGAAGGCTTCGCGGCCCCCGACCCACTCGACAAGATCCTCGTCGACGACCGGGCGATCCACGACACCATGGCTTCGCTGATCGTGCATGGGGTTTTCGATCGCCATCCCAAGCTTCGCGTGGCCAGTATCGAGAACGGCTCGGAGTGGGTGGCACGACTCATCAAGCGTTTGAAGAAGACCGCGAACCAGCAGCCGCGTTGGTTCCCCAACGACCCTGTCGACACATTGCGCAACCACGTCTGGGTGTCGCCCTACTACGAAGAGGACTTGACTGCGCTGGCGGACAGAATCGGCGTCGACCGCATCCTGTTCGGCTCCGACTGGCCACACGGCGAAGGCCTGGAGTCACCCCTGTCCTTCACCGATGAACTAGGCGGGTTCGACGACGCCGGCGTGCGGAAGATCATGCGCGACAACGCATTGGACTTCCTCGACGTAAACGTGGCGCTGGCAGCCTAGGCGGCTTGGGCCGTGAGCGAATGGACCATCGGGGCGGTGCTCGACGCCATTGCCGATGTCGTTCCCGACCGCTTGATGACCGTATGCGGAGACCGCCGGAGCACCTTCGCTGAGTCGGCAGCGCGAACCAACAGTCTGGCAAATTACCTCAGCGACAAGGGATTCGGGGTCCACCGTGCGCGCGAGACGCTGCAGCGCTGGGAGTGCGGTCAGGACCGGGTCGCGCTCATCATGTACAACGACCTGTACCCCGACATGGTGATCGGGTGCCTGAAGGCACGCGCCGTACCGGTGAACGTCAACCATCACTACGCGCCACGCGAGATCCGCGAGCTGCTCGACTACCTGCAGCCCCGCGGCATCATCTACCACCGCTCACTCGGCGCCCGGTTCGCTGAGGTGCTGCCTGGCAGCGGTGCCGAGTTATTGGTCTCTGTCGACGACGGGAGTGCGGTTTCAGAACTGCCGTTCGCCATCTCGCTGGACGACGTCTTGGCGCAGGGGAGCGTCGACCACAGTGTCGCGGGCTCGCCGGACGACCTGATCATGATGTGCACCGGGGGGACGACGGGGCGGCCCAAGGGCGTCCTGTGGCGACAGAGCGACATGTATGTGTTGTCGATGGTGGGGGCCGACCACGAGAGCGTCACCGAGATCCATGACAAGGTCCGCAACGGCGGCCCACCCTGGTTCGCCGTTTCACCGCTGATGCATGCCGCCGGCATGTGGACCGCGTTCGCGGCACTCTGCGCCGGCCTGCCTGTCGTGCTGTATGACGACCGCAACAAGCTCGACGTACGGTCGGTGTGGGAAACCGCCGCACGCGAAAAGGTGGGCATGATGACGATGGTCGGCGACGCGTACGCCGGGCCACTGATCGCCGAGCTGCGCACGCATCCGTACGACTTGTCTTCCCTCAACTCGATCGGCACCGGCGGGGCCGCTACAAACGCGAAATACAAACGGGCACTGATGGAATGCTTGCCGCACGTCACCATCATCGAAGGTTACGGGTCGTCGGAGACCGGCAATATGGCATTCGGGTACAGCCACGACGGAACGGCAAGCGAAACCTTTGAACCCAGGTTCGGCGCGACGGTCGTCTCCGCCGACCGCAGCCGGTTCCTGCAGCCCGGTGAGCAGGAGATCGGCTGGGCGGCCCGGCAGGGCCGCATCCCGCTGGGGTATTTCAACGATGCCGAAGCCACCCAGCGGACCTTCCCGGAGATCAACGGCCAGCGGGTGGTGTTACCCGGCGACCGGGCATCCATCGAAAAGGACGGCACCATCCGCCTATTCGGCCGCGACTCGTTGGTGGTCAACACCGGGGGCGAAAAGGTGTTCGTCGAGGAGGTCGAGGAAGTGCTGCGCGGGCATCCGGGCATTGCCGACGCTTTGGTGGTCGGACGGCCGAGCGAGCGGTGGGGCCAGGAAGTCGTCGCCCTCATCGCGCCGCACCCCGATTCAGACATCACCGAAGACGAGCGATCCCTATATACCCTCTGCACCTCGCAACTGGCGCATTTCAAGGCGCCCAAGGCATTCATCTTCGTCGAGCAGATTCAGCGGCTGGGCAACGGCAAGCCGAACTACCGGTGGGCCAGAGAGCAAGTCACGCGGTCATGAACGACAAAGCGATTGATTGCCTGATCAACGTGCACTTCGGCGAGGCCGAATCCCAGCCCAGCTGGATGCTCAAGGTCCGCGACGACTACTTCAAGGGTCCGGAATCGATGTTCGCGCCGGTCGATCTGTCCGAGCTGCTCGCGGAGATGGACGAGCAGGGTGTGCAGAAGGCGATCCTGATGGACTCGCTGGTAAACCCGTCCACGACAGCGCGCAAGTTCGTGCAATCCAAGCCGGATCGGTTCGCATTGGCCATGGGTGGGGTCAACCTGCTGCGTCCGGTGCGGCCGCTGCGCGAATTGAGTGCAATCGTGACCGACCTGCCGGTCGCATACGCCGTAGTGGGACCGAGCTTTTGGGGCGACGGGCAATATCCGCCCAGCGACGCCGTTTACTATCCGCTCTACGCCAAGTGCGCGGAACTCAACCTCCCGCTGTGCATCAACACCGGAATCCCCGGACCGCCGATCCCCGGGGAGGTGCAGCATCCCATGCATCTGGACCGGGTGTGCGTACGATTTCCCGAACTGCGGCTGTGCATGATCCACGGCGCCGATCCGTGGTGGGACGTCGCGATCCGGCTCATGCTGAAGTACGCCAACCTGCGGCTGATGACGTCGGCGTGGTCGCCCAAGCGGCTGCCGGAGAGCCTGCTGCATTACATGCGAACGCGGGGTCCGAACAAGGTGATCTTCGCTTCGGACTGGCCGGTGCTGGCGATGCGACGAGTGCTACCCGAAGCTCGCGCGCTCGAGCTGCCCGCCGACGTGCTCGACAACTATCTCTACAACAACGCACAGGAATTCTTCTTCGGACAGGAGCACTGACAATGGACCGCTTCGAACTGCGCAGGTTGGATTACAGCTTGTCCGACGACCATGTGGACCTGCAGACCGCGTACAAGCAATTCTTCAAGACGCACTGCTCGATCGAAACGGTGCGTGCCGCAGAACCATCCGGCTTCGACAAGAACCTGTGGGAGCGCTTGTGCGCGATGGGCGCGACGACGATGGCACTACCGGAGTCCCGTGGCGGCGACGGCGCGACGCTGGTCGATCTCACCTTGGTCGCCGAAGAGATCGGCCGGTCGCTGGCGCCGGTTCCGTGGATCGACCACGTCTGCGCCGCGCGCCTGCTTGCCCGCCTGGGAGCGCTGGGTGCAGACACCGCCGGGGTGGCCAACGGGGAACAGCTCGCCGCATTCGACGCGCGGATCGACAGTGCGCCGGGCGTCCGGCTGATTCCGTCGGGATCGATCGCCGACCACATCATCGTCCGGGACGGGAGTAAAGACGGGGCGGTTGTGCGCCTGACCTTCGGAACCCGGCCGGCCAAGGTCGACAACATCGGTCGGCTTCCGATGGCCTGGGTGGATCCGGCCGCTGCCGACACTCGTGCGGTCGTAGGTTCGGGGGCTGATGCGCTGGCCCATTACCAGCGGGCACTGGATGAGTGGCGATTGCTCACCGCCGCTGCCCTGGTGGGTTTGGTCGAGGAGACGATGACCATCGCGGCGGAGTTCGCCAAGACCCGCTACACGCTGGGGGTGCCCATCTCTACGCTGCAGGCTATTTCGCATCCGCTGGCGAACATGGCCATCACCGTTCAAGGTGGACGTAACCTCGCGCGGCGCGCCGCCTGGTTCCTGGACAACGAGCCCGACGAGCGACCCGAGTTGGCGTCGTCGGCGTTCGTGTTCATGGCCGAGGAAGCCGCCAAGGCGGCGACGATGGCGGTCCACATCCAAGGCGGCCTTGGGGTTTCGGCGGAAGCCGCCGCGACGGCGTATCTGGTGCGCGCCAGGGGATGGCCGCTGGCGGGCGGCGATCCGGGCGCCAGCGCGATGCGGGTCGCCGAGATCGTGGCCGCCCGCGAGAGCGCGCTACGGGGCGCGCGGGTCTAGGACGGGAGCGAAAACATGGATTTCTCCCGGGTCGAGCTGTCTGAGGAGGACAAGACCTTCTACGACGAGGCGCGCACCTTTTTGAAAACACACGTGACCGAAGAGGTCAGGCGTCGCGACCGCGAGACGGGCGACAATTTCGACGAAGGTCTGCACTTGGCATTCGGTGCCGCAGGGTATTTGGCAGCGGAGTGGAAGCCGCATTCCGAGGGCGGGTTCACCCGGGTGCGCCGCCGCATTTGGGAGCTGGAGAAGCGGCGGGCGCACGTACCGTGGGTGACCTGGGGGACTACCGCCATGGTGGCGCGGTCGGTGGTGAAGTTCGGCTCGGCAGAACTGCAGCATGAGGTGATGTCGGGAGTCTTCGCCGGCCAGCTTCGGCTGTGCCTCGGCTACACCGAGCCTGAAGGCGGCTCCGATGTCGCGACTTGCAAGACCCGCGCGGTGCGCGATGGTGACGTGTGGATTATCAACGGCTCCAAGATGTTCACCACCGGTGCGCACAACTGCCAATATGTTTTCCTGATCACCAACACCGCCCCGGACGCGCCAAAGCACAAGAGCCTAACCATGTTCCTGGTTCCGCTGAACTCGCCGGGCATCGAAATCCAGGGCATCCGCACCGTCGACGGCGACCGCACCAACATCGTCTACTACAGCGACGTCCGCGTTGACGACAAGTATCGGCTGGGCGAGGTGAACGCGGGCTGGACCGTGATGCGCGAGCCGCTCAACACCGAGCATGGTGCGGTCGCGGCCGCGCCCGACGGTATGCAGGACAACTCAATCATGATGCACCAGGCCGGGTCCATGGTCGAAGCGGTGGACAGGGCCTCCGCCCGGGTGACGCAGCCGGATCCCAGTGGGCGCCGCCTTCTCGACGACCAGTCGGTCGCCTATCGACTGGGCCGCAGCGTTGCCCGGATGGAGGCGGCGCTGAGCGCGCCGAACATTTTCGGCCGAGTGGCGATCGCGCAAACGATGCGCGACATCTCCCCGGACCTGATGGACATACTCGGGGCGGCGTCAGCCCTGTCGTTGGGAACCGACGGGGCCGCCGATGACGGCACCGCCGAGTACGTGTACCGCTTCGCCCCGTTGGTGGGAATCTATGGCGGCACGCTGGAGGTGTTCCGAAACATGATCGGCCAGTACATGCTGGGCCTGGGCAAGCCCAACTACTCACCGCCGCTTGAGAAAACGTCCTGATCGCCGGTACGCCCGGCTAGTGCGTGACGACGGCCTTCTCGGCACCGATGCCGGTTAGCGAGCGGACCTCCATTTCGGCGTTGCGCTCCGGATCCCCGCGGTCAGGTGATGACAGCGTGCCGACAATGCCAAGGATGAACGCCAGCGGGATCGATACGATTCCTGGGTTGGAAAGTGGGAACCAGGCGAAGTCCGCGCTCGGGATCATCGCGGTTTTCGCGCCTGACACCGCGGGGGAGAAGATGATCAACACGATGGTCGAGATCAGGCCGCCGTACATACTCCACAGTGCGCCGCGGGTGTTAAACCGCCGCCAATAAAGCGAATACAGGATCGTCGGCAGGTTGGCCGAGGCCGCAATCGCGAACGCGAGCGCCACCAGGAAAGCGACGTTCTGGCCGTTGGCCAGGATTCCCAGCGCGATGCCGAAAACGCCGAGCACCACGGCGGTAATCCGGGACACCCGGACCTGTTCCCTCTCGGTGACTTTGTGGTCCTTGATCAGACTGGCATAGATGTCGTGGGCGAACGACGTTGATGCGGTGATCGTCAGACCCGCGACCACGGCGAGGATCGTCGCGAACGCTACGGCGGAGATGATGCCGAGCAGGACCACGCCGCCGAGTTGGAACGCCAGCAGCGGCGCCGCCGAGTTCTGGCCGCCGGGGGCCCTGAGGATCCGGTCGGGCCCGACCATGGCGGCAGCGCCATAGCCCAGCGCCAGCGTGAACAGGTAGAAGGCGCCGATGAGGCCGATGGCCCAAACCACCGACCGGCGCGCCTCTTTCGCGGTCGGCACGGTGTAGAAGCGCATCAGCACGTGGGGCAGGCCCGCGGTGCCGAGCACCAGCGCAAGGGCCAGTGACAGTAGGTTGATCTTCGAGGTCATCGATCCGCCGTATTGCGCGCCCGGGGCCAAGACGTTACGGCTGGCGACGCCCTTGGTTGTCGCGTGCGACACCGCCGACTGCGCCGACCCAAGGATGTCGGAGAAGTTCATGCCGAACTTGGCCAGCACCATGACCGTCATCGCCGCGGCGCCAAGGATCAGCAGCACGGCCTTGATGATCTGCACCCACGTGGTCCCCTTCATGCCGCCGACCAGGACGTAGACGATCATCAAGACACCGACGACCGCGATGACGATCGACTCACCTAGGCGCCCTTTGACATTCAGCAGCAAGGCGACCAAACCACCCGCGCCGGCCATCTGAGCGAGGAGGTAGAACAGGGACACGGTCAGTGTCGAGGCTGCCGCGACCAGCCGCACCGGACGCTGCCTGAGCCGGAAGCTCAGTACGTCCGCCATTGTGAATTTCCCAGTGTTGCGGATCAATTCGGCCACCAAGAGCAAGGCCACCAACCAGGCGACAAGGAATCCGATGGAATACAGGAATCCGTCATAGCCGTAGACGGCGATGGCGCCCGCGATGCCGAGGAAGCTGGCTGCCGATAGATAGTCGCCGGCGATGGCGATGCCGTTCTGCGGCCCCGAGAACGCGCGGTCAGCGGTGAAGAACTCGGTCGCGGTGGCGTTGCGCTGGCTGGCCCGAATCACCACGTACAGGGTGATCAGGACGAAAACGGCGAAGATCGCAATGTTGGCAACGGGATTGCCGATGGTCTCATGCCCGGCGGCGAGTGGCTTCATGACGCCTGGCCGTCCAGCTTCGAGCGAATGGCCTCGGCTCGCGGATCAAGTTCCCGGTGGGCGAACCGTACGTAGAGTCCGGTGATGATGAATGTCGTCAGGAATTGTCCTAATCCGATCAGCAATCCGACGTTGATGTTGCCGAAGACCTTGATCGCCATGAAATCGTGCGCGAAGGCCCCCAATAATACATAAGTGGCGTACCAGGCCAGGAAGAGCGCCGTCATCGGGAAGACAAAACGGCGTAGTTTGCGCCGCAGTTCGGCGAACTCGGGGCTGGCCTGGATGGTCACGAACTGCTGGCCGCTGGGTACTGAGACGTCCCCGTGCGAATATTCGGTTGTGGACACCGTAACTCCTGACCTCGACTGTGAGCCGGCTTTCGGCGATAGCCTACGAGCAAACACGACGAGATTCGCGGTTCGATGTGCGCCCAATAAACTAAATTAACCCTGACGTAGCCAAGTAGGCACCTGGCGGCTACCTGGCAACGCGGATCGCTAAGCGGATCTAAGCGATTTTTCTTTTGTATGGCGCGCGCCTCGCGCACCATTTTGGATGAGGAAGCGCCGCGGAATGTGGGAAACCTAGAGTTGAAGTTCGGGTGGTAGGCCAGTCATCTTCTTCAACCTTCTTGCCCGGTTAATTCGTCGGTTGCGGACTGTGACGCGATGGCAGGGAGCCGAAATGATTGGCACAACCAGCCCGGAAGGTGTCGCCGCGCCGGTGTGAATGGTGTGGATTCCGCGGTTTACGGTGGCCTTATGGCGGAGCACTTGGTAGCGGTCGGCGTCGTGCCCGACGATCTCGACGACAAGTTCCGAGCCTGCCTCGAAATGCGTGCTGCTGGGCCAGATCTCGACGGTCATCTCGGTAGGCTCACCGGGCTCGATGGGCTCGACGGTGCGGTGCGCATGGAACGGTCGCTCGGGCCGGCTCCGTGTCTCGTCGAGTTCTCGGTGGGAACCGCGAAGCCATCCCTTTGCCACACCATCGTTGACGTAGCCGCTGTAGCCATAGAACGGCACTACCGCACCCGCTGGATTATGCTTGCGGACCACGACGAACACGTCCAGGTCTGTTCCCTCGTCAGTGCTGATCCAGACCGTCAGAGCCATGCTGCCGGTGATTTCAGTGTCTTCGGTGAATCTGTAGGTGAATCCGACCCGATCCGACTGTCGCCGCCGTGGCACAGCGGAGTAAGAAGCTGTGTGGGCGAGGGTGCGTGGCTGTGGGGTCAGGGTCATTGACGCGGCGTCCAGGAACAGCGTCTGCAGGGTCGCATGCGGGAGCGGCCAGTGCGTCGAGGTGCGAACCGTGTACCGGGTGCGGGTATGCCGGAGCTCGTAGCGGACCGCAGGTTCGTCGGCCCAGTCAGCCGATGTGCCGTTGAGAAAGTGGTCGAGGAAGCGGCGTTGCAGCTCGAGCGCTTCAGCCGAGTAGTAGGTCTCCCATTTCCGGCGCCCATGGGCGACCAGCCATTTGGGTCCGCGGAGTTGCTCGTAGGCCAGCAGCGTCCCGCGGGTGTGTAACCCGTGATCTGACCAGCTCGCCCCCACCAGCGCGGGTACGTCGATGGCGCTGAGGTCGGGTCGCTTGGCGGCCCAATAGGCGTCGTCGAGTGGGTGGCGGCGGCTGTCGGCTAGGAAGTCCTCGCCCATGGAGGTGCCGCGGTGGGTGCCGCGCCGCATTCGAACCTTCCACCAGATCGCCAGGAAGCCGGTTTCGGGGATGCCGCCGTGGTAGGCGAACTCGCGCAACAGATCCGAGACGCCTTCCCAGGCGACGATCGCGGCCAGGCCGCGGGGACGCAACGCGGCGACGCGCCACTGCGACATACACAGGTAGGACACCCCGTTCAAAGCGACTCGGCCGGTCGACCATGGCTGGTCGGCGGCCCACCCGATGATTTCGGCGTAGTCGTGTGCGTCTTGGTCGGTGAGAAAACCCGCGATCCCATCGGAGGCGTGCATTCCGCGCGCGTCGCCCTGAACAACCGCGTAGCCGTGGCTCACCCAAAACAGCGGATCGGGTGATTCGAATCCGGTCATCGGCGAGCAGTTCAGCCGGCCGAACCTGACTCCGCTCAATCGCATCGCCAGCATCCCGATGCGGTCGGGCGTGTTGTCCTTCCCGTAGGGTGTCATCGACATCACCACGGGCGCTACTTGGGCAGGCCGAAAGACGTTGACCCGCAAGGTGACACCGTCTGACATCGGCACGGGGACATTCTTTTCGACGACCATGCCCGCGGCCGCGGCGGTGGACCGCATCATCGGCCTTCGATACCGAACGCCGCGATGTTGGCTGCCGCCCACGCCGCATAGGGTGTTCTTTCCTTGCCGAGTGGCAGATCGGGGCAGTCAGCGATCGATCGCGGCGCCTCGGCACGCATCGCCACCTTCTGGCGCGCTATGGGGTCGGGCAGCCGCCGGGCCAGCAACGCCACATGCTCCTCGGCCGAGACTTCCACGATGGTGATCGGTCGCTTGAGCACCTCGGTGATCACGTTCACTCGGTCCCGTGCGCTGAGCCACTCTGGCCCCGAAAGCCGCCGTGTTGGATGGGGCCCGTGTCCGTCCGCGGTAAGCGCCTCTACCGCGGCGGCCGCGATGTCGACGGTCGCGGTGGGCACTTCCAGGGCGTCGGGGAAGGCGGTGATTACCTTCTCGTCATCGCGGATGGAAGCCGACCATTCGGCGGCGTCGTTGTTCATGAACATTCCCGGTCGCAGCACGGCCAGCGAGTCGCCTAGCACCGCGCCCAACACCGTCTCCTCACGCTGGTGGCTGGCGGCCATGACCGAACCGGGACAGGACCCCACCAGATCCGAGGACAGCAGCACGGTGATCGGGATCCCGGCCCGGGCGATGTCGGCGCCGATGCGCGCCAAATCCGGTTCCTGCAGCGTCGGCGGCAGGTTTAGGAAGATTCCGTCGGCTCCGGGCAACACAGACCGAAACGCCTCGGCGTCGCGCACGTCGGCTGGGAACGGCGTCACGCCGGGTGGCCCGGATTGGGAGTGGCGCGATACAGCCCGGACCCGCCTACCCGCGCGGATCAAACCGTCCACCACGTGGGCGCCCACCTGACCGGTTGCGCCGATTACCGCAATCTCCTGGGAATATTTGTTTGGTGACACAAAAATTATGGTAACACAAAATTTCGGATATGATAGTGGGATGGTCGACGGATTACGGCAACGCAAGAAACGGGCTACTCGGCGCGCGATCAGCGATGCGGCCACCAAGCTGTTCATGACGAAAGGTTTCGACTGCACGTCAGTGGCCGAGATCGCCGAAATCGTCGGGGTGTCACCGCAGACGGTGCTGAACTACTTTCCCGCTAAGACCGACCTGTTCTTTGACGAGAACGACTGGTACGCCGGGCCGCCGCAGGCGGTGCGAGACGGGTGTCCCCGCACGTCGCCCCCAACGGCTGTTCGCGATTGGTACCTCGCCGACTTGCAGCGCAGGTACGGCGAAGGGCATTTGGATGGTTTGGCGGTATACGTACAAACGATCGCCGACAGCGAGACGCTGCGCCGACGGCGTCTCGACGACCTGGCCGGGCTGACCGCCGCGCTACGTGCCGCACTCGACGACACATCAGCCGACGGTTCTGCCTGGGCCGGCCAGCTTTCCGCAGCGATTCTCACCAGCGCGATCATGGTCGCCGAATCAGAAACAGCGCGTCTTTCGCGCGCTCTCGCAGGTGCGGACCTGCTGGCGGCTGCTCAAGCGGCAGCAACCTCCATATTCGAGCGAACCGCCCACGTGTGGAGTCCGCACACCGGCTGAAACGAAAGGCTTTGAGCATGAAAGGATTTCGCGTCGGCGTCGCACTCAAGCCATCAATACCCGGCGGTCCCCGACCGCGATGGTCCGAGCCGTTTACCTGGCTGCCGTCGCTGGAGGTGCCGACTCCTTCTGGTTGGCTGATCACCTCAATTCGTTGGTCCCGCCGGCAATCGCAACGCCGCGATATTTCGGCGGCGCGAAGCTGGTACCGAAGATCGATGCCCAGCTGGAGCCGTGGACCATGCTCGGACAGGTTGCCGCCGGCAACCGCATCGGGCGGTTGCGGCTGGGTGTGGGTGTCACCGACGCCGGTCGCCGCAACCCGGCGGTCACCGCGCAGGCCGCTGCGACGCTGCACCTGCTTACCAGGGGTCGCGCGATCCTCGGCATTGGCGTTGGGGAGCGGGAAGGCAATGAACCATACGGCGTTGAGTGGAGCAAACCCGTTGCCCGGTTCGTAGAAGCGGTGGCCACCATCCGCGCGCTCTGGGACTCCGACGGTGACCTTGTCTCGCGCGAGTCACCCTATTTCCCATTGCGAAACGCCATATTTGATCTTCCGCCCTACCGCGGCAAGTGGCCCGAAATCTGGATCGCCGCTCACGGGCCACGCATGCTGCGAGCGGCCGGGCGCTATGCCGACGCCTGGTATCCCCAGGCAGCACTACGACCTCAAGACTATGCCCGCGGCCTGGACGAGGTACGCACGGCGGCATCCGACGCCGGACGAGACCCGATGGCAATCACCCCCGCAGCCGGGCTGTTCCTGATCACCGGGCGCAGCCGCAACCAGGTCGACGACGCCCTGAATTCAGACATCGCCAAAGCGTTCGCGCTCAACATTCCCGCCCAGATGTGGACGGCCCACGGCGTACAGCATCCGCTCGGACACGACTTCGCCGGCGCACAAGACCTCATGCCGCAAACCTTCGACGAGCAGACGGTGCTGTCGTACACAGCTCAGGTTCCGGAGTCGTTGATGAAAGAGTTCTTTCTCACCGGCACACCGCAGGAGGTTGTCGATCAAGCCGCACAATGGCGCGATCACGGGCTGCGCTATCTGGTCGTAATGAACCTCAGCATCCTGCAACCCAGTCTGCGCAACGGTCTGGCGGCCAACGCACCCTTTTTCAGGATTCTCCGCGCGCTCAGGAAGCTATGAAGCGGTGCGTTGTGCGCGAAGAGCAGGGGACCTGGTGGTCGCTTTGAACTTAGGGTACCTAACTTCAATCAGTATTAAGGAGGTCCCATGGCAACGTTCGTGGACGCACTGCTGCGCAAGAGGCGCGAGGCAAATTCGCCGTTCCCGCACCAGGCGACGTTTATTCTTGACAACCCCCTGCGCCGGGCGCTGATGAAGCCGGCACGCATCATCGACAGGCTCGGCCTGACCGGCTCTGAGCGTGTGCTGGAAATCGGGCCAGGTCCAGGCTTCTTCAGCGTGGAGATCGCGCGCCGGCTCACCGACGGCCGACTTGACTTGTTCGACATTCAGCCTGAAATGCTCGAGAAGGCCAAGCGGCAACTCGAGCGGGCCGGCTTCCATGACGTCGGCTTTACCACCGGAGAGGCCAGCGAGGGGTTTCCGTTCCCGGACAACACATTTGACGTCGCCTTCCTGGCCGCGGTGATCGGGGAAGTCCCCGACAAACAAGCGTGCACCCGCTCGCTTAGCCGTGTATTGAAGCCGGGCGGCCGGCTTGTCTTCCTTGAGATGTTTCCCGATCCCGACCGGCTCAGCGTACGCGAGCTACGCGGCCTCGCTGAACCCGAGAATTTCGACTTCGTCGAGGCCACGGGAAACCGATTGAAGGACATCGTCTGTTTACGCAGAGTCGACCGGACGCCGCCGCGGTCGGGTTAGGTGGTCAGGATGGTCGCGGCGGCGGTGCCGGGCGCGCCGTAAACCTGCGCGAAGCCGACTCGCGGAGTTCCGGGGACCTGGCGATCACCGGCCTCGCCGCGCAACTGGCGCACCAGTTCGTGCACCTGCCGCAGCCCCGACGCCCCGATCGGTTCGCCGTTGGCGATCAGCCCACCGTCGGTGTTGACCGGCATGGCGCCGGTGATTTCGGTGGCGCCGTCGGCCAGCAGCTTTTCCTGCTCGCCATCGGCGCAAAATCCGGCCTCGGCCATGTGGATAACCTCCGCTCCCGCGTCGGTGTCCTGTAGCTGAATGACGTCGACGTCTTCCGGTGCCACACCGGCTTTCTCGAACGTGGCCTTGGCGGCATAGACGGTCGGCGACATGTCCTCGTCGACGGGTGCGTAGGTCGTATTCACCTCGTAGGCGCCGTAGCGGCGGGTACGAACCTCGACCGCGCGAACGTACACGGGCTTGTCGGTGAAGCGCCGCGCGATGTCGGCGCGGCACATGATGGCCGCGGCGGCTCCTTCGTCGGGAGCGCAGAACATGTATTGGGTCAACGGGTAGTTCAGCATCGGCGAGTTGAGGATGGCTTCCTCGGACATCGGCTTACGGCGAAATGCGTTGGGGTTCAACGCTCCGTTGCGGAAGTTCTTGGCCGCGACCTTGGCCAGCGTGGCGACGGAGATGCCGTGGTCGTGCAGGTAGCGGTTGGCCTTCATGCCGAAGAACTTGGTGGTCAGGTATTGCCCGTTCTCGGCGTACCAACTCGGCATCCCGACCAGCGCCGGGTCCTCGGTGAAGGCGCCGCGCGGGTGCTTGTCCATGCCTATCGCGATGCCGATGTCGTAGTCGCCCAACCGGATACCGTCGGCGCACGCCTTGGTCGCGCTGGCCGCCGTCGCGCAGGCGTTGAACACGTCGGTGAACGGGATACCGGTGAGGCCCACTATGCCGACGATCGCGTCCGGGTTGGCCACCGTCCAGCTGCCACCGACCGCGAACTGGATGTCCTTCCATTCGACGCCGGCGTCGGCAAGCGCGAGCCCGATGGCGTCGGCGGCCATCTCCATCGCCGACTTACCCTCGAAGCGGCCGAACGGATGCAGACCCACTCCGATGACGGCGACGTCGTTCACGCGATGGCTCCCGATTCCTTGAGTTCGGCGATGCGGTCCCAGTCCATGCCGATCTCCATCAGTACGAGCTCGGTATGTTCTGATGCCTGGGGCGCCCGGGTTGTCACCAGCGGCTCGTGGTTGAACTGGACCGGTCCGCGCACGACTTTGAACGGCGCTCCGCCGCTGGCGAGCTCGACTTCGGCGATCATGTCGTTCGCAAGTGCCTGCTCGTCGTCGGCCAGGTCGATGAGGCTCTGGAACGGTGCCCACTGACCCTTCATCGTTTTCAGGTGCTGCCGCCAATAGTCAAACGGCTTGCCGGCGAACGCTTTCGCGATCAACCCCGCGGCCGCGTCGGCGTTTTGTATCAACGGGAGCACCTCGGAGAAGCGAGGATCGTCGGCGGCCTCGGGGATGCCGAGGTGGTCGAAGGTGTCGCGGATCAGCCCGGTCGGGCTGATGATGCACAGGTTGATCGTGCCGCCGTCGGAGGTCAGGTAGTTGCCCATGAAGGGGTTCACCGACATCGCGGTGGCGGAGCCCGGCATGGGCGTGCGCATGACCTCTCCCGTCTCCATGCCTTGCGTCACACTCGCCCCCGCCGCCCACCAGGCCGTGCTCAGCAGCGACACGTCGAGCTCGAGGGCTTCGCCGGTGCGCTCGCGATGCAGCAACGCGGCCGAGATGCCGCCGGCGATGAACATGCCGCCGATGGAGTCGCCGAACGCGGGAATGCCCTGTCCCAGTGCGCCACCCAACTCCTCGGGCGTCAGCGCGTACCCGACGCCGCTGCGCGTCCAGAACGCCGTCCCGTCATAGCCACCGACGTCACGCTCGACGCCCTTGTCGCCGTACGCCGAGCCGCGGGCGTAGACGATGTTCGGGTTCACCGCGCGAATGTGCTCCACGTCGAACTTGTGCTTCTGCCGCTGAGCGGGCATGTAGTTGGTCAGGAACACGTCGGAGGTCTTAGCCAGTTCGTAGATCACTTCCTGGCCGCCCGGCGTGGAGACGTCGATCCCGACGCTGCGCTTACCGCGGTTCGGATGCTCCATCAGCGGATGCCGATCAGGGTTGACCTGGATGCCGCCCATGTTGAGGAAGCCGCGTTGGGTGTCACCGCGCACCGGGTGCTCGACTTTGAGGACGTCCGCGCCCCAGTCGGCGAGGATGGCTCCGGCGGCCGGCACGAAGGTGAACTGCGCAAGCTCAAGGACTCGAAAGCCCGCCATTACTTTGACCATTTTGAAAGCAACTCAACCCTTCCCCTGTTTGGCGTCGAATGTGACCGGCAGCGCCGTCGGCGAACGGAACGGCTGTCCATGGATATGCGGATCGCGTTCGGCCACGAGGTTGACGTTAGACAACCGACTCAGCAGGCAGTCAAGCGCGACCCGAGTTTCCAGCCGCGCCAGGTGAAGACCCAAGCACGTGTGCTCACCGGCGGCGAACGAGATGTGCGGTAGGTACTTGCGGAAGATGTCGAATTCTTCCGAACGTTCCCAGCGCCGCTCGTCGCGGTTCGCGGAACCCATGCACACGCCGATCGCGGAACGCGCCGGAATCGTGACACCTTCCAGCTCGGTGTCTTCGGTGGTGAACCGCTGCACCGTAGTCAGCGGCGTCTCGAAGCGCAGCCCTTCCTCGATGGCCTGCGGGATCAGCTCGCGGTTGGCTTGTAGCGCGGCGAACTGGTCGGGATGTGTCAGCAGCAGATACAACAGATTTCCTGAGGACCGATACGTGGTTTCCAGCCCGGCGGGCAACAGCAGGCGCAGAAAGGAGTAGATGGCTTCGTCACCGAGCTTTTCGCCCTCAATCTCGGCGGTGACCAGATCGCCGATGATGTCCCCGGTGGGCTTGGACCTACGCTGTTCGATCTGCTCGAGGAAGTAATCCTTGAGCGCAGCCGACGCCGCGAACGCGAGTTCATAGTTGATGGCGTAGCTGATCAGTTGCACGGCGCGCTTACGGAACATCGGCAGGTCTTCGTCCGGTAGTCCGACTAGCTGGGCGATGATGCGGGTGGGGAATTCGAAAGTGAAATTCCGGACCAGGTCGGCTTCGTCGGCGTTGATGAATTCGTCGATCAACGCGTTGCAGATCGGCCGCACAATGGTCGGTTCCCATCGGGCCAGCGCTTTCGACTTGAAGGCCGCGGACACCAGGTTTCGATGGTCGCGATGCTTCTTGCCGTCCATCGCCAAGATGGTTGTGCCGATGAACAGGCCGATGGTGGTGTCGTATGGCTTGGAGGTGAATACCCGGCCGTCACGAAACACCATGTTGACCGCGTTGAACGACATCGCGGAGAACTCCCGTTTGGGCCGCAGGGACTCCGGTGTCTTGGAATAGTCCATAACGGTCCCGTGGAACACGTCGGATTCCCGGCGCTTCTGGGCAAAGAACGTGTACGGGTCGCGCAGGTCAATGCACTGGTCGCCGGTGCCGGCGGCGGTGTGAACGTTGGTCGTCACCTGATCTCCAGCCTTCTGACGGACGGGCAAAGTGCTTGCGTAAGATCGTACTGTAATTCTTACAGTAAACGGCATGAGTCAGGAGCAGGCCCCCACCGCTTTCTGCTCGCGCAACAAAGCCCTCACGGCTGGTGGGGGAGTAGGCGGACCATCAGGCCATTGGCTTCGCTGAGCAGCGTGCCGTCGGCGTCCGTCATGGTGGCGCCGACGAAGACTTTCCGGCCGTCGATTTCGGTGATGCGGCCGCGGGCAGTCAAAGGCTCGTCGATCGGGGTGATTTTCCGGTAATCCACGTGCAGGTACGCCGTGCGGGTGGGGCGAATGCCCGCTGTGGTGACGATCATCCCGAAGTGCCAGTCATAGAGCAGCGGGATCATGCCGCCGTGCACCGCGTGGTTTCCGCCCACGTGGGCTTGAGTGAAGTGTCCCTCCATGGTGACACCGCCAGGCCCGGAGTCTGTGATGGTCCATGGTGGCAGCAGTGGGTGGCCCAATCCGGGCAGTTCGATGGCGCGGCCGGCCGGTGCCAGGGCTTCCGGAACCTGGTGGCCGTCCAATACCACGCAGGCGTTTTCGATGTGCTGAGCGGCGGTAGTCCACATCGCGGGGTCCGGGTTGGTGGATACGGTCAGGTCGTGTAGCCGGCGCACGGCGTCGGCGAACCGGCCCAGTTCAGGGGGCGCGTCTTCGAGGGGTTTGATCGGTGGAAACCCACCGCGGATTTCGGGTGCCGTGTCGGGCGTGTCCGTCATAGAGTCCCCTCAGCCTGCTGCCTCCAAACCCGGAGCAGATCGTCGGTTGTGGTGATGGTTGCCAGCAGCGACAGCGTGTTAGCGATGACCGCAGCGCCGTAGTCGGTGGGTATGCCTGCCACGGCATCGCTGGGCACGATCACCCGATAGGCGGCGTTGACTGCGTCCATGACGAAGTTGGGGATCGCGATATTCAGGGAAACACCCACCACGACGACGGTGGACACCCCGAGGTTGCGCAGCACCGCGTCGAGGTCGGTGCCCCCCATCGGTCCCACGCCGTGCCACCTGCTCAAAACCAGATCGGTTGGCTCAGGCCCTAACTCGGGCAGCAGCGTGGCTCCGGGTGTGCCGGGAGCGATGTCGACGTCACTGCGTCCGATGGCGAAAATCTTGGCGTTGTGATTGGAGCCGAGCCCGTCGGGCCGTCGCTGCACCAGGCAGTGCACGATGCGCACCCCGGCTGCCCGCGCCGCCGGCAACAGCTTGACAATGTTGGGCAATGCGACGCGGCGCGCTTCCTCGGCGAGTAGCGCCAGCCCGGCGTGCGGGCCGATGACCGCCCCCTGGCACTCCTGAGTGACAATCGCGGTGTGCTCGGGCGCCGCGAGGTCGGCGAGTCGGGCCATCATGCTGACCCGGAAACCTTTGTCGCTTCCGGCGGCACAACATAAAATTGCGTCGCCCAGTTGCGTAGCGCCATATACGGTTTCGCATCCACCCTGGACAGTGGGGGATGCTCGACGTAGTTCTGATAGCGCCAGATGTTCAGGTCATCCCACACCGTGCTGAGGTGCTGCTTCTCGACGCGTTCACGCAGGCGTTCAGGCGGAACGTCTGACGTGTCGCCGGGATTTCGCGGCCACCAAATCGAATAGAACATGTTGGAGGTCTCATCGTCGACCGGTGTGCAGGCGAAGATCAGCCGGTGGTTCGACGAGCCTTCGAACGCGCTGATGGCGCCGCCGAGCCCGAACATGTGGCTGTGGATCCGCAACGCCATCTTGTCGGGATCAGCACTGCTGGCATCCGGCCAGCCGGTGAGGAAGCGCCACTCCTGATCGACGATCGTCCAATCGAGCATCTTGGGCGTCACCGTGGCGCGGTGCACATACTTGAAATGGGCACTGTCCGGCCCGTTTTCCGCCACAATCTGCGGATGGACCGGTTCGTTTTCGGCAAGCCGGGAGAATTCCGGATACGGCCGGTAATAGGCGGCGGGGTCCGTTTCGAACTGCGGGAACGAAGTGAAGATGTCAGGCATCTCCCACTGCGGCTCTTTGCCGTGGGGATGATGCCAGACGAACACGCAGTCGTACTGCTCGCGCGCCGGGAACGCCCGCAGGGTAAGCGCGCGGTTGGGCCGGTCGGGCTGATAGGGGGATGTATCGGTTGGTGCCGTCCGGACCCCAGCGCCAGCCATGGAACGGGCACTCAACGCAGTCGTCGACCACTGCGCCACCGTGGCCGATGTGCGCGCCGAGGTGTTTGCAGTGCGCTTCCAGAACATGCAGTTCACCCGCATCGTCGCGGTAGGCGACCAGATCTTCGCCGAAGTACCGCAGCGGCCGGACCTCCCCGACGGGGAATTCGGGGGACCACCCGACCATGAACCAGCCGGTGACCTTCCAGGTGAACGGAACCCTCACGCCGGCGCCTCCGACTTCTGTTGGATACTAAATTCGTTACAGTATAGATTTCAGCAGTTTGTCCAGCATGCGGCAAGGGAGCCCTATGAGGGGAGAGGACGTTCGGGCGGCCGGCGAGAACCTGTCTCGTGATGGCTAGCGCTCGCTTCGACGTGCTCGTCATCGGCGCCGGATTTTCCGGCCTGTACATGCTGCATCGGCTGCGGCGGCTCGGACTGCGGACCCGGGTACTGGAAAAGGCCGAAAACGTCGGCGGCACCTGGCTGTTCAACCGATACCCGGGTGCGCGGTGTGACATCGAGAGCATCGAGTACTCGTACAGCTTCTCCGAAGAGATTCAGCAGGAATGGGTTTGGACGGAGTCGATGCCGGCCCAACCCGAGGTCGAGGCCTATCTGAACTTCGTCGCCGACCGGCTGGATCTTCGCCGCGACATCACGTTCGACACCAAGGTCGTCGCGATGGCCTTCGACGAGGAGGCCGCGCAGTGGGAGCTGCGAACGGAGCGCGGCGAGACTTACATCGCTCCTTTCGTCGTCGCCGCCTCGGGCATCTTGTCGGTGCCGCTGGAACCCGACATCCCGGGGATGGCCACGTTCGCCGGAACGTCGCTGTTCGCCAGCCGCTGGCCCCGGGAGGGTTTCGATCTCGCCGGAAAGCGGGTCGGTGTCATCGGCACCGGCTCGACGGGTGTTCAGCTCATCCCCATCGTGGCCCGGGAAGCCCTGCAGCTCTACGTGTTTCAGCGTTCAGCGGCCTACACCCTGCCGTGGCGGGTACGCCGATTCGAGCGCGGCGAGCTGGACGAGATGAAGGCCCGCTACCACGAAATCCGGG